>Ga0213880_10000018_pt1 | contig 61732 bp, 67 predicted proteins | sample BarmaccoBMER_R07_FD_165047 | JGI IMG/M metagenome (GOLD analysis project Ga0213880, IMG submission 165047) | Barbacenia macrantha exposed rock microbial communities from rupestrian grasslands, the National Park of Serra do Cipo, Brazil - ER_R07 ... | reverse complement strand
AAAGCGTAGGCGGGTCGAGGCGCGCCGCCATCCCGAACGGCGCGTCGTCCTTCGAGGCTCGCTGCGCTCGCACCTCAGGATGACGCGCCGGAGGGACGCGCGCACCTCAGCATGACGCGGGCGGACTTCGAAGGATGGCGCATCGAGTTTGCAGGGCCGCATTAAATACAGATGATATTCGTGAATTAAGTCGTACTTGATTTGTTCTCGTCGGGAGAGTAGTCTCCCTCCATGACTGTGGTCCTGGAGAGAACGGCGGATCCGGCGCGGGCGCGAGGGCGCGGCGCGGTGTCCAATGCGGTGGGCCGGTACGAGCGGCAGAGCCGCGTCTTGGTCGATGACGGGTGGGACGACGGCTGGCGCGACGGCGATCTGGCGCCGCCTCCCCTGCGTACCGAGGTGATCCGCGATGCGACGCGCAGCATCATCGCGCGCAACAACTCACCGGACGTCTCCTTCGACCGCTCGATCAATCCTTATCGCGGCTGCGAGCATGGCTGCATCTACTGCTTCGCGCGGCCCAACCATGCCTATCTCGGCATGTCGCCGGGCATCGATTTCGAGTCGCGGCTGTTCGCCAAGCCGAACGCGGCCGAACTGCTGGCGAAGGAATTGTCGGCGCCGGGCTATGTGCCCAGGACGATCGCGATGGGCACCAACACCGACCCCTATCAGCCGATCGAGAAGAAGATGCGCATCACCCGCTCGGTGCTCGAAGTGCTGCGCGAATTCCGCCATCCCGTCGGCATCGTCACCAAGTCGCCGCTGATCCTGCGCGACATCGACATCCTGTCGGAGATGGCGTCGATGGGTCTGGCGAAGGCGGCGCTCTCGGTGACGACGCTCGACCGCAGGCTGGCGCGCATGATGGAGCCGCGCGCCGGAACGCCGCAGCGCCGGCTCCAGGCCATCAAGGCGCTGAGCGACGCCGGCATCCCCACCGCCGTGATGTTCGCGCCCGCGATCCCGGCGCTCAACGACGGCGAGATGGAAGCGGTGCTCAAGGCCGCGCGGGAAATGGGCGCGCGCAGTGCGGGTTACGTGCTCTTGCGCCTGCCGCTCGAGATCAAGGATCTGTTTCGCGAATGGCTCGACGCCAACGTGCCCGACCGAGCCAAGCATGTGATGTCGCTGGTGCGCCAGATGCGCGGCGGCAAGGACTATGACAGCCAATGGAATGTTCGCATGCGCGGCACCGGCCCCTATGCGGAAATGCTCGGCCGCCGTTTCCAGATGGCGGTGAAGCGGCTCGGCCTCAATCAGCCGTCGAAGCCGCTCGACACCGCGCAATTCCGCAGGCCCGCGCGTGCCGGCGATCAGCTGTCGCTGCTGTAGGATTCGATTTGCCGCAGGTCGTGTCCGGCCTGCACTCCCGCACGGCAGGCCGATTTGCTAAATCCGGCGCATGGCGGATCGGGCGAGACTTCCTCAGGCCATGAGGCCAAGCGGACGCGTTGGGCGCGTCTTCGGCTGGCTGATGGCGCGTTTGAATCGGGACTCCTATGCCTGGACCGTCGACCAGCTTCGCGCCGACAATCCCAGAAGCTTCCTGGAGATCGGGTTCGGCACCGGCCACCTGCTCAAGCGCGCGATCAAGACCTTCAAGCTCGAGCACGCCAGCGGCGTCGATCCGTCCGAGCTGATGGTCGAAACTGCCGCCAAAAGGTTGCGGAGATACGCCAAGAAAACCGCCCTCGACATCCACCAGGGCGATGACACGCATCTGCCCGAGGGGCCTTTCGATGCCATCGCGGCGCTGCATTCCTTTCAGTTCTGGAGCGATCCCGACGCCGCCCTTGCTCGCGTCCGCGCCCGACTGACGCCGCGGGGCCGTCTCATCCTGGTGCTGCGGATGCATGTCTCCCGCAGAGCCGCAAAGTGGATTCCCAACCCCCTCAGCCGCTCCGGCAATGAGATCGCCGAGGCTTGCGCGGCCCTGGAGCGGGCCGGCTTTTCGGTCGTGGCGATGCAGGGGATTTCCAAGGCTTCCCAGGGCATTGTCGCCGTGCCGCGCTGAAAAAATACTCCGGTCTGCATCCAAATGGCCGTCCGGCCGCATCCAACAGGGGAGTGCAAGCGGAGCGCGCGATGACGATGCTGGGGTTTGACGCCATGATGATCGCCTGGGGCGGCGCCATATTGGCGCTGGCGGCGCTCAGGCACTTCTATTTCGACTGGGAAAGCGGCTTCATCGAGGTCCCCGGCTGCAAGGAGCAAGGTTGATGGATTTGCACGCATACGGAAACCTGATCATGTGGGTCGCCATCGTGATCGTGGTCGTGGTGGTCAATTATTTTTCCTTCAAGAGCCAACAGAGCCGGCACCGGCTGATGGAGACGCTCGCAGAGAAGGGGCAAACCATTCCCCCGGATTTCATGATCGCCGGCCGCGGCTACCACCGCGTCCACAGCCCCATTCAGTCGGGACTGTTCCTGATGTGCATCGGCATCGCGCTGGCGGTGTTCTTCTGGGCGATGAACGGCGGCGGCAATCTGTTCGAGGCCCACGGCCATATGCCCAACTGGCTTCCGGCCGTCGGCATCTTCCCCTTCATGGTCGGTCTGGCGCGATTCCTGGGAGGGCTGTTCGACAGGCGCAGCGACAAGTAATGCAGCGTGGCGATGGACCAGGAGGGGGAACTTGCGCGCCGTGCCGCGGCCGGCGACGGCGCGGCGTTCGCGGCGCTGGTGCGGCAGCACCAGTCGAAGCTGCGCGGATTTCTCAGACGGCTGACGCGTGGCGACGCGGCGCTGGCGGACGACCTGGCGCAGGAGACGTTCCTGCTCGCGCACCGCAAGCTCGCGCAGTATCGCGGCGAGGGAAGTTTTTCCTCCTGGCTGCTCGGCATCGGCTGGTCGTGCTTCCTGATGGAGCGGCGGCGGCGCAAGGAGGAAACGGTCGATACCTTGTCGGAAGGCAGCGACACCTCGCTCGTCCAGGAAGCCGGCCCGCGCATCGATCTGGAGCGCGCGATGGCGCGCCTGATCCCGGAAGAGCGCGCGGCGCTGACGCTGTGCTACGCTCTCGGCCACAGCCACGGCGAGGCCGCGGCGATCCTGGCGCTGCCGCTGGGCACCTTGAAATCGCATGTCGGCCGCGGCCGCGAGAAGCTCAAGGCCATGCTTGAGGCACAGTCATGACGGACGATCGCGAGCTGGACGCCCTTCTCTCAGAACCTCTCGCCGAGGTCTTTGATCGCGGCTTCTCGGCTCGCGTGACCGCGCGGATCGAGCGGCGCGCAGCCTGGCTGGACAGCGCGATGTTCTGGGCGCCGCTCGCGGTCGCCGCGGTCGCGATCCCCTTCCTGCCCGTTCAAGAGTTGAGCGCTGCCGTTCAGCGCATCTCACCGGAAATTGCGGGCTCCGGCGCGCTTGCTTTCGCGGCGGCAATCATGGCCCTCACCCTGTCGCTGGACCGCTCGCTGCAAGAGCGGGCATGAACCTTATTGTCCGCATTGTGCTGGCGATCGCCGTGAGCATCGCATGGTTGTACGGCCTGCTTGCGTTCGTGAGCGAGCGCGGTCCCGATCCGCGGGCGAATTGGGAACAAGCGCGCGACATGGTGGGCAGGACCGCTGCTCCATTGTTTCCCAAAGCAGTGGAAGTGCGGGTCATTGCCGGCCAGCCCATCCGGTTCCTGCATATCCCGACGATAGACGGCGGAGCGCTTACCGGGCCGGAAGTCGTACTTCTGCGGCGTTCGGTGTTCTACGCCCCGCCTCGCCACGCTTTTTTCTTGTGCTGCATCCCGCATCACAGCTTCGTCTTCTATGGACCGGGCAGGAGACCGCTCGGAGTCCTGGAAGTTTGCTTTCAGTGTCTGTGCGGGAGCGTATATCCGAGCGAAGTCCCGGGTTCTCCGAAGCGATCGGTTGACTGGGACGAGGAGGCCCTGAAGGCCATCGTTCTCGCCCACCACCTTCCGCTCAAGGACGAAATGCCAAGCCGCCGCCAATAAGTTGTGGAGTGGCGGCGCAATGGCCATTGAGCAAAGCGGTCTCTTGCGCTGAAACTGGCTACCATGCCGCCGCACTATCGTTACGAGCTGCAATACCTGAAGACCGCTCCAGGGCCCGTGGCGGGTGTGGACGAAGCCGGCCGCGGGCCGCTGGCGGGACCGGTCGTCGCGGCGGCGGTCATCCTGATGCACCGTCGCATCCCGAAGGGCTTGAACGACTCCAAGCAGCTCACGCCGGAGATCCGCGAGGAGCTCTATTCGCGCATTCTGGAATATGCGGTCGCGGTCGGCGTCGGAGAGGCGAGCGTCGACGAGATCGATCTCGTCAATATCCGCCAGGCGACGCATCTGGCGATGGCGCGCGCGGTGCGGGCACTTTCGGTGGCGGCTGCCTTTGCGCTCGTCGACGGCAACGATCCGCCGCCGCTGCCCTGCCCCTGCGACACCTTGGTCGATGGCGACGCGCGCTCGCTCTCCATCGCCGCCGCCTCCATCGTCGCCAAGGTGACGCGCGATCGGACGATGCGCGCCCTGCACGACGAACACCCGCTCTACGGCTGGGTCACCAACAAGGGCTACGGCACCGAAGAGCACCTGGCCGCGCTGCTTCGTCACGGGCCGACACCCCATCACCGCCGAAGCTTCGCCCCCGTCCACAACATCTTGTACGGTGGGAATCTTGAGGACTCAAACGTAACGCTTTGACTCCACAAGACTCTTGACCTGTGGACTCCGCCGAATCACTGTCCTGCCGGTTGTGGATGAAACGGGCGGGACATGGCCGAACTCAAGCTGGACGAGATCATCGCGGGCGACTGCATCGAGGCCATGGACGCCCTGCCCGCGGGCTGCGCCGACCTGATCTTCGCCGACCCGCCCTACAATCTTCAGCTCAAGAACGAGTTGCGGCGGCCCGACAATTCCAAGGTCGACGCGGTCGACGACACCTGGGACCGCTTCGCGAGCTTTGAGGACTACGACCGCTTCACCCGCGCCTGGCTGAAAGCGGCCCGGCGGCTGCTCAAGGACGGCGGCGCGATCTGGGTGATCGGCTCCTATCACAATATCTTCCGCGTCGGCGCGACGTTGCAGGATCTGGGGTTCTGGATCCTCAACGACGTGGTCTGGCGCAAGACCAACCCGATGCCGAATTTCCGCGGCCGCCGCTTCACCAACGCGCATGAGACGCTGATCTGGGCCGCCAAAGGCGAGAAGCATGCCTATACCTTCAACTACGAAGCCATGAAGGCCCTCAATGACGATCTGCAGATGCGTTCGGACTGGAACCTGCCGATCTGCTCCGGCGGCGAGCGGCTGAAGAGCGCGGACGGCGCCAAGGCGCATTCGACGCAGAAACCCGAGAGCCTGCTCCATCGCGTCATCGTTGCCTCCACGAAACCGGGCGACGTCGTGCTCGATCCTTTCTTCGGTTCGGGGACCACCGGCGCAGTCGCCAAACGGCTCGGCCGCCGCTTCATCGGCATCGAACGCGATCCGGAATATGTCCGCATCGCGCGCGAACGCATCGCCGGCGTGGCTGAAGCGGAAATGGAGTCCGTGGCGGTGACGCGCTCCAAGCGGGCGGAGCCGCGCATTCCGTTCGGCTGGGTCGTGGAACGCGGTCTGCTGCCGCCGGGAACGCTGCTGCGCGGTCCCTTGACGCGTCACACCGCCAAAGTGCGCGCGGACGGCACCCTGGTGTGCGAGGGCGCCACCGGCTCGATCCACCAGATCGGCGCCCATGTGCAGGGCATCGAGGCTTGCAACGGCTGGACGTTTTGGCAGTACGAGGAAGGCGGCAAGCTCATCCCAATCGACTATCTGCGCCAGCGCCTGCGCGCGGACCTGGTTTGATGAAGCACATCGCGCTTTTCGCCGTCCTGCTCGCCTTGCCGCTCGCGGCATGCAGCTGGTGGCAGATCGACAAGCCGGTGCTGTCCGACGACGAAGCCGACACGCAGCTTTTCCCGATCACCGAGGACAGCAACAGGATGCATCCGCTGTATCCCACCGACCGGATCAAGACCAAGGCCCAGGCCCTTGCCGTCGGCGTCCATTGCGGCCAGGAGGCGGACGATCGCGGCCACTGGCGCGTCCATCGCGACGGCGACATCTGGGTCGTGCATTGGGCGAACGGCCAGAACACGATCGAGGCGCATGTCGCCAAGAGCGATGGGACCGTGCTCTCCTGCAGCGTCAACGACGCCTCGGCCCCGCGCCGATGATCTTGCGCATGACGGTCGGCAACGCGGCTTTGTCCAGATCGGCGACCCAGCGGCCTTCGCATTTCGGACGTCGCGCAACGACGGTCTCATAGACTTCGATTTCCAATTCGAAATGCGTGAAGCCGTGGCGGACCAGGCCGGCTCGCTTGCGCCATGGCGCTTTGAAAGGCGCCTCGGACAATGCCTGTTCCCGCGATGGAAACCGGTCGCTCCATGCACCCAAGGGCGGCTGGTCCATGCCGGCCAACAATCCCGTGGAAGCGCGCCTCACGAGAAGCACGGCACCTTCTGCGTCCCGCGCCACGAAGGCAGCGCCGCGCTTCAGTGGCCGCGGCGCCTTGCGCCCTTTCATCGGCAGGACGTCCTGGAGGCCCAGGCGGCGCGCTTCGCAGTTGCCGTTCAGCGGACATGCCGGACACGCCGGGCGCTTGGGCGTGCACAGGGTTGCTCCCAGATCCATCATCGCCTGGGCGAAATCGCCGGCGCGCTTGGCCGGCACCAACGATTGGCCGAGTTTTCGCAGGGCCGGCTTCGCTTTGGGCAGAACTTCGCGCACCGCGAAGAGCCTCGCTACGACCCGCTCCGCGTTCGCGTCCATCGCCGCATGCGGAAGGTCGAAGGCGATGGCGGCGATGGCACTTGCGGTGTAGTCGCCGACACCCGGAAGCGTGCGCAAGTCTTCATGTGAGGCAGGCAGCTTGCCGCCCCACTCCTCCACGATCGTTCGGGCCGCCTTGTGCAAATTGCGCGCGCGCGCGTAGTAGCCAAGCCCAGCCCACGCCGCGAGCACTTCATCGAGCGGCGCGGCGGCGAGGTCCTCGACGCGCGGCCAGCGGATGAGAAAGGTGCTAAAATATTCCGCCACCGCGCGCACTGTCGTCTGCTGCAGCATGATCTCGCTCAGCCAGACGCGATAGGGATCGGCCACTTCGCCCCTGCGCGCCCGCCACGGGAGCACGCGCGCATGGCGGTCGTACCAGCGAAGCAGCTTTTGCGGGACGGCTTGGCGCGGCATACTGCGACCATGGCTCAGAGCCCCAAGGGCCGACAACCGGACTCCCCGCCTCGCCGGCGAGGGTGGGCGGCTGCGTTGGGCGAGGATGCCCGGGATTTGGGGTGCGCGGCATTGGCCCGTGCCGGCTTCGCGGACGCCACGCTGGTGCTGCGCTGGGCTGAGATCGCCGGCGCGGAGACCGCGCGGCTTTCCCGTCCGCTCAAGCTGGGCGAAGGCCCCCAGGGCGGCGTCCTGACCCTTCTGGCCGAGCCGGGCGCCGCGGTCTTTCTCCAACACGAGACCCGGCAGCTTTGCGAGCGAATCAATGCCTATTTGGGCCGCCCGGCGGTCAGCCGGCTGAAGTTCGTCTCCGCTCCGCTTACCGCCCGGCCCCAGCCGGCAAGGCGCGGAAAGGTCCCATCATCGCTGCCGGCCAGCGATCCCGCCCAGGCCTATGACGGTCCGGAAAGGCTGAGAGATGCCCTTCTCAGGCTCGCCAGGGCCCGCCGCGCGCAGCATTAACGACCCAAGGATTGAAGGAAATCCCGCGCTCTGCCAAAAGCGGCGCGGCGAGGCAGGGAGTCCACCGAGATGAGCCGCAACCAGACCATCATCATTGCCGTGGCCGCAGCGATCATCCTCGTGGCGGCGGTGCTTTATTACGTGAACCCCTTCGGCGGCAGCACGGCCGACGCCATTCCCGACACCGTCGGCTCGGCCGGCTTCACCCTGAATTCCGATGACCACACCTTAGGCTCCCGCAAAGCCCCGATCACCATGATCGAATACGCCGCCCCCACCTGCCCGCACTGCGCCCGATTCGACATGACGGTCTTCCCGTTCCTCAAGTCGAACTATATCGACACCGGCAAGGTGTTCTACGTCTTCCGGGTCTTTCCGCTGCACCCCTCGGACGTCGCGGCGGAAGCGATGGCGCGCTGTCTTCCTGCGGATAACTATTTTCAGTTCATTGACCTTCTGTTCCGGAATCAGGCTCAGTGGGACTGGGAAAACGGCGTCCAGGACGTGCATGGTGGCCTTGTCAAGATGGGCCGACTCGCCGGAATGAATCCCGATAAGGTGGATGCCTGCATCGGCGACCGCGCCGCGCAGGAGCACATCAACAAGGTCGCAGAGGATGGGCAGAAGCGTTACAGTATCCAGGCCACGCCGACCTTCGTCATCGATGGCGTGGTCCATCAGGCGGGCGACATCTTCACGCCGTCCGACATGCAGGCCACGCTGGACGCGCTTCTTGCCAAGAAGAAGTAAGGGGCGGACCCAACTGCGCTGGGCGGCGCGCCTCTCTTGAAATTCACCAGGCTCAGGCTTTCCGGGTTCAAATCGTTCGTCGAGCCGACGGAGCTCTACATCGAGCCCGGCCTGACGGCGATTGTCGGCCCCAATGGCTGCGGCAAGTCCAACCTGTTCGATGCGCTGCGCTGGGTGATGGGCGAGACGCGGCCCACCTCCGTGCGCGGCTCGGAGATGGACGATGTGATCTTTGCCGGCAGCGCCGGACGGCCGGCGCGCAACGTCGCCGAAGTCACCCTGATCATCGACAACACCGACCGCAGCGCCAGCCCTGCGCATAACGAGTACGAGACCATCGAGGTCTCGCGCCGCATCGAGCGTGAAGCCGGCTCGGTCTACCGCATCAACGGCCGCGACGTCCGTCAGCGCGACGTGCAGCTGTTCTTCGCCGATGCGTCGTCGGGCGCGGCCTCCACCGCCTTCGTGCGCCAGGGCCAGATCGGGATGCTGGTCAGCGCCAAGCCGCTGGCGCGCCGCGCCATCCTCGAAGAAGCCGCCGGCATCGCGGGCCTGCATCAACGCCGTCACGAGGCGGAGCTTCGCCTGCGCGCCGCCGAAACCAATCTCGGCCGCCTCGAAGACATCGTGCGCGAGGTCGAAGGCCAGCTGCAGAGCCTGAAGCGCCAGGCGCGGCAAGCCTCGCGCTATCGCAACCTCTCCGGCCATATCCGCCGGGCCGAGGCGCTGGCGCATTACCTGCGCTGGACCGCGGCGGAACTGCGGGCCCGCGCGGCGGAGGAAGCGCTTGCGGCTGCCGCGTCCGCGGTGTCGCTATGCGACGCCCATGCGGCCCATGCCGCCACCGCGCAGGCTGAGGCGGCCAGCATCCTGCCACCCCTGCGGCAAGCCGAAGCGGAGAAGTCGGCCGCCCTGCACCGGCTGATGGTGGAACGCGACGCGCTCGATGCCGAAGAAGCACGCGCGCGCGAGGCCGCGGAAAGTCTTCGGCTGCGGATCGTGCAGACCGAACAGGATTTGGAACGCGAGCGCGGCCACGACCGCGACGCGCAAACGGCGCTTGCGGCGCTGGGATCGGAAGCCGCGGAGCTGGCATCCGCCGCCGAGCGCGCGGTCGAGGAACTCGCCTCGGCCGAAGCCAGCGCGATCGAACTCTCCGATGCTCTGGTGGAATGCGAACGCACGCTCGAGCGGCTGACCGCGGAGCTGGCGGAATGGAATGCGGCGAAGGCAAGCCAGGAACGGGCGCGCGATGTCGCTGCCGGGCTGTGCGAAGCCAGCACCGCGCAACTCCTGGAAGCGCGCGAGCGCCTCGACCAGGCCATGGCCGGCGTGATCGACGTGCCCGATGTCCTGCTGGCGCAAAGCGCGACCGAACAGGCGCGCAGCCTTGCTGAGGATGCGCGTCAGGCCTTGGGACTGGCGCGGGCAAGGCTCGAGGAGGCCGAGCGCGCGGAGGCTGCGACGCGCGCCCCGCTGGAAGATGCCGAGCGGCGGGTACAAACACTTTCGGCGGAAGCAAAGGCGCTCGCCGATCTGCTGCAGCCGGAGGGTCAGGGCCTGTGGCCGCCGATGGTCGATGCGGTCACGGTGCAGCCCGGTTACGAGGCGGCGCTGGCCGCGGCCTTGGGCGACGATCTGCAGGCGCCGCTGGACGAGGCCGCGCCGCATCACTGGTGCGATCTCGGCGATTTCGACGCCCTGCTTCCGCTGCCCGAGGGCGTGAAGCCGCTGAAGGAGTTCGTCACCGCGCCGTCCGCGCTCGACCGCCGTCTGGTGATGACCGGCGTCGTGTTCCCGGATCAGGGCGCTCATCTGCAAAAGTCCCTTCATCCCGGACAGCGGCTGGTTTCGCCGCGCGGCGACCTGTGGCGCTGGGACGGCTACGCGGCGTCCGCCGATGCGCCCTCGCCGGCTGCTGCGCGGTTGACCCAGCGCAACCGGCTTGCCGCGCTGGAAACCGATATCGGCCTGGCCAGGAACGAGCGCGTCCACGCCTTTGCGCTCTATTCGGACGCCCGCGTCGCCACCGAGGCCGCGCGCGCCGCGGCGGCGGCCGCGGAACTGGAGGATCGCCGCACCGAACGGCTCCTGATCGATGCGCAGGACGATGCGGCACGCACGGCACGCGCGGCCGCCGAGCGTGCCTCGCGTCTGGCCCTGCTGGAAGCCGAAATCCGCCGGTTGACCGCATCCGTGGATGCCGCGCGCGAGGCCACGCAGGCTGCCGTCGCGCAACTCGCCGAGCTTGGCGACGGCGCGGCGATTGCCGAGTCGGTCGTCGACGCGCGGCAACGTGCAGGCGACGCGCGCGCCGCGAGCAGCGAAGCCCGAACCCTGCTCGACGGACTGAAGCGCGACCGCGATGTCCGCGAACGCCGCCTTGCAGCCATCGGCGAGGAAAGCGCGCGCTGGCAGTCGCGCCGAGATGCCGCATCGGCCCAGATCCAGGAACTCGTTCGCCGCCGCGACGAACTGCAGGGGGCGCTGGTCCAGTCGGAGTCCGTTCCCGCCGCCATCGCTCTCAAGCGCGGCGCCCTGCTCGACGCCATCGGCGTCGCCGAAGCCGGACGCGCCGCTGCGTCCGATGCGCGCGCAGAGGCTGAAAATGCCCTCGCCGAGGCCGACAAGACCGTCAAAGCCGCGCACACCGCGCTCTCCGCCGCGCGCGAAGAACGCGCCCGCGCCGAAGCGATGCTCGATGGCGAGCGCACGCGCATGGACGAGTTGCGCGGCCGCATTCGCGACGAACTGGACATTGCGCCCGACGAGCTGCTGGACCGCGCCGAGCTGGAGGCCGATCAGGAGCTGCCGCCGCTCGAACAGGCCGAAAAGCGCGTCGAGAAGCTCAAGCAGGAGCGCGAGCAGCTCGGCGGCGTCAATCTGCGCGCCGAGGAGGAAGCGCAGGAGCTGGAGCAGCGCATGACGACGCTCACCGCCGATCGCGACGATCTCGTCGGTGCGATCGAACGCCTGCGCCGCGGCATCGCCACCTTGAACCGAGAGGGCCGCGAGCGGCTGCTGGAGTCGTTCGAGAGGGTGAACAAGAATTTCCAGGAGCTCTTTACCAAACTGTTCGAAGGCGGCGAAGCCAAGCTCACCTTCACCGAATCCGAAGATCCCCTCGAAGCCGGTCTGGAGATCTACGCCCGTCCGCCCGGCAAGCGCCTGCAGACCTTGTCGCTGCTTTCGGGCGGCGAGCAGGCGCTGACCGCGATGGCGCTGATCTTCGCGGTGTTCCTCGCCAATCCGGCGCCGGTCTGCGTGCTGGACGAAGTGGACGCGCCGCTCGACGACGCCAATGTCGAGCGCTTCTGCAACATGCTCGACCAGATGGTGGAGATCGCCAACACCCGGTTCCTGGTGATCACCCACCATGCGCTGACCATGTCGCGCATGCACCGCCTGTTCGGCGTCACCATGGCCGAACGCGGCGTCAGCCAGCTCGTCTCGGTCTCGCTGGCGGAAGCCGAGCGCGTGGCGGCGGAGTAGGCGCGTCAGCGTTTCTGTGGCAGTCTACTTGCCATGAGCGATCTCCTGTCGCGCATCACAGTCGAACCTGGAAAATGCGGCGGCAAACCTTGCATTCGGGGCATGCGAATTCGCGTCATCGACATTTTGGAGATGATTGCAGGAGGAGCGTCTGCGGAAGAAATCCTCGCTGACTTCGACTACCTGGAGCCTGACGATATCCGCGCCGCCGTAGCTTATGCCGCAGAGAATCTGAAGCATTCGCAAGCAGCGGAATAATGAGCCGCCATTTCGTTTGAGACGTGCATATTCCGCCCAAGCTGGTCCGTGCGCTCAAAGAGAGCGGTCACGAAGCCGACCACTGTTATGCGATCGGTCTCGCTGCCGCGACCGATATGGATGTTTGGAATTACGCGAGCCAACATGATGCTCTTATCGTCACAAAGGATGCCGATTTCGCCGCCCTGGCGTCCGCGCGGACCGGTCCAGCGGTGATCCATGTCCGCTTGGGCAATTCCAGCAACAAGGCGCTGATGACCCGCTTTTTCGCCGAGCTGCCCGAGATTCTGAAGCTGATCGATCTTGGCCACAGGGTTGTCGCACTGGACTAGCGGCCATCCAGACAATCGAATTTATCCCGTGTTTTCAGTCGCTTAAGAGTTCATTGCCGTCCTTGACATAAAATTGCGCCGCCCCTATGGTCCGCGCGCTTTCGCGGGGGCTGCGAAGCAAATCATGGGCAGGCAATGACGGCTCCCAAGCGTGAGGATTTGCAGTCGCTCGGCGAACGGCTGGATGCCGCGGAGAAACGCAACCAGGTGCCGCGGCCTTCGCCGGCCGCAAGCACGATGGGGATCGCATTCCGCTTCACGACGGAGCTGGTGTCGGCGCTGCTGGTGGGCGGAGGAATCGGGTACGGGATCGACTGGGCGTTCGATCGTTGGACACACGTCCATACCCGGCCCTGGGGAATGATCGCGATGTTCGTGCTGGGCGCGGCGGCGGGCATATTGAACGTGATCCGCGCCGCGAATGAGATCAACGCCGAGATGGCGAAGAAGGACGGAGACTGACTTGGCCATCAACCCGATGGAACAGTTCGCGGTGAAGCCGATCGTGCCCTTGCACATCGGCCATTACGATGTCTCCTTCACCAACCAGTCGCTGTGGATGTGCATCGTCGTCGGCGCGGTGAGCTTGTTCATGGCGCTCGCGGTGCGGCAGCGCAGCGTCGTTCCCGGCCGCGTGCAGTCGATGGCCGAGATCTCCTACGAATTCGTCGCCACTATGATCGGCACGGCGGCGGGCGAGGACGGGCTGGTGTTCTTCCCCTTCGTCTTCACGCTTTTCATGTTCGTGCTGTTCTCGAATTTCCTGGGCCTGCTTCCCGGCGCGTACACGGTGACCAGCCAGATCTGCGTCACCTTCGGTCTGGCAGCCTTCGTCATCGCCATGGTGATCGTCACCGGCTTCATCAAGCACGGGATCGGATTCCTGAAGCTCTTCGTGCCTCATGCGCCTTGGTACATCCTCTGGCTGCTGGTGCCGATCGAGTTCATCTCGTTCGCCACGCGGCCGATCAGCCTCTCGGTCCGTCTGTTCGCCAACATGCTAGCCGGACATACCCTGCTGAAGGTGTTCGCGAGCTTCGTGATCCTTCTCGGTGGCGCTGGGGGCGTTCTCTCGCTGCTCTCGGTGGCGCCCTTCTTCCTGATCGTCGCGATCACCGCGCTCGAGTTGCTGGTCGCGGCGCTCCAGGCCTATGTCTTCGCCATCCTCACCTGCATCTATCTGAACGAAGCCTTGCACCTTCACGGTCATCACTGAAAAAGGGAACGACAATGGGACTCGCAGCTGCACAAATGATCGGCGCAGGCCTCGCCTGCATCGCGCTCGTCGGCGCCGGCATCGGCATCGGCAACGTGTTCGGTAGCTATCTGGAAGGCGCGCTGCGCAATCCGGGCGCCGCCGCGAGCCAGACCACCAACCTGCTGCTCGGCTTCGCGCTGTGCGAAGCGACCGGGCTGTTCGGGCTGGTCATCGCGCTCATCATTCTCTACGCGAAATGACGGCCGAGGCCGCCGCGACGACGGCGGGGACCGAGCAGCCTTCGGGCGCGGGCTTCCCGCCGTTCAAGACCGAGTCATTCCCCAGCCAGATCTTCTGGCTGGTGGTGACGATGACGTTCCTGTTCGTCGTGCTGTGGCGCTATGCCGGCCCGCGCATCCGCGCGACGCTGACGGAGCGGCGCGCGCTGGTGCAACAGGAGCTCGCCGCCGCGCAGGAGAACCGCCGCAAGGCGGAACAGGCGACGGTCGCCTACGAGACGCCCTTGTTCGAGGCGCGCGAGCGCGCCAAGCGGCTCAACACCCAAGTCCGCGAGCAGGCGGCCGAAGAAGCGCGCAAAGCCGAAGCGGAAGCCGAGGCCAGCGCCGAGCGCGCGACCCGGGAGGCCGAGGAGCGGCTGGCGCGCGTGCGGTCGGAAGCCAAGACGCACATCGCCAATGCCGCGCGCGATGCTGCCATGGAGATCGTCGAGCGGCTGACCGGCGAGCGAATTTCGGAAGCCGAAGCGGCCGCCGCGGTGCGGTCGCTGCAGGGAGCCTGAGGTGGAACTGCTCAAGGAAACCGATTTCTGGGAAGGCCTGGGGCTCGCCGTCGTCGTCCTGCTCATCATCTATCGTCAGGTGCCGGCGATGCTGGCGAAGATGCTGGACGCGCGCGCCGTCGCGATCCGCAGCGAGCTGACTCAGGCGCAGGAGTTGCGCAAGGAGGCCGAAGCGGTGCTGGTGCGCTACACCGAACGCGCCGGCCGCGCCGAGGCCGAAGCGCAGAGCATCCTGAGCCAGGCGACGGAAGACGCCGCACGGATCAAGCAGGAATCCGAAGCGCAGCTCAAGGCATTGGTCGAGCGCCGCGCGCGCATGGCCCAGGACCGCATCGCCCGCGCGGAGTCGCAGGCGCTCGCCGAAATCCGCGCGCTCGCAGCCGATGCCGCAGCGTCGGCATCCGCCAAGATCATCGCCGCCAAGCTCGGCGAAACCCAGGCCTCGGCGCTGATCGACGCGGGCATCAAGGATCTGGGCGCGAAGCTGAATTGAGTTCCGCTTCGAGAACGGTCTTGGCGAAGGCGCGCTACTTCCCTTTAAGCCTTGCCGACGTGCCAAGCGTAGCAATTAGAAGGGCGCGCAACGCCGACAATTCCTCCTGGCCAAAAGCCCGCTTTGGAAAATATCGAAAGCCCATCACTCTTTTTGTCTTGAGCCAGAACGCGCGACGATCCTCGCGGGCCCCGCGGATGAGGCTCCAAGGATAGGACAACATCGCTCCCCCCGCATCTCGAATCGTGAATCCACGCTCGTCAAATTCGTAGATGACGTCTCTCTGCTGCTTGCTCATGAGGAGCGCGGCTATTGCAGTCATCGATAGCAGCACGCCGAACACGAACAGCATCAAAACGACGGCAGTAACGAGATACATCAGGATGCCGATCAGCGCGTCCTGTAACGAAAAGCTTTGAAGAATTGATCTGTACAGGTCGAATGCAACAATCACAAAGACCAACGGCACGAGCCACCAATATCGTAAGAATTGGATTCGCAGATAGTCACCGACCTTGATCGACACGTGGCCTCGGATGGGGTTCACGGCGTCAGCCCTTCTCCGGCATCACCGTGCGGATGTGCAGTTCCTTGAGCTGGCGCGGCGAGACTTCGCTCGGCGCGTTCATCATCAGGTCCTGGGCCTGCTGGTTCATCGGGAACATGGTGACTTCGCGCAAATTCTCTTCGCCCGCGATCAGCATGACGATGCGGTCGATGCCCGGCGCGGTGCCGCCATGCGGTGGCGCGCCGTAGCGGAAGGCGTTCAGCATGCCGGCGAATTTCGTCTCGGTCTCCTCGCGCGCATAGCCGGCGATCTCGAAGGCCTTGAGCATCACGTCGGGATCGTGGTTGCGGATGGCGCCGGACGACAGCTCGATGCCGTTGCAGACGATGTCGTACTGATAGGCCTTGAGCCCCAGGATCGTATCGCGGTCGGACCTGTCGAGCGCCAGGAATTTCTCGCGCGGATATTGCGGCATCGAGAACGGATTGTGCGAGAAGTCGATGCGCTTCTCGTCCTCGTTCCATTCGTACATCGGGAAGTCGACGATCCAGCAGAAACGGAACAGCTTGTCGTCGATGAGATTGAGATCGCGGCCGATGCGCGTGCGCGCATGCCCGGCGAGCAACGCCGCGCGCTCCGGCTTGGCATCGGCGGAGAAGAAAACGGAATCGCCCGCCTTCAATCCGCACTTTTCCATCAGTGCCTGAAGCGCGGCAGGCGGCAAGAACTTGGCGATCGGCCCCTTGCCCCCTTCGCCCTCGAGCACGATATAGCCGAGCCCCGCCGCGCCCATTTCGCTCTTTGCCCAGCCGTCGATCCGGTCGAAGAACGAGCGCGGCTGCGACGCGGAGCCCGGCGCGGGGATGGCGCGCACGGTTTTGCCCTTGAAGGCCTTGAACGCCACGTCCTCGCGCGCGAAGACGCCGCTGACGTCGGCGATGACGATGGGATTGCGCAGGTCGGGCTTGTCGTTGCCGTATTTCAGCATCGACTCGTCATAGGCGATGCGCGGGAACTGCGCCGGGCCGCAGTCGCGGCCGTCGGCGAACTCGCTGAAAGTGCCGTGCAGCACGGGCTCGACCGCCGCGAATACGTCGTCCTGGGTGACGAAGCTCATCTCGAGATCGAGCTGGTAGAACTCGCCGGGCGAGCGGTCGGCGCGCGCGTCCTCATCGCGAAAGCAGGGCGCGATCTGGAAATAGCGGTCGAAGCCCGCCACCATGATGAGTTGCTTGAACTGCTGCGGCGCCTGCGGCAGCGCGTAGAACTTTCCCGGATGGAGCCGGGACGGGACGAGAAAGTCGCGCGCGCCTTCGGGCGACGAAGCGGTGAGAATGGGCGTTTGGAACTCGGTGAACCCGCCGTCGATCATCCGTCGGCGGATCGACGAGATCACCTTGGAGCGCAACGTGATGTTGCGGTGCAGCCGCTCGCGCCTGAGATCGAGGAAGCGGTATTTGAGCCGCGTGTCTTCCGGGTAGGTCATGTCGCCGAACACCGGCAGCGGCAGCTCTTGCGCGCGCGACTGCACGGCCACCTCTTCGATGCGGATCTCGATCTCGCCGGTCGGCAGGTCGGAGTTCACGGTCTCCGCCGTGCGCGCCACCACCTTTCCCGTCAGCGACAGCACCCATTCCGAGCGCGCTTGATCGGCGGCGGCGAAGGCCTTCTCGTCCGGCTCGACGACGCATTGGGTGATGCCGTAATGGTCGCGCAGGTCGATGAACAGCAGCCCGCCATGGTCGCGCCGGCGATTGACCCAACCCGAGATCGTTACCTGCCGGCCGACATCGGATCGCCTGAGGCTGCCGCAGGTGTCCATCGCGCCGCCGGGGCCGCGCGAGCGGTAGGGGTTGCCGGAAGAGACCATGGATTCCTCGAAAAAGGGTGGTATGTGGCGGGGAACCCCGCCCCCGGTCAAGCCCGGCCGATGGCGCTGATAGTGTCGCATACCGGCGCCATAATGGCCGCCAATCTGAGGGGATGTCGGATGAAGTCGTGCTTCGCCGCCGCGGCGCTGGTTCTTGTTTGTGCAGCCGGCACCCCCGAGGCGCGGAACATCGCGCCTGAGCCGGCGCCGCGCCCGCACAACGTTCTCATCTTCGTCGCCGATGGGTTGCGCTACGACAGCGTCACGGCCAAGACCGCGCCGGCGCTGTGGCGTGTTCGCCATGAGGGCGTCGACTTCACCAACAGCCATTCGGTCTTCCCCACGCTGACGACCGTCAATGCGTCGGCCATCGCCACTGGCCACTACCCCGGCGACACCGGCAATTACGGCAACCGCATCTGGTCGGGCAGCGGCGTCATTCAGCTCGAGGACGACGATCAGCTCGCAAAGGCCAACGAACAGTTCGGCGGCAACTATCTGAACGAGACTTCCCTTCTCGCCGCCGCGCGCCAGGCAGGCTTTGCGACCGCCGTCCTGGGCAAGGTGGGACCGGTTGCGATACAGGACGTCACTGAGCGCGACGGCAGCGGCACGGTCGTGATCGATGACGGCTACGGCGTCGCCGTTGCGCCTGCGGTTCTCACCGCCATCAGGGCTGCGGGCTTCGCGGCCTCTGCCCCGAAACCCAATGTGCCCAATGACGAACAGCAGCAATACATGGTCCAGTTGGCGACCAAGGTCGTGCTGCCGAGCCTCGCGCAGTCGGGAAAACCCTTCGCGATCCTGTTCTGGTCTCGCGACCCCGATCTCAGCCAGCATGTCGAGAAGGACGGCAGCATCAACGGCAAGACGAGCCTCGCCGGCCTGAGCGATGCCGACCGTTCGCTTGCCGCGCTGCTGGCCTGGCTCAAGGCCAACCGGCTGGACCGGACGACGGACGTCTTCGTCACCGCCGATCACGGTTTCTCGACCATCGACAAGCGCATCGGCGGCACGGAGCTTCCTGCCGATTTCCTGGCGAAGGATCTCCAGGCCTTTCCCGCGGTCAGGGTCGTCGCGAATGGCGGCTCCGACCTCATCTACCTGTCGGACGCGAAGAGCGCCGCGGCCGTCGTCGATGCGTTGACCAAGCTCGAATATGTCAGCGGCATCTTCGTCGACGACGCGCTCGGCGATTTTCCCGGCGCACTGGCGATGAGTACGATCGATTGGCGGGGCACCGCCTTGACGCCGCGCCCTGCCATGGTGGTGAGTTTCGCCTCCCATGTCATGCCGGGCTGTAGAGCCGTGCTGCTCTGCGCGGCCGAGGTCGCCGATACCTCGCTTGCCACCGGACAAGGCATGCACGGCACCTTCAGCCGCGCCGACACGCGCAATTTCATGGCCGCGACGGGGCCGGACTTCAAAACCCGCTTCGCCGACAGGACCCCGGTGGGCAACGCGGACCTCGCACCCACGCTCGCGAAAATCCTCGGCCTGATGATCGCGCCCAAAGGCGGCCTGGTGGGCAGGCCGCTGATCGAGGCGCTCAAGGGCGGGCCTGCGCTCAAATCGACCCGCGGCCGCCTGGTCTCGGCGCCGGCGGCGAACGGCCGGACAACAGTCCTGGAGTATCAGACCGTCGGCGCCACCCGCTATTTCGATGCCGCCGGCTTCCCCGGCCGGGTGGTGGGTCTTTCGCGGCCCTGAAACGGCTGCCAAACGCCGCCGAATCCGCTATAGGCTTTCGCATGCGGATCGTTGAGAGCACCGCGGCGCTCGAGGCGCTCGCGGACGAGTTGTCCGAGGCCCCCTATCTCGCCCTCGACACGGAGTTCATGCGCGACCAGACCTACTGGCCGAAGCTCTGCCTCATCCAGATCGCGGTGCCCGGTACCGCCGCCATCATCGATCCGATGGCGCCGGGAATGGATCTGGCGCCGTTCTACGCGCTGCTGGCGCGGCCCAACATCGTCAAGGTGCTGCACGCGGCCCGCCAGGACATCGAGATTTTCGCCCAGCAGGGCAATCTGATCCCCTACCCGCTGTTCGATACCCAGGTCGCCGCGATGGTGTGCGGCTTCGGCGATGCCGCCTCGTACGAGACGCTGGCGCGCAAGCTGGCGCGCGCCGAGATCGACAAATCCGCGCGCTACAGCGACTGGAGCCATCGCCCGCTCAGCAAGCGCCAGCTAGAATACGCCATGGCGGACGTCACCCATCTTTGCACGATCTACGAGGCGATGGTGGCCATGCTGAAGCGCAGCGGCCGCTCGAGCTGGGTCGAGGAGGAGATGGCGGCGCTGCGCGATCCGGAGCTCTACCGCCTCGATCCCAAGGATGCCTGGAAGCGGATCAAGCCGCGCACCACGAACAAGCGCTTCCTCGCCATGCTTGCATCGCTGGCGCAGTGGCGCGAGCGTGAGGCCCAGGCTCGCGACATGCCGCGCGGACGCGTGCTCAAGGACGAGGCGCTGACCGAGATCGCCGCGCATCCGCCGGAGAATCCGCAAGGCCTGGACCGCATCCGCGCCGTCCCGAAGGGATTTGCCGGCTCCAAGCTCGGCAAGAGCCTGATGGATGCCATTGCCGAAGGCCGCCACGCCGCCCCGCCAGAAGGTATCGAGCACCGGGCCCAGGGCCGCCGGCGCGAGCCTTCGCCGGGAACGGTGGACCTCTTGAAGACACTCCTGCGTCTCAAGGCCGACCAGGTGGGCGTGGCGCCGCGCCTGATCGCCGACACCGACGACATCGAAAGGCTCGCCGCCGGCGACGACGACGGGGTCGCCGCGCTGCATGGCTGGCGGGCGGAGGTCTTCGGCCACGACGCGATCGCCCTGCGCAACGGCGAAATCGCGCTGACGGTCGAGAACGGCAACGCCGGCGTGATCGAGCTCGACGGCTAGCGCGATCTCGATCGGAGCCCGGTGACCGCGTCCGAAAACGGCCAGACGATCGGATCGTGCCGCATTAGGGTTGCCGCCAAACCAGGAGAGCCCCATGGCGTCGATCCGAAAAGAGTTTCATCTGGCCGCGGCGCCTGAGGCGGTGTGGGACGCGCTCGCGGATTTCGGAGCGCTGCATGAGCGCCTGGTGCCCGGTTTCGTCATCGACACCAGGCTCGACGGTAACGCGCGTATCGTCACTTTCGCCAACGGCGCCGTGGCGCGCGAGACGCTGGTGAGCTCGGACGCCGCGCGACGGCGCCTCGTTTACTGCATCGCGCCCAATGAGCGGATCGCGCACTACAACGGCAGCGCGGAAGTGCTCGCCGACGGCAAAGGCACGCGTTTCGTCTGGACCGTCGATCTGCTGCCCGACAGGCTTGCCGACTACGTTTCCAGCCAGATGGAGCTTGGCGCGGAGGCGATGAAGAAGGCGTTTGCAGGCTAGAGTTTGCGAACAGCCATGGATGTGTGAAACACGCCAAGTATGACGACAATATCCGGTGCGTCGGGCAAAATCTCATAGACGACCACGTATGGATAGCGAGCGATGCTAAGTTCCCGGGTCGCGGCGACATGACTTGGCCTGCCGGCATAAGGGTGATGCGTCAGCAATTCGAAGGCGGACCTGAAGGTTTGGGCCACTCTCCTCGCTGCGCGTGGATTTCGTTCTCGGATATAGACGTCGATCGATAGCAGGTGCTGTTTGGCGCGCTTCGACACGCGCAGCGTTAGCGGGCGAGGTGCCGCCACAGCTCCGCCATCTCTTGATCGCTGGCAAAATCACCTTCGCGCGTTTCGCGCTGCGCCAATTCGATTTCGGCGCGCTCCGAAGAGGAAGGCTCCCAGTTGCTTTGGTTCTCTGCCAAGTCCAGCATGATCTCTGCGAGTTCCTCTTGCCTCTCCTCAGGCAGTGCCCGTACTCGCGAGATAGCTCGCTCCAAGAGTTTGCTCATGCGCGCGATCCTAGCACGGTCTCGCGCTCAGGGCAGCTCCCCTTCGCCCGTGGCCAGTTCATCCTCGCCTTCGACATAGGGGTCTTCGTCCGGGCCGAGTTGATCCGTCGGCGCGGGGACATCGAACCCCGAGGGCGGCAGGGCGTCGAGGAAGCCGGCGGCGCGCAGCTCGTCCGAGCCCGGCAGGTGGTTGACGCTCTCCAGCCCGAACTGCACCAGGAAGGAGTCCGTCGTGCCGTAGGTGACGGGCCTGCCCGGGGTGCGCTTGCGGCCGCGGATCTTCACCCAGCCGATCTCCATCAGGGAATCCACCGTCCCCTTGGACAGCGCTACGCCGCGGATGTCCTCGATCTCGGCCCGGGTCACCGGCTGGTGATAGGCGATGATGGCGAGCGTCTCGAGCGCCGCACGCGACAGGCGCTTCTGCTCCGGCTTCTCCTTGCGCAGAAGGAATGCCAGATCGGGGGCCGTCCGGAACTGCCATTTTTCCGCGACATTGAAAAGGTTTACGCCGCGTTTCTCATAGCGGCGTTGAAGTTCGGCCAAGAGCGCCGGCACGTCGGCGCCCTCCGGCAGCGATGTTGCCAGCGCCTTCTCGTCGAGCGGCTCGCTTGCCGCGAACAGCAGCGCTTCGGTCATGCGCAGATGCTCGGGGTTTACCGCGGAATCTTCAGTTGGTGTCTCAGCTTGCATTTCGTCTTCAATTCGTTCGATCAGGCGGGCCACGGTCCTCATGCGATTGCCTCCTTAGCCGGAAGGCGGTCCTTGACGTAGATCTCGTCGAAGGGCCGCAGCTGGCGAATCTCCACCCGGCCGTCGCGCGCCAATTCCAGACAGGCGAGCAAGGTGCTGGCAAGCGCCGAGCGGCGGCGATATCCGCTCGACCAGTCGGGCGGGATCAGCCGCGCCAGCGCGCTCCAGTCCGATATGCGTCCCAGCATTCGCTCCAGCCGCTCGCGGGCCTCTTCGATCAGCAGGATGGGCATGTGCTTGGGCTTGTAGGCCTTGCCGCCCAGCTTGCGGGTGCGCTCGGTCGCATAGGCCGTGAGCAGGTCGTAGAGAGTATCGGTGTGGGTGCGCAGCTTGACGACGTTCACCGCCTCCGGCATGCCGCGGGAGAAGACGTCGCGACCGAGACGGTCGCGGCCCATCAGGCGCACCGAGGCGTCGCGCATCGCCTGCAGCCGCTGAAGCCGCCAGCGCAGCCGCGCCGCCATCTCGTCCGCGGTCGGCTCGCCATCGGCGCCCGGCGGCTGCGGCAGGATCAGCTTCGATTTGAGGAAGGCGAGCCACGCCGCCATCACCAGGTAATCGGCCGAAAGTTCGAGATTGCGTCCCTTGGCCGATTCGATGAACTGAAGATATTGCTCGGCGAGGTCCAGCACCGAAATCTTTGCGATGTCGACGCGCTGGCTGCGCGCCAGGTTGAGCAGCAGATCGAGCGGCCCTTCGAAGCCGTCGACGGCGACCACCAGCGCGTCCTCGGCGGGAGCGCTTTCGAAGGATTCGAACGGGTCGGCCAGTTCGCTCATGCCGCCTTCAACAATTGCGCGAGGCGCTGCTGCGCGGCCGCCGGATCGAAGGGCTCCGCCGGCCTGAGCTGCGCCAGCGCGGACTGCGCGCGCTTGAGCGGAAGACCCTCCAGCGGCTTCGCTTCGTCGGCCACTTCGCGCATCTCCTCCATCTTGCCGTTGCAGTGAAGCACGACATCGCAGCCCGCGAACAGGGCGGCTTTGGCGCGCACGGAAATCGGCCCGGAAAGCGCGTTCATGGAGATGTCGTCGGTCATCAGAAGCCCGTCGAATCCGATCTCGCCGCGAATCACGTCGCGAATCACCTTCGGGCTCGTCGTCGCGGGCCGCTGGGGATCGATCGCCTCGTAGACGACATGCGCGGTGATCGCCAGCGGGCAATGATTGAGGCTGCGGAACGTGACGAAGTCGGTCGCGCTCAAGACGTCCTGCGCCGTATCGACCCGGGGAAGCGCCAGATGCGTGTCCGCCGTGGCGCGGCCATGGCCGGGCGCATGTTTCATCACCGGCAGCACGCCGCCCTCGAGCAGGCCCTGGATCGCAGCCCGGCCGAGATCGATGACGGTGGCGCAGTCGCGCGCGAAAGCACGCTCGCCGATCACCGCGTCGGCGCCCTCCACCGGCACGTCCAGCACCGGAAGGCAATCGATGGTGATGCCCACTTCGCAGAGATCGAACGCGATCAGCCGTGCATTGAGATACACCGCCTCGCGCGCGGCGTCGGGAGAATCGGAATAGAGGCTGCCTAGCCGCGCCGCAGCCGGCCGCTCGTGCCAGTGCGGCGGCTTGAGGCGCATGACGCGTCCGCCTTCCTGATCGACCAGCACCGGCGCGAAAGGATCGTTGACGCTCTCGCGCAGATCGCCCGCCAGCCGGGTCAGCTGCTCGCGGCTCTCGACGTTACGCGCGAAGACGATGAACCCCCAGGGCAGCGTGTCGCGGAAGAATGCGCGTTCCTCCGCGCCGAGCGTGGTGCCCGCACAGCCGAAAATCGCGCGCATGCGTGGCTTCATCTCATTTCGCCGGAAAGCAGGCGCCGCCTTCCGCCGTGAGCTTCTGGCACAACGCGGCCGCATCCGCCTTGCTTGCAAACGCGCCGACGCGCAGGCGGTACCAGGTTCCCTTGGCGCCCAGATCGACCTCTTTCACGTCGCGCGTATAGCCGCCGAGCGTCGCGGCGTGGTGCGCCTGATAGGTCTTCCAGGCGGCCTCCGCTTCGGCTTTGGATTTGTAGGCGCCGATCTGGAGGACGTAGCCGCCGCTCGCCGGGGCCGATGGCGCAGCGGCCGGCGGTGCGGCAGACTCGGCTTTGGGCTTGAGGCCGAGCTGTTGCGGCGGCGCGGTCGGCGTCTGATCCGTCGAAGGCGGTGTCGTGCTTCGGATCTCCGGTGCCGGCGGCTCCACCGGCTTCGGCTTGGCGGCTTCGGCTTGCTGGACAGGCTTTTGCGGCGCCGGCGCGGTGTCTTGCGCAGTGACGGCCGGCGTGACCACGGTCGTATCGGGCGCGCTGCGCGACGGCGGCGGGGCCGGACGCTGGTCGGCCTGATCGTCCGCTGGCGCGGGCTGCTGGTAGATCTTGAGCCCTTTGTAGGCATTGTCCGCGCCGCCCTGATCGGCGGCAACCTTCGCCGGTCCGGACTGGGCGGTGATGAGCTTGGGTGAGTCGGTGCGGCCGCGCGCGACGCCCTGGTTATAGGCCAGCCAGACGACGCCGCCGAACGCCGCGATCACGACCAGCGAGATGACGATCAGCAAGGGCAGACGCGAGCCCTCCGTGTCATCCTCCTCGGATGCATCGAAAATATGGACGTCGTCCGGCGGCTCATAGGTGCCGCGCCCCTGATTGGCCATAGGCGTCTCCGAATCTCGCGCCGAATCTAGCACCGCGCCGCGCCCAAATCATGGCGCGGACAGGCTGATCTCCCTGTGGAAAACCCGGGCATATTCGGCCAGCGCGAAGCTGTCGGTCATCCCGGCGATATAGTCGCGTGCGACCCCGCACGTCACGGCATCGCCGGGCGCGCCGCAAATCTTCGCCCAGTCCGCCGGCAGGAGCTTCGGCTCCGCGCTGAAAGCCTCGAACAGCGCCGTCACCACCTCCTTGGCCCGGTTCATCGTCGTCATGACGCGTTCGTGGCGGTACATCGTCACGAAGAGGAATTTCTGCAGCGCGTCCAGCTGTTCGCGCATCGCCGGCGAAAATGCGGCCAGCGCACCGCCCTGCCCGCGAACGCCTGCAGCATCGGCCGGCCCCGCCGCAGCGATGCGGCGGCGCGTCTCCTCGAGCAGGTCGTCGACCAGCGCACTCATCAAGGTGCGCACCATCTCGCCGATGAAGCGTCCGATCTCCAGCGCCCCGAAGCGTGCCAGCACGGCCTCGGTATGCGGCCCCGCCAGCGGCGCCGCGCGGAGATCGTCGATGCGGAACAGGCCGGCGCGCAGCCCGTCATCCAGGTCGTGATTGACATAGGCGATGTCGTCGGAAAGCGCGGCGATCTGGGCCTCGAGGCTCGGCCAGCTCGAAAGCAAGAGCGGCCATCGGCGGTCGAAGCTCGCGATCGGGGCGGCATGGGGCGGCGTCAGCGGGCCGTTGTGTTTGACCAGACCCTCCAGCGTCTCCCAGGTCAGGTTCAGGCCGTCGAACTGCGCGTAGCGATGCTCGAGTTTGCTTACCAGCCGAAGCGCATGCGCGTTGTGATCGAAGCCGCCGATCGACGCCGTGGCCGCGTTCAAGGCTTCCTCGCCGGCGTGGCCGAAAGGCGTATGGCCGAGGTCATGCGCCAGCGCGACGGTCTCCGCCAGATCCTCGTCCAGCTGCAGAACGCGCGCCAGCGAACGCGCGATCTGGGCCACCTCCAGCGAGTGCGTCAGCCGGGTGCGGTAGTGATCGCCCTCGTCCTGCACGAAGACCTGGGTCTTGTGCTTGAGGCGCCGGAAGGCGGTCGAATGGATGATCCGGTCGCGGTCGCGCTGGTAGGGCGTGCGGGTGCGGCTTTCGCTCTCGGCATGGAAACGGCCCAGGCTTTCCGCGGCCTTGACGGCATAAGGCGCCCGCACGCGGTCCGGTTCGAGATAGGGCCCGATCAGGCGCCCGCAGGGTCGGTCAAAATCTTGCCGCATGGCGGTAACCATATCTGACGACCTGGACGACCCAAAGCGGAGGGGAAGATGCTGAAGTTCCTGGGGATCGCCGTCATCATGGCCACACTTCTGGGTGGGGCCGCGTATACCAAGCCGAGCCGCGACGATCTGCATGCCGCCGCCTCGGATTTCGCCGGAAAGACGACGTTCGTGGGCTCCGTCGCCACCGACCTGACCGGCCTGTTTGGCAACGACACCTTCGATGACTACATATTCTTCACGCGTTATCGTGTGTATGTGGGCAAGGACGCCAAGGTCGATTGCTTCGGCGCCTTCAAGCAGACCACCTGCAGCATGCCCAAGCCGCAGGCGACTCCATCCGGAAGCTAGATGCAGACCGACACCGTCCAGCCCGTCACGCTCTCGTCCCGCGCGGCCAAGCGCATCGCCCAGATCCTCAAATCCGAGCCGGGCGCGGCGAAGCTGCGCGTCGCGGTGACGGGCGGCGGCTGCTCGGGCTTCCAGTACAATTTCGCCATCGACGATGCGCCGATGGACGACGATCTGGTCGTCGAGCGCGACGGCGCCGTCGTCTTGATCGATCCCGTCTCGCTCGATTTCCTCAAAGGTGCGGAGATCGACTTCGTCGACGACCTGATCGGCCAGTCCTTCAAGGTCAACAACCCCAACGCCACCGCGTCCTGCGGCTGCGGGACCAGTTTTTCGGTCTAGTGCCTCAGACCGAAGACAAAGAGGCGCCCTGAGATGTTTTCCGGAACCGATTGGTCCGCGCTGCCGATATAAAGCTTGCCGTTCACCACGGCCGGCGACGAGCTGACGATCGGCTCGTTGAACGAAGCGCTCCAGATGTTGTGGCAGACAAAATCGCCGCATGGTCCTTCGGCCCAGGCCAGCACTTGGCCAGTATTGCGTCCCGCATAGACGACGCCGTTCGCCACCGTCGGCGAGGACAGCACGGCAGCCTGAGCACCGTCGCCGAACAGGATCCATTCCTTGTCGCACTGCGCCTGGCCGCAGCCGCCGGCTGCGTAGGCTGCGAGTCCCGTTGACCAGCCGATATACACGTGTCCGTTGCTCACCGCCGGCGATCCATTGAAGAATTCGTTCTCGTCGACCGCTTGCCAGATCGGCGCGCAGGACTTTGCGCCGCAGCCATGCATATCGAACGCCGAAAGCGCATGAGCCGATCCGATGTAGACCACGCCGTCTGTTATGGCCGGCGTGGAGGCGAAAGCGGGGTTGCCCAAATCGCCGGTCCATTTCGGTTTGCACAGCGCCTTGCCGCCGCAGCCGCCGACCTTGAATGCGTTGAGCTTGCCATCATCCGAACCGATAAAGACGAAGTTTTTTGTGATCGTCGGTGTCGATTCAATCGAACCACCCGCCGCACCGGTCCACAGAGGCTGGCATTGCGCTTGGCCGCATCCCGCGGCGTCGAAGGCGAACAGTTTGCCTTCGAAGGTGCCGATATAGACGACGCCGTCGGCCACCGCAGGAGACGAGCTCAAGACGGATTCTTTTCCCGCCAGACCCTGCCAGATCGGCGCGCAAACCGCTTGGCCGCAGCCTGCGGCCGCAAAGGCATCGAGCTTGCCGTCATTGTCGTCGGGCGCAGTTTGAGAACCGACATACACGACGCCGCCGGCAATGGTGGGCGAGTCCACGATCTGCGCAAGGTTTGTCGACTGCCAGAGTGGCGTGTCGCAGAGCGAGCGGCCGCAGCCCTTAACCGGATAGGCCCAGAGCGTGCCGTCGGCAGAGGCGATGTAGGCGACACCACCCACGACGGCCGGCGAGGACAGATCGACGATGTCGCCGAGTTGCGCCTGCCAATCGAGTGCCAGCTTCGGAACGTTGCCAGGGTCGAGCGTCTTCTCGAATTTGTTCACGCCCGTGTGGCTGTCGGTAAAGCGGAACTGGGTCCAGTTGCGCGCACTTGCAGGGTCGGAAACGATGCAAACAACGAGCGTCGCGATCACTGCTGGTCGCATGGAATCGTCTCCTCCGCCCCTCGCCCGGGTCCCATTCTAGACTGAAACGGAAGAGTGTCCTGCAGAAATCGCCGTCGCGGGCGCGCCATCGCCAGGGACTCGCGTCGCCCAATCTGCTGTGCCACAAGCTGTAGGACGAGATAGCGCGCGGAGCGGTTCATGCGATCGATAACGGTAATTTTCGTGGCAACCTTCATGGCGGCAGCCGCCCTTCCCTCCAAAGCCGCGCCGACAGAGCAGGCGAGCAAGTCGTTCCTTTCCGCGAACGCCAAGAAGAAGGGCGTCGTCGTGGTACCGGGGATTCAGTATCGCGTCTTGAAAGCGGGCAAGGGCGCGCAGCCCGGGCGGCGCGATTGTGCGACCGTGAACTACAAGGGTTCTTTCATCGACGGAAAAATCTTCGATCAGTCGAAGCCCGGCCAGCCGATCACTTTCGGCGTGGGCCAGGTGATCGCGGGCTGGACGGAGGCGCTGCAGATGATGCACGAGGGCGACAAGTGGGAACTGGTGATCCCGCCGGGCCTGGCCTACGGCAGGAGCGGCACGCCGGACGGCACCATCCCGCCGAACGAGACGCTCGTTTTCGAGGTGGAACTGCTGAAAGTCGCGCCCTCCCAGATGGGCCAGTGCCCGCAGTAGAGTTCCCCACCCCATAATTTGTCATCCCCCGGCTTGTCCGGAAGGGACCCATTTTTTGAAGCAAGAAATTGGGTCGCCCGCATGAAGCGGGCGATGACGGCTATCGAGAGGCAGCCCGCGCCGCGCGCAGCCGCGACTTCAATTCGAGCAATTCCGCGAGCAGGGCTTCGAGTTTCCCGCGCTCGTCCCTTGCCGCCACGAACGGTGTCTCCGCATGCGCGCGCTCCAGCATCGCCAGCGCGGCGCGGGCGTGGCGCGGTTCGTCGTCGGGCATCTCGTCGCGGCGTTGCGCCTCCTCGAACGAGACGATATTCGACGGTGCGACGCTCGCCGCAAAGGCGGCACGGCCCAGTTCGGCGACATGGCGCGGACCTTTTTCGCGCATCACCTTTTGCGCGCCCTTGATCGTATAGCCCTCGCGATAGAGCAGCGTGCGGATGCCGCGCAGCAGGTCGACGTCCTCGGGACGATAATAGCGCCGGCCGCCGGCGCGCTTGATCGGGCGCACTTGCGTGAAGCGGCTTTCCCAGAAGCGCAGCACGTGCTGAGGCATGTCGAGTTCGGCCGCGACCTCGCTGATCGTGCGGAACGCTTCGGGCGATTTGTCGCGCAGCGCTGCCAGGGTCATCCGTCTTGTCCGTTGGCGGCGGCCTGCAGCGGCGGCTGTCCGTTGATAACCGCCTTGAGCACATGGCTCGGGCGGAAGACGAGCACGCGGCGCGGCGCGATCGGCACCTCGTCGCCGGTCTTGGGGTTGCGTCCCATGCGCTGCGATTTTTGCCGCACCGCGAACGTGCCGAAGGAGGAGAGCTTGACGGTTTCGCCGCGCGACAGCGCCGCGCAGAGCTCTTCCAGGATGTCTTCGACCATCTGGGCGGACTCGTTGCGCGACAGCCCGACCGCCTGGAACACGGCCTCCGTCAGATCGGCGCGGGTAAGGGTCTGGTCGGACATGATTCCTGGCGACTCCCCAACGACACCCTAAAGTTAGGGGCAAGGGAATATGCCGTCAACGTCAAGGGGTTGGACGGCGACCTTGAGGTTAGGATCACCAGCGGACGAGCGCCGCCCCCCAGGTGAAGCCCCCGCCCATGGCCTCGAGCAGGACCAGATCGCCGCGCTTGACGCGGCCGTCGTCCAGGGCCGTCTGGAGCGCCAGCGGGACCGAGGCCGACGAGGTATTGCCGTGGACGGCCACGGTCGAGATCACCCGGGCCGGATCGATCCCCAGCTTTTTTGCCGTGCCGTCCAGGATGCGCTGGTTGGCCTGGTGGGGAACGAACCAGTCGATGTCGGAGACTTTCAGCCCCGCCTGCGCCGCGGACGCCTCGATGGCGGCTGCGATATTGGTCACCGCGTGCTTGAAGACTTCCTTGCCCTTCATGCGCAGATGCCCGGTGGTCTGGGTCAGCGATGGGCCGCCATCGACATAGAGAAGATCGTGCAGCCTGCCGTCCGAATAAAGTTTGGTGTTGAGCACACCGCGGTCCTTGATCGTGCCCTCCCCTTCGCGGGCCTGCAGCACGAACGCGCCGGCGCCGTCGCCGAACAGCACGCAGGTCCCCCGGTCGGTCCAGTCAAGCAGGCGCGACATCGTCTCGGCGCCGATCAGCAGTACGGTGCGCGCCTGGCCCGCCTTGATGAAATTGTCCGCGACCGAAAGCCCGTAGATGAATCCCGAGCACACCGCCTGCACGTCGAAGGCCGCGCCATGCGCCATGCCGATCCGCGATTGCACCGTCGTCGCGGTGGCCGGGAAGGTCTCGTCGGGCGTGGTGGTGGCGACGACGATGAGATCGAGCTCGCCGGCATCGATCGCGGCGTCCATCAGGGCCGCGCGCGCCGCTGCCACCGCAAGCATCGAGGTGGTTTCGCCGTCGCGCACGATGCGCCGCTCGCGGATGCCGGTGCGCTCGCGGATCCATTCGTCGCTGGTGTCGACGCGCCGCGACAGCGCGTCGTTGGTGACGATCGTCTCTGGCAGGAATACGCCGGTGCCGATGATCTCCGAGCGGATCACGAAGCCGCCGCCTCGGGCATCGCGCTGATCAGGTTCGCGCGGTCGGCGATGATGCGGCGGATGACGCCGGAGCGCGCCATGTCGATCGCCATGTCCAGCGCGCTGGCAAACCCGATCGCGTCGGTTCCGCCGTGGCTCTTCACCACGATGCCGTTCAAGCCCAGGAAGATGCCGCCATTGGACGCGCGCGGATCGAGCTTGCGGCGTAGCGCCTTCAGCGCGCCGGCGGCGATGAAGCCGCCCAGCCGCCCGAACAGCGAGCGGTTGAGCGCGCCGCGCAGATAGGTCACGACCAGCTTGGCGGTGCCCTCCGCCGTCTTGAGCGCGATATTGCCGCTGAAGCCGTCGGTGACGACGACGTCGACGGTTCCTTCGGCGATGTCGTCGCCCTCGACGAAGCCGCGGAATTCGATCGGCAGGGAGGCGCCGCGCAGGATATGGGCGGCCGCCTTCACGGCGTCGTGGCCCTTGACGTCCTCGGAACCGACATTGAGCAGACCGACGCTGGGGCGCTCGAGCCCCAGGATGGCGCGCGCGAACGCTTCGCCCATCACCGCGAAGTCGACGAGCTGGTCGCTGTCGCTCGAGATGTTCGCCCCGACGTCCAGCACGATGCTCTGGCCGCGCTTGGTCGGCCAGATGGAGGCGATGGCGGGACGCGAGATGCCGTCCAGCACGCCGAGCTGAAACATGGACATCGCCATCAGCGCGCCGGTGTTGCCGGCGGAGACCGCGACCTCGGCCTCGCCCGCCTTCACCGAGGCGATGGCGTGCCACATGCTGGTGTTGCGGCCGCGGCGCAGCACCGTGCTGGGCTTGTCCTCCATGCGCACCTGTTCCGGGGCGTGGCGGATCTCGACCTTCGGTCCGAGCTTCGGACGCTTGGCCAGCAGCGGCTTCAGCGTGGCCTCGTCGCCATGCAGCAGGAAGCGCGCCGCCGGGTGGCGCAGGACCGAGCGCGCAAGCGCGGCCACAACGACGCCGGGGCCGGAATCGCCGCCCATGGCATCGATGGAAACTGTCAGTTCTCGCGCCAAATCGTTGAAGCTTTCGACGGACCGGGCCGACTATGCCGCAAAGTCAGTCTTTGCCGGCCACCACTTCGCGGCCGCGGTACTGCCCGCAGGAGCCGCAAACATGGTGCGGACGCTTCTGCTCGCCGCAGTTGGGGCATTCCGTGTAGGCAGCGGGCGCCAGCCGGTGATGCGAACGGCGCATGTTCCGCCGGGACGGAGAGGTTTTTCGTTTGGGGACCGCCATCGCGGGAACTCCTGAAATCGCCCCTTTCGGCCGAATCGCATAACACCGCGCCCTTACGGCACGGCCAAGCCATTCGGGAGGGCTGGCAAAACGAGGCGCGGAGTGAACAGGAAACCGCCTTGGGATTCAAGCGGGAAAAAGCCGGGGAAATCCCGGTTAGGAGCCCGGCTTGAGCTGCTTCAGGACGGCAAAAGCCGGCGCCGGGGCATCGGCCGCGTCCGCCGGCGGCTGGAATTCCACACCGGGGGCGCGGGGATAAGGGTCGATGGCCAGCGCCAATTCCTCCAGCAGGGGAACCGCGAGGTCGTAGCGCAGCGAGCCGATCTCCTCGCGCCCGTCCTCGTCGACCGCTGCGGGCTCGGCGGCGTGGCTGGCGGCCTCGCTCAGCACCAGTTCGCGCTTGAAATCGCGTTCGATGCGGCTGGGCACCGGATCAAGGGTCACGACGCAACTCTGAACCAGCATGCAGTCCAGCGCCGCCTCGTAAACGAAATGCGTGGAAGACAGGCGCCTCAGAGCGATCCCGGCGCGGAACAACTCGACGGATTCCACTCCGGCCCATGCCGCAATGCGCGCGCACTCTTCCGGCGTGGCGGCGATCTCCACTTTGGCGCCCGCATGTCCCAGACGCCCGAGCTCGTAGGGATGGCTGAGCGGAAAATCGATCATGGCAACGGCCCGAAATCGAGTTGCCCTTCGGACAGATCGGCCTTGGAGAGGCGTTCTTTGATCTCCATCCCGTACCTGGCGATGGCTGCCGCGCAGTCCGGCTCTTCGCCGCGATAGAGATTGCGGACGAGCGCGGCGCGCATGCCGTCGCCGTCCGTCGCCGCGTCGTAGGCGGCCAGGCGCCCATAGAAGGCGTCGGCGAGCGTCTTCATGCGCCGTCCCATTCCCATGTCGCCGGCACCCAGATCGCGCAGGCCTTCGTCGAAATTCACGAACAAGGTGTCCATCAGCGCCTGTGACAAATCGTTAAGGCCGGCCGCGCGCAGCCGGTCAAAGACCAGCCAGGCATGCAGGACGATCAGGTCGAAGCGGCCGTCGAGCGTGTCCGCGACGGCGAAATCCCGGAAGAAGACCGGCTCGCGCGCGCGGGCCACGATTGCAGCATGGAGCCGCCGGGCGGCGTCCCGGTTGCGGGTTTTGCGTAAGACGTTCAACATGATGATAGTTTTGGTCCAAAATCCGCTTGCATCGCCATTGGGGCCAGTCTAGCACAAGCCCGTCGGGGTTCCGGAAATTGCCGTCATGAAAGCCTCTGCCAGCTACCTTGCCTTGTTCGCCCTGCTGATGGGATGCACGCCCGTCGTCAGCCAGCGCGGCTATCTCCAGGACCTCGACGTCGAGGCCGGGATCGATCCGGTGAGCGACACCAAGACCAGCATCCAGCAGCGCCTGGGCTATCCCTCGACCGAGGCGACGTTCCAGTCCGACGCCTGGTACTACATCTCCAGCGTCGAGAAGCAGATCGCCTTCTTTCATCCCACCGTCGAGTCGCGCGCCATTCTGGCGGTCTATTTCGACAAGAACGGCAAGGTCACCGACATCAAGCACTACACATTGCAGGATGGGCACGTGGTCGATTTCGAGACCCGCGAGACGCCCAGCCGCGGCAAGGAACTGACGTTCCTGCAGCAGCTCTTCAACGCCACGCCCGGCGTGCCCATCGGCGCACCTGCCGGCAACCCCGGCTCCGGCGGACCTGGCGGCGGCGGCGGCAGAGGCGGGTATCCGTAAACAACGCCGTCATCCTGAGGTGCCCGCCCGCGTGCTTCGAGGCTCGCTAACGCTCGCACCTCAGCATGACGCGGGCGGGCCTCGAAGGATGGCGTGCTCCCTCAGAACGCGTGCGCCAGGGTGGCGAGCAGCAGCAGCGCCACGATGTTGGTGATCTTGATCATCGGATTGACGGCCGGACCGGCGGTGTCCTTGTAGGGATCGCCGACGGTGTCGCCGGTCACCGCGGATTTGTGCGCATCGGAGCCCTTGCCGCCGTAATGGCCGTCCTCGATGTACTTCTTGGCGTTGTCCCAGGCGCCGCCGCCCGAGGTCATCGAGATGGCGACGAACAGTCCGGTGACGATGACGCCCAGCAGCATCGCGCCCAGCGCATTGAACGCCTGCGCCTTGTCGTGGGTGATGTAGAATACCGCGACGTAGAGCACGACCGGCGACAGCACCGGCAGCAGCGAGGGCACGACCATCTCGCGGATCGCCGCCTTGGTCAGCATGTCGACGGCGCGGCCGTAGTCGGGTTTCTGGGTGCCGGCCATGATGCCCGGCATCGCCTTGAACTGGCGGCGCACTTCCTCCACCACCGCCGCGGCAGCGCGTCCCACCGCCGTCATTGCGATGCCGCCGAACAGATAGGGCAGCAGGCCGCCGATGAAGAGGCCGACCACCACCCAGGGGTTGGCGAGGCTGAAGTCGATCCGCGCGATGTCGAGTCCGGCGAAGTAGGTGTAGATGTCGGCGTGGTGCGCGAAGTATTTGAGATCCTCCGTATACGCCGCGAACAGCACCAGCGCGCCCAGCCCCGCCGAGCCGATGGCGTAGCCCTTGGTGACGGCCTTGGTGGTGTTGCCGACCGCGTCGAGCGCGTCGGTGGTCTTGCGCACGTCGCCTTCCAGGCCGCTCATCTCGGCGATGCCGCCGGCGTTATCGGTGACCGGACCGAAAGCGTCGAGCGCCACGATCATGCCGGCCAGCGACAGCATGGTCGACACCGCGACGGCGATGCCGAAGAGGCCCGCCAGCAGATAGGTCACGATGATGCCGACGCAGATCACGATGGCCGGAAGTGCGGTCGATTCCATCGAGATCGCCAGGCCCTGGATGACGTTGGTGCCGTGACCGGTGATGGAGGCCTTGGCGATGGACTGGACGGGACGGAAATTGGTGCCCGTGTAGTACTCCGTGATCCAGATCAGCAGGCCGGTGACGGCCAGGCCCACCACGCCGCACTCGAACAGCTGCAGCCCGGTGAACTCGAGCCCGCCATTCGTCGTCAGGATCGCGTGCATGCCGCCGGGGATGATCCATTCGGTCAGCGGCCACAGCCCGATCAGCGACAGGATTCCGGTCGCGATGACGCCCTTGTACAGCGCGCCCATGATGTTGCCGGAGCGGCCGAGCTGCACGAAGAACGTCCCGATGATCGAGGTCAGGATGCACATGCCCGCAATGGCGAGCGGATAGAGCATCAGCGCCGCCTTGATGGCGCCGACGAAATAGATCGAGGCAAGCACCATGGTGGCGACCGTGGTCACCGCGAAAGTCTCGAACAGGTCCGCCGCCATGCCGGCGCAGTCGCCGACATTGTCGCCCACGTTGTCGGCGATGGTGGCGGGGTTGCGGGGGTCGTCTTCGGGGATTCCGGCTTCGACCTTGCCGACCATGTCGCCGCCGACGTCGGCGCCCTTGGTGAAGATGCCGCCGCCAAGCCGCGCGAAGATCGAGATCAGCGAGGCGCCGAAGCCGAGCGCCACCAGCGAATCGACGATGATGCGTGCCTGATGGTCGTCGTTGGCGTCGAGATGGAGGCCGTAGACGAGGAAGGCGTAATAGCCGGCGACGCCGAGAAGGCCCAGGCCCACCACCAGCATGCCGGTCACCGCGCCGGAGCGGAAGGCGACCGAGAGGCCCTGCGCGAGGCCGTGACGCGCGGCTTCCGCCGTGCGCACATTGGCGCGCACCGAGACGTTCATGCCGACATAGCCCGCCAGGCCCGAAAGCGCCGAGCCGATCAGATAGCCCACGGCTTCCTGCCAGCCGAGGAAGGCCCAGGCGAGCGCGAAGATGACGACGCCGACGATGGCGATCGTGGTGTATTGGCGATTGAGATAGGCGGCGGCGCCTTCCTGGATGGCGGCCGCGATCTCCTGCATCCGCGCATTTCCCGGGCTCAGCGAGAGCACCGAACGGATGGTCCAGATGCCGTAGACGAGCGCCAGCACGCCGGCTCCCAAGACGAGATAAAGCTCCAAGCTCATCGCGAATCCCTCATGCGGAAATTGCCCTGTCGGCGAAAACGCCGCCGATCCCTATGGCCGGCCGGAATGGACCTACCGCTTCAAGGGCGCGCGACGTATGCCAAAAGCCCGCGCGGGAGGCAATAAGGAGAATGGGGGCACCGAACCTGGCCGCGAGTTTTGCAGATTCCCTCCCTAAACCGTCATCGCCCGCTTCATGCGGGCGACCCAATTTCTTTTCGCATTGGAAAATGGCTTGCCCGGACAAGCCGGGCAATGACGTAGGGAGGGATAGGAGAAGATCTAAACGAGGTGGCCCATGTCCGCGGTCCATGACAAGCTGTCGTTTGGCACGGGGGGCTGTCATGGCGGACGCGGACGCGAACAAGGCTTGGGTAGTATTGCGCGCGATCATCACCGGCCTTTTGGTCGGGATGATCGCGGCCAATGTCTGGCCCATTCTGCTGCTGAAGATCGGAATGCCGCTGGCGGCGGCCGCAGAGGCGCTTTTCCTGGCCCTCTATGTTTGGTGGGTGCGCGGCGGCGGCCCGCCGCGGTCGTGGAAGGCGGCCCGCGCCGCGAACTTCCGTGTCCGGACTTTGTCGGGGGGCGACTGGGCTTGGGGCGCGATCGCCGCGGTCGCCATCGCCACAAGCGTGCATGCGGCGATCGTCGTGCTGTTCCGCCTGGTGCCGTTCCCGGCTGAGGCCTTCCATCAGGGCTACGATCTCTCCTTCATTCCCACCACGCCGCTCAAGCTTCTCGCCTGCGTCGTCTCGGCGGCGTCGGCCGGCATCTGCGAAGAGACCGGCTTTCGCGGCTACATGCAGGTGCCGATCGAGCGGCGCATGGGTGCCCTCCCCGCGATCCTGGTTTCGTCCTTCTTCTTCATGCTGCTCCACCTGACCAAGAGCTGGGCGCTGATCGGCATGGTGCCCATCGTTTTCGGCGCCGGACTGCTCTACGGCGCGCTGGCATGGGCGTCGCGCAGCCTCGTCTTCGGCATGATCGGTCACACGCTGATGGACATCGGCCTGTTCGCCTATTGGTGGGCGCAGGTGCTGGGCACGTTTACACAGAGGCCGATCTCCGAAACCGGCATCGACCAGAGCTTCACGATCGAATGCGCCGTTCTGGGCATAGCCCTGCTGGTCGCGGCGAGCACCATCGCGGTCCTGCGGCGGCGGTAGTCAGGCGCGGCGGAGCTGCTGTGCGCCCGTGCGCCGGGCGCCTTGCGCCATCGCCACTTTCACCGCTACGCCGAGCGCGTTGTAGTCATAGGGCTTGCGGATGATCGGAAACTCGGCACCGACGCGCTCGGCGGCGCTGCTGTAGCCGGTAGCCAGAAGCACCGGCATCCCGGCGAAGCGGCTACGGATCTCGCGCGCCAGCGCGAAACCGTCGATATCCCCGGGCATGACGATGTCGCTGAAGACGAGCACGACGTCCTTCTCGCGGTCGAGCAGCTCCAGCGCCTGCTGCGGCCCTTCGGCGCGCATCACGCGATAGCCGAGCTGATCGAGCAGCATCGCGCTCACATCGCCCACCGCGACGTTGTCCTCGACCAGGAGCACGGCGCCCTTGCCGCGGATGGAAGCGTCCTCCTTCGATTGCGGCGCCAGGCTCACCGCCGGCGCGGTCGCGCGCGGGAGCAGCAACGTCACGGTCGTGCCCTTTCCCGGTTCGCTCGCCACCTGCACGTCGCCGCCGCTCTGGCGCGCGAAGCCGTAGACCTGCGACAGGCCGAGGCCGGTACCCTTGCCGACGGCCTTGGTCGTGAAGAAAGGCTCGAACACCTTGTGCAGGACGTCCGGCGCGATGCCGCAGCCGGTGTCGCAGAGCGACAGCGCGACATAGTCGCCGCCGACGCCGTCCGCGCGCGCTTCGAGCTGCACGTTGCGGGCCTTCAAGGTCAGCGTGCCGCCTTGGGGCATCGCATCGCGCGCGTTGACGGCGATGTTGACCAGCGCCAGCTCGAGCTCGCCGGGATCGGTGACGACCGGCCAGATGTCCGGCGCGATGTCGAAGGCGAGCTTGATGGCGCCGCCGAGCGAGGTCGACAGCAGGTCGTGAAAGGAGGCGATGCGCTCGGCAAGATCGATGCTGATGGAGTTCAGCCGCTGGCGTCGCGCGAAGGTGAGAAGCTGGCGCGTCAGATTGGCGCCGCTCGATGCCGCCTGCTCGATGGCGTCGAGGGCACGGATGTCCTTCGGCTCCTTGGCGCGCATGCGCATCAGTTGCGCCTGTCCGCTGACGATCATCAGCAAGTTGTTGAAGTCGTGCGCGATGCCGCCGGTCAGATGGCCGATGGCCTCCATCTTCTGCGCCTGGGCAAGCTGACGCTGCGCCTGTTCGAGGCGGAGCTGCGCTTCGCGGCGTTCGGTCATGTCGCGCGTGATCTTGGCGAAGCCCAGAAGCTCGCCCTCTTCGTCGCGCACCGCATCGATCACCGCGAAGGCCCAGAAGCGCGTGCCGTCCTTGCGCAGGCGCCAGCCTTCGGTCTCGTGCCGGCCGTTGGCGCGCGCGATCTTGAGCGCCCGCGCCGGGATGCCGGCGGCGCGGTCTTCCGCGCTGAAGAATTCGGCGTAGTTCTTGCCGACGATCTCGGACGCCGCGTAGCCCTTGATGCGGGCCGCGCCGGCATTCCAGCTCACCACCGTGCCTTCCGGGTCGAGCATGTAGATGGCGTAGTCGGTGACGCTTTGCACCAGCAGGCGGAAATTGCGCTCGCTGTCGCGCAGCAGGGCTTTGCCCGCAGCGCCCCCCGCCGATTGTTCGCCCGGGAATTCGCTGTCCGGCCTGGCCAGCAACCCCTCCGACATCACGTACCCCGATCTTTCGACGCATCTAGACGTGTGCAAACGCGCGAGACCTGCAAGGGTTCCGCCGACGGAGCGCCTTAAGGATGGTCGATGCCGGGTGCGAAATCGGCGCACGAAAATAATTTTCGCCACTTGCTGCGACGCACAATTCTCGCAGGCGTCATTTTTGTTCCGCCTTTCGGCTCAAAGGCTTGCAGTGGAAAAATGGCAGCGGAAATATTTTCCGCACCCCCTCTTGAACCGTCACGGTCGAAATCCCATTTCGCTTACATCCCCACAGGTGCGACAGCAGAGAAACGAGGCCGCAATGCCTCGCATGGACATCCGCGCTCAGGCGCCCGCGAAAAAACCTCGCTCCCCTCGGCGGCGGAGCTATGCCCGAAACGAGCCTGGAGTTTGAAGTTGGCGAATTGAATTCGAAATTCCCTCTAACAGCCATGACGAGAGGATGGACAGGATTGAATTGGGATTCCCCCCTATTCGTCATGGCCGCCCTTGGTCCGTAGCGTCAGCGTGCGGACGCCATCCAGCTTTCAACACGAGTTCGCACGCGGAGGCGCGGAGACGCGGATGGCTTCGATGTTCTCCGCGACTCCGCGCCTCCGCGTGAACTCCTGCATGGCCGGGTCGAGCCCGGCCATGACGAGTTGATGGACGGGAATTGAACCCCGCTTCCCAACTCGTCATGGCCGCTCTTGGTCCGTAGCGTCAGCGTGCGGACGCCATCCAGCTTTCAACACGAGTGCGCACGCGGAGGCGCGGAGACGCGGAGGGCCGGCGATGTTCTCCGCGACTCCGCGGCTCCGCGTGAACTTCTGGATGGCCGGGTCGAGCCCGGCCATGACGGGATGAGGCAGATTGGCGAGTTGGTATTTAAACCAACCGGCTCTGGTGCACCGCCGCGGCGATGAAGGAGGCGAAGAGCGGGTGCGGCTGGAAGGGGCGCGACTTGAGTTCGGGGTGGAACTGCACGCCGATGAACCAGGGATGGTCGGGGAATTCCATGATCTCCGGCAGCTTGCCGTCCGGCGACCATCCCGAGACCCGGAAGCCGCGCTTTTCGAGCATCGCGGTGTATTCGGTGTTGACCTCGAAGCGGTGGCGGTGGCGTTCGCTGATGCTGCTCGCGCCATAGACCTCCGCCACCCGGCTGCCCGGCGCCAGCACGGCTTCGTAGGCGCCGACGCGCATCGTGCCGCCGAGATCGCCGCCCTCGTCGCGCTTCTCGAGCGTGTTGCCCTTGACCCATTCGGTCATCAAGCCGATCACCGGATGCTTGGGCCTGCCGTTCTCCGTCGTGCCGGCGCCCTCCAGGCCCACGAGGTCGCGCGCCGCCTCGATGACCGCCATGTGCAGGCCGTAGCAGATGCCGAAGAACGGCACCTTGCGCTCGCGCGCGAACTTGACCGCGCGGATCTTGCCCTCGGTGCCGCGCTCGCCGAAGCCGCCGGGCACCAGGATGCCGTGGACGTCGTCGAGGAAGGCGGCGGCGTCGTCGCGCTCGAAGATCTCGCTGTCGATCCAGTCCATATGGACCTTGACGTTGTTGGCGATGCCGCCATGGGTCAGCGCTTCGCCGAGCGATTTGTAGGAGTCCTTGACCTGCATGTACTTGCCGACGACGGCGATGCGCACTTCGCCTTCGGGATTCTTGACGCGCTCGACCACCTGCGCCCAGCGCGCCAGATCGGGCGGCGGCGCGTCGTCGATGCGGAAATGCTTGAGCAGCTGGGTGTCGAGTCCGACCTGGTGATAGGCGATCGGCACGCGGTAGATCGTGTCGACGTCGAGCGCGGGGATGACGCGCTCCGGCGAGACGTTGCAGAACAGGCCGATCTTGCGGCGCTCTTCCTCGGGGATCGGATGCGAGGCGCGGCACATCAGGATGTCGGGCTGGATGCCGATGGCGCGCAGCTCCTTGACGGAATGCTGCGTCGGCTTGGTCTTGAGCTCGCCCGCGGCCTCGATATAGGGGACCAGGGTGAGGTGGATGAACGCGGTCTTGTCGCGGCCGAGCTCGTTGCCGAGCTGGCGGATGGCCTCGAAGAACGGCAGGCCCTCGATGTCGCCGACCGTGCCGCCGATCTCCACCAGCAGGAAATCGACCTCGTCGCTGCCCGAGAGCACGAATTCCTTGATCATGTCGGTGACGTGCGGAATCACCTGCACGGTGCGGCCGAGATAGAGCCCCTTGCGCTCGCGCTCGATCACCTGGCTGTAGATGCGGCCCGAGGTGATGTTGTCCGCCTTGGACGACGAGACGCCGGTGAAGCGCTCGTAATGGCCGAGGTCCAGATCGGTCTCCGCCCCGTCGTCGGTGACGTAGACCTCGCCGTGCTGGAACGGCGACATGGTCCCCGGATCGACGTTGAGATAGGGGTCCAGCTTGCGCAAGCGGACCGAAAATCCGCGTGCCTGCAGCAAAGCACCGAGTGCTGCGGAGGCGAGACCTTTCCCGAGTGAGGAGACCACGCCGCCGGTGATGAAGATCAACCGCGCCATGGAAGGCCACCATGTCCGAAAGGGGTCGCGGGCTCAAGCACAAAGATCGGACGCAGAAAACCCGCCGCACGCGGGCCTTTGCGACGGTTAATGCGCGGCGATCGGACGGCGCTCTGTGGAACTCGGGCGCGAATCAGTGCGGCAGCGGCGCGGGCGCTTTCGCAGGCGTGATCTTGGGGGCGACCGCCGCGGCCGGCGAGGTGTCCAGGATCGAGCGCTCGTCGCGGCCGCGCAGCGACAACAGCGTCAGCCCCATGCAGGTGAGGAAGAAGACGATGGCCAGGATCGCGGTGGTGCGGGTCAGCGTGTCGGCCGCGCCGCGCGGCGAGAAAAGACCACCCATGCCGCCGCCCCCGCCGCCACCCATGCCCAGCGCGCCGCCCTCCGAACGCTGCAGCATGATCACGCCGATCAGGCCGAAGGCGACGAACAATTCCACAAGGATCAGGATGGTTTGCATAGGCCGGGCTCCAAGTCCGGGCGGGATGTAGAGGAAAAGAGCTGCTGAGGGAAGCGGCCCAGGTCATCCTTCGAGGCCCGCCCGTCACCCTGAGGTGCGAGCGTCCCTCCGGCGCGTCACCCTGAGGTGCGAGCGGAGCGAGCCTCGAAGGGCGACGCGACGTTCGGGATGACGGCGAGCCTCGAAGGGCGACGGGCGGGCACCTCAGGATGACGCGCCTATTTCAGGACGCCAGTTTCTGGGCCTCTCGGGCGCGGATCAGGGCGACGGTGGCGTCGATCTCGCTCAGGCTTTCCTGGTCGGAGCTTTCGGGGCGGAAGACCTGGTTGAGGCTGAGCGCGGCATGGCCGAGCAGGTGCATCGAGGCGTTGCGGTCGACGCCGAGTTCGAGGCCCTCCACCGCCGCCAGGATCGACTGGCACCATTCGCCCACCTGGTCGAAGCGCGTGTCGAGGCAGCGCTTGGCGATCGAGCGCACCAGCGCCGAAATGCGCTCGAGCTCGCCGCCCAAGCCGGCGCTGCCCGGCCGCTTGTCCTGCATCAGCCGCCACTGGATGCAGACCTGGAAGGCATCGCGGCGCAACTTCTCGGCGTTGAGCAGTTCCTTCGCCGCGCGCAATTCGCTCTCCAGGCGCTGCGCCGTTTCCTCCGGCGTCAGGCGCTCCTGCGCCTTGAGCTTGAGCGAATTCGGCGCTTCGAAGAGATCGACATTAGACGGCCGCGTGGTGTCGCGCCGGCGGTCCGGGCCGACGTAATCGGTGGTCACCACGAAGCCCTTGCGGCGGCGGATATGGGTTTCGATGCGGCTGCCCAGCAACGCGGTCGAGAACGGCCGCAGCAAGAGATCGTCGGCGCCGGAATTGACGACGCGCGAGATCAGCGCCGCGCTCTTGTCCCAGGCGGTGGCGATGACGACGACGAAGGGGTTGTAGGTTTCGCCGCCCTGGCGCAGCGACTGGATGAGGTCGCAGAGCTCGTTGTCGACGCCCTGCACTTCGCACAGCGCCAGGTCGGGCGGCCGCCGCTTCAGATTTTCGGCGAAGGCCTTGAGCGTCCCCACGGTTTCGATCTTGCGGAAGCCGAGCGTGTAGAGCACCGCGCGCGTCGCCATCCGGTTGGCGGAGACCGGGTCGTACACCAGCGCTTCGGCCGTATCGTACAGAAGTCGGTTCATGGCGGGCGCGCCGCAATCCTTTCGGGCCGGTTAAACACTGGCACGGCGGTCTTTAAGAAAGCGTGGCAGGACGTGGTTAAGGGGGCGCTGCAGCGGCCGCGATGGCGAGGAAGTCGGCCGCCTTGAGGCTGGCGCCGCCGACCAGCGCGCCGTCGACATCGGCGATGCCGAGGATCTCATTTGCGTTCGAAGGCTTCACCGAACCGCCATAGAGAATGCGCATCGTCCTGCCCGTGGCGAAGCGATCGATGAGGAGCTTGCGGATATGGCCATGCATCTCGGCGATCTGCGCGGCGGTGGGCGTGCGGCCGGTGCCGATGGCCCAGACGGGCTCATAGGCGATGGTCGTGTTCTGCACGGTCGCGCCATCGGGCAGGCTGGCCGCGATCTGCCGCGCGACGACCTCGAGCATCCGTCCGTCATCGCGCTCGGCTTGCGTCTCTCCGACGCAGACGATGGTGAGCAGACCGGCGCGCCATGCCGCGCGAGCCTTCTGCGCGACGGCTGCATCGCTCTCGGCGTGAAACTGGCGCCGTTCGGAATGGCCGACGATCACGGCGACGGCGCCGGCATCGACCAGCATCTCCGCGCTGACGTCGCCGGTGAAGGCACCCGACGCTTCGGCGTGGCAGTCCTGCGCGCCGATCGGCACCAGGCCCTTCGCGCGCTCCACGGCGCGCGCGATCAGCGTTGCGGGCGGACAGATCAAGATGTCGCAATTGGTGGGTCTTGCCGCGCCGATCGCCTCGATCTCGGCCAGCTGCGCCGAAAGTCCGTGCATTTTCCAATTGCCGGCGATGAGCTGCCGCATGTGCCGTGATTCCCCTGTTGCGTGCGGGCATTCAGCCTTGCCCGCGGCAGGTCCCCTCCCTATCATCCGCCGCCTTTTGCCGCCACCCCGAGGATTTCATGCTTCAGCAGATGCGATCGTTCACCAAGTCGTGGGCCGCGAACGTCCTTTTGCTGCTGATCGTGCTGAGCTTCGCGGCCTGGGGCATCGGCGACATGATCCGCGGCAACACCGACACCAACGTCGCCTCCATCGGCTCGACCGAGATCTCGCAGGCCGAATTCTCGCGCGATGTGCGCAACATCCTGACCAACGAAAGCCAGCGCGAGAACCGCACGATCACCACCGAAGAAGCCCGCAAAACCGGCATGGCCAAGGCGATCCTCGACCAGGAGATCGATCGCCTGGCGCTGGACGACCTCGTCCACGATCTCGGCCTGACAGTGGGCGACGACGTCGTCTCGGACCGGATCCGGCGCATCGAGAGCTTCAACGGCCCGCTCGGCACGTTCGACAAGTCGGTGTTCGACAGGGCGCTTCGGCAGCGCGGCTACAGCGAGCCGGAGTTCATCGCGCTGGTGCGCGGTGACATGGCCCGCAGCGAGCTTGAATCGGCCGTGCAGGGCGGCTTCGTCATTCCGCCGGGTTATGCGCGCGCGCTGTTCGCCTTTTCGACGGAGACGCGCGCGGTGGAGTTCGTCACGGTGTCGCCGCAAGCGATCGGTCCCATCGCGCCTCCCGACGACGCGACGCTTGCCGCTTTCATCAAGACGCGTCCCGAACAGTTCAGCACGCCCGAGTACCGCTCGGTCACGGTGGCCACGATCGGTCCGGAGGATATCGCGCCGGCGCTGACCGTCAGCGATGCTGAGCTCCGGAAGGCCTATGAGGACGACAAGGCGACCTATGTCGTGCCCGAGAAACGCGACGTGCAGCAGATCGCGTTCCCGAGCGAAGCCGCTGCCAAGGCCGCCAAAGCGAAGATCGACGCCGGCCTGGCGTTCGAGGCGGCTGCGTTCCAGGCCAAGACCACGGTGGACGACCGCGCGGACCAATCGCAGGAGGATCTGGGCCCGCTGGGCAACACGGCGTTCGCCCTGCCGGTCAACGGCGTGTCGGAGCCGATCAAGAATTTCGCGAGCTGGGTGCTGCTGAAGGTCACCAAGATCACGCCGGGAAAATCGGTGTCGTTCGAACAGGCGAAGCCGGAGCTCGAGAAGAACCTGAGGGACAAGCTCGCCAAGTCCAAGATCGACGACGTGACCAATGCCTTCAGGGAGGCTTACGAATCCGGCGCGGAGGTAGCCGTGGCGGCGAAGAAGGCGGGCATGAAGGTCACCCGCGTCGTGGCGGTGGACACCCAGGGTCTTGCCCCGGACGGCAAGCCCGCCGCCATGCCGACCGATCCGGAGCTCTTGGCCCACATCTTCTCGACCGAAGTGGGCGAGCCTTCCGACCCCTTCACGACGACCAAGGGGGACACGTATGTCATCGCCGTTGAGGGCATCACGCCGCCGAAGCCGAAATCGCTCGAGGCGGCGCGCGCGCAGGCGACACGCGCCTGGACCGATCGGCAGCGCGCCAAGATGATGCAGCAAAAGGCCGCCGCCCTCGCCCAGCAGCCGCAGCGTGAAGGTTCGCTCGCCGGCGCGGCGCGCGCGCTGGGCGCGCCGGTGCAGAGCGGGCCCGCGCTCTCGCGCACGCAGCCCAGCCAGATGTTCCCGCCCGCGCTGATGCAGAAGATCTTCGACCTCTCGCCCAACGGCAGCACCTACGGAAAGGTCCTGCGCAGCGACAGCTTTGTGGTGGTGCGCCTGACCGGCATCCAGCACCCGGCGATCTCGCCGGCCGATGCCCGCTTCCGCCGCTTCATGGCGGCCATGGGAAACCAGACCGGTCAGGACCTCTCGCAATCCCTGGCCGCGCTGCAGAAGAGCAAGGCCAAGGTCACCATCAACCAGAAGAACTTCGAGCAGGCCCTGGGCGGCGGCGAGGGGTCGTGAGCGCGCGATGGCGATCGAGCCGGATTTCGCAGCCTTCGCGCGCGCCTACGAAGGCGGCCATGGCCAGGCCGTGCATACGCGGCTGGTCGCGGATCTGGAGACGCCGGTCTCGGCCTTCCTGAAGCTCGGCGTCGGGCGCGACAACGCCTTTCTGTTCGAGAGCGTGCAAGGCGGGGAGAGCCGTGGGCGCTATTCGATCATCGGTCTCAAGCCCGACCTGATCTGGCGCTGCCGCAATGGCCGGGCGCAGATCAACCGCCGGGCGCGGTCCGAGCCCGACGCGTTCGAGGCCGATGCTTTGGCCGGCGATCCGCTGCAGTCGCTGCGCGCCCTTCTCGCGCAAACGCGGATGCTGTTGCCCGCGAGACTGCCGCCGATGGCGGTCGGGGTCTTCGGCTATCTCGGCTATGACATGGTGCGTTTGATCGAGAATCTCGGCCCGCCGCCGCCGGACCCGCTCGATCTGCCCGACGCGGTGCTGCTGCGCCCCACGATCACGGCGATCTTCGACAATGTGCGCGACGAGATCATCGTGGTGACGCCGGTGCGGCCCGAGGAGGGACTGGACGCCCGCGCCGCCTATGCCCGGGCGTGCGAACGCCTGACGGATACGGTGGCTGATCTGGAACGGCCTGCTCCCGCGATGCCGGTCGCGGTGGAGGCGCTGGGGAGCGGCGCCGAGGTGCAATCGAACACGACCCACGACGAATATCTGGCGATCGTCGAGCGCGCCAAGGAATACATCCGTGCCGGCGATGTGTTCCAGGTGGTTCCCAGCCAGCGCTTCCGCCGGCCGTTCGCGCTGCCGCCGTTTTCGCTCTACCGCGCGCTGCGGCGGCTCAATCCGTCGCCTTTCCTCTATCATCTGGCTTTTCCGGATTTCTCCATCGTCGGATCGAGCCCGGAGATCCTGGTGCGCCTGCGCGACGGCAAGGTCACCATCAGGCCGATCGCGGGAACCCGCCGGCGCGGCGCGACGACGGAAGAGGACGTGGCGCTCGGCGAGGAGCTGATGGCCGATCCCAAGGAGCGCGCCGAGCATCTCATGCTGCTCGACCTCGGCCGCAACGACGTCGGGCGCGTCGCGAAGACCGGCACGGTGCGCGTGACCGCGAGCTTCTTCATCGAGCGCTACAGCCATGTGATGCATCTGGTCTCCAATGTCGAAGGAGCGCTGCGCGGCGGGCTCGATTGCATCGATGCGCTGGCGGCGGGATTGCCCGCGGGCACCTTGAGCGGCGCGCCGAAAATCCGCGCCATGCAGCTGATCGACGAATTCGAGAAGGAGAAGCGCGGCGCCGTCTATGCCGGCGCGGTCGGCTATTTCGCCGCCGACGGGTCGATGGACACATGCATCGTGCTGCGCACCGCGCTGGTCAAAGACGGGACGATGTACGTCCAGGCTGGCGGCGGCGTCGTCGCCGACAGCGATCCGGAAGCCGAGTATCAGGAGTCGGTCAACAAGGCCAAGGCCCTCATGGCGGCGGCAGACGAAGCCATGCGCATGGCCTCAGCGGCGCGCAAGGGACAGTGACCGGGTTTTAGCTTCGAGCGCGCGCTCCAGCGGAATCTGTTCGAATCCGGTTTCGCGGTTCGTCCAGGCGGCGACGGCGTTCAGCGTCGCGGGATTCGGATGGCCGATCGCGATGGCGATGCCGTTCGCGCGCGCCCTGGCTTCCAGAGCCGCGAGCTGCGCCTTGATCTCGTCCGCAGTCGGTACGTCGTCGAGGAAGACGTCGCGCTCGGCGCTCAGCACGCCATGGGCTCGGGCGACGGCGACGACTTTGGTGTCCGCGGTGGTGCGCGAGTCGAAGAAGAAGATGTGCCGCGCCGCCAGCATCGGCATCAGCGACGCAAGCGCCTGGTCATCGGCGGTGAACTTGCTGCCTTCGTGATTGTTGATGCCGGAAAATCCCGGCACCCGTTCCAGATCCCATGTGAGACGGCGCAGGTTTTCCGAAGGCGGCAAACCGATGCGCAGCGCCATCGGTCCGGGATCCTGAGGACCCACGGCCTCCATCGGCACATGGACCAGGATGGTGTGGCCGGCCTCTGCGGCTTCGCGGGCAAGCGCTGGCGTCGCCGTCGCGTAGGGCAGGAACGCCAGCGTCACCGTCGGCGGCAGAGCTATGGCCTTGCGCGTCATCGCCACGTTGATGCCGAGATCGTCGATGACGATGGCGACCATCGGCCCGCGCCTCGCGGCGTTTGCTTGCGCGAGATGCGCCGCCGGTGCTGTCAGCCTTGCTTCGTAGAGAGATCGATGGGCCGCCGGCGGCAATGGCGGCTCTGGAACCTGCAGGCCCAGCACGATCGCGGCCGTGGCCACGATCAAGGCGGCCGCGCTCATTCCCAGGCCGAAGCCCAAGGGCGATCTCAGACGCGCGGACCTGCGGGCCATGGCCGATCTCGTCCCGCGCAAACGCCGCTGTCAATCGCGCTTTCCATCGGCGCCGGGATTGGCGACAATGACGCCTTCGCAAACGGGCCGCGCATGCTGCTTCTGATCGATAATTACGACAGCTTCACCTACAACCTTTTCCACTATCTGGGCGAGCTCGGCGCCGAGGTGGTGGTGAAGCGCAACGACGAATTGACCGCCGCCGAGGCGCTGCACAGCGGCGCCGACGCCATCGTGCTGTCGCCCGGCCCCTGCACCCCGCGCGAGGCGGGCATCTGCATCGACTTGGTTCGAAAGGCGGACGGCGCCATGCCGATCCTCGGGGTCTGTCTCGGTCACCAGGCCATCGCCGAAGCCTATGGCGGGACGATTGTGCGCGCGCCGATGCCGATGCATGGCAAGGTCTCTCGCATTCGCCACAGCGCGAAGGGCGTCTTCCGCGGTCTCAATGACGACTTCCTGGCGACGCGCTATCACTCGCTGACCATCGCGCCGGAAAGCGTGCCCGACGCGCTCGAGATCACCGCGACCAGCGACGACGGCGTGATCCAAGGCGTGATGCACAAGGCCCATCCGGTGCACGGCGTGCAATTCCATCCCGAGAGCATCGCCTCGCAGAACGGTCACGCGCTGCTCAAGAATTTCCTGGAGCTGGCGCGCGAGCGCCGGGCGGCATGAATGCGCTGTTTGCGCGCGTGATCGGCGGCACGCCGCTCGATGCCGAGGACTCGGCGCACGCTTTCGATGTCATCATGTCCGGCCATGCCGATCCGGTGCAGGTCGAAGCCTTTCTCGCGGCGCAGGCGGCGCGCGGGCCCACCGTCGACGAGCTCATCGGCGCGGCACAGGCAATGCGGGCACGCATGCTGACGATCGAGGCACCGGCGGAGGCGGTCGATCTCTGCGGCACCGGTGGCGACGGCCAGGACACGCTGAACATCTCCACGGCGGTTTCGTTCGTGGTCGCGGGCGCCGGCATTCCCGTCGCCAAGCACGGCAACCGCGGCGCCAGCTCGCACAGTGGGGCAGCCGACGTGCTCGCCGCTCTGGGCGTGAAGATCGAGCTGGAGCCGCGGCAAGCGGAGGCATGCCTGCGCCGAGCCGGGCTCTGTTTCCTGTTCGCGCAGCGCTATCATCCGGCGATGCGCCACGTGGCCGAGATCCGCAAGCGCATCAAGTCGCGCACGATCTTCAATCTGCTGGGCCCGATCTGCAATCCGGCCCGCGTGCGCCGCCAGCTCATCGGCGTATTTGCGCCGGAATGGCTCGCGCCGTTCGCTGAAGTCCTGGCGGCGCTCGGCGCGGATCGCGCCTGGATCGTCCATGGCGCGGACGGCTTGGATGAACTGAGCACCACGGGAGATAGCCTGGCTTTCGTGATGCAGGAAGGCGCGCGCGTCGTCAGGCCGGAAGACGCCGGCATTGCGCGCGGCGGCATCGAACAGATTCGCGGCGGCGATGCTTCCTTCAACGCGGCCGCCATCCGCCGTTTGCTCGGCGGCGAGCGCGATGCCTATCGCGACATCGTCTTACTCAATGCGGCAGCGACGCTGATTGTCGCGGGGCGCGCGGCCGGCCTCGCGCAGGGCGCGGCGCTGGCGGCAGAGGCCATCGACAGCGGCGCGGCGCAGGCGGCGCTCGACAAACTGATCGAAACCTCCAACATGGCGCCATGACCGTTCTCGACGACATCGCCGCCTACAAGCGCGAGGAGATCGCGGCGGCGAAGGCCCGCCTCCCGGAGCGCGAGCTCGACTCTCGGGCCTGGGAGATGGATGCGCCGCGGGGTTTCCGCGACGCGCTGGCGGCGGCGCGCGAACAAGATCGTTTCGGCTTGATCGCCGAGATCAAGAAGGCCAGCCCGTCGAAGGGTCTGATCCGCGCCGATTTCGATCCGCCGGCGCTGGCGGGCGCTTATGAGGACGGCGGCGCCGCGTGCCTGTCGGTGCTGACCGATGCGCCGTCGTTCCAGGGTGCGCCGGAATTTCTCACGGCCGCGCGCGCGGCGACGTCGCTGCCCGTGCTGCGCAAGGACTTCATGATCGATCCGTACCAGGTCACCGAGGCTCGCGCCTTGGGTGCCGACTGCATCCTGCTGATCATGGCGATGCTGGACGACGAGACGGCGCGCGACCTCAATTCGCTGGCACGCGACTATCACGACATGGACGTTCTGGTCGAAGTGCACAATGAGAAGGAGCTGGAGCGCGCCCTGGGCCTGGGCGCCGATCTCGTCGGCATCAACAATCGCGACCTGCACAATTTCGAGACCGATCTGGACGTCACAGTGAAGCTTGCGCCGCGCATACCGCCGGACATTCTGGTCGTGGCCGAGAGCGGGCTTTCGACCAGGGCGGACCTCGAACGGCTGGCTGAGATTGGCGTCACCGCCTTCCTCATCGGCGAAAGCCTGATGCGCCAACAGGACGTCGCCGCCGCGACGCGGGCGCTGATCGGCGCTAGCATAGGATCATGAGCAGGCTCACCCATCTCGACGAATCCGGCGCCGCCCACATGGTCGATGTCTCGGCCAAGGCCGTGACCGCGCGCGAGGCAGAGGCCGAAGCCTTGGTCGTCATGCCCAAGGATGCCTATGCCGCGGCCAAGGAGGGAAATGCGCCCAAGGGCGACGTGCTCGGCGTGGCCCGCATCGCCGGCATCATGGCCGCGAAAAAGACGGCCGAACTGATCCCGCTCTGCCATCCCTTGGCGCTGACCAGGATCGACATCGCGTTCGAATGGCGCGACACCGAGTCCGCCTTGCGTATTGCGGCGACGGCGGCGACGGCGGCGCAGACGGGAGTGGAGATGGAAGCGCTCACCGCGGTCACCGTCGCGGCGCTCACCGTGTACGACATGGTCAAGGGCATCGACAAAGGATCGCGGATCGAAGGCGTGCGCCTGGTCTCGAAGTCCGGCGGCAAGAGCGGCAGGTACAAGGCGGCCGGCGCGCCGCGCGTGCGGCCGCGCGCAGCACCCGACGCGGCGCCGGTGCAGGATAGAGGCGCCAAGCGCGAAGCCTTTCGCGCTTTCATGACCTCGCGCCGCCTGCGCGCGACCGAATGGGCCAAGCGCGCCGGAATTCCGTCCGGCGAGATCTATGCCTTTCTGACCGCACGCTCACCCGGGTTTTCCGACGGTGTCGCGGAGCGGTTGGCACAGGCCGCCCATGTCCGCGTCGAGGACATGTTCCGGTGATCTCGGTCGCCGAGGCCACCCAGCGCGTCGTCGCCGTCTTCGCTCCCGTGGCATCGCAAACCGTGCCGGTCGGCGAGGCCTTCGCGCGTGTGCTTGCCGAACCGGTCGAGGCGCGGATGACGCAGCCCCCTGCCCCGATGTCGTCGATGGACGGCTATGCTGTGCGCGCCGCCGATGTTCCAGGAACGCTGAAGCTCGCCGGAAGCGCGCCCGCCGGCCATCCCTTTGCCGGATCGCTCGGCGCGGGCCAGACCGTGCGCATCTTCACCGGCGGTGTGGTTCCGGACGGCGCCGATGCCATCGTCATCCAGGAGGACACGGAGGCGCAGGGCGCGCGCATCGTCATGAAGGTCGCCGCGAAGCCCGGGAAGCACATCCGCCCGGCCGGCATGGATTTCCGCCAAGGCGATCTTCTGGCCCCGCCCGGCAGACGGTTGACGGCGCGCGATCTCTCGCTGATCGCTGCAGGCGATGTCGCGGAAGTCCGTGTACGGCGCAAACCCGTCGTCGTCGTTGCCGCCACGGGCGACGAGTTGTCGCTTCCCGGACAGCCGCGCAGCGCCGGCGGCATCGTCGCCTCCTCCGGCTTTGCGCTGAAGGCGATGATCGAAAGCTGGGGTGGAGGCGTGCGCGATCTCGGCGTCCTGCCCGATCGCATCGAGGCCATTCAGGGCATCGCCGATGCGGCCCAGGGCGCAGATCTCGTCGTCACGCTGGGCGGCGCGTCGGTCGGCGACCACGATCTGATCCAGAACGCGCTGGGTCCCAGGGGCTTCGAGCTGGACTTCTGGAAGATCGCCATGCGGCCCGGAAAGCCACTGATATTCGGCCGGCTGGGCGGCGTGCCTCTCATCGGTCTGCCCGGCAATCCGGTGTCGGCACTGGTTTGCGCGACGCTGTTCGTGCAGCCGGCCATCTCGGCCTTGCTCGGGACCGAGACAAGGATCGCCACGCGTGCCGCAAAGTTGGCGCAGCCGCTTGGACCCAACGACAGCCGTCAGGACTATCTGCGCTGCGAAACCACCACGCGCGACGGCGAACTTTGGGTGCGCGCCTTCGACGTTCAGGACTCCTCCATGCTGAGCGGACTCGCCAAAGCCGACGCACTGATCGTGCGACCGCCCCATGCGACCGCTATTCCCGCAGGTGCGCGCGTGGAGGTGATTCCGCTTTGATCCTACATCTTGTGGATTGACGGGCCCCAAGAACTAAACTAGAACGATTCTCCATGTTTCGGATTTGTTCGCGCAGAGCCGCGGACCCAAGGGAGAGACGTGGCAATGTTGACGCGCAAGCAATACGAACTCCTGATGTTCATCCATGAGCGCGTGCGCGAAAGCGGCGTGCCGCCCTCCTTCGACGAGATGAAGGACGCGCTCGATCTGAAATCCAAGTCCGGCATCCATCGCCTGATCACGGCGCTCGAGGAACGCGGGTTTCTCCGGCGTCTGGAGAAGCGCGCCCGTGCGCTGGAGATCATCAAGCTGCCGGACAACGTCGCCGATACGCTCAGGCCGGCGACCACGCGGACCCAGGCCATGCGCCTCAGTCCCGCCGGAAGCCGCCATGGCCGCAGCGAGGCACGCGGCAACGGCGATGCCCGCGTCGCCGGCAGCCCCCGCCGCTCCGGCGGCGAGAGCGAAGGCGCGGTCAACGTGCCGCTCGTCGGGCGCATCGCGGCGGGTACGCCGATCGAGGCGCTGCAGAACAAGATCTCCGACGTGCCGGTGCCGGGGGGCATGGTCGCCCGCGGCGATCACTACGCCCTCGAGGTGACGGGGGACTCCATGATCAATGCCGGCATTCTCGACGGCGACACGGTGATCATCCAGCAATCCGACAGCGCCAATACCGGCGACATCGTCGTGGCGCTGGTGGACGAATCCGAGGCGACCTTGAAGCGGCTGCGCCGCCGCGGCGATTCCATCGCGCTGGAAGCCGCCAACCCCGCATATGAGACGCGTCTCTATGGGGCGGACCGCGTGCGGGTTCAGGGCAAGCTGGTGGGATTGATCCGGCGGTACTGAGACGAGCCGCGTTTCGGCGGCGGCATGCTCCATGGCCGCGCGCCACGCTCGCCGGCGACCGTTTCGACCTGCAGCGGCCGGCTCAGCCGGATGGCGTAGCCGCCGGCCCGTTCGATCGTGAAACGGTCGATGACGAGGAGCGGACCGCGGCAGCTGCGATCCGCCGGGACGGAACTGATCACGATCGTCGCCGATGCACAGTCCTCCGCCAGAGCCTCGATGCGGCTCGCGGCGGCGATCACAGTGTCGCGGGCGTGGACGACACAGCCCACACCGTCGCAACGGACACCGTCCTCAGATGTAGCGACGGCTTCGGCCGGCGGCGTCGCCTCGCCGTCGCGCTTCAGCCATTCCTCGGCCGAATAGCGATCGGCCGGCGGCCGAAGCAGCTTGAGGGCGCCATCCGCCGTGCGCACGGCAACCGTCACGCCGTCTCGGGCCACCAGAATGTCAGGACCCCGTGCCAAGAAAGCGGCGGCGAAACCCAGAGCGAGCGGCGCCAGGCCGAACCAGCGCCATGGCTGCCGCCATAAAAAGATCCACAGTCCACCGATCGAGATGAGAGCAATCGCCGACACCGGCCACGCCGTGACCGGAGAGATCGCACCCGGCAGGGCCGATACGAACCGCCCGACGCTCAGCATGATCTCGATGCCGAATCCCATGATCTTGAGCGGCCACGCCTCGAGCCCGAACGGCATCGCGATGACGCCAAGCGCGGCTGCGGGCATGGTGATGAATCCCATCACCGGCATCGCCAGAAGATTGCCCAACACCGCATAATGCGTCGAACGGTCGAAATGATACGCAACGTAGGGTGCGGTGGCGATGCTGCCGACGAAGCTGGTGATCGCGATGCCGCGCAGATAGCGCGAAACGGAGTGAAAGCGGCCCTTGGGCACGCGCTCCTTGCTTGCGCGGCGCTGCAACTCCCATTCGGCAATGGCCACAAGGCTCGCGACCGCCGCGAACGACATCTGGAAGCCGGGCTCGACGAGGCTCTCGGGCCGCAGCGCGAGGATGACCATCGCGGCCAAGGCAAGCGAGCGCATCGACAGGGCCGGCCTGTCGAACAGGATCGCGACCAGCATGGTCGACAGCATCACATAGGCACGCGTCGACGGCGTGCCCGCGCCGCTGATCACCAGATAGAACGTGGCGCACAAAAGCGTCGCGGCTGCGGCCCATTTCTTGATCGGGAAGGCCAGCGCCACAGCCGGGATGGCCGCGAGGATGGCGCGCAGCAGCCAGAACAGGCCGAGCGCCACAAGGCCCATATGCAGTCCGGCGATCGCCAGCACATGGGCAAGGCCGGAATCGCGCAAGGCTGCTTCGTCCTCGTCAGAGATGGAGCCGCGCTCGCCGGTGATGAGCGCGGCCGCGATCCCGCCTGTGCTTCCGGGCAACGCGGCGCGGATGCGCCCGGTCATCCGCCAGCGCAGTGCCGCGATGGCCGCCGTCAGGCGCTCTCGCCAAGTCAGTTCTTGCAAGGGTGGGATCGTCTCGGCATGGCCATAGGCAAAGCCCACGCCGCCGATGCGCTCGAACCAGGCGGCCCGTCCGAAGTCGTATCCACCCGGCGCTGCAGGCGCCGGCGGCGGCATCAAGACGGCCTTGAGCCGGATCCAGTTTCCGGGGACGAGCGCGTCAGGGGCGCCGCGGACGACGATACGCACCCGCGCCGGTGCAGCGTCGTGCAACCGCGGCATCGCGAGCGCGGAGAGCACGATCCGAATGCCTTTGCCGTGCGGCTCCGCGGAATCGATCAGGCCGGAAATCGCAAGCGGGCCCATCTTGTGCGCGATGACGGGCGCGGCGAGCCGGTCGCTGCGCAACTTGGCATGCGCAAAACCGAGACCGACGACCGCCGTGGCCGCGCAGAAAACCCGCAAAGCCGTATTGTCCAACCGCACCGCGGCCGCAGCAGCCAATGCCGCGACGGCGCCCGCCACCAGCGCAACGGCGCTCCGAGGCTCGCTCGGGAGGGCGAAATAGAGCGCGATGCCCATCCCGAAGCCGACTGGCAACCACAGCGGCCATCGCTCGCGGTCGGCGAGAACGGTGCGCCGAAGGGAGCCGGGAATGCCGCGCGCAATGCGCAAGATCGCTGCCGTACCGGGCCGCATCCGGACCGCGGCGGTGAGCGGACCTACCACCATGGAATTCGGCCTGCTAGAAGCCTCGCCAGAAACTCCAGCCGCCAAACACCGGCCCAACCTCTTCTATCATGCCCGAGCCCAAGAAGCCCGTCCTGCGTTTCGCGCCCTCGCCCACCGGCATGCTCCATATCGGTGGCGCCAGGACGGCGCTGTTCAATTGGCTCTATGCGCGCCATACCGGCGGCACCTTCCTGCTGCGCATCGAGGACACCGATCGCGAGCGCTCGACGCCGGAGGCCGTGGCTGCGATTCTGAACGGCTTGGAGTGGCTGGGCCTGAACTGGGACGGCCAGGCGGTCTATCAGTTCGCGCGGGCCGGCCGGCATCGCCAGATCGCCGAACAGCTCCTGGCCGCCGGCAAGGCCTATCGCTGTTTCGCTACGCCACAGGAATTGGAGGAGATGCGCGCCAAGGCGCGTGCCGAGGGAAAGCCGCCTCGCTACGACGGCCGCTGGCGCGACCGCGATCCGTCGGAGGCACCGGCCGGCGCGCCCTTTGTCATCCGGCTCAAGGCGCCGCAGACAGGCGAGACCATCGTCCACGACGTGGTGCAAGGCGACGTGCGCTTCGCCAACGATCAGCTCGACGACATGGTGCTGCTCAGAAGCGACGGCACGCCGACCTATATGCTGGCGGTCGTGGTCGACGATTTCGACATGGACATCACCCATGTCGTTCGCGGCGACGACCATTTGAACAATGCGGCGCGCCAGCTCCAGATCATCCGCGCAATGGGCTGGCCCGAGCCGGCCTATGGCCACCTGCCCCTGATCCACGGCCCCGACGGCGCCAAGCTCTCCAAACGGCATGGCGCGCTTGCCGTCGAGGCCTATCGCGACATGGGCTATCTGCCGCAGACCATGCGCAATTATCTGCTGCGTCTGGGCTGGAGCCACGGCGACGACGAGATCATCCCCACGGATCAGGCGATCGCTTGGTTCGATCTGCGGAATATCGGACGCAGTCCCGCCCGCCTTGATTTCAAGAAGCTCGACAATCTCAATGCGCATTACATGCGCGCGATGGACGACGCCGCGCTCGCGGACGAAGTCGCCAAGCTGCGGCCGCTAAGCGACTTGGCGAAACGCCGCTTGTCGGCTGCGATGCCGGGCCTCAAGGAACGCGCCAAGACGATCGTCGAGCTTGCCGAGGCGGCCGCGTTCCTGTTTCAGGACGGGCCTCCTGCCCCGGACGAAGCGGCGCAGAAAATCCTGACCGGCGACGGACGAGCGATACTGGGAGGTGTGCTCCCTGCACTGGAATCGACGGATTGGTCACCTGCGGCGCTGGAGGCCGCGGCGCGGGCTTTCGCAGATGCGGGAGGAATGAAATTGGGCCAGGTCGCCCAGCCTCTGCGGGCCGCCCTCACCGGGCGCACCGCCTCGCCCCCGCTTTTTGACATGATGGCGGTCTTGGGAAGGGAGGAATCTCTTGTCCGATTAATGGCTTATGTCTCGTGACACAGCGTCATCGCCGGTAGCGTTTTGCGCGGGAAAGTGATGACGGAATTAAGCAAGTTGGCGTAGGATTGTGCAGTGCAAAACGACTCTCGATTGCCCGCGGGGCGAGGAGCATTCCCATGAAGCAGAGCAAGCTGATACCGGCCGGCAAGGCGACGCTGATCTACGACAACAAGTCGTTCGAGCTGCCTGCATTTGCGGGCTCCGAAGGTCCCAACGTGCTCGACATCCGCAAGCTCTATGGCGATGCCGATGTCTTCACCTACGATCCGGGCTTCACCTCGACGGCGAGCTGCGAAAGCGACATCACCTTCATCGACGGCGAAAAGGGCGTGCTGCTTTATCGCGGCTATCCGATCGACCAGCTCGCGGAACATTCGAGCTTTCTGGAAGTCTGCTATCTGTTGCTGCACGGCGAGCTTCCCAATGCCGCGCAATCCAAGAAGTTCATCCACGCCATCACCATGCACACCATGGTGCATGAGCAACTGGCGTCGTTCTTCCGCGGCTTCAGGCGCGATGCCCATCCCATGGCCGTGATGTGCGGCGTGGTGGGTGCGCTCTCGGCCTTCTATCACGACTCGACGGACATCAACGACCCGCGGCAGCGCGAGATCGCCAGCCACCGGTTGATCGCGAAGATGCCGACGATCGCGGCGATGGCTTACAAATACACGATCGGCCAGCCCTTCGTGTATCCGCTGAACCACCTCGGTTACACGGAAAATTTCCTGCGCATGTCGTTTGCCGTGCCGGCGGAGGAATACAAGGTCAACCCGGTACTGGCGAAGGCGCTCGACACGATCTTCATTCTGCATGCGGATCACGAGCAGAACGCGTCGACTTCCACCGTGAGACTCGCGGGTTCGTCCGGCGCCAATCCCTTCGCCTGCATCGCGGCCGGCATCGCCTGTCTGTGGGGTCCGGCACACGGCGGCGCCAATGAGGCGGCGCTCGAGATGCTTCAGGAAATCGGCAGCGTCGAGCGCATCCCGGAATTCATCAAGCGCGCCAAGGATCCCAACGACGACTTCCGCCTGATGGGTTTCGGCCATCGCGTCTACAAGAACTACGACCCGCGCGCGCGCGCCATGCAGCAGCAGACCCACGCGGTGCTGGAAGAGGTCGGCCACCAGAACGATCCGATCCTCAAAGTGGCGTTGGAGCTGGAGCGCATCGCGCTTCAGGACGACTATTTCATCTCCAAGAAACTGTACCCGAATATCGACTTCTATTCGGGTATCACGCTCAAAGCGCTCGGCTTTCCCACCAGCATGTTCACGGCGCTGTTCGCGCTGGCGCGCACCGTGGGCTGGATCGCGCAATGGAGCGAGATGATCGCGGACCCGGCGCAGAAGATCGGCCGGCCGCGGCAGATTTATACCGGCGCCAAGCAACGCGATTACGTTCCGGTGTCGAAGCGGTAAGATCAGCTGTTCGAGACGAAATCGAGAATGGCGCGCGCGGCCCTGAGGCTCGGCGCGTCGCCGCCGCGGCCGAGCAAGGCGGTCGCGGCGTCGAGATCGGCCCGCTGCCGGGCCGCCGCCTGCGGGTCGCCGAGCAGCGGCAAGACCGCATCGGCGAGAAGCCGCCCGCGGCAGCGGTCCTGCAGGAATTCCGGCACCGCCTCGCGCTCGAGCAGGACGTTGACCAGTGCGATATGCTTCACCGTCATGAGGTGTCGGGCGAGCGCAAACGTCAGCCTGCCGACGCGATACGCCACGACCATCGGCTTGCGGGCCAGCGCCAGTTCCGTCGTTACCGTGCCGGAGGCGGCCAGCGCGGCATCGATGGCATCGAAGGCCGCGAACTTGTCGACTTCGTCTTCGAGAATATGCAAGGGCGCGGGCCAGTCTTGCGTGGCCGCACGCACGCGCGCGCCGACATGTGGGACGGTCGGCAAGACATTGACGAGGCCGGGCAGCTCGGCTGCGATCCGCGCGACGGCTTCGCGGAATTCCGGCAGAATGAAGCGGATCTCATTGCTGCGGCTGCCCGGGAAGACGCCGAGCAGGGGCGCCGAGGGTGCGATCCCAAGACGCTTGCGCAGCTCGGCCCCGCCGGCCATGCGGGCCGCGCGCTCGATCGCCGGATGACCGACAAAGACCGCTTTCAAACCGTAACGCTCGAAGAACGGCGGCTCGAAAGGCAGGAGCGCGAGGACAAGATCGAAATAGCGCGCCATCTTGCGTGCGCGGTAGCCCCGGCTGGCCCACACCTGGGGGGCCACGTAGTTGATGGTGCGGATCTTCGGCGCGATGCGCTTGAGCCTTTGCGCGATGCGATGGGTGAAATCGGGGCTGTCGATCAGCACCACGGCGTCGGGCCGCGTCGTCAAGGCGAAGTTGCTCGCCTCGCGCACGCGCGCCAGGATCGCGGGGATGCGGGGGACGACTTCGCGCAGTCCCATCACGGCCGTGGCGCCCAGCGAATACAGGCTGCGAAGGCCCTGCGCCGTCATAGCCGGTCCGCCCACGCCGGTGATCTCGATGGCCGGTGAAATCGACCTGAGCGCCGCCATGAGTTCCGCGCCGAGCAAGTCGCCGGAAGGTTCCCCGCAGACAAGCATCAACCGGGGCGTCAATTCGCGATGCCTTGCAGGAACAGACCCAGGCGGTCGGCTTCCGCGACCACCGCTTCACGATCGACGATCAGCGCGCCACCGGCCTCGACCGCGAGACCGGTGAGGAAGACGGCATGGGCATTGCGCACCGTTTCGATGCCGACGACGGGCAGGTCCGTCCGGCGATCCTGTGTCGGCTTCGGCGCCTTGACCAGCACGCCGCGCGGTTTGTCCCGCGTTCCGCGGATTTGTTCCGGCAGGGACGCCACGCGGGCGATCATCGCATCCGTGCCTTCCGCGGCTTCGACCGCGAGCGGCAGGCCGTCGCAGACGATCGCTGCCTGGCCGACATCGAACGTCCCCATCGCACGCACGATCTCAAGGGCGGCCGCGATATCGCTCCTCGCCTGGGTGCTGGGCGCGATACGGCCCATCGTGCCGGCCTTCGCGATCAGGTCGGGTGCGGCTTCCGCCGTGCCGATGACGCGCAGGCCCTCGCGCTCGAACATGTCGATCACGGCACGCAGCAGCGCATCGTCGCCCTTGAGCGCCGCAGCAATCACGCGCGGAGCGGCCAGCACGGCCTTCGCATCGAGGCGGATCTCCGCAAAGCGCGGTCTCGAAACCTTGCCCGCGAGAGTGACGTCGTCGCAGTGGTGGGCTCGCAACGCCTTTACCGCCTTGCCGAGCTCGCCGAGGGCCACGGTCTCATGCGGAAAGCCCGCGATCCAGCCTTCGGCGTATCCACCCAGACCCAGGACGAATACCTCGCGGCCGGCGGTACGCGCGCTTTCCGCAATGGAACGGGGCAGCGCGCCACCGCCCGCAATGACGCCCAGAGCGCCCATCACGCGTTCTCGTGTGCGTCGGGGCGGCGCCGCGCCAGACAGATCGGCCGCTTGGCCGGTGCCAGAATGAAGTCCGCGATCTCCAGTACTTCGCCGATCTCGGACCATCGCTCCCTGGCTCTACGAGCGCGATCGGCGAGCGAGCCGCTCTCGCCCAGGAAGATGAAACGATACGCCGCCCGCATGGCATTGATACTTTCGCGCGGCAGACCGCGCCGCTTGAGACCGACGAGATTCAGCCCGCCGAGCTCGGCATGGTCACCGGCGGCGATGCCAAACGGGATCACGTCGGTGTTGACTCCGGTGATACCGCCGATCATCGCGCCGCGCCCGACCCTGCCGAATTGCTGAACCGCGGACAGGCCGCCCATGATGACGCCCTCGCCCAATTCGACATGACCGCCGAGCTGGGCGCCGTTGGCGAAAGTCGCGCCATCGCCGACGTGGCAGTCGTGACCGATATGGCTGTAACCCATGAAGTAGCCGCGGGCGCCGACACTGGTCACGCCGCCGCCACGCGCACTCCCCAGACTCATGGTGACGTGTTCGCGGATCACGCAATCCTGGCCGATGGTGAGCCGGGCGCCTTGGGCATCATCGCCGCGGATTTGCGCCTCGCCGCCGAGCATGGCGCCGGGATGGATCACGGTACGCGCGCCGACATCCGTTACGCCCTGCACGCTGATATGCGATATAAGACGCACGCCGTCTCCTAGCGCGACGCTCTTTCCCACGAAACAGAAGGGCCCGACGTCGACGCCTGCGCCCAGCCGGGCCCCGTCCTCAACGATCGCCGTCGGATGGATTGGCATCGTCGCGGTCCAGGATCATGGCGCTGAATTCGGCCTCCGCGCAGAGTTCGCCGCCGACATAAGCCTGGCCGGTGAAGCGCCAGACCGGTCCCCGATTGCGCAGGACCTTGACCGGGAAGCTCAACATGTCGCCGGGCCGCACGGGTCGGCGGAAGCGCGCCTTGTCGATGGTCATGAAGTACACGCGGCGGGAAGGCTTGGTCTGATCGAGAGAATGCACCACCAAGGCACCGGCGGTTTGCGCCATCGCCTCCACGATCAGGACGCCGGGCATCACCGCGAAGTCGGGAAAGTGGCCCTGGAAATGGGGCTCGTTGAAACTGACCGCCTTGTGACCCACCGCGCTCTGGTTGGGCACGATGTCGGTCAGCCGCTCGACGAAGAGAAATGGGGCACGATGCGGCAGGAGCTTCTTGATCTGCTCCACGTCCAGCGTGACCTTTTCGACTTTCCTGTCCATCACGCTTTCTTCTTGCCTCTTGCAAGCAATTTCAAGGCGGCGAGCTCGCGGGCGTATTCCCGCAGTGGCTTGGCCGGCATGCCGCCATAGTCCCGGCCACCTGGGAGCTCACCTGGAACAACGCCGGTACGCGCCGCCAGTCTTGCTCCCTCGCCGATTTTGGCATGATCGGCGATTCCGGCCTGGCCGCCAACAATGACGAAATCGCCCAGCTGGCAGCTTCCGGAGGTGCCCAC
>Ga0213880_10000017_pt1 | contig 82819 bp, 83 predicted proteins | sample BarmaccoBMER_R07_FD_165047 | JGI IMG/M metagenome (GOLD analysis project Ga0213880, IMG submission 165047) | Barbacenia macrantha exposed rock microbial communities from rupestrian grasslands, the National Park of Serra do Cipo, Brazil - ER_R07 ... | reverse complement strand
GGCCCGGAAAAAAATATCGGGCGGGGATGGTGGAGCTTGCTGAGCCAGTCGCTGCAGACCGAGGCTGCCCTGGGCCAATTGCGCCGCGTCGAGGACGCGGGCCGCGTCGGCCTTGCCGTCACCGGTGCGGGCATCGCGGCCTTCTCCTGGAACGTTGCCGACGACGCCATAGTCTGGGACGGCGCGCGCGACATCCTGCCCGGCCAGCTCGCGCTCGACGAAGTGTGCCGCGGCCGCAACCTGCTCGCCTGCATGAGCTCCGACGGCCGCGCGCGCGTCAATGCGCTGGTCGACAGCCGCGCGCCGCAGAACGTGCCGTTCGACATCGATGTCGAGTTCTCGTCCGCAATGGGCTCGGTGTGGTACGTGATGCTGGGGACGCGCATCGCGGGCCTCGACGGCCGCACCGAACGGCTGAGCGGGGTGATGCGCGAGATCACCGAGCGCAGGCGCGAGTCGCAGCGCTTGCGCTATCTCGCCACCCGCGACGAGCTCACCGGCCATCTCAACCGCAACTCGCTGCGCGCCGAGCTCGCCGAAGCCATCTCCCGCGCCAAGGCGGAGGAGCGCAACTGCGCCTTCCTCGTCGCTTCCATCGACCGGCTGGCGATGATCAACGACACCTATGGCTTCGACGCCGCGGACGAGGTCATCGTCGCGGTCGGCGAGCGGCTGGCGCGCACCCTGCGCTCGACCGACGTCATCGGCCGCACCGCCGGCAACAAGTTCGGCGTCATCCTGGGCAATTGCAGCGAGCGCGAGCTCGGCCTCGTCGCCGACCGGCTGCGCGCGGCGGTGCGCGACCGCGTCATCGACACGCGCGCGGGCATGGTCGCGGCGACCTGCTCCGCCGGCGCGGTGCTCCTGCCGCACGGCGCGCAGTCGAGCCAGGAAGCGATGCTCCGGGCCGAGGAGACGCTCGAGCGCGCGCGCAGCGCCGGACGCGACGGCTTCGCGGTCTATGCCCGTTCGCCGCAGCTCGAGACCGCGCGCAAGCGGCTGATGGCCATCGCCGACGAGGTGGTGGAGGCGCTCAAGGACCAGCGGCTGGTCTTCGCCTACCAGCCCATCGTCGAGGCCAGGACGCGTGAGGTCCGTCACTACGAATGCCTGCTTCGGATGAAGCGCGGGGACGGCGCCATCGTTGCGGCCGGGCATTTCATTCCCGCGGCGGAGCAGCTCGGCCTGGTGCGCCTGGTCGACCGCCACGCGCTGGAGATGACGGTGGAGATGCTGCACGCCCATCCCGCGCTCACCCTCGGCGTCAACGTTTCCGGCACCACCGCCGGCGATCCCTCCTGGCTCAAATCCTTCATCGACCATGTCCGCGCCAACGCCTCGGTGGCGGGCCGGATGATCGTGGAGCTGACCGAGACCGCGGCGCTGCATCATTTCGAGGAGAATGCGAATTTCGTCAGCCAGCTGCGCGATCTCGGCTGCCGCGTCGCCATCGACGATTTCGGCGCCGGCTACACCTCGTTCCGCAATCTGCAGATGCTGCGCGTCGATATGGTCAAGATCGACGGCGCCTACGTCCAGGGGCTGTGCGCCTCTCCTGACAATCAGATCTTCGTGCGCACCCTGGTCGAGCTCGCCAAGAACTTCAATCTCAAGACCGTCGCCGAATGGGTCGGCAGCGACGCGGAAGCCGATCTTCTGGAAAGCTTCGGCGTCGACTACTTCCAAGGCTTCCACTTCGGCGAACCGAAGCTGGTGCTGGGGTAGTTCGTTTGGGATCACGCGCCGAAAAGCTTGATATAGGGCGCATAGCTGTATTGACGATTGCGGTACCTTCCGGTGATCTCAACCGCCATCTTTTCCCGCACAAGCTTTTTGACGACGTTGTTTGCGGCGACAAAGGTGATACTCAAACGCTTGGCGACGTCGTTCACCGAGAAATACGGGTTCTCGAACATATGTTCCAGCAGGCGCATGCCGTTGCGGGCACCCATGCCGAATTTATCGGCAATGAGCTGTCGATGGGACTCTCGCAATCCTACAATCGCTCTTGCCGTCTCCGTTGCTTCGCTCGAAACTTCAGTGACTCCGTTGAGGAAGAACTTTAGCCACGCTTCGTAGTCACCGCGATCCCTCGTTCCTTGAAGGAGTTCGTAGTACCTGTTGCGGTGTTTTCGAAGATAGTGCGAAAGATAAAGAACCGGCTTGATCAGCATGTTCTTCTCGCACAGGAGAAAAGTGATCAAGAGGCGGCCGACGCGCCCGTTGCCGTCCAAGAACGGATGTATGGTTTCGAATTGGGCATGCGCCAGTCCGATTTTCAGCAGTTCCGGCATCACGATCGGTTCATGCAGAAATTTCTCGAAATCTCCGAGAAGGCCCGGAAATTCCGTGTGTGGCGGCGGGATGAACAGGGCTTGATTGAGCGTGCAACCAGGTGGCCCGATCCAGTTTTGAGAGGTGCGGAATTCTCCCGGCGTCATGTTATGTCCGCGCACCCCCGTCATGAGCTTTTCGTGGATCTCACGGATGAGACGCAATGAGAGCGGCAGTTCTTTGAGCCGCGAAAGCCCGTGATTGAAGGCGCTGACGTAGTTCACGACTTCATGGACATCTGATGGCGCACTGCGGTCGTGAAGCTTTGCTTCTGCCGCCAGGAGATCGTTGAGCGATGCTTGAGTGCCTTCAATTTGGCTCGAGAGGACGGCTTCCTTTCGGACATACATGAATACGAAGAGTTCCGGGTTCGGCAGGGTCTGGATGGAACCATCCAATCTGCCCAACGCGCGATCTGCCTTGGATAGGAGCGCCTGCATTTCTGGATCGATTTGGATTGCCGGGTGCGGCGGCAAGCGGCGAGGAATGAATGCGCTGTAACCGGTGGGCTGCTTGACGTAAGAGCCAGTCGTTCTTTGCCCGGCCATCGCTCGCTCATTGAATTTTCGCTTGGCAACGATATCGCACCGCCACCTTATTAAACGCTTAGTTTAATATAGAGCGTGCAGCGATGCCATACCTTTCGAGCGTAAGGTAGCGCCAGGGAAAAGGGGCGCGATCCGCACAAAAAAGGCACAAAAAGGCGCAGGTAGGCACCCACTGGCACCCAAAGCACCCCGATTCAGGGCACTCGAAACACAGAACACTCGAATCCGCAGAAAATGGGACCGGCCGTCGCCGCCTACTTCCTCTGGCTCAGTTCCGCGATCTGGCGGCGCATGGCTTCGATTTCGCTCTTGAGGTCGCCGATGTCGTCGGCGGCTTTCGCCTTGGCCTCGGGTTGCGCCGCGGCGCCGTTGGCCCTGGCTTCGTCCTCGCGCGCGCGGATGGCGAAAGGCGAGAACATCTGCATGGCGCGCTCGAACATCGCCAGGTTCTGGCGCGTCATCGCCTCGATCATCTGGCCGCCGCCGCCGAAGGCCTCGGCGATGCGGGAGCGCATCGCTTCCTGGTTCTTGGAAAAGCTCTCCATCGACAGGTCGAGATAGCCGGGCACGAAGCTCTGCAGGCTGTCGCCGTACATGCGGATGAGCTGGCGCAGGAACTTGATCGGCAGGAGCGACTGGCCCTTGGCCTCTTCCTCGAAGATGATCTGGGTGAGGACCGAGCGGGTGATGTCCTCGCCGGTGCGCGCGTCGCGCACCTCGAACTCGGTGCCTTGCTTCACCATTTCGCACAGATGGTCGAGCGTGACGTAGCTCGACGTCTTGGTGTTGTAGAGGCGCCGGTTGGCGTACTTCTTGATGACGATCGGCTCGCCCTTGGGTTTTTCTTCAACCACGCATACGCCTTTGGCTCATCGGACGACGGGCGAGGAAAGCATTCCCGTCCTCCACAGTCCAGTGCCCGGTGCAAATGCAGCAAAACCGCAGACCGGGAAGGGTCTTCCAAGCCATTGATATAAAAGGTCGAAACACAACCGTTTACCTCCGCTCGCATTCGCGGCAGTTTGCGTGCACCGCAAAAACCCGTGAGGAAAGCCATGGTAGACGTCGTCATCGTATCGGCCGCGCGCACGGCCGTGGGCTCCTTCAACGGCGCCTTCGCCAATGTGCCGGCGCATGAGCTGGGCAAGACCGCCATCGCCGCGGGGCTGTCGCGCGCCAAGGTCGAGGGCAAGGACGTCTCCGAGACCATCCTCGGCCAGATCCTGACCGCGGCGCAGGGCCAGAACCCGGCGCGCCAGGCCTCGGTCAATGCCGGCATTCCTTACGAGACGCCGGCCTGGATCGTGAACCAGCTCTGCGGCTCGGGCCTGCGCGCGGTGGCGCTGGGCTATCAGGCGATCCTGAACGGCGACGCCAAGATCGTCGTTGCCGGCGGCCAGGAATCGATGAGCCAGGCGCCGCACGCGGCCTATCTGCGCGCCGGGCAGAAGATGGGCGGCCTCGAATTCGTCGACACGATGCTGAAGGACGGGCTCATCGACGCCTTCCACGGCTATCACATGGGCGTCACCGCCGAGAACGTGGCGCAGCGCTGGCAGATCACGCGCGAGCAGCAGGACAAGTTCGCGGTCGCGTCGCAGAACAAGGCTGAGGCCGCGCGCAAGGCCGGCCGCTTCAAGGACGAGATCGCGCCCGTCACGATCAAAGAGCGCAAGGGTGAGAAGATCGTCGACACCGACGAGTTCATCCGCGACGGCGTGACCTATGATGGCATCTCGGGCTTGCGGCCGGCCTTCAACAAGGAAGGCACCGTGACGGCGGCCAACGCGTCGGGCATCAATGACGGCGCCGCGGCGGTGGTGCTGATGAGCGCCAAGGACGCGGACGCGCGGGGCCTGACGCCACTGGCGCGCATCGTCTCCTGGGCGACGGTCGGCGTCGATCCGGCGGTCATGGGCTCGGGCCCGATCCCGGCATCGAAGAAGGCGCTGGAGCGCGCCGGCTGGAAGGTCGCCGATCTCGATCTCGTCGAGGCCAACGAGGCCTTCGCGGCACAGGCCTGCGCGGTCAACAAGGACATGGGCTGGGACCCGGCGAAGGTCAATGTCAACGGCGGCGCCATCGCCATCGGCCATCCGATCGGCGCCTCCGGCGCGCGCGTGCTGGTGACGTTGCTGCACGAGATGGGCAAGCGCGATGCCAAGAAGGGCCTCGCCACGCTCTGCATCGGCGGCGGCATGGGCATCGCCATGTGCGTGGAGCGGTGAGCGAGAGCCGGGAAGAGCTGCCCTTTATATATTGTCGTCATGGCCGGGCTCGACCCGGCCATCCAGCCTTCAAGAAGAGATGGCACGCGGAGACGCGGAGCGGCGATGTTCTCCGCGGCTCCGCGTCTCCGCGTGAAATTCTGGATGGCCGGGTCAAGCCCGGCCATGACGGACTGGTTTGAATGTGAGATCGTGCCGCTCAGCCCCAGCGCCGTCTCTGCAGTGATGACCCCAGCGCTTCAGCGCCAGCGGTCGCCGGGCTTTTTCAGGTAATTGGAAAAGATGTAACCCCAGGGCAGCAAGGGGACGATGACGACGATCGGCGCGATCTCGAAGAACGACTGACGGGTGTCCGCGTCGAACTGGCCGGCGTTCCACAGCGGCAGCGCGACGCCCAAGAGCCAGATGATCTTCCAAAGCAGCTCGAAGAGCATCACCGGCAGCATCTTCAGCGGATACCGTATTCCGACCACCGACAGGAGCGCGAGCGCCAGAAAGAAGCTGTGCGCCACGCCGGCGGCCGGCGTCCAATGCGGGTGATGCAGGAATGCCGGCACCTGGATCGAGCCCTGTCCGGCCGCGAGGATCGCGTACATCGCGCGCAAGACGTAAAGACGCCAGAGAGGCACGCTGTCGCCGGCGCCGTCCTGCGCGATCGCATTCGTGTCTGCTGCCGAGGCCTGCATCGTTCTCATCTCCGTCCCCATTCGGTTCATGCTCGACTTGGCTGCGCCTGAAGGGGCCGCTGCCATGTCCATGCCTGCCTGATGATGATGAGGGTACAGACAGTTTCGATGGTTGCGAAGAACAGATACTCGGGCAGGGCGGGCGTCGTGCCCCATCCGGCCAGAGGAGGAACGTAGGTCAGAAAGCCGTTCACGACGGTGACGATGATTCCCGCGACGATGTTGGCCACCTGGTTCGCTCGAAACGGAAGCAGCCGCGACGCCAGGATCATGGCAATGGGGATTTCCATCAGGACGGCCGAACTCATCAATGCCCAGGGCGGCAGATGGACGTGGAAATTCGTCCTGCCGATGATGTCCCACAGGCCGACGACGTCGGCATAAAGATAGTTCAGCAACGCGAACAGCCACAGCAGGGAAAGCCGCTCCTTGATGTCGTGCATGGAATCCTCCTTCGCTGCGATCGCCGTCACTCGACGGCTTTCAACACTTTCTCGACGTCGCCGAGCCGCGTCTTGATCTCGGTCAGCTCGCTCTGGATCGCCGACAGGGTGGCGGCGTTTCCCGCCTGCGCAGTGACGGCGTCGGCGGCGAGCTTGCGATAGGCTTCCTGCAGGACGACCTGCACCTTGGCGGCCGAGGCGGCCGACCAGTATTTGAGGCCGAAAACCGCTAGCACCGTTCCGAACATGACGAACAGCGTGATGAAATAGACGATCGTGGTCATGGCATTCCCTTTCATTTGCCCGAATCGCTGAGTGTTCTTGCGGCCGCGGCGATCGCGGCCGGGGTGAGCTCGAGATCGAACTTGGCGACCTCGAAGAATTTGAGCGCCTTGCCGTCGGTGGAGAGTTCCAGGCTCGAATTGACCAGCCCGGCCTCTTCGAGCTTCTGCAGATGCAGATGCAGCAGCGGACGGCTGATGCCGACTTCGCGGGCCAATCGGCTGACATAGTTGCGCCCGCCCTTGGTCAGCGCCGCCAGGATCCGCAGCCGGTGCGGATTGGCGAGCGCCGAAAGCGCAAGCAGCAAGCGATCCCCGGTCAGTGCCAATCAACAGCTCCATAGGACATATGTAAGAAATATATTACATATGACAAGATAAGTTTCAAGAGGCCGCCGCGAATTTTTTTGTTCTCCATTTTTTTTTGAGGGGAGGTGAGAGGTTTTTCGCCGCTTCCCGCGGCCGCCCTTGCGTTGCGTGAGGCCGACGCTATCGTGAGCCGCGAGCCATTCAGGGTCCGCTCCTTGGGAAGCGCCAACCGATGAAGACGCATCGCGCAGCCTGCCTCGCCGTGGCCGCGGCGACGTTTTTGCTGCCGGCGCCCGGCCGCGCCGACACCGACCAGCAAACACAGCACTACGATCTGCTGACGAGCTGTGCGGCGGTCGCCCTGGTCCGCAAGGAACATGAGCGCCAGGTTGGGCATAAGGGAAACGACTGGGACGCCGTCTATGGATGGCTTTACGACCAGGCCCGCGACAGCGGACTTCCGGCCCGCATCGTCGACGGCGAGATCTCCAAGAAGCGCAAGATGATGGAGACCGGCCGCGTCAAACTCGCCGATCAGGACCGGCTCTGCCACGAGACCTTCGCGCGCTACGGGCAGCATTGAGCCGGGCGAAAGTGTCCCTCTCCCGCAAGGAGAGGAGCATCAATTCTGCCGATCCTTCCGCGGCACGAGCGACAGCACGAAGCCGATCGCGGTGAGCGCCAGAAGCCCGAGAACGAAGGCGAAGCCCAGCGTCGCCGTCGGCACGTTGCCGCGCACGATCGGGTGCGCCCAGATGACCAGACGCGACGCGACGCTCTGGATCAGGGTCAGCAGATAGACCAGCGGCAGCATGGCGCGATAGCGCAGCAACGCGACGAGGCCCAGAAGCCCCAGTCCGAGGTTGGAGATGGCGGCGAGCGCGAACAGCGCGATCACCGTTTGCGCTGCCGCTGCGTCGTAGCTCGACAGCGAGATGCCGTCCGCCGACACGGCCACGAAGGCGGTGTTGAGTGTGCCATTGATCGTCATGGCGAAGCGGCCGAGCAGCAGCAGCACCATGATGGCGACCGCCCCCCAATGGCCGCGATAAGCGTTGTCGAGGGTCTTGGGGAACATCCGGTTCAGCATGGCAGCCTTTTCCTCGCAGCCATGCGTGCCGCGCTTTGTCGGGGCGCGTTGGCGGCTGCGGCCTTGCAGACGCAATGTTGGGCCTGGCCGCTCCGGCAACAAGGGCGCCAGGCGACAAAGCCTTGATCCCAGGTAACAAGGTGCCGGATGGGCTGCCGTCGTGCGCGAGAGCTCTCTCCAACTAAACAAGATTCCCTCTCCCCCTCCTTCAGGGGGAGAGGGCAGGGTGAGGGGGTGCCAGAAGTCAAAACACGGAATACGGGGATCGGATGGACATGCCCATACAGGGCGATCTGATCCTTGACGTCGGTATTCTGTTTTCCGACTCCCCCTCACCCCGGCCCTCTCCCCCACAAGTGTGGGGAGAGCGAGGTCTCCCTGGTTACAACCCCGCCCGGATCTCGGTCCAGGCGCTGATGATCTCTTCCTTGTTCCTCATCCGCCGCTGGAAGATGCCCGATTTCAGCATCGCTTCCATGTCGCGCGACAGGCCCTGGCGCGCGAAAACCGCGTCGGGTTCGCCGGCCAGCGCGGCTTCATTGGCCGGCTCGTCGCCGATCTTCTCGATGGTATAGACCGCGCCTTCGTCGCCGATCATCGAATCGATCAGCGCGGTCGCCTTCTCCACGCTCGACGGGTTCTTGTGCATGACGAGGCCGCAGACATAGGTGAACATGCCGCCGGGCGGGTTCATGAACGCCACCGGCTGGTTCTCGCGCTTCAGCGTCGAATAGACGATGCGCCAGGTCATCGCCGCGACGATCTCGCCCGAGGCGAGGCCCTGCACCAGCGCGCTGTCGTCGCTGGTGATGGTGCGCGTCCGGGGCACCAGGTCGCGCAGCTTCTCCTGCACGCGGCGCCACTGCGCCTCGTTCATCGTATAGGCATCGACGCCGATCATATGCGCGACGAAGGGCACGGTGTCGTCGACGCCTTCGAGCACGCTGACGCGGCCCTTGTATTTGGGGTCGAACAGGATGTTCCAGCTCGGATGCCTGGCGTATTCCGGCGCCAGATCGGTGCGGAAGGTGATCGAGGTGTTGCCCCAGTAATGCGGCACGAACCACACCTTGCCCGCCCCCGCCGAAATGCCGGGCAGGTTGCGCAAGGTGGGCGAGATGCGGTTCCAGTTCTTGAGCTTGGCGGTGTCGATCGGCTCGAGCAGCCCCGCCTGCTGCCAGCGCGGGAATTCGTAGTAGCACGGCCCCATCACGTCGGGCCTGAAGCCCGCGCGCATCTTGGCGAAGGCTTCGTCCTCGTCGGCGAAGATGGTGATGCGCGGGTCTTCGCGGAAGCGGCGCTCGTAATCGTGCAGGAAGGGAGGGTTCATATAGTCCTCCCACTGGAACAGGGTGAGTTGCCCCGGCGCCGCGCGCTCGACCGCCGCCCCGGGACGAAACGTCACCACCAGGGCGACGACACCAGCGACCGCCACGGCGATGATGAGAAGAAGGATGCGCATGCTCTATCAAACAAAGTCGTCATTGCCCGGCTTGTTCCGCCTTCGCAATGCTTCGGCGGACGAGCCTTAGCACATCTCGCCCGCCGAAGCGTGGCGTAGGCGGGTCCGGGCAACCCATTTTTTGAAAGTACTAAAATGGGTCGCCCGCATAAAGCGGGCGATGACGATTTATTGAAAGGATGGCGTCTACTTGCTCAAATACGGCAAGGTGTCGGTGTGGTGGCCGATCATTTTCCACTGGCTGTGTTCGCGGCGGAAGATGTTGGTGGCGCGGAGCTTGACCTGCGCGGTCTTGCCGTTGGCGTTGGTGTTCTCGCCCACTTCGACCTCGCTGACGACCGCCAGGTTGCCGCCGACGAACAGGTGGATCTCGTCCGGCTCGATCCTGCCGCCCAGCTTCATCGCGGCCTGCGCCTGAAAGTTCTTGCCCACGGCGGCCCAGCCGATATCGAACGCGCCGGTGGGTCCCATATAGGTCACGTCGGCGGCGTGCGACCACACCTTCTCCATCGGCGCGCCGTCGCCGGTGAACATGGCGTTGAGCGCCACATAGAACGCGGCGTTGGCCTTCATCGCGGATTTGACATCCGCATTGCCCGCTGCCTTCGCCTGCGCCGCCGCGAATGCCACAAGACATAGTGCAAGGACCGCGCGCGCGGCCGGTTTGAAATCCATCTGAGTCTGCCCCCTCGGTTGATCCGCAGCCTATCCGGGCGCGGCAAACTTTGCGAATCGAGGACGCATTGACGATAGTGGCGCCGCGCCGAGCGCGCGCTCATGCGTTTTAAAAGCCATGGACAGGCCCAATGAGATTGCCGCCATGACGGCCGAAGACGGCCTGCCGCTGCCGGCGCGCCACTGGGCGATTGCCGCGATCGGGCTCGGCATCATGCTGGCGGTGATCGATTCGGCCATCGCCAATGTGGCGCTGCCCACCATCGCGGCCGACCTGCACACCGATCCGGCGTTCTCGATCTGGGTGGTGAACGGCTATCAGCTCGCGATCACGATCTCGCTGCTGCCGCTGTCCTCGCTTGGCGACATCGTCGGATACCGCCGCGTCTATCTTGCGGGACTGGCGCTGTTCACGCTCGCCTCGCTCGCCTGCGCCTTCTCGACGAGCCTGCCCATGCTCGCCCTCGCGCGCGTCGTTCAGGGCTTCGGCGCGGCGGGCATCATGAGCGTCAACACCGCGCTGTTGCGCTTCATCTATCCGCAGCGCCTGCTCGGACGCGGCATCGGCGTCAACGCGATGGTGGTGGCGGTGTCGGCGGCCATCGGTCCGACGGCGGCGAGCGCCATTCTCTCGATCGCCAACTGGCCCTGGCTGTTCGCGGTGAATCTGCCCATCGGCATCGCCGCCATCGCGGTCGGCAGCTATGCGCTGCCGCACGCCAGGCCCGCCGCGCACAGCTTCGATCTGTGGAGCGCGCTGCTCAGCGCGGCGGGATTCGGACTGCTCATCGGCAGCATCGATGCGCTCGGCCATGGCGAGCCGTTCGGGCTCTTCCTGCTCGAGATCGCGGCGACGGGGGCGATCGGCACGGTGCTGGTGCGCCGCGAGCTCGGCCGCGTCGCGCCGATGCTGCCGGTCGATCTGCTGCGCATTCCGATCTTCACCTTGTCGGTCTCGACATCGATCTGCTCCTTCGCGGCGCAAATGCTGGCGATGGTGGCGCTGCCCTTCCTGTTCCAGATGGGCCTGCATTACGACGCGGTCGAGACCGGTCTGCTGATCACGCCCTGGCCGGTCGCCGTCGGCATCGCAGCGCCGCTCGCCGGCCGTCTCGCCGACCGCTATCCCGCCGGCATGCTGGGCGGCATCGGATTGTTCTTGTTCGCGATGGGATTGCTGGCGCTGGCGCTCTTGCCGGATGGCCCGGGCGCGGTCGACATCGTCTGGCGCGTGGCGCTGTGCGGCTTCGGCTTCGGCATTTTCCAGTCGCCGAACAACCGCGCGATGCTGAGCGCCGCGCCCAAATCGCGCAGCGGCGGTGCCAGCGGCATGCTGGGCACCGCTCGGCTTCTCGGACAGACGACCGGCGCCGCGGTGGTCGCGCTGCTCTTCGCGCGCCATCAAGGCCCGGAAGTGGCGCTGCTGCTGGCGTCGGGTTGCGCGCTGGTGGCGACGGCGGTGAGCTTGGCGCGACTCTACGACAGCGACGACACGGCCCTGCTGCGCGCCTCCAACCCCGAAGCCGATTCCGGTCTGCATGCGGAGGTGTTGCGGGGACGTGCACTTTCGCCGCCGGAAGAGGGCGAGTAGGTTTGCACTTTACAACATCAAGCTCAGCGTCATCCCCGGCGAGCGAACCTCGCGCGCAGTCGCGCGCTCGCCGGGGATGACACCGAGGAGGATGTGAACGCACCCACACGCTTCGCTCGGCCGGGAATGACACTATGGTTGAAGGCTCGGCCGGGGGATGACAATCGCGCGCAAAAACGAGGCCACGACCCTCCATTTCCGGCGCATTTGCCATTCCAGGACGCCGGTGTGGTAGGAAAAGCGGCCATTTCCTATACTGCGTGCCATGAACAAGCCCACGCCCAATCCCGCCTTTGCCCGGCCGCAATTCGTGGAGGATGCCAAGGCGCGCCTCGATGCGCTGCTCGGCGCACATCCCGAGATCGAAGCGGTCGACGCGGTGCTGGCCGACCTCTGCGGCACCTTGCGGGGCAAGCGGCTGCCGCGCGGCGGCATGGCGCAGCTGTTCGATTCCGGCATGCAGATCCCGCAATCGATCTACATGATGGATGCGAGCGGCGAGATGGTGAACCCGTTCGGGCGCGGCATCGGCGACGGCGATCCCGACGGCACCGCCTGGCCCATCCCGGAGACCGTCGCGCGCGTCTGGAGCGAGGGGCCGCCGCGGGCGCAGATGCTGATGACCTTGCGCGACGGCGAGGGCCGCGCCCATCCAGCGGAGCCGCGCGCGGCGCTAAGCCGCGTGCTGGAGCGTTTCGCCGCATTGAAGCTCACGCCCGTGGCGGCGCTGGAGCTCGAATTCTATCTCATCGACCGGGTCCGTGGCGAAGGCGGGGCGCCGCTGCCGCCGATCGATCCGGCGAGCGGCAAGCGCGAGAGCCAGAACTCCGTATACGGAATGGATGACCTCGACCGCTATCGGGGCTTCCTTGCCGCGCTGGGCGAGGCGGCCGCGGTGCAGGCGCTGCCCTTGAGCGCGACGAGCTCGGAATACGCGCCCGGCCAGTTCGAGGCCAATCTGCGCCACCAGGACAACGCGCTCATCGCCGCCGACCACTGCGTCTTCCTCAAGCAGATCGTCAAGGCCGCGGCGCGCGCCAACGGCTACGACGCGACCTTCATGGCCAAGCCCTATCCCGGCCGCGCCGGCACCGGGCTGCACGTCCATGTCAGCGTGCTCGACGAGCGAGGCCGCAACATCTTCGACGACGGCACGGCGGCGGGTTCCGAGGCGCTGCGCCACGCCATCGGCGGCATGCAGGCCTTGATGCCGGGTTCGATGGCGTTGTTCGCGCCGTCGCTCAACTCCTATCGCCGCTTCCAGCCCGACATGTTCGCGCCGGTCAACCGCCGCTGGGGCATCAACAACCGCTCGGCGGGACTGCGCGTGCCGATGAGCGTGGAAGCCGCGCGCCGCGTCGAACACCGCGTCGCCGGCGCCGACGCCAATCCCTATCTCACGCTGGCCGCGGTGCTGGCGGGATTGCATCTGGGGCTGATGAAGAAGATCGATCCGGGTCCGCCGGCGCAAGGCAATGTCTCGCGCGAGCCCGACCTGGCGCTGCCGTTCTCGCTCGAAGCCGCGCTCGAGAAACTCGAAGCCGAGACCGCGCTCGGCGATTATCTGGGTAGCGAAACCATCGCCTTCTACGCCGAAACCAAGCGCCTCGAGCACCAGCGCTTCCAGAAGATCATCTCGCCGGCGGAATACGCGTGGTATTTGTGAAGGTAGGTTGGTTTCACGCGGAGCCGCGGAGAACGCGGAGTGCGCCGTAGCCCCGCTCTCAGGGACCGAATTTTCTTTCTCTCACTCCGCGTACTCCGCGGCTCCGCGTGCAAAACTATGCTTTGGGCAATCTCAGCTCCGTGCGCGTGCCGCCCTCGCGCGGGGTCGTAAGATTGAGCGTGCCGCCGGTGCGGTGGGCGAGCGCGACGGCGATGGCGAGGCCGAGGCCGGTGCCGGTCTGCGCCTGCTTGCGGTCGAAGCGGCGGAAGGCGTTGCCGGCGGCGCGCGCTTCGCCGTCTTTGAAGCCGGGGCCGGTGTCGCTCACCCGCAGCACCGCGGCCGTCTCCTCCTGCAGCAAGTCGACGCACACCCGGCCGCCTTCGGGCGTATAGGCGAGCGCGTTCGAGATCAGGTTCGTCAGGATGCGCTTGACCGCATGCGCGTCGGCGCGCACGACGAGCGGCAACGACGGCGCGAACTCCAGCGCGATGCGGCGCGAGAAGGCGCGGCCCGTGTGCTCCTCGACTGCCGCCGACGCGAGCGCGCAAAGATCGAATGCCGAAAGCGCGATCGGATAGCGCCCGGCTTCGAGGTTCGCGTAGTCGAGGATGTCGCCGACCTTGGCATGGAGGCCGCGCCCCGCGGCGGCGATGTCGCGCGCATATTCGACGTATTTGGCATGGCCCACGGGTCCGAACATCCCCTGCTCGATGATCTCGGAGAAGCCGATCACCGCGTTCAGCGGCGTGCGCAATTCGTGGCTCATATGGGCGATGAACTCGGCCTTGGAGCGCTGCGCCTCGTTCGCCTCGCGCTCGGCCTGGGCCAGGCGCACCAGCAGGCGCTGTTCGGCGGGCTTGGCGGCGCGCAACGCCTGGACCGCCTGCGACGCGCGCATGCGCTTCTCGAATTCGCCGACGAACAGCGCGGCGAGCCAGGCGCCGGCGAGCGCGGGGCCTAGGATCACGAACAGATAGAGCGGCAGCGAGCCGGTCCAGGCGGCGAGCGCGCCTTCGTCGTCCGGCGCGATCGAGACTGTCGCCGGCCAGCCTGGAACGGAAGCACGGACGCTGCCGGTACCCGCGCCGAGCAGCACGCTGCCCGCATCCGTCGCAACTGCGGCACGCGCCAGCATCGACGCCGGCACCAATGCGGCCGCATCGAAAGCGACGGCGATGACGCTGCCGCCGGAGGCGCTCACCAGGGTTGCGACGCCGCCGCCCGCGATCAGCAGAGGCCGCGCGCGCGCCGTCGCCACGATCGCGCTGGAGAGATGGACGTAGCGCGCGCCGTCGCCGAGCGTCGAGAGCGGCGTGCCGTCCGCCGCATAGACCGCGATGTTGCGCACGCCCTCCGGCGGGGCGGCGCCCAGCCCGCCTTGCGCGAAGGCGCGGCCCGCGGCCTCGAAACGGGCGAGGTTCGCCGCGATCACGGCGGCAAGGTCGCGCGCGCGCTGCTGCTCGAACCCCGTCGCCTGGGCGAGGGCATGCACGCGCTCGAAGCGCATGGAGAGCGCGGCCGCCGCGGCGAAGCTGCCCGCGATCAGGATCAGCGCGATCGCCACCGTGGCGCGGACCCGCGTCGCGGCAAACCGCGCACTCGTCCGGAGCACTCCCGGCCAGACGGCAATGCTCGCCATCATGCCCCCAACTGATTCGCAAGAATCGATTATGCGAATCGCCGAGTCGCTGTCATTAACGATTTTGGGGAGGGGCGTTAAGGAATGGGGGATCGAGTCACAAACTCCGCTGTCATCCCCGGCCGAGCGAAGCGCGCGTGATCCCGCCACAACTCAACAAACAGTGTCATTCCCGGCCGAGCGTAGCGCTTGCGTAGCTCCAGCCACCGCTCATGTGTCATCCCCGGCCGAGCGAACGTAGTGAGCGAGGGGAAGGGGACCCAGGTCTATCCGGCAACGCGATCTCACCGATCAATCTCTCGTAAAGATCGTTCCATCCGGAATTGTTTTGCTCGATCAACTTGATCTTCCAGGCCCTGTTCCAGCGCTTCAATCGCTTCTCGCGCGCGATCGCTTCGTGAATGTCCCTATGAAGTTCGTACCAGACGAGGCGATGAACGCCATACTTCTTTGTAAAACCTTCGACGAGGTCGCTACGATGTTCCCAGCTCCGGCGCACTACGTCGTTGGTGACGCCGACGTACAATGTGCCATTTCGGGCGCTTGAGAGAATATAGACGAAGTAGAGATGCTCCTTCATCGCACCAGGATATCTTCGTCTATTATCGACAGCAAGCAAACGTCGCCACCTGGGTCCCCTTCCCTCGCGCGCGCAGTCGCGCGCTCGCCGGGGATGACAGCGGTGGGGTTGCAATAGCATGCGCCGCTCGCTGGGGATGACAACGAGGGTGAGGCCCCCCTCACCCCGCCATCTTGGTCGCGACTTCGAAGAGGTTGGGGGAAAGGCCGTCCATCGCCAGCATCTTGTCGAGTTCGGCGCGCATCAGGGCCTGGCGCTTGTCGTCGTAGCGGCGCCAGGCTTCGAAGGCGGACGCCATGCGCGAGGCGACCTGGGGATTGATGCGGTCGAGCGTCCGGATGGTGTCGCCGACCAGCGCGTAGCCGGCGCCGTCGGCGGCATGGAAGCGCAGATGGTTGCCGGCGAAGGCGCCGATCAGCGAGCGCACGCGGTTGGGGTTCTTCACGTCATAGGCGGGATGCGCGGTCAATTCCTGCACGCGCGCGATGGTGCCGGGGAGCGGCGAATGCGCCTGCAGACCCATCCATTTGTCGAGCACCAGCGCGTCGTCCTTGAAGCGGTCGTGGAAATGGGCGAACGCCTTCTCGCGCAAGGCGGACTCCATGCGCGACAGAGCGGCGAGTCCCGCGATCATGTCGGTCATGTTGGCGGCCTCGCGGTAATGCGCGTCGGCGAGCGCGGCCGCAGCGTCATCCTCCGCCGTGGTCAGATACCGCAGCAGCACGTTGCGGAGCGCGCGGCGTCCGGCCTGCGCCGCATCGGGCGCATAGGGCTCGCGCGACTGAAGCTCGCGATACAGCGGCTCCATCGCGGCGCGATGGGCGTCGGCGACCGCGCGGATCAGGCCATTGCGCGCGGCATGGATGGCATCGGGATCGGGCCGCTCCATCACCTGGGCGAGCTCGCTCTCCGTCGGCGGCATCAGCATCTGCGCCGCGAAGGCCAAGTCTTCCTTGGCGCGGCGCAGCACCTCTGCAATGGCCCCGACATAGGTTTTGTCCGCACGCCCGCCGGCCGCCATGTCCTTCAGGACATCGGTGGCCAGCGCCTGTCCCGCCTCCCAGCGGTTGAAGGCGTCGCTGTCCTTTGCCATCAGCCGCGCGCGGCCTTCGCGCGTCGCCGGCACCTTGAAATTCACCGGCGCCGAGAAGCCGCGGCCGATGGAGGGCAGGGGCTCTTCGGCGACGTCGACGAAGACGAAGCGCTGCTCCGGCGCCGTCAGCTCCAGCACGCGCTCATCCGGCCCGGTGGCGTTCTCGCCTTCCAGCGTCAGCGGCAGTGCCCCGTTCTGCCCGACAAGCCCGAGGCGCACCGGGATGTGCATCGGCTTCTTCTCGGGCTGGCCCGGCGTCGGCGCCAGGCTCTGGCGCAAGGTGAGGGCGTAGGTTTTGCTTGCGGCATCGAAGGCGCCTTCCGCCTCGACCACGGGCGTGCCCGCCTGGCGGTACCACAGCCGGAACTGCTTGAGGTCGCGGCCGCAGGAATCCTCGAAGCACTTGACCCATTCCTCGACGGTCACCGCCTGACCGTCATGGCGTTCGAAATAGAGATCGGTGGCCTTGCGATAGGCTTCGTCGCCGACCAGCGTCTTGAGCATGCCGATGACCTCGGCGCCCTTGTCGTAGACGGTGGCGGTATAGAAATTGTCGATGGTGATGTAGCTCTGCGGCTGCACCGGATGGGCAAGCGGCCCGGCATCCTCGACGAACTGACGCATGCGAAGCCCGCGCACGTCGCCGATGCGGCAAACCCCGCGCGAGCGCATGTCGGCGGAGAAATTCTGGTCGCGGAAGACGGTCAGGCCTTCCTTCAGCGAAAGCTGGAACCAGTCGCGGCAGGTCACCCGGTCGCCGGTCCAGTTGTGGAAATACTCATGCGCCACCACCGCCTCGATGTTGGCGAAGTCGTCGTCGGTCGCGGTGTCCGCGGAGGCGAGCAGCACGCGGTCGTTGAAGATGTTGAGGCCCTTGTTCTCCATGGCGCCGAAATTGAAGGCGCTGACCGCCACGATCATGAAGATGTCGAGATCGTATTCGCGGCCATAGGTCTCCTCGTCCCAGCGCATCGCGCGCTTCAACGAGTCCATCGCATAGCGCGCCTTCTCCTCATTGCCATGCTCGACGAAGATGCGAAGCGTCACCGGCTTGCCCGAGGCGCGCACGAAGCGGTCCTCGATGCTCGCCAGATCGCCGGCCACCAGCGCGAAGAGATAGCAGGGCTTGGGATAAGGATCGTGCCACACCGCATAGTGGCGGCCGTTCGCGAGATCGCCGCTCTCGATGAGATTGCCGTTCGACAGCAGCACGGGATAGTCCGCCTTCGACGCCTCGATGCGCGTGGTGTAGACGGCGAGCACGTCCGGCCGGTCGAGGTAATAGGTGATGCGCCGGAAGCCTTCCGCCTCGCATTGGGTGCAGAACATGCCCTTGGAGAGATAGAGTCCTTCCAGCGCGGTGTTGTCAGCCGGCGAAATCTCGGTGACGATCTCGAGCGTGAAGCGCTCCGGCGTGCGCGCGATGGTCAGCGTCTCGTCGTCCTTGACGAAATCGGCCGGGCGGCCGTCCAGCGCGACGGAAACAAGCTTCAGATGTTCGCCGTTCAGCACCAGCGGCTCGTCCTTCAGCCGAGTCACGGTCATGACCGCGCTGACCCGCGTTGCCTTGGGCTCGAGCGCGAAGGTCAGGCTGACGTCCGAGATGCGGTAGGCGGGGGGATGATAGTCCTTGAGCGCGATGGCGCGCGGCTCTTCGGTGCGCATGGGGGCCTGCTTCTTGCCGAGGGTTTAAGGCGGTATAGCGCGTCTTAACGCGGGGTTCACCACGTTTCGAAGCCAGGTGAGAAATTCTCAATCCTCTCGCTCATATGATGGCGCCATGCGCGCATTCCCGCTCCTTCTTTTGATCGCCGGCCTTGGCGCGGGCTCCGCCCAGGCGGACGACGGCCTGCGCGGCGACGGGCTCGAGACCGTGGTCGTGCACGCCCCCGCTTATGCCGATTACAGGCTCGGCCCGGGCGACAAGCTGCGCGTCACGGTCTATGACGAGACCGATCTCTCGGGCGAGTTCCAGGTCGACGATACCGGCTATGTGCGCCTGCCGCTGATCGGCGCGGTGAAGGCGGGCGGCGAGACCGCGCATCAGCTCGAAGGCGCGGTCGGCACGGCGCTGGCCGACGGCTTCCTCAAGGAGCCGCGCGTCAATATCGAGGTCACCGCCTACCGGCCGTTCTACATCATCGGCCAGGTCAACCGGCCGGGCCAGTATCCCTACAACAGCAACATGAGCGCGCTCGACGCCATCGGCATCGCCGGCGGCTTCACCGAGCACGCGGTCGAATCCACCGTCCATATCCGTCACGAAGGCGAGAGCAAGGAGATCGACGTCGCGGCCGACGCCTCGGTCAAGATCCGCCCCGGCGACGTCATCCGCGTCGACCAGACCCTGTTCTGGGACATCGCCGGCGTCCTGTCCCCCACCGCCTCCGCCGCCTCGCTCGCCTATGTGCTGAGGCCGTAGTTTCTCGAAGTAGCGATCAAAAAAACACTGTCATGGCCCGCGAATGCGGGCCACCCAGTTGAGTTCTCAGCAACCAGAGGGATTGCACGCGGAGGCGCGCCGTTGAGCTTCGTTTTCCGCAGCTGCGCCATACCCATTTTTAGGCCACCGACAATGTCACCTGGGTGGCCCGCATTCGCGGGCCATGATACCGAGGGTTTCTTTCGTTGCCCGTTTTGTTCTGAGACACAGCAGATGCCGAGCCAGCAAGGTGGCGCGGGCGCTTCACGGCTGGATTTGGGTAAACACCGTGCGGAATGAGCACGCATCATTGGAGCCGAGAACGACGGCAGATGTGGCGATCCCGTTCACGACGGTGCCGAACTGGACATAGGAGTCCATGCCGCCCAAATTCATCCTGTGTATGCCGATGACCTTGTAGGGTTCACGAAGGCGTGCGGCCCCCTGATTGTGCACGTTTCCTGCGGTGATGTAGTTCTGAGAATCCGTGACTCTGCCGTAGCCTCTTTTGGGAACAAATTTTTCCAGGCCGACTTCCTGGGTGAAGTATTGTCCGTTCGTTTGCGACCAGCATACGATATCGCGGATATAGCTGTAGTTGCCCGAAAAATCCGGAATATCGGTTGCCGCCCGGGCCGGAAGGCAGGCCGTCAGCAAGGTGACGCAAATAAGCTTCTTCAGCACGTGGCACCTCGATGCGCACAGCGTCGGGAGCGTAGGCGTAGGATTCTAACAACCTGCTAATGGCGCTTGCGGGCCGCAGCGCCGGATACCGGGGATGACAATGGCGGCGCAAATGCCCTATGAACTCTCCATGTCTGCTCCAAACAGCATCGTCACCGTCGGCTCCGTCGCCATCGGCAATCGGCTGCCCTTGGCGCTGATCGCGGGGCCCTGCCAGCTCGAGAGCCGCGCGCATGCGCTCGAGATGGCGCAGGCGCTGAAGGAGATCGCGGCGAAAGCCGGCATCGGCCTCGTCTACAAGACGAGCTTCGACAAGGCCAACCGCACCAGCGGCGCGGGCAAGCGCGGCATGGGGCTCGAAGCCTCGCTGCCGGTGTTCGCCGAGATCCGCGAGAGCCTGGGGCTTGCCGTGCTGACCGACGTGCATGAGCGCGAGCAATGCGCGGCGGTGGCGCAAGCGGTCGACGTGCTGCAGATCCCCGCGTTCCTTTCGCGCCAGACCGATCTTATCGTCGCCGCCGCGAAGACCGGCAAGATCGTCAACGTCAAGAAGGGCCAGTTCCTCGCGCCGGCGGACATGCAGCACGTCATCGCCAAGGTGACCGAGGCGGGAAATCCCAACGTGCTCGTCACCGAGCGCGGCGCGAGCTTCGGCTACAACACCCTGGTCGTCGACATGACCGGACTGCCCGAGATGGCCGCGTTCGGCGCGCCCGTGGTGATGGACGCGACCCATGCGGTGCAGAAGCCGGGCGGGCAGGGCGCCTCATCGGGCGGCAATCGCGCGATGGCGCCGGTGATCGCGCGCGCCGCGGTCGCGGTGGGCGTCGCCGCGGTATTCATGGAAACGCACCAGGATCCCGATCATGCGCCGTCCGACGGCCCCAACATGATCCGGCTGAAGGACATGGCCGCGATCCTCGACGAACTGATCGCGATCGATCGCGTGGTGAAGAGGTAATTCCGGCCATCGCTGGCCGCCCTCCAAATGCCGCGGCGATCGCATTCTCTCAAAAAAGATCGTCATCGCCCGGCTTGTCCGGGCGACCCATCTTTGCCTGGAATAAATTGGGTCGCCCGCATAGTCCGTAGCGGCAGCGTAGGGACGGGCGATGACGTTTTTTCTAGCGCGCTACCCCGCGGTCACCGCCATCCAGGCGTTGACCAGGCCGACAATCGTGGTGATGAGCAGGCCTGCGGTCGCCGCCAGCGAGATGATGAAGCCGGTGCCCCGCGACCCCGGATCGCTGACATAGGCGAGCGCGTAGACGATGCGCCCGACGATCCACACCAAGCCCAGCGCTCCGGTGAGCAGCGGCAGCATCATGAAATAGCTGTTCGACAGCCACAGCAGCGGCAGGAAGATCACGAACTGCTCCAGCGTGTTCATCTGCACGCGATAGGCGCGCTCGAATTCGGGATGGCCCGTGACGGCGGGCGCCTGGACATTGTGCTTGGAGCGCATGCCGCCGACGCGGAAGCCGGTCCAGAAGACGACGAGGAGGGCAAGGACGGTGACGGTGGCGGTGAACAGCGTGGCGACTGTTGCGGACATGGAAATTCCCTTCCGAAATTGACGGCCGCAGGCGCGGCCTGAGTCGAAAGGGGAGTCTATGCGATTCGCCGATTCGCACCGCTGTGATCCTCCCCCGCGCGCGGGGGAGGGGGACCGCCGAAGGCGGTGGAGGGGGCGGCTCGCGGCATGCCCCCCCCCCCCCCCCCTCCGCCCGGCCCCCCCCCCCCCAACGGGGGGGGGGCGCGTTGTTTTCTCTCCTGAGGGGGAGGATCGCTTTGCATTCTCTAATGCGGCGGGGGAGGCGGGGTTTGCGAATATCCCTGGTCGCCATAGCCTTGGTCGCCCTGCTGCGAACCCTGGCCGTATCCAGCCTGCCCGCCCTGCATGCGGTTCTGGTACTTCGCCTGCTGGTTCTCGATATGGCGCTCGATGCGGGCCTTCTGGGCGTCGGGCAGCGCGTTCCAGCGCGCCTCGAGGTCCTGCAGGAAGGCCTGGCGCTGCTGTCCGCTCATGGCGCGAAGCTTCTGAATCTGGGCCTTGCGATAAGAATGCTTCTGCGCCTTGTCCATGCCGCGCGTCGCCTGGTGCATGTCGGCGCGGAACATCATGAATTCCTGCGGCGTCTCGAACATCGCCTGCATCTTCTGGCCGTGATGGCCGCTGGCTTGGGACGGGACGCTCACCTGAGCGGCGGACGGGGGATCGGCGAGCGCCGCCGATGCGAACAACGCCGCCGCGGCGGTCGTCAAGAGGAAAGCCTTCATGGGCGTGGGGGTCTCCGTTTTGTCAAGCGTTCAACGGGGAGAACGCTTGTGTCCGTCGGCGGCTGCCATGCCTTGCGCGGGCGGCGGCGGCCATGGCGGGAATGTGGCGCTTCCGCGCGTTTTTCTTGACGGATTTCCTCAACCGAACGTGACCAAGATTGCATCCCCGGCAATCGCGATGCGGTATAGGATGCTGCGATGCGCAACGAAAAGCTGTATCTTTCCGCACTGTTGTTTCTCGGCGCGATCGCCGCGCAAGCGCCGGCACGCGCGCAAGCGGAGAGCGCGATGCCCAATGTCATTGCCGAGACGGAGGGCGCAGGCGGGGTCCGGCTCGGCACCGTCGCGACATCGGTCAAGCTGCTGGCGCGCGCGCCATTGCATAAGGGCTCGCTCGTGCGCTTGGTGCTGCGCGGGTTTTCGGCCGCGGCGGCGCCGGGTGTGATCTACCGTCTCTATCTCGACGCGCCGGACGGCAAGGCAGACCCGTCCGCGTTTGTCGGCGACATCAACTTCTACGATGTCGGTCCGGCGCCGCGCACCGACCGCTTCGTGAGCTTCGACGTCACCGCCCGTTTGGCGAAAACCGGCGGACACACGCTCTTGATCGTTCCTCTGGGCGCCCCGGCCGCGGCCGCCGCCCCGCGCATCCAGACGGTCGAGCTGGTTGCCGAGTAGCGCGGCTCTGGTTTTTGCCGAAACTCAATCCAATCCGTCATGGCCGCCGTAGCCTTGGCGAAGGCGGCAAGCCCGGCCATGACGGTTTTTTTGAGTGGAAACCTTCTACGCCGAAACACTTTTGTGCCGGTTACCGATCCCGCTTGAAGCAGCCACAATAACTACCTATAGTCGAATAAACTTCAGGCTAGGGGGGCGCCATGAGCGACCGCATTTCACGACGTTCCATGCTGAGGACCGGGGCCGCGGCCACGGCGCTGATTCCGTTTCCCATCTGGTTCGAGCAATACGGCGCCAAGGCCAGCACGCCGATGGTGCGCTACAGCGCCGAGAGCACGCAGGGCGCGGCCAATCTCGCCACCTACCGCAGCGTCGTCAGCCACATGATGAGCCAGCCCACCGGCAATCCGTGCAGCTGGGCGTTTCAGTGGTACACCCACGCGGTTCCGAGCAACACCACCAAGGCGGCGCAGATCGCGCTGCTTCCCGCGGCGCAGCAGCCGCTTGCGACCGACATGTGGAATACCTGCCAGGCGCACGGCAGCACGCCGGGCGCGGTGGAGGACTACTTCCTTCCCTGGCACCGGATGTACGTCTATTTCTTCGAGCGCATCGTGCGCACCTTGTCCGGCAATACGAACTGGACGCTGCCCTATTGGGATTACACGGTCACCGCGCAGCGCTCGATCCCGACGCCGTTCCGCAGTTCCAGTTCCAACGCGCTCTATCGCCCCAACCGCAACAGCGGCGGCACCGCCGGCAATCCCAACATCAATGCCGGCCAGCCGCTCGACTACGGCCTGTCGCCGTCGCCGATCAGCCAGGATTTCGCCGCCGCCGTCGCCGAAACCGCCTATTCGCCGTCGGGAAGCCATCAGGGCTTCAACATGACCTTGGATTTCGGCCTGCATGGCGACGTGCACGTGCTGACCGGCAACGGCACCAACATGGGCAGCGTGCCCTTCGCGGCGGGCGATCCCGTATTCTACACCCATCACTGCAACATCGACCGCATCTGGGCGAGCTGGAACAACGCCGGCCGCGCCAATCCGACGAGCTCGAGCTGGCTCAACAAGACCTTCATCTTCGCCGACGAGCACTGCAACAAGGTCATCGGCAAGATCGACGACTTCAAATCGATCGTGCCGCTGAACTACACCTATGACAGCTTCGTGCGCATTCCGGGCGGACGCGTGTTGAACCTGGGCAATCTGAAGTTCCTGGCGGTGCAGGAGGGGATCACCATTCCCAATCCGCCCGATCCCTATCACATCGCCATCCCGCTCAACGACGAGGCCACCAGCCGTCTCAAGCTGCAGACAAGGAGCTTGGTCGGCTCGAGCTCGGAAGTGCGCCTGGTGCTGCGCAATCTGACGGCAAAGGAATCACCGGAGGTGCTTTATGCGGTCTATGTCGGTCTGCCCGCCGGCAGCCGCACCGTGCCGAAAGGCGCCAAGCCCGTGGGCTATGTCAATTTCTTCGAGTCCGCGATGCCCGGCATGGCGATGAACGAACCGCAGAACCGGTTCCACAGCTTCGACGTCACCGAGGCGCTGCGCGGCGCCAAGATGGCCGGAACCGAGCGTTCGCTCAACGTCACGCTCCAGCCCTTGGGCAGACCGAAGGCCGGGGCGGCGCCCACCATCGGCCGCATGGAACTGGTCGCCACCGAGTGAACCCACGGACTTGCCCGGGCCGGCGCCGCGCGCCTAAAAGAGCGGCGTCCGTCCGGGGAGTCTCATGACCGCCATCGTCGACATCACCGCGCGAGAGATTCTCGACTCGCGCGGCAATCCGACCGTCGAGGTCGATGTCCGCCTCGAGGACGGCGCCTTCGGCCGCGCCGCGGTGCCCTCCGGCGCCTCGACCGGCGCGCATGAGGCGGTGGAGCTGCGCGACGGCGGCAAGCGCTATGGCGGCAAGGGCGTCGAGAAGGCGGTCGCCTCCGTCAACACCGAGATCTTCGACGCGCTTTGCGGCATGGAGGCCCAGGACCAGGCGCGGCTCGACAAGACGATGTGCGCGCTGGACGGCACGCCCAACAAGGCGCGGCTCGGCGCCAATGCCGTGCTCGGCGTCTCGCTGGCGCTGGCGAAGGCGGCGGCGGCGAGCGCGAACCTGCCGCTCTACCGTTATGTCGGCGGCGCGAGCGCGCATGTCCTGCCGGTGCCGCTGATGAACATCGTCAATGGCGGCGTCCATGCCGACAACCCGATCGACTTCCAGGAATTCATGATCGTGCCGGCCGGCGCGCCGAGCTTCCGCGAAGCGCTGCGCATGGGCGCGGAGATTTTTCACACGCTGAAGAAACAGCTCGCCGACGCCGGCCACAACACCAATGTCGGCGACGAGGGCGGCTTCGCGCCGAACCTGAAAAGCGCCGACGAAGCGCTTGGCTTCATCATGAAGGCGATCGGGAAGGCGGGCTACAAGCCCGGCGAGGACGTCCATCTCGCGCTCGATCCGGCTTCGACCGAGTTCTTCAAGAAAGGGAAGTATGTGCTGGAAGGCGAGGGCAAGACGCTCGACTCCGGCGCCATGGCGAAGCTGTACGAGGATCTGTGCAAGCGCTATCCGATCGTCTCCATCGAAGACGGCATGGCCGAGGACGATTGGGACGGCTGGATCGCGCTCACCAAGGCCATCGGCGGCAAAGTGCAGCTGGTGGGCGACGATCTCTTCGTCACCAATTCGGCGCGGCTGCGCGAGGGCATCGCCAAGGGCGCCGCCAACGCCATTCTCATCAAGGTCAATCAGATCGGCACCCTGACCGAGACGTTGGACGCGGTGGCGACCGCACATCGCGCGGCGTACGCCTGCGTGATGTCGCACCGCTCCGGCGAGACCGAGGATGCGACCATCGCCGATCTCGCCGTCGCCACCAATTGCGGACAGATCAAGACCGGTTCTCTGGCGCGCTCCGACCGTCTCGCCAAATACAACCAGCTCCTGCGCATCGAGGAACAATTGGGCGACCAGGCGGTGTATGCAGGACGGAGCGTGTTGCGGGGGTGACAATGGAGTGCTGGACAAGGCGCCGAGTCGGCCAGGAACGACATGGCGCTTAGGCACTGTTACAGTTTAAGGTCGGGGCTCCAGAAATTATTCTGTAGCGGCTAAGCTGGCAGCATGTTCCATGCACCGAACAAAACCAAGGCTTATAGCCCCAGGCGCCTGTATGCCCTTGAGCGCAATGCCGCAAGGCCACCGGGGACGTGCTGTCTTAGGATCGTAGAGCGCGTCCCTTTCTGGTACCCCAGCAATCCGTCCAAATTGTATGTGCGCTACGACAACTGGCACCTCACGCTTCATCCGGAAACTGAATTGCGGGGCTTTCTCCGAAAGCTCAGCAGAGAGGGCTTCATTTTGGCAATGACAGACCCCGCTGAGGACTTTAGCTTTTCGAAAACAAGGCTACTCCCGTTCGTGGTAGGATGGATCAATGCCTAAAGGACCCCAAGGCCAGAAGCGCCCCGCCGATGTCATCGGCAACGCCGTCCACGTCATGCGGATCGCGACGGGGGAGATTGAAGAGCAGGAAGAAAGTGCACGGGCACGCGCGGGAAGGCTTGGCGGCAAAAAAGGCGGCTCGACACGTGCGAAGAAATTGAACGCAGACCAGCGAAGCAATGCCGCAACGCTGGCAGCCAAGGCACGTTGGCGGCGTGACTAACTTTCGCCACCCTCGCCAAGAATATCGCTCAAATCGTCGTCGGCAGCGTCCTTTGTTTTGGGCTTAGTCTTAAAGCTGCGGTTGGGATACCACTCTTTTAGCCCCCACGTACCGCGCCCCACCTTCACAATATCCCCCACCTCCTTAGACCGCCGCGTAATGACCGCACCGATGGTGTTTACGGGGTCCTTCGAATTGAGGTGCAAGCCGCCAGCCCGGAAGGCGCCGGCCATTTCCGGGTTGTTTAGGGGCTTGCGCTTGGCGGCAAGTAACTTTTTGGCGGCGTCGGGGATGGTCATGCCGAGAAAAGCGCCGGGGTCATCGACGCTTCCGCCACCAGCGCCGGCCGCAGGCGGGGCCATGGCGAGAGACTGGACGCTAAGCCCGCGTAAGCCTTCAATCGCCTTGATCGCTTGATCTATCTGTTCGCGTTTCGCCCGGAGGTCCGCTAGAACGACCTCGTAAGCGTCGAATTCTTGAGCCTCTGCAGGCATTTGTTGCTCCTTAAGCGGGATTGTGCTATTGGGGAGCCACCCATTGGGAGTTCAGCCCTTTGGGTGGCGCGCCTTGAGCCGCTGGACATCAGGGGCACAAAGCCCCCTCCTAGGCTGCGGTCGTCATCTTCTGAACCTCCTCTTCTTTCTGTCAGTTGGGAGAGGCTAAGCGCGCCAGGGTGCCAATCCTGGCGCGCTTCTTTATGCGCTCTTACCACCCACGAGTCAAGCGGCGGCATGCCGGTTCATAGCGGCTGAGTGTATTTCTATCAAAGCGCTTGACTTGCTAGATTGCTTACGCATAATGTCCAGTATGAACCGTCTCCCCTTCGAGAAACGTCGCCAAATCCTCCACCTGATGGTCGAGGGGAACTCCGTCCGGGGATCGCCCGGCTCGTGGACGTATCGCCGGTCACGGTCCTGCGCCAGCTCGAATTGGCTGGACAGGCGTGCGCGATCTTCCACGATGAGAAGGTCCGAGGCGTAAAGGCGAAGCGGGTCGAGTGCGATGAAATTTGGTCGTTCAACTATTGCAAACGAGCGACGCTGGCGAAGGCCAAGGCCGCACCTGCCGATGCTGGCGACACGTGGACGTGGACGGCACTGGACCGCGATAGCAAGCTGATTGTCTCGTATCTCGTCGGCGGTCGCGACGCGGGCTATGCGGCCGAGTTCATGCAGGACGTGGCGTATCGCGTCGCCAATCGTATCCAGCTTACAACAGACGGGCACGGGGCTTATCTGAGCGCCGTGGACGGCGCCTTCGGGCTGGACGTGGACTATGCCCAGCTAATCAAACACTACGGCGAGACGCCGGACGCTGGCCCCGAGCGCAAGTATTCCCCCGGCGTCTGCACGGGCGTCAGCGGCCGAAAGGTCGTGGGCAATCCCAACGCCAACTATGTCAGCACGTCCTTCGTCGAGAAGCACAACCAGTCCATGCGCCAGCATATGAGGCGGTTCACGAGACTGACAGCGGCTCATTCCAAAAAGTTCGCAAACCACGTCCACATGGTTGCCCTCTATACCGTCTGGTACAATTGGGTCCGGATCAATTCCGCCGTGAAGATGGCCCCGGCTATGGCCGTTGGCCTAACGGATAGGCTTTGGGAAATGGACGACCTGACTAAGCTGGTAGAAGCCTACGAACTGCAAAGGCGGGGCTAGACGTGAAGACGCCGCAATGGGTGAAGAAGATCGGCGGAGAAGCCGGAGAGATGTTCGTCGCTGGCGAACTTATGAAACGAGGCATTCTCACGGCCCTGCTACCTGAAAATTTTACCGCCGACGATCTTATGATTAGCAACCGTGAAGGCACCTCCACTGGCTTTGTACAAGTTAAAGCATGTCATCCTGACAGGTCCGAATCCTTCATTTTGAGAGTGACGGACGAGGCATGGGTAGAATCGCGTCCGAACACGTATTGTGCGCTAGTTTGGCTGGGAAGAACTTCAACGTTTGAGGCGCCAAGATACTGGCTCGCGCTCAAGTCTGAGGTTGGGCAGTTTTGCGTCGAACACCCCGCCCATGGCACCAGCAACTGGGAACGGCGGCTATACCCTTCCAGTCTCCCGGCACATTGGGAAAACCGATGGGAGCTATTCGATTCTTTTAGGCCCCACCTATGAATTCAAACTGTAACAGTGCCGGCGCTTAACCCCACGGTGACGGCAGTCATCGTCTGTGCTATATATCCGGCATGACCCGAGACGAAATTCAAGCACTGTTTGAACGTGTGCTCACCTGGCCGCGCCAGCTGCAGGAAGTGGCTGTCGAGGCCTTGCTTGGAATCGAGGCAATGGGTGCCGAGTCCTACCAGCTGTCGGACGATGAGCGCCGCGGTGTCGAGCGCGGCCTGGAAGACGTGCGCCAAGGCCGGTTCGCATCCGCCGAAGAGGTGGCCGCCCTGTTCGCCCGCTACAAGCAGTGAATGTTCGCTATTCGCTGAACGCTACGGCCGAGCTTTCGGAAATATTTTCCTACATAGCGCGCGAGAATCCGGCGGCTGCACGCACCGTCGTCGAACGCGTAGAGCAGGTCGTGGCTCGGTTGGCGCTGTTTCCTGGAAGCGCGCGGCTCAGCGACGTGGCGGGTGTGCGCGTCGCGCCTCTCGTGCGATTTCCGTATTCGATATACTATAAGGTTGACGCTGGCGAACTGTTGATCCTGCACATCCGGCATGGTGCCCGGCGCCCGCCCGCCTTTCACGAACAGCCCCAGCCCTTCGTTTTATAGCCGCGGCTTGCCGAAGTCCCGCATCGGGATCACCTGGGCAGTCTGAGCCTGCGCGTCCATCGGCATGTCGCGAAGCGCGACCGGCGCCTTCGTCCGTTAACCTCTTCCGGTTGCGGCTTTAACGATTCTCTGCTTGACCGCGCGAATCGGTTGGTGATTCGTTCGTCGCATGCGAATCAGGCGCAGTGTCTCCCGCGTGTTCGCCGCTCTGGTGCTGCCGGCGGTGTGCACGGGCGTCGGCGCCTATTTCGGCTGGCACGCGATCTGGGGCGAGCGCGGCGTCCTGGCGCTGCAGGATGCCCAGGCCCAGCTGGGCGTCCGCAAGGAGCAGCTCGTCGCCATCCGCGACCGGCGCGCGCGGCTCGAACATCGCATCGCCCTCATGCGGCCGGGTCAGGTCGACCCCGATCTCGTCGAGGAGCTGGCGCGCCAGGAACTCATGGATGGCCAGCCCGGCGAAGTCGCGGTGCCCAGGAAGCCGTAGAACCTTATCGGGCCGTCACCCTGAGGTGCTCCGCGCGCGTGCTTCGAGGCTCGCTTCGCTCGCACCTCAGCATGACGCGCGCGAAGCCTCGAAGGGTGCGGTCTCACACCGGCACCGTGTCCGGGATTTCGGCCGGTTTGTGCAGGGCGTTGCGGACATAGAGCACCTTGACCGCGGTGAACACCGCCACGACCACCGGCGCTGCGAGCACCACGCCCCAGAAGCCGAAGATCAGCTGGGCGATGAAGATGCCGATCAGGATGAGCGCGGGCGGGATGCGCACGAACCAGCGCTGCAGCATCGGCGCGATGAAATAGCCTTCGATCATGTGGACGGCGAGATAGATGAGCGCCGTCCAGACGGCGATCTGCATGCTCTGGGTCAGGGCCACAAGCAGCGCCGGCACCGCGCCCAGGAAGGGGCCGAGATAAGGAACCGCCTCCGCCAGGCCCGCGATCAGCGCCAGCGCCAGAGGGGCCGGCACGCCGATCGCCAGCAGCCCGACATAGGTCAGCACGCCCACGATCAGCATCGCGCCGAGCTGTCCCAGCATCCACAGCTTGAGCGAAGTCGCGATCAGGTCCAGCGCCTCCTCGCCCTTCTTCTGCATGCGCTGCGGGAACAGCGTGGCGATGCCGTCGCGATAGATCGCGGGCTCGGCGGCGAGATAGATCGCCGAGACGCCGACGATCACCGCCACCTCGCCGAACGAGATGCCCGACAGCAGCACCGTCGGCAGCTCGGCGCCGAGCGAACCGGCGGTCTTGGCGATCGGCGAAGCGTCGATGCCGTTGGCGCGCAGGAAGGCCTCGAAGGTGCCGAGCCCGTCGCGCGCGCGCTGGATCGCGTCGTGCAGCTGGCCGCCCATGGTGGCGCCGAACAGTATCAGGCAGAGCGCCACCAGGCCCACCACAACCAGCACCGCGATCACCAGCGCTGCGCCGCGCGTAAACGGCAGCAGCCGGCAGATCACGCGCGTCATCAGCCTGAGCAGCAGCGAGAGCAGCAGGGCGGCGAAGGCGACGAGCAGCGCGCTGCGCAGCAGCCATACCAGCCACACCGCCGCCGCCGTGCCGATCCAGATCGCGGCGGTCTTGAGCACGGTGGAGGTCTGAACGCCCGCGGCCATGGAGCGGGAACGCGCGGGGCGAGGGATCGCTTTCGCGATCCCCCAATCAAAAACCGTCATCGCCCGGCCCGAAAGGGTCCAGGCGACCCATTTTGCAGGCACAAAAAAGGAAATTGGGTCGCCCGCATGAAGCGGGCGATGACGCTTCGGGAGGAAAGGTGCGGCACCGCCGCTTGCCAAAAGCCCGCCTGCTTGCCACAACGGCCGATGGTGCCGCCAGGCTTGCCCCAAACGCCGGACCCTTAATGAATAACCCTGACATATCAAAGACTAACGGCCAGGGCCGGGCGGCGGCGCTCAAGGGCTTCTACTCCCAGATGCTGCTCATCCGCCGCTTCGAGGAAAAGGCGGGCCAGCTCTACGGCATGGGGCTGATCGGCGGCTTCTGCCACCTCTATATCGGCCAGGAGGCGGTGGTCGTCGGCATGCATGCCGCCACGGGGCCGTCCGACCAGGTCATCACCGCCTATCGCGACCACGGCCACATGCTGGCCTGCGGCATGGACCCCAAGGGCGTCATGGCCGAGCTCACCGGGCGCCGCACCGGCTATTCCAAGGGCAAGGGCGGCTCGATGCACATGTTCAGCGCCGAGAAGCGCTTCTATGGCGGTCACGGCATCGTCGGCGCGCAGATCCCGCTCGGCACCGGGCTCGCCTTCGCCAACAGGTACCGCGACAACGACGCGGTGACGCTGACCTATTTCGGCGACGGCGCCGCCAACCAGGGCCAGGTCTATGAGAGCTTCAACATGGCCGAGCTCTGGAAGCTTCCCGTCGTCTACATCATCGAGAACAACCAGTACGCCATGGGCACCAGCGTCGAGCGCTCGAGCGCGCAGGTGGATTTCTCGCGCCGCGGCGCCTCGTTCAACATTCCCGGCGAGCAGGTCGACGGCATGGATGTCGAGGCGGTGTACGCGGCGGGCGCCAAGGCCATCGCCGCCTGCCGCGCCGGCAAGGGCCCGGTCATCCTGGAAATGAAGACCTATCGCTATCGCGGCCACTCGATGTCCGATCCTGCGAAGTACCGCACGCGCGAGGAGGTCCAGGGCGTGCGCGAGAAGCGCGATCCGATCGACCATCTCGGCCAGAAGCTGACCGCCGCCGGCATCGCCGGCGAGGACGATCTGAAGGCCATCGACAAGGACATCCGCGCCGTCGTCAACCGCGCCGCCGAGTTCGCCACCGAAAGCCCCGAGCCCGAGGCCGCCGAACTCTTCACGGACGTGCTGGCATGAGCGTTCTGTACGTTGCTTGCACCCAGTGTCATCCCCGGCCGAGCGAAGCGAGGGGAAGGGGACCCAGGTCGCGAAAAGCGCTCGGTCTCGAAAATGTGGTTCGAACAAATTCTTCGCGAGTTTATCGGCCGTCGGCACCTGGGTCCCCTTCCCTCGCGCGCATTCGCGCGCTCGCCGGGGATGACAGCGAGTGGGCGGTCGCCCCATGACCACCCAGATCCTCATGCCGGCGCTATCGCCCACGATGGAGGAGGGCAAGCTCGCCAAGTGGCTGGTCAAGCCCGGCGACGCGGTCAAGTCCGGCGACATCCTTGCGGAGATCGAGACCGACAAGGCGACGATGGAATTCGAAGCCGTCGACGAGGGCCGCATCGGCAAGCTTCTCGTTGCCGAAGGCACCGAAGGCGTCAAGGTCAACCAGCCCATCGCGGAACTGGTGGGCGAAGGCGAGACCGCGAAACCGGTGGCGGCGGTGGAGACCAGGGCGTCCTCCTTCGAGACGCGGCCTGCGGCCGCTCCTCAGGATGACGCCCGCGCAAAGCAGTCGCGTCACCCTGAGGTGCACCGCGAAGCGGTGCCTCGAAGCACGCGCGGGCTTGCTCAGGATGCCGAGCGAGCCTCGAAGGGCGACCCGACAAAAGAAATCCCCGAAGGCACCGAGATGGTCACGCAAACCGTCCGCGAAGCTTTGCGCGATGCCATGGCCGAAGAGATGCGCCGCGACGAGAGCGTCTTCCTGATGGGCGAGGAGGTGGCGCAGTACCAGGGCGCCTACAAGGTAAGCCAGGGCCTGCTCGACGAGTTCGGGCCAAAGCGCGTCATCGACACCCCGATCACCGAGCAGGGCTTCGCAGGCCTGGGCGTCGGCGCGGCGTTCGCGGGCCTCAGACCCATCGTCGAGTTCATGACCTGGAACTTCGCGATGCAGGCGATCGACCAGATCGTCAACTCCGCCGCCAAGACGCATTACATGTCCGGCGGCCAGATGAGTTCGCCGATCGTCTTCCGCGGCCCCAACGGCCCGGCGGCGCGAGTCGGCGCCCAGCACAGCCAGGACTATTCCTCGTGGTACGCCCATGTTCCGGGCATCCGGGTGATCGCGCCGTACTTCGCCGCCGATGCCAAGGGGTTGCTGAAGGCGGCGATCCGCGATCCCAATCCGGTGATCTTCCTGGAGAACGAGATCGTCTACGGACGCTCCTTCCCGGTGCCGAAGCTCGACGATTTCGTGCTGCCCATCGGAAGAGCGCGCGTGGTGCGCGAGGGAACGCACGTCACGCTGGTCTCCTATTCGATCTGTGTCGGCCAATGCCTGGAAGCGGCGGAGAAGCTCGCCAAGGAAGGCATCGAGGCTGAGCTGATCGACCTGCGCACCCTGCGCCCGCTCGACAGCGACACCGTGATCCAATCGGTCAAGAAGACCAACCGCGTCGTCACCGTGGAGCAGGGCTGGCCGGTGTGCTCCATCGGCTCGGAGATCTGCGCGCGGGTGGCGAGCGAGGCCTTCGACTGGCTCGACGCGCCGCCGACGAAAGTGAGCGGCGCCGACGTGCCGATGCCCTATGCCGCCAATCTCGAAAAGCTCGCGCTGCCCGGCGTGGACGACATCGTCGCAGCGGCGAAAGCGGTGTGTTATCGAGCATGAGGACGAGGACTGCATCCGACAGTCTGATTGTCATGGCCCGCGAATGCGGGCCACCCAGTTGGGTTCTGCACAACAAAAAGAATTACACGCGGAGACGCGGAGGCGCGGAGGTGCGCTCCATTCTCCGCGTCTCCGCGCCTCCGCGTGAGCCTTTGCAGGTTCGAGGCACGCCTCACCTGGGTGGCCCGCATTCGCGGGCCATGACATCGAGTGGGTTGAGATGACGAGAGCCCCCAAATCGACCAAGCCCGCCAAATCCGCGCATCGCGGCGGCTGCCATTGCGGCGCGGTGGCGTTCGAGGTGCGGACGGCGGACTCGGTCGAACTCGTCGACTGCAACTGCTCGATGTGCGCCAAGACCGGTTATCTGCACCTGATCGTGGCGAAGAAAGACTTCCGCCTGTTGCGCGGCGAGAAGGCGCTCGCCACCTACACCTTCAACACCGGGGCGGCGAAGCATCTGTTCTGCAAGATCTGCGGCATCAAGTCGTTCTACGTGCCGCGTTCGCATCCCGACGGCTACAGCGTGAATTTCCGCTGCCTCGATGGGGGGGAGTTCGCCTCGGTCTTCACCACCCAATTCGACGGCCGCCACTGGGAGCAGCACGCCGGCGAACTGGCGCGGCTCGAGGAGAACTGAGTGGCGGGGGGAGCGATCATTGTCACCGATGGTGCGCGCCGTCACCCTGAGGTGCTTCGCGCGCGTGCTTCGAGGCTCGCCGCCGCCCTGAGCGAGCGTCATCCTTCGAGGCTCGCTACGCTCGCACCTCAGGATGACGCGAGACGAAGGGCGCTCGCACCTCAGCATGACGCGCGCGAAGCCTCGAAGGGCGGCGCGTCAAGAGTGGCTCCATCATGACCACCCAGATCCTCATGCCTGCGCTGTCGCCCACCATGGAGGAGGGCAAGCTCGCCAAATGGCTGGTCAAGCCCGGCGACGCGGTCAAGTCCGGCGACATCCTGGCGGAGATCGAGACCGACAAGGCGACGATGGAGTTCGAAGCCGTCGACGAGGGCCGCATCGGCAAGCTGCTGGTTCCCGAAGGCAGCGAGGGCGTCAAGGTCAACCAGCCCATCGCCACCTTGATCGGCGAAGGCGAAGACGCGGACACGGCGCCCGACATCGCCACCGCCATGGCCTCGATCAAGGACGCGGTGAGCGCGGAGGCCAACGATGCCGCGCCCGCCAGGCTGCAGCACCCCCTCACCCCGGCCCTCTCCCCCGGTTCCGGGGGAGAGGGAGATTCCAATAAAATTTCCCTTTCCTCCTCCAGGGGGAGAGGGCAGGGTGAGGGGGTGGCGCAACAAGCTCCGCCTACGGAGCATCGCCTCTTCGCCTCGCCGCTGGCACGCCGAATCGCGCAGCAGAAGGGCATCGACATCGCCGCGCTCAAGGGCTCCGGTCCGCGCGGACGCATCGTCAAGGCCGATGTCGAAAGCGCGTCGTCCCTCGAGGCGCGCGAAATGCGCGCACCTCAGGATGACGCTCATAAAAACCGTCGTGGCGCTGCCGCTACGACCCCTGAGGAGCGAGCGCCAGCGAGCGTCTCGAAGGGCGACGGGCTCGGTGTCGCTCCGCTGCCCGATGCGCGGCTGTTCTTCGCCAAGGACGATTACGACGAGATCCCGCACGACGCCATGCGCAAGGCCATCGCGCGCCGGCTGACCTCATCGAAGACTCTGATCCCGCATTTCTATCTCACCGTCGATTGCCGCATCGACATGCTGCTGGAGACGCGCAAGCGCCTGAACGAGTCCGGCGCCGGGCAGGGCATCAAGCTTTCGGTCAACGATTTCGTGGTCAAGGCGTCCGCGCTCGCCCTGATGCGCGTGCCGCAGGTCAACGCGAGCTGGACCGACACCGCGATCCTGCGTCACAAGCACGCCGATGTCGGCGTCGCGGTGGCTCTCGATTTCGGGCTGATCACGCCGATCGTCTTGCGCGCCGAGGAAAAGGGGCTGGCCGCGATCTCTGCCGAGGTCAAGGAGCTCGCCGAGCGCGCGCGCGCCAAGAAGCTCAAGCCGGCCGAGTTCGAGGGCGGCAGCTTCGCGGTCTCCAATCTGGGCATGTTCGGCATCCGCGAATTCACCGGCGTTATCAATCCGCCGCATGCCGCGATCCTGGCCGTCGGCATGGGCGAGGAGCGCGCCATCGTGAAGGGCGGCAAGGTCGAAGCGGCGACGATGATGACGGTGACGATGTCCTGCGACCACCGCGTCGTCGACGGCGCCACCGGCGCGCGCTTCCTCGCCGCCTTCAAACAATTCGTCGAAGACCCGGCCGCGATGCTGCTATAAGGCGCCGGGGGCAGGCGTGAGCGATCTCGAAGCCATCATCGAAACCGGGGCGGCGGCGGCCGTGGAGATCGCGGCGTCGGCGATGGCCGAGCGCGGCCACGAGGTCCATCCCTGTCCCAATTGCGGCAAGCCGATGATCGGCGCCTATTGCGCGATCTGCGGCCAGGAGCGCGACACCCATCGCCGCTCGGTCTGGGGGCTCATCCACGCGCTGATGGAGGACATCATCAGCTTCGACAGCCGCGTGCTGCGCACGGCCTATGCGCTGGTGGCGCGGCCGGGCGAGATCGCGAGCGCGTTCCGGGAGGGACGGCCGCGCCGCTACGTCCCCGCGCTGCGGCTTTATTTCTTCGTCTCGCTGATCTTCTTCGTGGTGCTGGGTCTCTCCAACATCGCGATCATGCAGCTGGTGGTGACGGCGACGCCGGTCAAGATCGTCTGGATCAAGGGCGAAGCCTATGTCCCCAATCCCTCCTACGATCCGGCCGACCCCGACACGCACTTCATGCCCAAGATGATGAAGATGTCGAAGGAGCGCGCGGCGCAGCCCGGCGGGCATTTCGAATATTCGACCAAGGTCTATTTCTTCGCCCCCATCGGCGCCCACCAGTCCGAGCTCACGCCCGAGGCGCGCGCCAAGCTCGGGCAGAACAATTTCGACGTCGAGGTCAAGACGCTCGGCAAAGAGGACGCCGCCAAGAAGAAGCGCGCGGTGGAGATAAAAAGCTGGATCGAGCGACACGTCTATGACGGGCTGCAGCGGCTGGCCGCCGACCCGGCGGCGCTCAACGGTCCGCTCACCACCTGGATCCCGCGCGTGCTGTTCCTGCTGGTGCCGCTCTATGCCGCGCTGCTGGCGCTGTTCTATATCCGCCAGCGCAGGAAGTTCTTCTATGTCGATCACCTGATCTTCTCGCTGTCGATCCATTCCTTCGGCTTCGTGCTGTTGATGCTGGCGGCGGGCGCGGCGCAGATCTTCTCCGGCGGCAACGTCGCGCTCGGCACTTTCGTGGTCGCCGGCCTCTACACCCTGATCGCGACGCGCAATTTCTACCGCCAGAGCTGGTTTTGGACCGTGCTGAAATTCGTGCTGGTGTCGTTCTTCTACGTCGTCTTCTTCGTCCTGCCCGCACTCGGCGCCGTTATCGCGCTGAGCTTTCTGAACGTGTAGGCAATGACAATCCTCCCCCGCGTGCGGGGGAGGTGGCGCGAAGCGCCGGAGGGGGGACGCTATCTGACACTATCCCCCTCCGCCTCGCTGACGCTCGGCACCTCCCCCCGGCTTCGCAAGAGCTACGCCGGGCAAGGAGAATCTCAAGGCCGGCGAAGCGAAGCGTAGACGGCCGTAAACGGGGGAGGATGAAAGAACTCGCGCGACGACAAGCTACATAATGTCGTGTTATTGAGCCCCCGCAATCCGCACGCTCCCGAGGCCCCATGTCCGACACCTACGACGTCATCGTGATCGGCGGGGGGCCGGGGGGCTACGTGTCGGCCATCCGCGCCGCGCAGCTGGGCTTGAAGACCGCGGTGGTGGAGCGCGACAGGCTGGGCGGCATCTGCCTCAACTGGGGCTGCATCCCGACCAAGGCGCTGCTGCGCTCGTCGGAGGTCTTCCATCTGATGCACCGGCTCTCCGAGTTCGGCTTCAGCGCCGGCAATCTCCAATTCGACATCGCGAAGATCGTCGCGCGCTCGCGGAAAGTTTCGCAGCAGCTTTCCAACGGCGTCGGCTTCCTGATGAAAAAGCACAAGATCGCCGTCATCGCAGGCGAGGCCAAGCTCACCGGCGCGAACACCGTCGCCGTCGGCGACAAGACCTATGCGGCGAAGAACATCGTGCTCGCGACCGGCGCGCGGGCTCGCACGCTGCCGGGCCTCGAGCCGGACGGAAAGCTGATCTGGACCTATCGTGAGGCGATGGTGCCGGACGCGTTCCCGAAATCGCTGCTGGTGGTGGGCTCGGGCGCCATCGGCATCGAGTTCGCGAGCTTCTATCGCACCTTGGGCGCCGAGGTGACGGTGGTCGAGATCCTCGACCGCGTGCTGCCGGTGGAGGATGAGGAGATTTCGCAACTCGCGCAGAAGGCCTTCGTCAAGCAGGGCATGAAGATTCGCACCGCGACGACTGTCGAGAAACTGGAGAAGGGCGCCGACAGCGTCACCGCGACGCTCAAGACCAAGGACGGCAAGACCGAGACGCTCGAGATCGCGCGCGTCATTCTCGCCATGGGCATCGTCGGCAATGTCGAAGGCCTGGAGCAAAGCGGCGTGAAGATCGAGAAGACCCATGTCGCCGTCGACCGATGGGGCGCGACCGGCGTGGCCGGCCTGTGGGCGATCGGCGATCTCACCGGCCCGCCCTGGCTCGCGCACAAGGCCATGCACGAAGGCGTCATCGTCGCCGAGCGCATCGCCGGCGTCGAAGGCGTCCATCCGCTCGATGCGTCCAACGTGCCCGGCTGCACCTATTGCTGGCCGCAGGTCGCCTCGGTCGGCATGACGGAGGCCAAGGCGAAAGGGTCGGGGCGCAAGATCAAGGTCGGCCGCTTCCCCTTCATCGGCAACGGCAAGGCGATCGCGCTCGGCGACAGCGAAGGCCTGGTCAAGACCGTGTTCGACGCAGAGACCGGCGAGCTCCTGGGCGCGCACATGATCGGCGCCGAAGTCACCGAGCTGATCCAGGGCTACGCCATCGCGCGCGCCGGCGAGCTCACCGACGCCGACCTCGCCCGCACGATCTTCCCGCATCCGACGCTTTCGGAGATGATGCACGAGGCGGTGCTCGACGCCGACAAGCAGGCGCTGCATATATAAAACAAGAGACTCCCTCTCCCCCCTTTTGGGGGGGAGAGGGTCAGGGTGAGGGGGTGCCGGGAGTCGGAATACAGACGTCGGGGATCAGATCGCGCTGTAGGGGCATGTCCATCCGATCCCTGTATTCCGTGTTCTGACTTCTGACACCCCCTCACCCCGGCCCTCTCCCCCGAGTGGGGGAGACGGAGGACCGATAAATTTATTCGGAACTATGCCGTTGACGCACAGGCACAAGATGTAGGGGCGCGCGGTGACTAGACGGCGTTCATTCCCCGGCTGGGCCTTTTGGCTGATTCTCGCCATCGCCTTGTGGCCTTTCTTTTCTCGGTAGCAAGCCGAATAGGAAGAGGGCGCTTAGGTACAACGTCGCCAGCAAAACGAAGGGCCAAATCACGAAGGGGTCAGGGAACAGGACCGCCTTTAGGGCGTCGTCGGCGGCGGATTTCTTATCGAATGGGACGAAGTACCGCGCTGCCATTTCCCCTTGCGATGCTGCCGCATTCCAAAACGTCATAACAATTTCGCCGACAAACAACAGGACCACAGTGGGCCAGAACAGCCACACGTATTCCTTCGGATGTACATAAGCGAACCAAGTAATGCCGCTGATCGCCAGCACGACTAGCGGCCACAATAGCCCCTGTTCCATCTTCTTCCCCTGGTTGCCTGCCAGCATACCAAGGGAGAAATGTGGCAGCTAGGCTTGTGCCGCTGCTATTGGCGATTTGTAGGTCAAGCGCTTCCCGTCGCCGCGCACGATGGCGCGCACGGTCCGGTCGGCGTCGCTGTCCTTGCGAAGCGACCAACGGAAGGCGAACTCATCGCAGTACTTGTTCAAGTGCTTGCGCGAGACGGAATGGAAACTGCCGTTGATGCCGCGCTTCAAGAGGGCAAAGAACGCTTCAACCTGATTAGTGGAAGCTTTGCCGCGCTTGTACTCGCCGCGCGAATGATTGACGGTGTGATGGCCGCCCTCAAATTCGTTGCCGATACCCTTATAGGCGTTGAACTCGTCGGTCATAATCGCGGCGGACGGATCGACCAATTCGCGGATCGAAGTTTTGAGCGTCTTAGCCGTAACGTTCGGGACGACATGGGCGCGGATACGGCCATCGCGTTCCACAAGCGCCAGAACCGGGACCTTCTTTGTGCCGCGTCCAACGTGTTTCTTTTCTTCTTTGGTCAGCTTGCCGACCTTGCCAGCGAATTTGCGCGGCTTTCCGCCGACATAGGTTTCGTCAACCTCAACCTCGCCAGTGAGCAACCCGCGAAGTGGTTCTTGCTTCATCGCATGGCGGATGCGGTGCGCGAGGTGCCACGCGCACTTGTAAGAACCGATGCCAAGCTGGCGTTGAAGCTGTAGCGCGCTGATACCCTTCTTTGCGCTTGCCATGATCGAAAACGCCATAAGCCAAAGCCGATACGGAATGTGCGAGTCGTGCAACACGGTATTGACCCGGACCGTGAATTGCATCTTGCAATCACCGCAACGGTACAGGCCCGGACGCGCCTCGCTCTTGATCGTACGAATGTTTTCGAAGCAACCGCAATGCGCGCAAACTGGGCCATTCGGCCAGCGGATACGCTCCAGCATTTCACGGGCTTCGGTTTCGGTTAGGGCGGAAAGGGTCGCGAGGTTCATCTGAAATCAGCCTTGACGTTGTATGCAGTATGTAGGACACTCCGGCCCGCTTGTCAAGCGGAGTGCATACAATATGGCGCAAGATTTTCGAGGGGCCACAGATGAGCTTTTGGCCTGCATCAGCCACCAAGCCCTCGCTGAGGCCCTAGGGGTGAGCGTGGCGACTGTCCGGCAGGCGCGGCTTGATCCCGAGGCAAAGGCCAGTCGGTCCCCTCCGCAAGGCTGGGAGCGCGTGGTAGGCCGGATGGCGCGCGAGCAAGCGGCCAAGTTTCAGCGACTTGCGAAGCGGCTAGGAGCCGCTTGACTTAGGGTCTACCCGCAGCGAGACTCGAACTCGCACGGTGCCGGGTTAGGGCGCTCCAGGGGAGTCCAATTCCCCCGCGTCTGCCAAATTCCGCCATGCGGGCAAAAAGCGCTTCTCCGGCCCCTTCGACGAGAACCGGAGAAGCTTTCAGCCGACGCCGCCTTCGGGCGGCGTTTTGCTTTTCGGCGGCTAAGGCGGGTCCATGCGAATCGCTCCTTGGGTTGCCCAAGAAGGTTGCGTGGGGAGAAATTCGCCGTCCAATTCCGCCGCTAATTCGCGGGCTATCGGCGGATTTTTTTGGCAAGCATTGAAATAGAAGGGTTTTTTCTATCGAAATTCGCCAGCACGCGCTATTTATTCGCCAGCTGCCTTCCTTCCTCTCTTCCTTGGGCGAAGGGCAGCTATCGCGTCTCGTGCCGCTTTGCGGCTGACAGACTTGCCTTGGAACATTCCCTTCGCTGATTCCCATGCCTTATCGCCTGTGTCCTCATTTTCGGGATAGACGGCGACGTAAAGCTCGGCCCATCGCTTTAAGTCCGCGTCAGATACCGGACGCCCTTTTGAGATTGGTTCGATAGCATTTCCCATTTCGCTTCTTTCGGACGCCGGTGTAGGGCGATTGGGAAACATGCGAAGGACGTGTTCCTTGAGAAACCGAATATCCGTGCAGGTGAAAGTTCTTGCGCCATAGATCGGGTCTCGTAGATAGAATCTAGCCTGTGCTGCCGCCCATAGGTGCATTGGCTGTTGGAGGTGTTGCCAAAGGCCAGCGTCAATTGGACAGTCCTCGGAAATATCCGGCTCGCCATCGTCGTCAACTAAGGACACGCGACCGGCAACGGCTTGCAGAAGATTCCCGCTAAGCCTTTCCATGATGATTGATTGCGCGCTGTCGCCAATTGCTTCGGATACGATTGCCAACGCTTCCTTTGGCGTGATCCAATCGTGCCCCGCAATCGGGCGCGGTCGTTTCGCAGACATCCCCACTCCGGCAGGGCTCCGAAGGGTGAGAAGGGGAAGCGCGCCGGAGTGCCGCGCTTGTCGGATGGCCGTCCTATCCCCTAGCGCAAGTTATAGCTGAATCGGGTAGGATAGGACTATGCCGAAAGCCAAGCCGAAGAAAGCCGCGCCTAAGAGTAAGCCGCTCGATTTCGAGGCGTTTGTGCGTGGCGCGCTCGCTTCCGGCAAGCCACCAAAGGCCAAGCAGCGAAAGCGGAAGGCGAAGAAATAGTGGCGGCGCGTCTGGGGCAGGTTCTGTACTGGGGCGCGTCCGCCTTAGCAGTAGTTGCGGCCCTAACGGGGCTATGGGCGGCTGGCACTGTGCAGGGCGCGTACGCCTATGGGCAAGCCATGCTCGCTGTCGCCATAGCGGCGCTAATCTGGTTGCTTGGACGCGCAGTCCTATACGTTCTCGCTGGCAAATAACCCCCCGCCGGAACCGTCGCCCTAGACTTTGTGTCAACCCCCGCTGCTGTGCGTCAACGGCATAGTTCCGAATTTATTTCTTTCACACAGAACGCGAATTCCTCGGCTATGCTTTCCGTCGTCGAAGGTGAGGGGGCTCAACCATGCGTTCGGTGTTGGTGATACTCGCGGCGGTGCTGATCGTTCCGCTGTTCACGCTCGGCGTGCTCTATGCGCGCGGCGGCAAGGTGGTGGTGGTGCACAACAGCGGCGCGTCGAGCTTGGAAGCGCAGGTGCGCGGCGAGTCCCAGGGCTATGTCGAAAACACCGACAAGCGCACCGTGCATGCGGGTTCGTGGGACTGGATGATCTTCTTTCCCAGGATCGCCGGTCCGCTGGCGCTGCATTGCGTCGACGGCGGCGGGCTGTCGCTGACCCAGCTCGGCCCCAACGCGCCGCCGCGCTTCCTCTATGCCAGCGTCACGCTGCAGGGCTGCGGCCATGTCGCGCAGCGCAGCGGCTGGGGCCTGTAGCGCGCTATCTCGTCAGCGTCTCCAAGGCGGCGCGCACGGCGAGCCCGAGCTTGCGGCGCGAGATCGGCTTCAGCAGGCCGGTCTCGGCGCCCAGCCGCTCCATCACGCGCAGCAGGAATTCGGCGCTGAACATGCCGAAGGCCGCGGTCATCGCCACGAACTTGGTGCCGGGATGAAGGCGGCGGATCGCCAGCATGCACTCGACGCCGTCCATGCCCGGCATCACGATCTCCAGGATGACGAGATCGGGGCGCTCGCGCTGCGCCAGGCGCAGGCCTGCCTCGCCGGATATGGCGCGGTCGACCGTCAGGCCCAGCGCCTCGAGATTGCGGGCAAGGCCGTTGCGTGTTCTATCGTCGGGATCGATCACCAGGGCATGCAGCGGCATAAAGGCGGCGCACCGCGGCGCGAACGCGCTACGGCGCTGAACTCCATCTGCGATTTGCAGATGCTATGTAGTGCGCGGCTGAGGCGCGCCGCACCTCGTAGGATTGCGAGGCGCGCCGGTTGGGACTGCCAATGCATGCAATCGCCCCACAGAGCTCGGTCTCCGTCATGCTGAGATGCGAGCGCAGCGAGCCTCGAAGCACGCGCGGGCTCTCTCAGGTGGTGGCGAGCTCGCTCTCCGTCATGCTGAGGTGCGAGCGCAGCGAGCCTCGAAGCACGCGCGGGCTCTCTCAGGGTGGTGGCGAGCCTCGAAGCACGTACGATGGCGATGTCATCCTTCGAGGCCCGGCTGCGCCGGGCACCTCAGGATGACGACAATGGATCGATCTGCGCTCAGCCAAACCTAGCTGCCAGTCACCGCCTTGGCGATCAGCTCGGCCGCGTTTCTCGCGCCGAGCTTCTGCATCAAGTTGGCGCGGTGGAAATCGACGGTGCGCGGCGAGATGCCCAAACTGCGCGCGACTTCCTTGCTCGAATGGCCGCGCACGAGCTGCGCCAGCACCACGCGCTCGCGCTCGGTCAGCAGGCCGCGGATGCGCTCCGGCACGATTTCGAGATCGCCGTTCAGCAGGTCGAGCTCCCGGCGCGCGTCGTCGTTGTGCGGCGCTTCGAGGAATTCCCAGACGCCGTGGCGGCGCGCGATGGCGCATTGATGGGCGCTGGCCACGTCGAAGACGTCGACAGGGTCGCTCTTCTCGGTCATGTAGCTGCACAGCATGATCATCGGCCACGCGGCGACGGTCTTCTCCAGCATGGCCTCGAATTCCTGCATGTCGCGCCACTCGCCGATCCTGCGCCACCACGGATTGCCGAAGACCCGAACGCCTTCAAGCCCGCGCGCCAGGGCCTTGGCGATCACCGCCTGCCACTGCGCCAATGTCTTGTGCCAATCGAAGCGGCCGTCGACGAAATACCATTCCTCGTCGGTGACGACGTCGAACAACCCGGCGCGATGGCGCTCCTCGAATTCGGGCAGCGTGGCGCGGAGCTGCGCGACGGCTTCGGCGACGGTCAGCGGTTGCGATACGACCCAGACGCATTGCTCGCGCGCGTCCCTGGCGGCGGCGAAATATTCGCTTGCCGCTTCGAGCACGTCGCGCTTGGTCTCGCAGAACAGGCACATATGCGTGCCCCAGGGGATCTTGCCGATCAGCGCGATGCCGGTGTCGCGCAAGGCCTCGCCGTCGGCCGTCTTCTGCCAAGGCAGATGGATCGGGCGGTGCGCACTTTCTGCCTTTGCGGGCGCCGGGGGGCGACTGTGGGGCATAGGCTCGGCCTGAGGCAGCCTTCCGGCGCACCATAGGCTGATGCGCGCCAAAACGCGAAAATGGCGGCAAACCGGGCGCGCCGCATTGCCTTGCGCGCCAAACCTCGCCATCAAGGCGCCCCAACCCAAGCCGTCTCGATGCAGCCCCAGCCCCCCAGTTACCGCCGCCGCGATTTCGCGTCCTTCGTCGGCGGACGCTTCCTCTCCACCATGGCGATGCAGGCGCAGTCGGTGGCGATCGGCTGGCAGATCTACGACATCGAGCGCACGCCGCTGGCGCTCGGCCTGGTGGGCGCATGCCAGTTCCTGCCGATGTTCCTGCTCACCTTGCCGGCGGGCGAGATCGCCGACCGCCTCGACCAGCGCCGCGTCTATGCCGCGGCATTGCTGATGCAGGGCGTCTGCGCCGGGCTGTTCCTGGCGCTCAGTATCTTCGCACCGCACAAGGCGCTGCCCTATTACGCCGTGATGATCCTGTTCGGCGCGGCGCGCGGCTTCGCGGCGCCGTCGGGAAGTTCGCTGCTCGCCTTCCTGGTGCCGCAGGAGACACTGGCGCGCTCCATCGCGATCAACTCCTCGGCCTTCACCACCGCGGTGATCGCGGGCCCGGCGCTGGGCGGCCTGCTCTACGGATTCGGCCCCGGCGCGACATACAGTGTTTGCCTCTTGAGCTTCGTCGCGAGCGCCGTGCTGATGGCGCAGCTCGGCGGACGCCGGCTCGACCGCAGCGCCCAATCCGATGCCTCCAGACTGGAGCGCGTGATCGAAGGCGTGCGCTTCGTGCGCGAGCGGAAAGTTGTCTTGGGCGCGATCTCGCTCGATCTGTTCGCGGTGCTGCTCGGCGGCGCGGTGGCGCTGCTGCCGGTGTACGCACGCGACATCCTGCATATCGGCACGCTGGGATTGGGCTTGCTGCGCAGCGCGCCCGCCGTCGGGGCCGGGCTGACCGCGCTGGCGCTGGCGCGCTGGCCCATCGAGCGGCGCACCGGCATGACGATGTTCGCCTGCGTGGCGGTCTTCGGCATCGCCACCATCGTGTTCGGGATTTCGCGCAGCTTCACGCTGTCGCTGGCCGCGCTGGCGGTGAGCGGCGCCGTCGACATGGTCAGCGTCTATATCCGCAGCGCGCTGATCAACTTCGCCACCCCCGATCCGATGCGCGGAAGGGTGGGTGCGGTCAACATGCTCTTCATCGGCGCCTCCAACGAACTGGGCGAGTTCGAATCCGGCATCACCGCGGCCTGGTTCGGCACCGTGCGCGCGGTCGTTATCGGCGGCCTCGGCACGCTCGCGGTGGTCGCGATCTGGATGAAGCTGTTCCCGCCCTTGCGCGACGTCGACCGCCTGACGGACGTGGGCGGGTGAAGCGCTCAATTGCTCTGGCGCCATCCCCGGGGAGCGACGCGCCACTCTCACAACCCACACGCTGTCATCCCCGGCGAGGCGCGCACTTGCGCGCCGAGGGAAGGGGACCCAGGTGTCTAAACGCGCTTGCTGTCGATAATACACTAAGACATTCTAGTGCGATGAAGGAGCACCTGTACTTCGTCTATATTCTCGCAAGCGCCAGAAACGGCACATTGTATGTTGGCGTCACCAACGATTTGATGCGCCGAAGCTGGGAACATCGCAGCGACTTGGTCGAAGGTTTTACAAAGAAGTATGGCGTCCACTGTCTGGTCTGGTACGAACTTCATAGTGATATTCACGAAGCAATCGCGCGCGAAAAGAGGCTGAAGCGTTGGAACAGGGTGTGGAAGATCAAGCTGATCGAGCAAAACAATTCCGGATGGAACGATCTTTACGAGAGATTGATCGGTGAGATCGCATTGCCCGATCTACCTGGGTCCCCTTCCCCTCGCTCACTACGTTCGCTCGGCCGGGGATGACAGCGGTGTGGGTTGTGAGAACAGCTCTTCGCTCGGCGGGAATGACACTGTAGAATATATGCAAAAAGGAACAGCAGTCACGGTCGGTCTCGGCGTTCGCTCGGCCGAGGATGAGAGCGGAGTTACCGCCGCACCGTTCCGGTGATCGAGGCGTGGTCGATGGCCATGCCGTCGAGGACGGTCTGCAGGTCCTTGGCCGGCGCGTTCGGCGCGAAATGCGGATCGGCGACGCTGAGCGCCCACAAGGTGATGCGGTAGCGGTGTATGCCGGAGCCTTCGGGCGGGCAGGGGCCGTCGTAAAAGGGATCGCCGAAATTGCTGACGATGGCGTGCGCGCCGGCCGGCAGCCTGGCGCCGCGCGCCAGACCCATGCTCGATGCCGGCAAGCCTGCGACGATCCAGTGCGACCATAGATTCGGCGGCACGTCGAGATCGATCATCGTCAGCATCAGGCTCTTGGCGCTGCCGGGCACGCCCTTCCACGACAGCTGCGGCGACAGGTTCTCTCCGCCGCAGCGCGGGTAGTAATGCACCTGCGGGATGGTTGCGTTGTCGGCGAAATCGGCACTCGACAGGCTCATCGCCGAAGCCGCCTGCGCGGCGATCGCAAAAGTGAAACCCAGGAACGGCATGCGCATGGGCGCTCTCCCTCGGACGGCGCGGCACTATTGTCGAGACGTGCCGCAGCGGGCAAGACTGCGCTCGGACAGGGAGCATCACATGAGCTTGAAGGTCATCGGCGCCGGCTTCGGGCGCACCGGCACGCATTCGCTCAAGATCGCGCTGGAGATGCTGGGTTTCGCGCCCTGCTATCACATGGTCGAAGTCTTCAGCCATCCGGGCCAATCCGAGATGTGGGAGGCGGCGGCGCGCGGCGACGTCATCGACTGGCAGGCGCTGCTAGGGCCCTACAAGGCGGCGGTGGACTGGCCGGCGAGCTATTTCTGGCGCCCGCTGATGGCGATGTATCCGGACGCCAAGGTCATCCTCACCGAGCGCGATCCGGAAGCCTGGTATAAGAGCATGTCGCAGACGATCCTGGAATTCATGAAGGTCGATGCCGACACCATCGTCGATCCCGTCGCGCGCGCCCAGCGCAAGATGGGCAAGCTGATCGTCTCGGAGAAGACGTTCGGGGGCCGCTTCGACAAGGAGCACGTCCTCGACGTCTACCGCGCCAACAGCGAAGCGGTGAAGCGCGAGGTGCCGAAGGACCGTCTGCTGGTGTTCGATTCCCCCGACGGCTGGAAACCGCTCTGCGAGTTTTTGGGCGTGCCGGTGCCCGACGCGCCCTATCCGCTGACCAACACCACCGAAGAATTCCGGGCGCGGGCGGCGAGGCGGTGAAGGAAAAAAGATTTCACGGGCGTCCTGGGACACGAAATCGGCCAAGGTGCGTTTAAGGTATTGATTTTTCAATGAAAGATAAGTGTTCACCTTTTGTTCTTATCAATTTAAGATCACAGCAAAAATGAGAACAGGGATTCCCAAAATGCCGCGAGTCAGGCGCAATGGTTCAGATTTCCGGGGAGCTACCTTCATGCGGTTAAAGGTCCAAAAAATAGGAAACGGACTGCATCCCAACGAGATCGTCGTGAAGATAGAGACCCTTTCAGGGGCTGAAAGTCTGGTTTTGGACAAACGCTCCTTGGATGATAGTTCGATCTCCGTGGGCGCGCCGCTTGCGCGCGCAAATGGAAGTCGGCTGCTGGTTGAATTGCCGCAAGAGGCTATGAGTGGAGCTTGGCGCGTTTGGGTCAAGCAATCGCAATTGATTCCGGAAAAGAATGAGGTTCAAGCAGCATGATCCTCACAGATCGCGAAATAAAGATCGCGATAGCGAGGAAGCTGATCCGCATCGATCCGGCACCGGATCACGATGTTGCACTGACATCAACGGCATTGGATCTTACGCTTGATCCGCAAATCCGTGTATTCAAAGACAATGTACCTGGGGTCGTGCCTGTCATCGATCCCTCGGTGCCGGGATTTAATTCTGCCGATGTAATAGGCCAGCTCACCGACAAGCGGAAAATCCCATTTGCGGGATATGAGCTTCCTCCCAATAAGCTAATTCTGGCTTGGACAAGGGAATACGTTGAACTCTCCGTCGTCACTCGGATTGCAGCGCGAGTCGAGGGGCGGAGCTCCTTGGCGAGATTGGGCTTGGGAGTGCATGTGACGGCCCCAACAATTCACGCTGGATTCAAAGGGCCTATTCAACTCGAAATGATCAACCACGGTATTTCGCCGATTCTGCTCAAGCCTGGAATGCGAATTTGCCAGCTCATTTTCGAAACGACGTTGGGCACTCCGGAAAAGGGATACACGGGACAATTCCTAAACCAGACCAAACTGGTCCATGCCTGACAACCTCTCCACAGCAGGAGAGGAATTTCATTTTCTCAAAACTCCCAGCTCACGCGCACGCCGCCGCCGTCGGCGGAGCCGTAGACATCGGTGTGGAAGCGCGGGTTGCGGTAGCGCGTGGTGATGAGCTTGGTGTAGCCGAGGCCGATCGCGGCGCTGGCCGCCACGTCCCACCAATGATGCTGCTGCGAATGCACGCGCTCATAGCCGACGTAACCCGCGACCGCATAGGCCGGCAGCCCGTACTCCCAGCCGTAGCGGTCCCACAGGAACGCCGCCGGCGCGAACGCCACCGCCTCGGTGTCCGAAGGGAAGGAATGCCAGTCCGAACCGTCGGGACGCTTCTCGCGCACGATCTGCTTCAGCGCGAAGGCGGTGCCGACGGTCAGCGCGGTGTCGAGGGTCAGCTGCTCGACGCCCTGCCAGTCCCAGTGGTGCAGCAGCGCGACCCCGCCCGCGACCACCGGCATCGCGAACGCCACCGTCTGTCCCGCATCGGGCGAGACGGTGGAAGTCGAGGAGGAGGGCGCGCGCGTCAACGATATGGGCGCGGAGAACGACAGGGTGGAGGACGCCGAAGCCGGCGCGGCAATCCCGAGCAACGCGCAGGCCGCAAAGATCAGACTCGTTCTCACGCGCGCGTTCCCCGCTCTGGCGCAGCGACTATAGGAGTTGGCGGCGCAGGTGCAAACCGGGAAAGCTCCCTCTCCCCCTACTTCAGGGGGAGAGGGTTGGGGTGAGGGGGATTCGGAAAGCAGAAGTCAGAAATCGGAAGCCAGAACGGCGCTGTATATGCAGTCCATTCCGATTTCCGACTTCCGAGTTCCGACTTCAAGCACCCCCTCACCCTTGCCCTCTCCCCCAGAAGTTTGGGGGGAGAGGGAATCTCTTTCGTTTGCAACCACCGACGAATGTTGCGGCGGGTAAAACAAAACGACACGTTCGCGCGGCGAGAACGGGGGAATCGCGGATGGCGCTCAAGGATTGGACGAAGGCGCAGAAGCATGTGGTGGCGGCGAGCTATCTCGGCTGGACGCTCGACGCCTTCGATTTCTTCCTCATGGTCTTCGTCATCAAGGACGTGGCGAAGGAGTTCGGCGTCGGCCACGAAGCAGTGGCGCTCGCCATCACCTTGACGCTGGCGTTCCGCGCGCTCGGCGCCTTCGTCTTCGGGCGGCTGGCCGACCGCTACGGACGCAGGCCGGTGATGATGCTCGATGTCGGGCTTTATTCCGTGCTCGGATTTTCCACCGCCTTCGCCCCGAACCTCACAATGTTCCTCATCATCCGCGCGCTGTTCGGCATCGCCATGGGCGGGGAGTGGGGCATCGGCGCCTCGCTCACCATGGAGACGGTCAAGCCCGAGTCCCGCGGCTTCGTCTCCGGGCTGTTACAGTCAGGCTATCCGACGGGATACCTGCTCGCCTCCATCGTCTATTACCTGCTCTACGCGGCGATCGGCTGGCGCGGCCTGTTCATGGTCGGCCTCGCGCCGGCGCTGCTCATCCTCTACATCCGCAGCAGTGTGCCGGAGTCTCCGGGCTGGAAGCGCGAGCATGCGCGGGTCTCTTTTCTCGACGTGCTGCGACGCCATGGCGGGCTCGCGCTCTACGCCATCGTGCTGATGACGGCGTTCAACTTCTTCAGCCACGGCACGCAGGACCTCTATCCGACCTTCCTCCAGGTGCAGCACAAATTCGCGCCGCACACAGTCGGCACCATCGCGGTGATTTACAATATCGGCGCCATCCTCGGCGGGATCGCGTTCGGCAGCCTGAGCCAGAAGCTCGGCCGACGGCGCACGATCGTGCTCGCGGCGCTCCTGGCGCTGCCGGCGGTGTGGCTGTGGGCGTTCTCGCCGAGCGCGGCGATGCTCGCGGCCGGCGCGTTCCTGGTGCAGTTCTTCGTCCAGGGCGCCTGGGGCGTGATTCCCGCGCATCTGAACGAGCTTTCGCCCGCCGAAGCGCGTGGAACTTTTCCGGGCACCGTGTATCAGCTCGGGAACTTCATCGCTTCGTCGAACGCAGTGCTGCAGGCCCATATCGCGGCCAGCCAAGGCGGGAACTATTCGCTGGCGCTTGCCGGCGTCGCGATCGCCGCCGCGCTCGCCATCGCGCTGCTGGCGCTCGCGGGCCCGGAAGCGCGCAGCGCGCGCCTGTCGCCATAGCAATTCCGCCAAATCGCGATGGAGGGGAAACCACCGCGTGCGCGAAGCGTTCTCAAAGGCGGACACGAGGGGCTCACCGAGGACTCCCTTCCAGGTATTTGCGTATGACGGACGACACGGACGCGGAAGCCCATTGCGGCCATTATGAAGCGATGGCGGTGGAAGCGGAGGCCATGGCATTGCTTGCTTCCGCGCCCTGGCTCGAGCGCGAATACATCCAGATCGCGGCCGCCTGGCGGCGCCTGGCGCAATACGCCGTCGAAGCCGACCACACCGCCGCCATCGTGCAGGACATCGCCGAGCCGGAACCTCATCGCGCGCGGACGTGAAAAGATTGTCATGGGCCGGCTCAGTGCCCTGACCGATGGATATCGTCACCCTGAGGTGCCCCGCGCTTGCTTCCGCCTTCGCCTAGGCTACGGCGGACCAGGAGAATGAAACTCGCCCGCCGAAGCTGAAAGCGTAGGCGGGTCGAGGCCCGCCTTCGGCGGGCACCTCAGCATGACGCGCGGGGCCTCGAAGGGTGACGGCCATATTCCGTCAGATTGTAAACCGCTCTAGTTCAGCATCCTGCGCGCGGCGGCTTGGGCCTGCGTGGCCGCTTGGCCTGCCGCGTTCAGCCTTTCGGCCAGTTCCGGCATGTCGAGCCTGCGCGCGGCGTCTGCCAGCGCCGTCACCATTTCCGCGGTGTAATCGGCGAACTCGGCAGCCGTAACCGGGATGGGGTCGATCATCATGCCGCAACCTGGCATCGCGTCCCGTCCGACGCCTTGACGGCACGCAAAAATCGCGCGGTCCGCGACAGCACCGCCGAGGGTCCAAAATCGTCGCGAAAAATAATTTTTACCGCTTATTGCGATGCACCAATTTTGTAGGCGTCATTTTTGGTCGCCGAATGGATTCAAAGGCTTGATCGCGTTTTGCGGGCCCGAAAATAATTTTCGCGACCCCCCTTGAACCGTAACGGTCGAAATCCTCGATGCGGGCGGCGCGGTGGTGCGCACGGCCTCCGCGCTGACCGCGCCTTCACTTCTTTATGCGGCATCGCAGATCGCAAGCGACTTCCCGTCCGGACTGCCGTCGCCGTTCCGCTTCCGCGTCACCCAGCTCTCCGCGACCGTTGGGCGTGGCGCGGCGGGGGAGGGAAGGGTGTGGGTCACGTGACCCTCCCCCGCTTACGGGGGAGCGATAGCGACAGCGTCATCGCGACCGCCGAAGGCGGTGGAGGGGGCGGCCGCCTGCGTGATTCGAGCGAGGACGTGCTCGAATTCCTCGTCGCGCAAGATATCGCGTGCGGCAATTCTCATAACCGTGACGTTTTGGTTCGCCAGCCATCGGTCTCGGCGCTCATCGTGCCGAGCTTGCCGTTCGTAATCATGTCCGGAGCCGTCGATCTCGACGGCCAGCCGCGCTGCCGCGCAATAGAAATCGAGAATGAAAGGGTCCATCGCATGCTGCCGCCGGAATCGTAACTGCCCGAACCGGGCGCCGCGAAGCTCTTGCCAAAGAATGACTTCCGGAAGCGTCATTCGGCGCCGCAAAGCGCGTGCGCGCTTCAATGTCAGGATCGGCGCTCGCATCCGCCCCCTCCACCGCGCTTCGCGCGGTCCCCCTCCCCCGTAAACGAGGGAGGATCCGAACATCGCACTGTCGTCTCTCCCTCCCCCGCTTCGCAGGGGAGGATCATACCACAAGGAACCCACCATGACCTCCACCACGCCACGCAGCGGGATGCCGCTGCTCGCCGCCGCGCAGGCGCAGAAGCACGTCACGCACAACCAGGCGCTGGTCGAGATCGACGCGCTGATCGGCGCCGCCATCCTCGACCGCGATCTTTCGGCGCCGCCGTCCTCGCCCGCCGACGGCGATTGCTATCTCATCAAGGCGACTGCGACCGGCGCTTGGAGCGGTCAGGACGGGCGCCTCGCCTACAGCCTCGACGGCGCCTGGAATTTCGCCGCGCCGTTCAAGGGCCTCACCGTCTATGTCTCGGACGAAACCAAGCTGATCTTCTACGACGGCGCGGTGTGGTCCGATTTCGCCAGCGTCGTGCCGCTCGAGAACATCGCCATGCTCGGCATCAACACGAGCGCGGATTCGACCAACAAGCTCGCGGTCAAATCCTCCGCGCTGCTGTTCGACAATATCGGCAACGGCGTGCAGGCCAAGCTCAACAAGCATGCGGCCGGCGACACCGCCTCGCTGCTCTATCAGACCAATTACTCGGGCCGCGCCGAGTTCGGGCTTTGCGGCGACGACAATTTCCACATGAAGGTCTCGCCCGACGGCGCCGCTTGGACCGATGCCGCAACGATCGACCGCACGAGCGGCGCCGTCACGCTCGCCGCCGGCTTGAAGCTGCCCAATGCCAGCGCTGCGGCACCCGCGGTGGCGCTCAACACCAACACCGGCCTGTTCTACGACAGCACGAACAGCGCGCTGGGTTTTTCGGTCGCAGGCGCGGAGCTCGGCTATCTGACATCGAGCATGTTCAGGCTCGCGCTCGCGGGCGGAACTTCCACCACCATCAGCCTGCAATCGGAGGGCAACGCCAACAACCAGATCGAGACCTATGCCACAGGCTCGGCGACGGCGACCTACACCTTGCGCAAGGCGCGGGGCACCATCGCCGCGCCGACGGTGGCCGCGACCAACGACGTCATCGGCAACATCAATTTCCAGCCCTATTCCGCCTCGGGCTCGAGCGGCTTCTCGAACAGCGCGCGGCTTCAGGCGGTGGTCACCGAGACCGCGACCCTGGACGCGAGCCATCTCGGCAGTCAGCTGCGCATCTTCGCCTGTCCCATCGGTTCCGCTTCGCTCACCGAAGTGGCGCGGCTCGACAACGAAGGCGGGCTGTCGCTGTTCGGCGCCAATCCGGTGATCGACAAGAACCGCGCCCACCGCCTGCGCTCCACCACCATCGCGGGCGCGGTGGCGCCGTCGGTGGCGGGCAATCTGTTCTATCACTCCGACGCGCAGGGCGGGGCGGGCGAAGTCGCCGTCGACACTTCGAGCGCTTATCGTCATGCGGGGCAGGCGGCGGTCCGCAAGCTGACCACCGACGCCGACGCGACCTACACGCCGCGCGCCGACGGCCGCATCGTGCGCGACAGCGCGGCGCTCAGTGCCGACCGCAAGCTCACGCTCGCAACCACCAACGTCACCGACGGCCACAAGGTGGAGGTCAGCCGCCGCGGCGCGTCCGGCGGCCACAACCGCTCCGTCTATCAGTCCGACGGCACGACATTGATCGCGACGCTCGCCGACAATGCCAACGCCGACTTCATCTACGACGCCACGGCGGCGCTGTGGTTCCAGAAATAGAGAGATCCTCCCCCGTTTACGGGGGAGGTGGCGCGCGGAGCGCGACGGAGGGGGCCTCGACGCACCCCCTCCGCTTCGCTCGCAAAAAGCTCGCTCAGCACCTCCCCCGTAAACGGGGGAGGAAAAGTAAGTCCCCCAACCAAAGGAGATCTCCCATGAAACTGCCGCTCATCGCGGCGGCTGCCTGCGCTTTGGCGCTCGGCGGCTGCAGCACCGTCACGTCGTTGTTCGAAGGCAGCAGCATCGCCGCTGCCCAGCCGTCGCAGATCGCGGACGCCGAGAAGGCGCTCAGCATCGCCCATCTCGCCTATCAGGCGGTGGGCAACACGCTCGCCAATGCGGCCGCGAGCGGCCTGCTCGAAGGCGCCGACGCGGCGAAGGCGCAGGCGCTCTACGACAAGGCGGGCGCGGCGCTCGACGCCGCCGACAAGGCCGACGACGCGGCGAACGCGCCGGGCGTGCTCGCCGCCGTCGCCGACGCGCAAACCGCCATCGCCGCCATCGACAGCCTGATCCCCAAACACTGAAGGAGACCATCATGACCGTGACAATGATCGTGCAGGCGCTCGAAGCGCTCGCCGCGCTGCTGGGACAGCTCGTGCCGCTGTTCGAAGAGGGCCAATCCGTGGTCGGCGAAACCGACGTGGCGCAAGTCCACGCCGCCCTCGCCAAAGCCGAAGCCGCCACCGCCACCCTGCGCCCGCAAGTCGACGCGGCGCTCGCCCAGGCGGCGGCGAAGTAATATTGCACGCGGAGGCGCGGAGGCGCGGAATCCTCCCTCGCAATGGGGCAGGATGATCCTCCGCATCTCCGCGCCTTCGCGTGAACCCACTACGACACCGGGGATGGACATCCCGCAGGATTACCTGCCTTCATGAAGCAACCGCTATCCGAGGAGTCGCCCATGAACGTCAGCGAGGCGATCGCGACGCGCAAGACGGTCCGCGCTTTCACGCCCGAGCGGGTGGCGCGCGGGACCATCGAGGAGGTTCTCGCCAAGGCCGCGCGCGCGCCCTCGGGCGGCAATCTGCAGCCGTGGAAGGTCTATGTCCTGCTCGGCGAAGCGCGCGACGAGCTGGTGCGCCGCGTCGCCGAGGCGCGCGCGACCAATCCGATGGGCGAGGCGCCGGAATATCACATCTATCCGCCGCATTTGGCCGAGCCCTACAAGACGCGGCGCTTCCGCATCGGCGAGGCGATGTACGCCACACTGAACATTCCGCGCGAGGACAAGCGTGCGCGGCTCCAGTTCTTCTCGCGCAACTGGGAATTCTTCGGCGCGCCGCAGGCCATGATCTTCACCATCGACCGCGCCATGCAGCAGGGCCAATGGTCCGACCTCGGCATGTTCTTGGGCAACATCATGCTGCTGGCGCGCGAACAGGGACTCGACACCTGTCCGCAGGAAGCCTGGGCGCTCTGGCACCGCGTGATCCGCGACTATCTGAGCGTGCCCGACAACGAAATGATCTTTTGCGGAATGGGCATCGGCCGCGCCGACATGACCGCGCCGGTGAATTCGCTCGTCAGCGAACGCGCGGCGTTGGATGAGTTCGTGACGGTCAGGGACGAGGCGTAGGTGCCGTCATCCGGTGCGAGCCCGCGCGTGCTTCGAGGCACCGCTTCGCGGTGCACCTCAGCATGACGCGCGGGCGAGTCGAAGGGTGCTCGCGGTTCTGGATGCCGGCATTTCTCATTCGTCATCCTGAGGTGGCCGCGGCACGCGGCCCTCGAAGGATGACGACAGTTCCCTCACGCCCCCTTGGCCAGCAGCCGGATCTCGACGCGCTGGCGCGCCGGGCCGGTGTCGAGCTTGGGATCGGGGATGGCGGAACGGGCGATGCTGTCCTCGTCGACGCCGTCGTCGATCAGTAGCTTGCGAACCGCGGCGAAGCGGGGCGCCGACATCTCCATGTTGCCGCCGGCCGCCACGCCCGCGGCGATGTCGACGGTCTTGGGATGCTGCCTGCGGATGGCGACCGCCGCCGTCTTGACGATCGCGGCCGCATCCGGCGTCAGCTCGGCGCTGTTGGCGGGGAAGAAGACGATGAAGGTGGTGGGCGGGCCGTAGACGAAATCGTGCACGGTCGTGCAGCCGAACAGCCCCCCGCACAGCAAAACCAGTGCCGCGATCCTCACCCGCATACCGCCGCAACGCATGAAATGAGAGAAGGTTGCGGGGGGGCAGACTCTTATTGCCCACAATAAGCCGGTGTCATCCCCGGCCGAGCAGCGCGAGTACCATTCAACAAGTCTGCGCTGCTCTCTCAATCGCGCTGCGAGGGGAAGGGGACCCAGGTGTCAGAACACAGAACACAGGTATCAGGAATCAGATCGAGTCTGACTTCTGATCTCTGATGCCTGTCGTCTGACTCCTGGGTCCCCTTCCCTCGCGCGCGAAAATGCGCGCTCGCCGGGGATGACACCGAGTACGTATGACAGAGAGCGATGTTCGCCGCCCCTACGGCACGATGTCCCGCTTCTTCAGGAAACGCACGATCTCCGTGGCGCAGTCTTGGGGGGTGCGGCCTTGGGTCTTGACCACCATCTCGGCGGTTTCGGGCAGTTCGTAGGGCGAGGAGATGCCGGTGAAGTTGGCGATCTCGCCGGCCACCGCCTTCTCGTACAGCCCCTTGGGATCGCGGCGCATGCATTCCTCGATCGGCGTGTCGACGAAGATCTCGATGAACTCGCCCGGTGCCAGGAGCTCGCGCGCCATGCGCCGCTCGCTGCGGAACGGCGAGATGAACGAGACCAGCACGATCAGCCCGGCATCGACGAACAGCTTGGCCGTCTCGCCGACGCGGCGGATGTTCTCTACCCTGTCGGCATCGGTGAAGCCGAGGTCGCGGTTCAGCCCGTGGCGGACATTGTCGCCGTCGAGGATGTAGGTGTGGCGGCCTTCCGCGAACAGCGCCTTCTCCACCAGGTTGGCGATGGTCGACTTGCCCGAGCCCGAGAGCCCGGTGAACCACAAGACCGCCGGCTTCTGGTGATTGAGCCCGGCGCGGGCACGCTTGTGCACGTCGAGCGCCTGCCAATGCACGTTGGTCGCGCGCCGTAAGCCGAAATCGATCATGCCGGCGGCGACGGTGGCGTTGGTGAAGCGGTCGATCAGGATGAAGCCGCCGGTGTCGCGATTGTCCCTGTACGGATCGAAGGCGATGGGCATCGTCAGCGAGACGTTGCCGTAGCCGACCTCGTTGAGGTGCAACGTCTTGGCGGCGAGATGCTCGAAGGTGTTGACGTCGACCTTGTGCTTGAGCTCGGTGACCTGGGCCGGCACGGTCTTGGCGCCCACTTTGAGCAGATATTGCCGGCCGGGCAGCAATTCGTCCTCGGCCATCCACAGCATATGCGCCGAGAACTGGTCGGAGACTTCGGGGCGCGCCGCCGCCGGGGCGAGCACGTCGCCGCGGCTGACATCGATCTCGTCGGCGAGGCAGAGCGTCACCGCGTCGCCGGCGGAGGCTTCGTCGAGGTCGCCGTCATAGGTGACGATGCGCGCCACCGTGCTGGTGCGGCCCGAGCCCGCGACGACGACGGCGTCGCCCGGGCGGACCGCGCCGCTCGCGATGGTGCCGCTGAAGCCGCGGAAATCGAGATTGGGCCGGTTGACCCACTGCACCGGCATGCGGAACGGGCGCGCCGCGAGATCGCTCTCGGCGTCGACGGTGTTGAGATGATCGAGCAGCGCCGGTCCCTGATACCAGGGCATGCGCGGCGAGCGCGAAATGACGTTGTCGCCGTAGCGCGCGCTGATCGGGATCGGGACCAGCGAGGCGAAGCCGAGATTCTCCGCAAACGCGCGGTAATCCTTGACGATGTCGTCGAAGATCACCTGGTTGAAGCCGACCAGGTCGATCTTGTTCACCGCCAGCACGATGTGGCGGATGCCGAGCAGCGAGCAGATATAGGAATGGCGGCGCGACTGGGTGAGCACGCCCTTGCGCGCGTCGATCAGCACCACCGCGAGGTCGGAATTGGAGGCGCCGGTCGCCATGTTGCGGGTGTACTGCTCGTGGCCGGGCGTGTCGGCGACGATGAATTTGCGCTTGTCGGTGGCGAAGAAGCGGTAGGCGACGTCGATGGTGATGCCCTGTTCGCGCTCGGCCTCGAGCCCGTCGACGAGCAGCGCGAAATCGATGTTCTCGCCGTCGGTGCCGAATTTCTTGGAGTCCTTCTCGAGCGCCGAGAGGTGGTCCTCGAACAACAGCTTGGAATCGTAGAGCAGCCTGCCGATCAACGTCGACTTGCCGTCGTCGACGCTGCCGCAAGTGAGGAAGCGCAGGAACGACTTGTTCTCCTGCTGGGCGAGATAGGCCTTGAGATCGAGCGGCGCGGTCATCGCGCTACTCCGTCGCGCGCGATAGCGCACAGTAAGGAGGTTACACGCGGAGACGCGGAGTCGCGGAGGCGAGCTAAACTTCTCCGCGGCTCCGCGGCTCCGCGTGATTCCTTTTGAAGGGCCGGCATGATCATCAGAAATACCCCTCCTTCTTCTTCTTCTCCATGGAGGCGTTTTCGTCGTGGTCGATGACGCGGCCCTGGCGTTCGCTGGTGCGCGCGGTGAACATCTCGGCGACGATCTCTTCCAGGGTGACGGCGGAGGATTCCACCGCGCCGGTGAGCGGATAGCAGCCGAGCGTGCGGAAGCGAACCATCTTCATCTCGGGCGTCTCGCCCTGTTTCAGGGGCATGCGCTCGTCGTCGACCATGATCATGGCGCCGTCGCGCATCACCACCGGACGCCTGGCGGCGAAATAGAGCGGCACGATGGGGAGCTTCTCCATCATGGTGTATTGCCAGATGTCGAGCTCGGTCCAGTTCGACAGCGGGAAGACGCGGATGCTCTCGCCCTTGTTCACTCGCGTGTTGTAGACGCGCCAGAGCTCCGGGCGCTGGCTCTTGGGGTCCCAGGCATGCTGGGCGTTGCGGAAAGAGAACACGCGCTCCTTGGCGCGGCTTTTCTCCTCGTCGCGGCGCGCGCCGCCGAAGGCCGCGTCGAAGCCGTATTTGTCGAGCGCCTGTTTCAGGGCCTCGGTCTTCATCACCTGGGTATGCAGCGAGGAACCGGAGTCGAACGGATTGATGCCGCGCTTCACGCCGTCCTGGTTGGTGTAGACGATCAGCTCGAGGCCCAGCCGGCTGGCGGTCTCGTCGCGGAACTTGATCATGTCGCGGAACTTCCACGTCGTGTCGACATGCATCAGCGGGAAGGGCGGCTTGGAGGGATGGAACGCCTTCAGCGCCAGGTGCAGCATGACGCCGGAATCCTTGCCGATGGAATAGAGCATCACCGGGTTGCGGAACTCCGCCGCCACCTCGCGGATGATGTGGATGCTCTCGGCCTCGAGCCGCTTGAGATGGGAATGACGCGTGCTGTGCATGTCGCTGGGCGGCCCCTCAAGGATGGGCCTCCCGGGGGCGGCCGACCCTATATTGCTGAATCTGCTGGCAAACTTGCAAGCCGGCAGGCTTTATCCTTAACTCGCGGAAGGGCGCGTTATATCGGGACCGAGGGTGGCGCAAAAGCGAAATCCCCATGATGCGCTGTTCAAGGCGGCGGCGAATGCAGGGCGCGCCTTCGAGCGCCGCAAGGGACAACAGCTGCGTCAAAGCGCGCGCACGGCGCAACAGCAGAAGAACTGGGCGCTGGCCGAAAGCCTGTGGCGCCAGAGCCTGGCCGCCGAGCCGGGGGAGAAAGCCGCGACCGTCGGTCTGGCCCAGGTGCTCGTCTACAACGGGAAGTTCGACGAGGCCCGCGCGCTCACCGAGGAGATCGCATCGCGCTGGCCCGCCGACGAGAACGCTCCCACCTTGCGCGCGCGGCTGGCCGAGGAGGCCGGCGATGCCGGGGAGGCGGTGCGCCAGTGGCGCTGCGTGCTCGCGCTCAACCCGACGCGAAGCCAGGCGCTGATCCGTCTCGGCCGTCTGATGATCGAGGCGGGCGAGATCGCCGAGGCCGAAGCCTGCGCCGCCAAGCTCGCCATGGTGGCGCCGGACAATCCGGCCGCGCTGTCGCTGAAGGCCGAGATCGCCGTGGCGCTGGGCGATGCGGCGGCGGCGGTGGCGCATCATCGTCAGCTCACGGATAAATTCCCGCAGGAGACGCGCTTCTGGCAGGACCTGGGCGGCGCGCTGCTGGCGGCGCGCGACTACGAAGGCTGCGCGGCGCTGATCGCCAAGCTCAAGGGCGGCGACCGCCAGGCGGGGCTGCGTCTGGAGGGCCGGCTGCTCGCGGCCAAGGCGCCCGATCTCGGCCACAGCGAATTCTGGCGCGCCGCTCATGCGGCGTTTCCGGAGAACGCGGATTTCCTGCGCAAATACCTGCACGCGGCCTTGCAGGACGGCCAATCGGCCGAAGCGATCGCGCTTCTCGACGCGCTGTTCGCCGGCAGCCTGCTGCGGGCCAGCGACGCCAATTTCGTCGTTGGCGCCGTCGCCCTGCTGGACGCGCCGGCACGCCGCGCGTTGGTGCGCCGCTTCCTCAAGCGCTTTCGCGGCACGGGTGATTACCGCCGGCTGGCGCTCAGGCTCAGCCGTATCGTCTTCGGCGAATTCGCGCGTCGCCCCATCGCAGCAACCGCGCAGACCTCGCGCATGCTCGCGCGCACGCAATGCGAGGCCGGGGCGAAGCAGTTCCTGGCGCGGGCGCTGAACTGCCTCAGCGGCCAGCGCTGCGACAGCGACATCGATGCGGAGCAGGCCCGCGCCATCGTGGCGCTGGTCCGCGACAGGCTCGCCGCGCGGCGGCCCTGGTCGCTGATCCGCGTCGGCGATGCCGAGGCCAACGCGCTCAGCTACGCGCCGGAGATCGCGCGCCAATTCGACGCCGACGCCGCCGCGCGCGAGACCGTGTGGTGGGGACGCACGCTCGAACGCGAACCGCGCGCGGCGCTGGCTGAGCGCGTGCGCGAGGCGATGCGCAACGCCGACATGCTGGGCGTGCCGGCGCTCGAGCGGCTGCTGCGCGATTTGCGGCTGGAGCGGCGCGACTATCTCGCCGCCACGCGCGGCGGACGTGGCCTGCGCACGGTGATGGAAGCGCTGGAAGCAGGCACGCTCGGCGGCGCGCAGGCGATGCTGGCCTCGGCGCATCTCCAGCACGACCTGGAGAAGTGGGATCTGTATCGCGGATTGTTCGCCGGCCTCGACGGGATCGTGGCGGTCTCGTGCCATCCCGCACTGCCTGAGATCTTCCACCAGCGCTTCGGCGTCGCCTTGGCGCAGCACATCGAGGTGCCGCCGCGCCATGCCTCGCTGCCGACCTTCGGCCGCGAGATGGGCCCGAAGATCCTGCCCGAAGTGCTCGACGACACGCTCGCCGCGCTGCCCGCCGACCTTGCCGGCCGCCTCGTCATCGTCGGCGCGGGATATGCAGGCAAGGTGATCGTCGAAGAAGCCCGCCGCCGCGGCGCCGTTGCCCTCGACCTCGGCTCCATCCTCGACTACTGGGCCGGCACCGCGACGCGCAGCTACCTCAGCGCGCGCGCGGGGTGAGTGAAGGGTTCAAAAGACAGTGTCATTCCCGGCCGGACGATTGCATTGTGCCGCAACAAACTCGGTGTCATCCCCGGCGAGCGCGCGACAGCGCGCGAGGGAAGGATGACACCGTCAGTTGGACTGATCGGACCCCTCACCTTCCCAGCGCCGTCGCCGCCCATCTTCGGGCGCGGTGGAGGAGGCTTCGGGCTTCGGCGGCGGCGGTTTGGATCGGCAGGGAATAGGGCGGCCCCGCCCGCATCGTCTCGTAGAGCAGCAGGTCCTGCGCGTTGTCGGCGAGCACGCGCGCGCGCAGCGACGGCGTGATCAGGGAGTCGTAGCGCTCCGCATCGCGCGGCGCAGGCTCGACGCGGAGCTCCGGCCGGCCGAACATTGCGCCGAGCGCCGCGGCGAAGGCATCGAGCTCCTCGGTGAAGCCCAGCGCGAAATATTCCGTGGCGATGGTCTCGAGCGCCACGCGCGCGTCTTCGGCGTTGCAGACGCGCCGGCATTGCAGGTTGATGTAGTAGCGCGGGTTGCGCTCCGAGGCGCGGATGTAAAAGGTTTCCAGATCGTGCGCCATCGCCAGCTCGTGGTCCTTGTGCGTCTGCTTGCGCCGCACGAAATGATAGAGCGACACCGCGCGATAGAGCGGATGGCGCAGCACCGCCACGGGCAACAGCGGCCGCGTCACCTTGTTGGGGCGGAAATCGAAATGGTCGCTGAAGGCGCGCGCGCCGTCGACCGTCGCGTCGGTCGCCTCCTTCCAGACGGTGGGCTTGTCGCGGAACTGGCGGCTGTAGACCTTGTCCGGCCCGAACAGGGCGGCCAACACCAGCCGCCGCAGCGTGTTGCCGCCGGTGCGCTGGGCATGGGGATGGACGATCAGCGCATCGGGATCGCGCAGGCGAGGCTTCAGCGTCTCGTTGAGGAAGAAGGCGGCCAATTGTCCTCGACGTGTTGACGAAACCCGGGCGCGCGAACTTAAGTGCGCCGCCGAAGGAGCGCAACGCGTCCATGGGATTGAAGCGCATCGTCCATCTGGCCGGCGCCTTCCGCGCGGCGGTCGCGCGCCAAGGCGTGCCCGCCATTCCCTCGATCGTGAAGAAGTACCTATTGACCACCCGTCTCGGCAGCCGCTTCGCCATGCGAGGGGTGACCGGCAAGCTGGTGCGCGCGGCTGAGATCCCGGACTACCGGCAGAGCTTTCGCGCGACGCTGCCCGAGGGTTGGCCGGCGCGGCATGTCGAGGTGACGCTCAGCCTGCCGGCCATTCCGGCCAGGCCGCATCTCGAATTCGCCGATCATCCGCTGGCGCCTGACGGGCAGGGCGGCGACACGGTCGTCGCCTCGGCGATGGGCGGCTTCGCGGTCAGCCACGATCTCGGCACCAGCTGGCGCTATGTAAAGATCGCGGGCCAGGAGGACCGCCGCATCCTGCACGCCAAGCAGATCGCGGGCGGCACCTATCTTCTGCAGGCGACCGAGCGTCTGCCGGACAGGAGCGCCCCGCGCAATGTCGATCTTCTGGTCGCCGACGAAGACGGCAAGGTGCTCGCCGCGAACCGGCTCATGGCCTCGCCCTGGCACAGTTGTCGCGCCGTGGACATCGCAAACGACGTCCTGATGTATGCGGAGTATCCCTTCGAGGTGCCGAACGCGACGCCGGAGCAGCGCGACATCAGCCGCGTGTGGCGCTCGCGCGACGGCGGGCGGAGCTGGCAGGTGGTGTTCGAAGCGCGCGACATCCGCCACTTCCATTTCCTCCAGGCGCGGCCCGGCCACCCGGGCGAGTGGTGGCTGACCTGCGGCGACGCCGTCATGGAATCGCGCATCTATGTCTCCAGGGACGACGGCCAAACCTGGCGCGACGTCACGGCGGGCACCGGCACGCATCTTCGCTTCGGCGCGGCCGAGATGCCGCGCACGCTCTTTCGCCTCACCGATCTCGCCTGGGTGGACGACGAGGCGGTGTGGGGCACCGACGACTATCTCTACAGCGTGCGCGGCACCGAGCAGGGGGCGCGAATGTTCCGCGCACGCTGCGACGACGCGCTGCTGCCCATGGAGATCGGCCGCGCGCGCTGGCAGATCCGCAACATGGTCGATGTCGGCGATTTCTTTTTCGTGCTGACGCAAGGCTGCAACCGCGCCGACGCCACGGCGGAAGAGAAGCGGCCGGGCGTGTTCCTGATGCCCAAGCGCGCGCCATTGGCTCCGGCCCCGGCCCTGGTGCATCTCTTCGACGTCCCGGTGCACAGCCAAGTGCGCACCGGCTTCACCTATTCGCGCGCCAGCCGCGCCGCGAAGGACGGCACCTTCTTCACCTACCGCGCCAGCACGGACGCGTTCCCCACCGGCCACAAGCTGCTCAAATGGGAGGTGAAGTGGGGGTGAACGTCACCGGTGTCATCCCCGGCCGAGCGAAGCGAGGGGAAGGGGACCCAGGCGGTGCAATCTGCTTGACCGCGAAATGCAGACGAAGACCCTTCTGCTCTAGTTTTTTGCGGTCCCAGCCTGGGTCCCCTTCCCTCGCGCGCAAGTGCGCGCTCGCCGGGGATGACACCGGGTTCGTTGTGAGAGTGCGCTGCTCGGCTGGGGATGACACGGCAGATTCCTGCGAGAGGAACCCTCACTCCCCATACGACTTCTCTTCCCGCAGATCCGAGCCCAGCAGTTCGTCGATGGCGCGTTTGAGGCGGGCGCGGGCGTCGTTGGTGCGGTAGACCTCGCGCGCCAGCTGCACGAAACCTTCGCCGAAATCGCCCGCCGCCTCGCGGACACGCAGCGCGTCCTCGATCTCCCACAGCGTTTCGTTGACGCCCTTGAGCTCCGCCAGCAGCGCATCGAAACCGCTCGCGGGCGGGACCTGCGCGAAGAACGCGTCGTTCAGCAGCGCCAGTTCGCGGCGCACATGCGCGAGCTTTGCGGGATCGCGGATGCGCTCGTTCTTGATGCTGAGGATGGCGAGGCGGTCGGCGGCCTCGCCATACGACACCGCGATCGTCACCGCGCGCATGCGTTCCTCCGTCATGCCATCATCGCCAGCAGCCGCCGCTCGACGAGGTCGACGCCGATTTCCTCCATGCAGCGGCACTGGCCGCGCATGAAACCCTCGACGTCCTTGATCTCGCAGGGTGCGCAGTCCTTTTCCAGCACGATCGCCTGCGTGGTCGCGCGCAGCGGCAGGCGCGTCGCCGCATTGGTCGGCGCGAACAGCGCCAGCGTCGGAATGCCCAGGGCGCTTGCGATGTTCATCACGCCGCTGTCGTTGGCGACGAAGTGGCTGCAGTCGGTCATCGCCTCGCACATCGCCGCGATCGTGGCGCCGGTGCGGTTCTCGGTGCCCTCCACATATTCGTCGGCGGTGCCGAAGGAGGCGACGCGCAGGCCGTTGGCGGTCAGCCGCCCGGCCAGCGCCGGGAAGTGCGGCCAGCGCTTGACGGTCCAGTTGCCGGCCTTGGAGCCCGCATGCATGCCGATCAAGGGCTGCGCCGGCGCGGACCAGGCGAGATCGCCGCAGAAATAGCCTTGGGCATCCTCGTCCGTATAAGGAACGCCCAGCAGGCGCTTCGCGGCTTCGAGATTGAACAAGGTCTCGTGCATGCCTGCGGGCGAGAAATTGTCCCAGTCGCGCGACCACGCCACGCGGCGGCCCTTGAACGGCAGCCGCGCCGGGCCGAAGGAATGGGTCACGAATACGCAATCGTAGACCCGCCGCAGCAATGTCTGCGTCAGCGAATGCACCGCGTTGACGTACTCAGGACGATGCATGAGGTAGAGGCTGCGCGCGTGGTCCTCGGCGACGACGACGTCCACCGGGTGTCCCAGATGCCGCGCGATGGCGCGGATCATGGGCGTGGTGTGCAGCATGTTGCCCAAGCCCGATCCCACGGCGACGAGGAATGGTGCCTGCGCCGCGGCGACGATCCGCTCGGTCACGGCGCGCTGCTCCGCGATCGTGTAGCGCGCGGCGTTGGCGCGGCCGCGGCGGCTGCGCTCGGCGCGATAGGCCTCGTCGGCGCGCAGCTTCTCGATCTCCGCCGCCCACAACGCCGGGTCCGGCGGCAGCGACACGCCGCTCTCGGCCAGCAGATAGGGCAGATTGCCGCGATCGGAGCCGATCACCGGCACGCCGGCGCGCTGCGCCTCGATGCAGACCCGGCTGAACGATTCGCGGAAGCGATAGCTCGGCACCGCGGCGGCCAAAGCTCCGGCATAGAGCGGCGCCATATCGGCGACGCGCTCGATCACGGTGACGTTGTCGAGCCCGGCCGCCTCGGCAGCCTGTACCGCATCGTCGCGCGGCGACTGGCTCGCGATGACGAGGAACGGCACCTCGGGCAGCAATGCCGCGACCTTCAGGATGAAGTCGTAGCCCTTGTCGGGCTGGGCATTGGTGAGAAGAACATAGTCGGCGGGAAGATTCATGCGCCGCGAAGAGTAATGAAATGCGCGCAAAAGGGGGAGGGGTGCGGCCTACTCGTTGTCCTCACCGCCGCCGCCATCGTTTTGGCCCCCGCGGCGACGATTCATGCGCGCCTCCAGCGCCGTCTTGCAGTCCTGGGAAAGCTTGTCGCTATGGCTCTCCAGGCAGATCCGCCGTTCTCGGCCGGTTTGGCTCGAGGCGCAGAACTGCGCGATATCGGCCTCGCAGGCGCGGCGCAGTCCCTGGTGCTGGGCGCGTTCGCCGCGCTCCATCATCCGTGCACCGGCGCGTCCGGCCTTCATCGGATGGCGTTCGCAGCCGGCGAGCCCGACGCAAACGAGCGCGGCCAAGGAAAGCGCGAGTGTCTTCATGACGGCTCCCATGCGGTTTGCTTGCCAACGGGATTCGACGGGGTTTCCGTCGCCTGTGCCGACAGCACATAAAAGAAGTATAAGTTCAAGAGGGATTTCAAGTGCATAGCGGCGCGTCCCGCTTGCCCTTGGGCAAATCCTCGGGCTAAGAAAGCGGCGGCCGCGCCGTCTGATGGCGCTGGGGCAGTCTTGCTTTCTAGAGGCGGACAAGGCGCATGCCGTTATATAGAATTGTGCACGCTCTGAAGCGTGCCGTCCGGGTCGCAGGTGCATGCGCGCTTGGTCTTTGGATCAACGCCGCGTCGGCGCAGACCTTGGGCAGCGGCGACATCCAGAGCATCCTGCAAGGCGTCAGCCAGGCGCAGCAGCCTGCGGCGCCGGCCCAGCCCACGACGCTGCCGTCCTCGACCGGCACCCAGACGATGCAGCCCGCGACCGCGCCCTCAGCCGCCTCGTCGGCGCCTTCGCCGCTCGAGAACGACTTCAGCACCCGCGCCGGCGTCACCCTGAAGCAGTTCGGCTACGACATCTTCGGCGCCGGCTCGGCGGTCAGCACCACCCAGATGGGCGCCGTGCAGGACAGCTATATCCTCGGCGTCGGCGACCAGATCCAGGTCGTGATGGTCGGCCATGAGAACGCGACTTATACGCTCACCATCGACCGGGACGGGCGCATCCTGCTGCTCAACCTGCCGCCGGTGGCAGCCGCCGGGCGGACCCTGGGCGAGGTGCGCGCCGAGCTTTCCTCGCGCATTGCCGCGCAGTTCCTGGGGACCAAGAGCTACATCACCGTCGCCGGCATCCGCCAGATCTCGGTGCTGGTGACGGGCGAAGTGAACGTGCCGGGCATGCGGACCGTGACCGGGCTCAACACCGCGATCGACGCGCTGTTGCTGTCGGGCGGCGTGAAGAAGACCGGCAGCCTGCGCGCCATCTATGTCCTGCGCGGCACGCGCCGCATCCCGCTCGACCTCTATTCGATCATCGGCCGCGGAACGGCCTCGCATCTGGGCACGCTGACCGAAGGCGATCGTATCGTCGTGCCGCCGATCGGCAGCACCGTGGCGATCACCGGGGTGGTGCAGCATCCGGGCATCTACGAGCTTCCTCCCGGCGCGGCGCATATCGGCGCGAACGCGCTGGTTCAGCTCGCCGGCGGCGAGGAGTTGGCGGGCGCCAAGCGGCTCAGCAAGCTCGCGCTCGCGCCCGACGGTCGCATCACGATGGTCTCGCTGCCGCGCGACGGCAGCATCGCCAAGGGCGAGGTGCTGTTCGTCGACTTCAACCGCTCCTCGACGGCCTCGCGCGTCAGCCTGAACGGCGAAGTCACGGTGCCGGGCGTGCATGCCATCGGCGGCGCCTCCACCGTGGCCGATCTGCTGCGCGATCCCGACGATCTCGGTCCCAACGCCTACACGCTGTTCGCGGTGATCGTGCGCCACGATCCCAGGACAAACTTCCTCAAGCTGGTGCCGTTCTCGATCCAGGCGGTGTTCGACAAGACCCAGACCGTCAGGCTGGTCGACAATGACTTCGTCTATGTCTTCAACAACACCGAGATCCAGGCGCTGGCGCAGGCCGCCTCGACCCAGCTCTACAACGCCACGCAATCGCCGAGCGTCCAGGCGATGACGGCGCAGCAGCAGGCCACGGGCGCCTCCGGCACCACCCAGCCCGGCGCCGCTCCTGCCCCCCCGACCTCCAACGCCGGCACGCCGACTCAGCCCAGCACCCAGACGATCGCGCAGATGGCGCAGACGGCCCAGGCCGCCGCGCCGCAGTCGAACGGCAGCGTTCCCGCCGGGATGCCGCCGCAGGCTGGCACAGTCACCGCCGCCGGTGTCGCTCCGCCCGGCAGCACCTCGACCGCGGCTGCGCCGCAGGGGGCGCCGGTCGGCACCAATTCGACCACCGTGATGGCGACGGTCAATCCCAATACCGTCAACGCCATCGCCAACCGCATGAACGTGACGCAGACCGCGCTCACCAATCTCGCCAGCGACTATCTCATCTGGGTCAACGGCGAGGTGCTCAACCCCGGGCCGCTGCTTGCGGCGACAGGCGCCAACCTGGACGCCGCCCTCGAAGCGGCCGGCGGGTTGTCGCGGCAGGCCGATCTTTCCGGCATCACGGTGACCTCGACCGAGATCGACGCGCAGCGCGGATTGTCGCGCACCTTGCGCAATACCTATTCGCAGAAATCGACCGACTTCGCCTCGATCCAGATCCGGCCCTTCGACGCGGTGTCGGTGCGCGCGGTGTTCTCCGACCGTGTGGGCGAGAGCATCACCGTCAGCGGCCAGGTGCGCTATCCCGGCACCTACGAGATCACCCGCGACGAGCGGCTCTCTTCCGTCATCGCCCGCGCCGGCGGGCTCACCGACGAAGCCTATGCCTACGGCGCCGTGTTCACGCGCCAGAGCGCCGCGGCGGCCGAAGCCCAGGCCAATCAGCGCGAAGCGATGATGCTGAACGACGAACTCGCCACGCTCGCCACGCAGCCGGCCATCCCGGGACAGCCGCCGCCCAATCTGAGCTACCTGCAGACCATGGCATCGACCCTGGCGCACCAGCCGACCTTGGGCCGCATCTCCATCGCCATCGATCCGGCGATCCTGCTCGCCCATCCCGACCGCGACCCGCTGCTCGAGACCGGCGACGCGCTCTATATCCCGAAGCGCCCTTCGACGGTCGCGGTGACGGGCGAAGTGCTCAACGCCGGCGCCTTCGCCTGGCGGCCCGGCATGTCGCTCGACGACTATGTCGACATGGCCGGCGGCGAGACCGACGCGGCCGAGGACAGCATGGTGTTCGTCATCATGCCCGACGGCACGGCGGTGCCGGCGCATACCAGCTGGTGGTCGTTCGGCGGCGTCACCCGCATACCGCCGGGCGCCACGGTCGTCGTGCCGCGCGATCCGCAGCCGTTCAACCTGCAGACCTTCCTCTCCACCTACACCGACATCCTGAGCAAGGTCGCCATCACGGCCGCGTCGCTCGCGGTGGTGAGCAAACAGTAGGGCCATGCCAACGGGGAAGAAGACCTAACCGGGCGTCTCAGCCGTCGACAGCAGTTCCTGGATATAAGCCCGATACGGTGTCGATGGTCCGTTGACGATCACGCTATTGCGGAAAAAATCGCGCAAGGCCGGGTCCGCTCTCAAACGCTCGGTCATGTGCCTGGTGGAGCGGGCGAACTGGTCGCCGTCGAGCAGGCCGTGCTGGTGCTGAGTGAAGGTGTCGTCTTGGCGCACCTGGATCGCGACGCATTGCAGAAAGAACTGCCGCTTGCGAACGTCCGCCGGCGCTGCCGGATGGCCGTTGGCGGTAAGCCAGGCGGTGGCAAGATCCGCATCCGCCATCGCCAGATATTGCCCGGCGATGCCGCTCACCCGGCCCTGCTGGATCAGTGCCCGGGTATGTTTGGTGTTCTGCGTAATCTGCTTCGCCAGATAGATCAGCGAGATCAGCACCGCAAAACTGCTGATGAAGGTGCCGAGACTGGCGAGGTCGGACAAGGACATGGTTCCCCCGGAATCGAGTCGGCACCGGCAACTTTAGAGGAAAGCGGTGGCTTGGATCGGTTCGGGCAAAACAAATCTGCTCTAGGCCGAAGCCGGCGGCTTGTGGATTTTCGCCGCCAGCTTGATCTCGTCGAGCATGCGCGCCGCGAAGGCGTCGCGGCTGTATTCGGCGGCGAGCGCACGCGCGCCGGCGCGCAGCGTGTCCGCCAGACCCGCTTCGTCCTTGAGCCGCAGGATCGCCGCCAGCAGCGCGTCCGCGTCCTCGGGCGGCACGGCGAGCCCGGCGTGTCGCGAGCGGATGAGATCGGCGGCAATGCCTTCGGCGCCGATGACGATGGGCTTCTCCATCGCCGCCAGCTCGAAGATTTTCGACGGCATGGTATCGGGCAGGGTTGCGCTGTGCCTGAGCGGCACCAGCACGGCGTTGCAGCAGGCGATGTGATCGGGCACCTCGCTCGCCGGCACGCTGCGCACCAGGCGCACATTGTCAAGCTTCTTCTGGCGCACCTGTTTGACGAGCCCGTGGTGGCGCGCGCCCTCGCCGACGAGGAAGAACACGACTTCGCTGCCGCGCAGCCGTTCCGCCGCCGCGATGACGCTTTCCATGTCGTGGGCGAGGCCCTGGGTGCCGATATAGCCGACCACGAACCGGCCGCCGAGATTGTAAAGGTCGAGCAGGCGCTGCGGCGCCGGACGCGGCGAGAACTGCGAGCGGTCGACGCCGTTGGGCACCACGCCGATCTTCACCGCGGGGATTCCGCGCGCGATCAGGCGGGCGCGCAGACCGTCATTGGTGGTGACGATGCGCGCGGCGGAGCGATAGAGGCGCTTCTCGAGCCGGCGCAGCAGACGCACCGCCGGGCTCGTCTCCGACATCATGCCCAGCGCCACCACCGAGTCCGGCCACAGATCGCGCACTTCGAGGAGCCAGGGCTTCCTGCGTACCCACCCGAGCATTCCGCCCGCAGCCCCAGCCAGAAGTTGCGGAGATGTCGCCACGATGACGTCCGCCTTCTGCCAGAGCCCTGCGAGGAACCCGCCAACGCCGAAACTCGCGAAATCCAGCATCCGGCGCCAGCGCCCCTCGTTGGGCGCGAGATAGGTCCAGACCCGGACCACGTCGATGCCGTCGATCCTCTCGCGCTGCAGCAGCCGGTTCCGGTAGGGCGCCAGTACAACACCCGCGGGAAAATTCGGGACCGAGGTGACGACCGTGACCGCGACTCCGGCCTCCACCCACCGCTTGCAATGGGCATGGGTGCGGATCGCCGGCGCGTTACGCTCTGGCAAGAAGTTGTCTGTTACAACAAGGACATGCATCGGAAGCTTGTTGGAAGGGGCTGACAAAAATTAACGGAAATCGCGACACTTCGAGCGGGTATAGCAGGCGCACCGAAAACCAAAAATCCAAATTCCATCAAAGCTTAGTCCCCCCGGCGCTTGCCCATGGGCCCTGGACATGAGACGGTAGCGGGTCGGCTTTAGCAGGGGGGCAGGTCGCAGCGGGCTGCGCATCAGCGGGGTAGTTGAGGGATGGAACCTGAGTACAGTTTTCGGGGGTAAGATCATGTTGCATGAGGGGGGCAAGGCGGGCGGGTCTCGAGTTTCGCGCCCGATCATTGCCGAACCCATTGAGCGGCCGGCGGCGTATCCGCACCTGGCGCTGCCGACGGTCCGCATACCGCGCACGGCCTGCATAGGCTGCGGTTATTGGGGCCGCAAGGTCGCCCGCAATCTCGCCGAGCTCAACGCGCTGCATGCCGCGGCCGATATCTCTCCCGGCGCTCTGGCCGAGGTCGTGAAGATGCACGACGTGCCCGGCCACGACCTGGACACCATTCTCGCCGATCCGAGCTGCGAAGCCGTCGCGATCGCCTCGCCGGCGCCGATGCACGGCGAACATGTGCGCCGCGCCCTGATGGCCGGCAAGCACGTCTTCGTCGAGAAGCCGCTGGCGCTCCAGTTGTTCGACGCCCATTCGCTGGTCAAGCTGGCGCGCGAGCGTGGACGCATCCTCATGGTCGGCCATCTGCTTCGCTATCACCCCGTCGTCATGGCGCTGGTCGATCTGGCGCGCAAGGGCAGGCTCGGCGCCGTCAAGCACGTCTATTCGCGCCGTTTCAGCCTCGGCAAGATCCGCATGGAAGAAGACGTGATGTGGTCCTTGGCGCCGCACGATATCTCCATCGTGCTGGCCCTGATCGGCGAGACGCCAAGCTACGTGTCCGCCGAGACCACGAGCATCCTGACCCCCGGCATCGCCGATATCGCCAACATCCATCTCGGCTTCCCCAGCGGCATCAGCGCGCGCGTCTCGGTCTCCTGGCTCAATCCGACCAAGGAGCAGCGCACGGTGGTGATCGGTTCCAAGGCGCATGCGGTGTTCGACGACATCCAGCCCTGGGAGAAAAAGCTGCAGATCTACGATCATCGCGTCGACGTCTCGACCGGCCAGCCGACCATCGACCGCGCCGATCCCGTCTCGCCGGTCGTGGAACAGGCGGAGCCGCTGAAGGAAGAGCTTTCGCACTTCCTCGACTGCGTCGCCACCGGGCGCCAGCCCGTCACCGACGGCCACGAGGCCCTGAGCGTGCTGAGCGTTCTCGAAGGCGCGGCAACCTCGGCGCGTTCGAAGAACTCTTAGAGCTTTCGCGGCTTTTCCGGCCGGCGCTCTACAGGAGCGCGGGCATTTTTCCATCACAATTGCGGCCGCGGGCTTGCCAAGATTGACCGGGCGTAACATTGTCCGGCTGCTCGCGGGCGCGGCCCGCAGATCCAGTCAAGGGGAGTCTTCGATGTTTGCCTCAGTGCGTACTCTGGCCGTTTCGGCGGCCCTGGCCGGACTTGCGTTGTGCGCCGTTCCCGCGCAGGCGTTCGTTTACGGCGGCTATCACATCATGCCGACGAAATCCTACGCCGCGAAGATGGCCAAGCTCGGCCATACGCCTTCGGGCCCGATGAACTACTATGGCGGCTCGGTGTTCTCGAGCTCCAAGCTCGTCTCGGTGATGTGGGGTTCGGGCGTCAATTCGACGATTGTCTCGACCATTCCCGGATTCTCGGGCGCGATCGTGGACAGCACCTATGTCGACCAGATGGGCGAGTACAGCACCAAGGGCGTGGTCACGATCAACGGCCACAAGGGCACCAAGCAGACCATCACCCGCGGTAGCTATCTGGGCCAGGTCGTGATTACGCCCAAGAACCAGAACACGACCCTGGACGACACCGACATCCAGGCCGAGATCAAGCACCAGATCAACATCGGCGCGTTGCCGCCGCGCGATCCGAACACGCTCTACCAGATCTACTTTCCGCGCGACATCACCATCACCTTGGACGGGCTGACCTCCTGCGTGGATTTCGGCGCCTATCACTTCGCCACGATCGACACTGCGATCTCGAAGAAGAAGAATATCTTCTACGCAGTCGAACCCGATTGCGGTTCGGGCATCAGCTCGATCACCTTCGCCGCCAGCCATGAATTCGCGGAAGCGACGACGGACAACGTGCCGACTCCGGGCTCCAACCCCGATTTCCCGCAAGCCTGGAACGACTCTGCCGGCTTCGAGGTCGGCGACAAGTGCAGCGGCCATGGCACGCTGACCGCCACCGGCGGCAGCTGGATCGTGACCCAGTACTATCTGAACAGCAAGAACGGCTGCAGCACGGGCAACTACACCAGCCCGTAGTCGAGGATGCGCGGCCGGGAGCCCAGGCTCCCGGCTGCAGCATGCCGGGTTTGGCATAACGGAAATCGATCACATTTGCTGCTTCAGGCTTGCCAGGCATTCGGGCAGGCATCACTGTCTCACCCGCGTGCAGGCACGGCGCGCCGTTTAGCCAAGGGAGGCCTCGATGTTTTCCTCAATGCGCATTGCGGCCGCGTCGGCGGCCCTGGCCGGACTTGCGCTTTGCGCCGCACCCGCTCAGGCATTCGTGTACGGCGCCTATCACGTCATGCCGACGCCTTCCTATCTGGCGAAGATGGCCAAGATCGGCCGCGCGCCGGTGATGAATGCCGGGCTGATGAACTACTATGGCGGCTCCGTGTTCACGAGTTCCAAGGTCGTTTCGGTGATGTGGGGCTTCGACGTTCCGAGCTTCACTGTGAACGGCGTTCCAGCGTTCACCTCGGCCCTGGTCAACAGCATTTATGTCGACCAGATGGCCGAGTACGACACCCATCTGCGCGGCATCAACGGCCACAGAGGGACCTACCAGGACATCGGCCGCGGCACGTTCGTCTCCCAGGTCACGTTCACGCCCAGGAACAAGAACACCAGCCTGACCGATGCCGATATCCAGGCCGAGCTCAAGCATCAGATCAAAGTCCACAATCTCCCGGCTCCCGACCTGAACACCCTGTACATGATTTATTTCCCCAAGAACGTGACCATCAATCTGGACGGCTTGATCTCCTGCCAGGATTTCGGCGCCTATCACTTCGCCACCGTCGACACCAAGCTCTCGAAGAAGAATATCTTCTACGCGGTCGAACCGGCCTGCACCTATGGCTTCAGCACCATCACCTTCATCGCCAGCCATGAGTTCGCGGAAGCCACGACCGATAACGTGCCGACGCCGGGGTCCAATCCGGACTTCCCGCAAGCCTGGAACGACGCCGACGGCTTCGAGATCGGCGACAAATGCGGCACCAGCGGCACGCTGACCCAGGGCCAGAACCACTTCACGGTGACGCAGTACTTCCTCAACAGCACCGGCCAGTGCAGCACGGGCGATTATACCAGTCCCTGAAGACCGTACCGATACGGAGCCTTTCCAGCCCCTTCCTCCGCGCTTGCGGGGGAGGGGGTTTTTGTTAGTGTAACGATGGGTTAACCCAATATGCTCTTGATTCCGCGAGCGTTGTCGCAACAGGCGCCCAGCCGGGGCTTTGCATGAACGTCTGCATGGTCGTCCAGAACAACGTCACGCGCGACGGGCGGGTGATGCGCGAGGCCAACTCGCTGCAGCGCGCCGGCCACAGCGTGACGGTGCTGGGATTGCTCGATGCCGACGCCGCTTCGCCGGTCGAGTACCTGGACAGCGGGGTTCGCATCTTCCGGGTCTTCTGGCTCGCCAATGCCTATCGCAGCCTGATCTGGTCGGCGCTGTTGCGGGTGCTGCCGGTGTTCGCGGTCATCGTCGTGGTGCTCGCGGCCATCGCCTATGGGCTCAAGCTGCTCTTCGCCGCGCACGGCCCGCTCGCCCAGGGCGGGTTGGCGCTGATGCGGTTCGTCCGCGGCGCCATGGCATGGAGCGTGCTCGATGCCATCTATGCGGTGCTGGTGGTGCTGATCGCGGCCGCGCTCGTCTATCTGATATGGCGCGCCGCGCGGGCCTATCTCGGGCTGTTCGGTACCGGTGCGCGCATGCGCGCCAACGAAGAGGACACCATCCGCCGCTACGCCGAAGCGCTGATCAAGGAAGGCGCGCTCGACGACGCGGATTTTCCTTCGGTCAAGTCGCGCATCCCGTCCTGGGTTCCGGACTGGCTGCTCGCCGTGACTCTGGAGCCGCTCGAATGGTTCGGCGGCAATGCCACGCGTTTCACCCTGCTGCGCTACCGCGCGCGGGAGATGACCGAGGTCGCGGTCCGCATCAAGCCCGACATCGTCCATTGCCACGATTGCCTGACCCTGCCCACCGGCGTGCGCATCAAGAAGAAGCTCGGCATCCCGCTGATCTACGATGCGCACGAGATCTACGAGGCCGCCGCGACGCGCATGGCCGGCATCACCGACTATTATGCGCGCGTCCACAAGAAGTATCTCAAGCACGTCGACGGCTTCATCGCGGTCAACGACAGCGCCGCGCTCTATTACCACCATGCCTATCCGCAGACGCCCAAGCCGGTGGTGATCCGCAACGCCATTCAGCTCTCGCCCAGCGAACCTTATGACGGCCGGTTGCACGATGCGGCCGACCTGCCCGAAGATCGCCGGATCCTGCTCTATCAGGGCGGTTTCTCCGAAGGCCGCGGCTTGCCGACCTTGGTGCGCGCCGCGTTCCTGCTGCCGCCGAACTGGAGCCTGGTGATGATGGGCTGGGGCCCGCTCGCCGGCCAGCTCAAGCAGATCGCCGCGCAGGCGATAAGCCGCTCCGGCCGCGAGGGGGACCAGGAGAAGATCCGCTTCATCCCGCCGGCGCCGCAGAAGGAGCTGAAATCCTGGACCCAGGGTGCAACGCTGGGCATCATTCCCTATGACGGCAAGATGCTGAACCACTGGATCGCGACACCGAACAAGCTGTGGGAATATCCGGGCGCCGGCGTGCCGCTGATCGTGCAGCCCTTCCCGGAGATGCGCCGCGTGGTCACGACCTACAAATGCGGCTGGGTGCTGCCGGAGAGCCTGACCGCAAGCGGCATCGCCGACCTCGTGGCATCGCTCAGCGACGAGGAAATCGCGCAGGCCCGTCTCGGCTGCATGCGCTTCATCGAAGCCGACAATTGGAGCGCCCGCTACGAGAAGCGCCTGCTCGATCTCTATGCCGGCTTCGCGGGAAGCGGGACGCATGCGTAACTCTCTTCAGTGTCATTCCCGGCCGAGCGACACGACAGTGTCGCGAGGGGAAGGGAATCCATTTGGAGGCGCAGCCCACGCTCGCCGCCCATGGATTCCCTTCCCCTCGCTTCGCCTTCGGCTCCGCTCGGCCGGGAATGACACTTGGGACGGAGGCACCCAAACGCGATGACCCCCTCCCAGGCACTCCTACTCCTCGCCGCTTTCGGCATCGGCGTCGCGCTCACGGCCGTGGTGATGTGGGCGCGGGAACGTTGGAGCGCCCAATCGCAGAGCCGCGTGGCGCAGATCCGCGACACCTACGAGCCGCTGTTCGCCGATCTGTGGTCGGACGAAATGCACAAGCGGCTCGCGGCGCTGTTCGTCGCCCAGCGCGTGGCGCGCTCGAAGAGCGGCGCGCGCGGTCTGGGCCAGGTGCTCGTCTCTTTCGTGCGGCGCAGGCTCGCCGCCGAGAGCGGGGGCGACGCGTATGACGATGTGCGTCTGGCGCTGACCCTGCTCGCCAGCGATGCCGTGCGCCAGGCGCTCAAGGAGAGCGGGCAGGGTCTCGATCTCAGCGGCCTCGATTTCCGCGGCGCATCGCTGGCCGGCATCAATCTTCAGCGCTTCCGTCTGGCGCAATGCGTCTTCGACCGCTGCCGGCTCGCCGGCGCAAGGCTCAGCGACTGCGACCTTTCCGGATCGTCGCTGGTGGGCGCCGATCTATCCGGCGCCGATCTGCGCCGCGCGGATTTTTCGGAGGCCGATCTCACCGACGCCGACTTCACGCGCGCCAAGGTGGCCGGTGCGAATTTCACCAACAGCAACATCGGCGGCGCGATCCTGTCGGAGGCCCAGGGCCTGGTGCAGGAGCAGCTCGACCAGGCTTTCGGCGACAGCGGCACCGCGGTGCCGGAACGCATGCGCTTCGTGCCCGGCCGCGTCCAGCGCCTGCGCCGCGAGTAGACGATGACCAAGGACTTTTATTGCCATCCCAGTGCCGTGGTCGACGATGGCTGCACCATCGGCGCCGGCACCAAGATCTGGCATTTCGCGCATATCCTGGGCGGCACCCGCATCGGCGCGCGTTGCGTGATCGCCCAGAACGTGATGATCGGACCCAACGCCGTCGTCGGCGACGGCTGCAAGGTCCAGAACAACGTCTCGATCTATGAAGGCGTGACACTCGAAGACGACGTCTTTTGCGGCCCGTCGATGGTGTTCACCAACGTGCTCTATCCACGCGCCCATGTGAACCGGCGCGCCGAGTTCCTGCCCACCTTGGTGCGCAAGGGCGCCACAATCGGGGCCAACGCCACCATCGTGTGCGGCACCACGCTCGGTCGCTATGCCATGGTGGGCGCGGGCGCCGTGGTGACGCGCGACGTGCAGGACCATGCGCTGGTGATCGGGGCGCCCGCCCGGCGCATCGGCTGGGTCAGCCGCAGCGGCGACCGGCTTGGCGACGATCTCGTCTGTCCGCGCACGGCGGAGCGCTATCGCCTCGACGGTGCCGGATTGCGGCTTCTGGACTGAGGTCCGATGTTGCTTGAAAGCCCTGGTGCGCCGGGCCATAGTCCCGCCCCCGAAACCCGGCTTTTTGAGACGAAACCAACGCCATGAAACTCAAGCAATTGAACGAGGCCATCGCCGCGGCCTGCAATGTCCGCCCGCAACTGGTGACCGCGGTCCAGACCGAAACCTTCCGCCAGATCAAGGCCGCGTTGGACAAGGGCGAAAAGATCGTCGTGCCCGATTGGGGGATTTTCGCGGTCAAGGAGACCCCGGCGATGGACGGCAAGCCCGCGAAAAAGATCGTGCGCTTCCGCGACCGCACCGGCGAGATCGCCGAAAAGAAGGAAAAAAAGGGCAAGGGCGAGGGCAAGAAGGCCAAGCGGGAGAAGGACGGAAAAAAGGCCGAGCCCGTGGACAAGGAAGCCGGCGAAGACTAGCAGCGGGCAGGGCGGCACGCGCCATCGACACCCCTCGACAGGAGACCTCGGACGCAGCCGCGCCGGCGCATTGCCCCGGATCGCGTCGCTGTGGTTTTATCCGGCTAGATAGCCAGGGAGAGAAAACATGCGCGACTACCTGAAATTCTACATCGACGGCGAGTGGGTCGACCCGGTCGCGCCCAAGACCGAGGATGTGATCAATCCCGCGACCGAGGAGGCGTTCGCGCGGGTCTCGCTGGGTTCCAAGGCCGACGTGGACAAGGCCGTGGCGGCCGCGCGGCGCGCTTTCGAAACCTTCTCGCAGACGACGAAGGAAGAGCGGCTGGCGCTGCTCGAGAAGATTCTTGGCGTCTACCAGAAGCGCTATGGCGAAATGGTCGAGGCGATCTCCAAAGAAATGGGTGCGCCGCTCGGCCTCTCCAAGAACGCGCAGGCCGCGATGGGCATCGCCCATTTCAGCCAGGCCATGAAGGTGCTGAAGGACTTCCAGTTCGAGAAGGTCAGCGGCACGACCGCGGTGGTTTATGAGCCGGTCGGCGTCATCGGCATGATCACGCCGTGGAACTGGCCGATCAACCAGATCGCCTGCAAGGTGGCGCCGGCGCTGGCAGCGGGCTGCACCATGGTGCTCAAGCCCTCCGAAGTCGCCCCGATCAACGCCATCCTCTTCGCCGAGGTCCTGCACGAGGCGGGCGTGCCCAAGGGCGTCTTCAACCTGGTGAACGGCGACGGCCCGACGGTGGGCGAGGCGATGTCGAACCATCCAGGCATCGACATGATGTCGTTCACCGGCTCGACGCGCGCAGGCATCGCCGTCGCCAAGGCGGCTGCCAACACCGTCAAGCGCGTGGCGCAGGAGCTGGGCGGCAAGTCCGCCAACATCGTGCTCGACGACGCCGATCTCAAGAAGGCCGTGGTCGGCGGCGTGATGAACATGTTCTCGAACAGCGGCCAGTCCTGCAATGCGCCCAGCCGCATGTTCGTGCCGCGCGCCAAGCAGGATGAGGCGGCGGCGATCGCCAAGGCCACTGCCGAGAAGGTCAAGGTCGGGGATCCCTTCGCCGACGGCACGACCATGGGCCCGGTGGTCAACGAGACCCAGTTCAACAAGATCCAGGCGCTGATCCAGAAGGGCATCGACGAGGGCGCGCGGCTGGTCTGCGGCGGCGTCGGCCGTCCGGACGGCTTGAACCGCGGCTATTTCGTCAAGCCTACGGTGTTCGCCGACGTCACCAACGACATGACCATCGCGCGCGAGGAGATTTTCGGGCCGGTGCTGGCCATGCTGCCCTACGACAGCGAAGAGGATGCGATCCGGCAGGCGAATGACACCGTGTACGGACTGTCCGGGTACGTACAATCAGGAAGCCTCGAGCACGCGCGCAAGGTGGCGGCGCGGCTGCGCACCGGAAACGTTCATCTGAACGGCGCCGGCGTCGATCTCGCCGCACCCTTCGGCGGCTACAAGCAGTCCGGCACCGGCCGCGAATGGGGCGAGTTCGGCTTCGAGGAGTTCCTCGAGATCAAGGCGGTGATGGGTTACGAGGCGGCGTAGCCGCCGGGGATGTCATGGCCCGCGAATGCGGGCCACCCAGGTGACATCTGCTGCGTCGAAGCGGAGAGAAGTTTTCGTGCCGACCCCCAATGCCGTGCGGAACCCAACTGGGTGGCCCGCATTCGCGGGCCATGACACCTGCGTTTTTTCCATAGGTACGGTCCCCATCCCCGGCCGCGTGCTGATCGCGCCGATGACGGGGGTGTCGGACCTGCCGTTCCGGCGCGCGGCGTCGCGCTGCGGCGCGGCGTATGTCGCGACCGAGATGGTGGCTTGCGACGCCTTCGCGCGCGGCCGTCCCGACGTCGTGCGCCGCGCCGCGGTGGGCGATGGCTTGCCGCTGATGGTGATTCAGCTCGTCGGCCGCGATGCGCAATGGATCGCCAGGGGCGCGACGCTCGCCGAACAGGCCGGCGCCGATATCGTCGATATCAACATGGGCTGCCCCGCCAAGGAAGTCGCCGGCGCGCAGTCCGGCGCGGCGCTGATGCGCGACCTCGATCACGCGGAAGCGCTGATCGCCGCGGCGGTGAACGCCGTTTCCTGCCCGGTCACCGTCAAGATGCGCCTGGGCTGGGATTGCGTCGTCGCGCCCGAATTGGCGATGCGCGCCGAACGCGCCGGCGCGTGCGCGCTCACCGTGCACGGCCGCACGCGCCAGCAATTCTACGGCGGCAAGGCCGATTGGCGTGCGGTCGCCGCGGTGAAACAGGCGGTCACGATCCCGGTGATCGTCAACGGCGACGTGACCGACGCCGCTTCCGCACGCGAAGCGCTGGCGCAATCGGGCGCCGACGCGATCATGATCGGCCGCGGCGCCTATGGCCGCCCCTGGATCGCGAGCGTTCTCGACGGCAAGCGCCTCGAGCCCGATCTCGACGAGCGCCTGGCCATTGCGCTCGACCACTTCGCCGACACCTTGTCGTTCTACGGCGACGCGCTGGGCCTGCGCGTGTTCCGCAAGCATCTGGGCTGGTATGTTGAACATGCCCCTTGCGGAACTGCAGATCGGCGGCGCGCAGCGAAGTCCGCCCTCTGCCGAATGTCGAGCGCGCGCGAAGTCGAGCGCGCGCTCGCGGATCTCTGGCAAGGCGAATGGAGGATGGCGGCATGATCGAGAGGCGCGTCGACATCGCGACCAAGAACGGCGCGATGGCGACCTTCATCGTCCACCCCGAGCGCGGCGGGCCACATCCGGTCATCCTGTTCTTCATGGACGCGCCCGGCATCCGCGAGGAGCTGCGCGATATGGCGCGGCGCTTGGCCACGTCCGGCTACTACGTGATGTTGCCGAACCTCTACTACCGCTCCGGCGCCGAGGAGCTGGGTGTCTTCATCGGCGAGCAAGCGTCCGCCACGCGCAAGAAGATGTTCGCATTGATGTCGACGCTCTCGATCCCGCTGGTGATGGCGGATGGGGATGCATTGCTTGCCCATGCGTCGGGCGATCCCGCGGCGTCGAAGGGTCCCGTCGGCACGCTCGGCTATTGCATGAGCGGCCAATACGCCATCGCTGCCGCGGGCCGCCATCCCGAACGCGTGCGTGCTGCGGCCTCGATCTATGGCGTGCGGCTGAAGACGGACGCAGTGGATTCTCCGCATCTTGCCGCCGCCAAATCCAAGGCCGAGATCTATGTCGCCTGGGCCGAGACCGACCACTACGCCCCGCTCGAGGAGTTGCCGCCACTCGAAGCCGCGCTGCGCGAGAGCGGCGTCAAGCACGAGGTCGAGCTCTACAAGGGCGCCGATCACGGCTTCGCCTTCCCCGAGCGCCCCGCCTACGACAAGCAGGCGGCCGAGCGGCATTGGGAGCGATTGCTGGCACTGTATGGGCGGGCGCTGAGGTCTTGATACAAATTATTGTTGTCATGGCCCGCAAATGCGGGCCAGCCAGGTGACGCTTGCGCGATTTCGCAGCTTCTGACATTGACCCGGTTTGTATATTCTCCGCATGGCGATACGCTGAACAGCGGAGCTGATAAGTGAGGAAGCAATGCTGCGATCTGCGGCAGATTTCAATATTCCTCAACAGGATTGGGACAAAGCCAAGGCGGAAGCGCGCGCCGCGATGATTGAACGCGCCAAGCTGCGAGGGCGGCTTGCTTATTCCGAATTAGTTCCCAAGATTGAGACAGTTCGGTTTGAGGCATTCGACGTTCGCTTATTTCATCTTCTGGGCGAGTGTCGGTAGAAGAAGACGCCGCCGGCCGCGGGATGCTCAGCGCGGTAGTAGTTCACAAACGAGACGACATGCAGCCAGGACAGGGCTTTTTTTTACTTGCAAAGCATCTCGGGCGGGACACGAAGGATGTGCTCAAGTTTTGGATAAACGAGCTGAACAAAGTTCACGACTACTGGGCAAACAAAACCAAGCCATAGGAACGCCCAAGATCGGCCGCGCTTGTCGTGTTCGTCAGGTTGTGCAGAACCGACCTGGGTGGCCCGCATTCGCGGGCCATGACATTGGGAACATGACGGCGAGAGATAGCCCTAATCCTTCGCCCGCTCGACATAGGAGCCGTCTTCCGTCAGCACGACGATGCGCGTGCCCGGCACGATGTGGGTCGGCACCATGGTGCGCACGCCGTTGGACAGCATCGCCGGCTTGAACGAGCCCGAGGCGGTCTGGCCCTTCATCGCGGGCTCGGTCTCGGTCACTTCCAAGGTCACGCGCTGCGGCAGCTCGATGGAAACCGGCAGGCCGTTATAGGTGGCAAGCCGCACCTCCATGTTCTCCTGAAGGTACGGCGCCATGCCGCCCAGGATGTCGCTGCCGACATGGATCTGGTCGAAGGTCTCCGGCTGCATGAAGACGTAATGCTCGCCGTCCTGGTAGAGGTAATTGTAGGTCTGGTAGTCGATGAACGCCTTCTCCAGGCTGTCCGTGGTCTTGTAGCGCTCCGCCACCTTGACCCCGTCGCTGATGCGGCGCATCTGCCGCT
>Ga0213880_10000016_pt1 | contig 100001 bp, 109 predicted proteins | sample BarmaccoBMER_R07_FD_165047 | JGI IMG/M metagenome (GOLD analysis project Ga0213880, IMG submission 165047) | Barbacenia macrantha exposed rock microbial communities from rupestrian grasslands, the National Park of Serra do Cipo, Brazil - ER_R07 ... | reverse complement strand
TTTCGGTGTTGATGGTGCGTAGTTCCTCGCCGACCCAGGAATTGATCGCGCTCGGCGTGATCGTCCAGAAGCTGCTCCAGCCGATCTGGTCGTTCTCCAGCGACCCCGGCGGAAAGAAGGCGCCGAGCTTGACCGACCAACGCCACGCGCCGGTGGAGACCGGGCGGTAGCGGATGTAAGCCTCGAGCAGATCTATCGCCGGGCCATACGCGGCATTGATCCGCCCGGTCGCGGTGAGCGTGAGTTCGGGGAGCACGATGACGCGGCCTTCGCCGATGATGTCGCCGATGTGCAGGCCGTTGTCGTCTTCGCCGTAGCGCAGCTTGCCCAGGCCGCCGTCGATCAGCGAGTCGATGTGCGGCGCCATCACCAGGCGCGCATCGCCATAGCCCGCGAACTGGAAGTCGATCGCGTGCGCCGGCGAGGCGAGGCACAGCAAGAAGAGGGTGAGGCGCTTCATGCGGCCTCGCTCAACGCGTGCGCGTCCTGGGGCAGACGGATCTCGACCGTCGTGCCGTAGCCCGGCGCGCTCGCGATCGTGAGCGTGCCGCCATGCAGTTCGACGATCGCCTTGGCGAAGGGCAGCCCCAGTCCGGCGCCCTGATGCTGACCGTCGAGCGCGGAGCGCAGCCGGTGGAAGGGCTTGGTGACGACCGCGAGGTCTGCCGCCTCCATGCCGATTCCGCTGTCCGCAATGCGAATGATGAGCGCGTTCGCTTCGTGCCGCGCCTCGACGCGGATCTGACCGCCCGCGGGCGTGAACTTGACGGCATTGTGCAGAATGCTGGCAAAAGCCTGGGCCAGCTTGTCCGCGTCGCCGTCGATCTCGGGGAGTTCTTGCGTCTCGACGATCACCTCCAACGCCGCCGCGCCGGAGAGTACCGTGGCGAGCGCACGCTGCAGCACCTGCGAGGGCGCCATGCGCCGGCGGGCGATGACCAGCGTGCCCTTCTCGACCTCGGCCAGATCCAGCATGCACGAGACCAGCGCGAGCAGCTTCTCGCCGCTGTCGCAGATGTCGCCGGCATAGTCGCGGTAGCGCGCGACCCCGAGGGGGCCGAGAATCTCCTGCCGCAGCATGTCGCCGAAGCCGACGATGGCATTCAACGGCGTGCGTAATTCGTGGCTCATATTGGCGAGGAACTGCGATTTGGCCTCGTTGGCGCGGACGGCTTCGTTGCGCGCGGTCTCGAGAGCGCCGATCATCGCGGTAAGCGCGGCTTCGCGTTCGGCGATGGAGCCGGTCATGCCGGCGATCGCTCTGCTCAGCTGCCCGATCTCGTCCTTGCCGCCGACGGGCGCGGGCGTCGTGTAGTCGCCCGCGGCGATGCGCCTTGCCGTCGCCGCCAACGCTTCCAGCGGCCGCGCCGCGCGGCGCACCACCAGCATCGCTGCAGCCGCGGCGAGGACCAGTGCGAAGAACAGCACCAACAGTATCGGCGGCACGATCGCGCGATAGGCGGCAAACGCCTCCGCCATCGGATAGCCGAGCACCGCGACCACCGGCGCGCTGTGGGACGCGGTCTTGAGAAACGTGCTCACGGTGAGGAATTCGTCCGCTTCGGCATTCTCGATGACGGCGCCGGCTTGTACTGCGACGTGCGCGTCGGGAAGCGGAATGCGATCGGGACCGCTGCGCGTGCGCGCGCTCACGCGCCAACGCCCGTCCGCGCGCAAGGTCGCAAGCGCGATCGAGCGCTGGGTCTGCGAAAGCGTGCCGAGCTTGGCGAGCAAAGCATCGTCGATGGGCACGCAGGCGGCGATGAAGGCGATCGCCACCGGCGCGCGCACCGGCACGACGACGATCCAGTAGACCCTGCCGCCAAGTGTCGCGAGCGAAGTTCGCCCGCCCGACGTGGTCGAATCGTTGAGCATCTGCGGCCATGCGAAAGCCTTGCCGGTCATCCCCGCCGCACCGGTATCTGCAGTGGTGGTGCCGTCGAGCCCCACCAGCATCATGCGCGTGGCGCCGACGCGCCTGCCGTGATTGCGCAGCGCCGACAGCTCGGTCTCGTAATCGTGCCGCGCGATGGCCTGGCGCAGAGCGAAGTCGAGGGACAGCACCTCGACGTCGTCGGCGACGCGCTCGGAAAGCAGCGTGAGCTGACGCTGGAACACGGCGGTGGCTTGCGTCAGTTCGACCTTGGCTTTTTCGACCAAGCTGTGGCGCAGATAAACGTAAGCTGCGAAACCGGTGAGCATCTGCACGACCGCCAGCGTCACGACCAGGAAGAGGGCGAGGCGGTGGCGGAAGCCCACGTCAATAGTCCTTGTGCATCCGGCGCATCGCCGGCGCCGCATTGAGAGCGATCTTGAGGGCGAGCGTGGTATCGCCACCGACTTTCAGCGCGACGACGGCCGGTTTCTCGCCGATGCGGGCCTGCGGATGCCAGAGCAGAGCGCGCCAGGTTCCCTCGGGCACGTCGCGCAGGTTCGCGGTGCCTTTGTCGTCCGTGACGGCGGCGAAGGGCGCATCGGCGACGAACACATAGGCCACCATGTTGTCGTGGATGTTGCAACCGATGGCGGCAACGCCCGGCTTGTCGAAAACGACCGGCTTCGACACCTCGCCCTTGTCGATCTCGAACTCGAACTGCTTGACGGGAGAGAACGAGTAGACTTGGTGCATGGTGGCGTCGTTGTTGGTGAAGACGACGTCGCCGCCCTTACGCACCGCAACCACCAGCGGCAGGAACATCTCGTCGCGCTGGTCGATGATGGCGCGAAGCGGCACATGCGAAGCCGCGCCGGCGTCGCCCGTAAGCGTGACCACCGCGCTGGCCGCGGGCTTTCCGGCCGAATCCGTCACGACGACATGCACGGTTGCGGCGCTGACGGTTGTGCAAGCGAGCGCGCTCGCACAGCCGAGAATGCAAAGAAGCCTTTGGAACATGGGTTTAAGCTAAGCGGAATTGGTTAGCGAAGTGATACGTTGACGAAAGGCGGGGGCGGGCGCTTAACCTTCGTCAAAGGCTGAACAAGCGGTAAACGCCGCGGGGGGAGAGATGGCCGACGACGCGACCAAGTCCACGCGCATGGGTCTTGTGCTGGCGGCATCTTCCGCCGGCACGGTGTTCGAGTGGTACGATTTCTTCATTTTCGGCTCGCTTGCCGGCATCATCGCCAAACACTTCTTCGCGAGCGTAGGCGAGACCCAGGGCTACATCTTCGCGCTGCTGACCTTCGCGGCGGGTTTCGCAGTGCGGCCGCTGGGCGCCCTTGTGTTCGGCTGGTTCGGCGACCGCACGGGCCGCAAGCGCACCTTCCTGGTCACGATCACGATCATGGGCCTGGCGACCTTCGCCATCGGCCTGTTGCCCGATGCTTCCGCCGCCGGTCTCGATGCCGCCTGGGCGCTGCTGGCCTTACGACTGCTGCAGGGTTTCGCCGTGGGCGGCGAGTATGGCGGAGCGGCGATCTATGTCGCCGAGCATGCCGATCCCGCACGGCGCGGTCTGGCGACGGGCTGGATCCAGGTGGCGGCGACGGCGGGGCTGTTCCTGGCGCTGGCGGTGATCTTCGTCACGCGGGCGCAGGTGGGCGAAGCGGCGTTCGGCGCCTGGGGATGGCGCATCCCGTTCCTGCTCTCCGCGGGGCTGCTGGTCATTTCGCTCTGGATCCGGCTGCGACTCGACGAGTCGCCGCTGTTCCGCCAGATGCAGGAAGAGGGACGCGGCTCATGCGCGCCGCTGTCGGAGGCGTTCTTCCGCTGGCGGAATTTGCGCCTCGTCCTCATCGCGCTGTTCGCGCTGATGATGGGACAGGGCGTGGTCTGGTACACGGCGAATTTCTACGCGCAGATATTCCTCGAGCGCGTCGTCAAGGTCGAGCCCAGCACCGTGAACCTCATGATCATGGCCGCGCTGGTCGGCAGCGCGCTGCTGCATATGTTCTTTTCCTGGTTATCGGATTTGGTCGGCCGCAAGCCGATCATGCTGTTCGGCTTGGCGCTCGCGGCGCTCGTTTTCATCCCGGGATTCCGGATGCTGACCGCGGCGGTCAATCCGCAGCTCGCGCAAGCCTCGTCGCGGACGCCGGTGACGGTGGCGGCGGAGCCCAAGGATTGCTCGCTGCAATTCGATCCCATCGGCAAGTCGAAATTCACCTCCTCCTGCGACATCGCCAAGAGCACCCTGACGAGTCTGGGCGTGCCCTATCGCAACCAGGCGGCCACCGGCACGGCGCGAATTCTCGTCGGCACGCACGAGGTGGCAAGCTTCGACGGCGCGAAGCTGACGGCGGCCGAATTCGCGGCGGCGCGCAAGCGGTTCGAGACCGTGCTGAAGCAGGCCCTCGCGTCCGCCGGCTATCCCCTCAGTGCGTCGCCGGCACAGATCGATTTCGGCAAGGCGCTGCTCATTCTGATCGCGCTGATGACGGGCGCGGCGGCGCTCTACGGGCCGCAGGCGGCGGCGCTGGTCGAGCTGTTTCCGACGCGGATCCGATACTCGGCGCTATCGCTGCCCTACCACATCGGCAATGGCTGGTTCGGCGGCTTCCTTCCCGCGATCTCCTTCGCGGTGGTGGCGGCGACGGGGAATATCTACGCCGGCCTCTGGTATCCGGTCGTGATCGCGGGCATCGGCTTTTTCGTCACGCTGTTCTTCCTGCCGGAGACGCGGGGACAGGATATCGCGAATTAATCCCATCTATGCGCGCTCAATGTCGGTCTTGTCGAAGTCGGACCCGACATAGAGCAGCGGCGCCGACCGTACTTTGGCCAGCGCGTAGGCGCAGCAATCGCCAAAGTTCAGTTGCGCGCCGGATCGAAATCCGCGTCCATATTTGATGCGGGCTTGAAGTGCGATCCGCGCTTGATCAGCGTCTACGGGCACGAGATCTATATCCGCCGCCGAAAGGAACCCCTCCAGAGAGTTGATCTCTTTGAGCGGAGAGGCTCTTGCTCTTCCGGCGAGCACGGTGCCGATTTCAAGATAGCTGGCGGTCGACATGACACGCTGGCCAACCCGCTCTTTTTCGATTCTCTTCGCCAACCGATCGGCCTCTGGCTCGGCCAGGATGATCGCAACAGCGGCCGAAGAATCAATGACGATCACTCGGTGTCACCCGACGCTTCGTCCCATTCGGCTTTGGTGACCGGCCCCAAACGGTAGTTTTTCCTTATCTTCGCAGCATAAGCCAGAATTCGCTCTGCGCTGCCCTTTCGCGAGCCGCGCACCCGCTCGAGGCGCTCCGCCAGCGATTTCGTGACGGCCTCGGTCATGGTTTCACCGGTCAGCCGGCTCAAGGTTCGCGCCAGCCGATCCGCTTCCTTGGTCTTGATGCTCAATGCCATGGGCGGCGCTTTCTAGAAACGCATTCTAGATAGCACGAATTGGGCCCCTAGGCCAGCTACCCCTTCACCTCGAGCGGCACGCCGGGTTCGTTCTTGCTGGCGTGGATGACGAGCGAGCTCTTGGCGCGCGCGACGTTCTTCTCGGCGATCACCACGTCGGTGACGAAGCTCTGGAAGGCGGAGAGATCCTTGGCCACGCATTTGAGCAGGAAATCGGTCTCGCCGTTGAGCATGTGACACTCGCGTACCTGCGGCCAGGAGCGCACGCGTTCCTCGAACGCCTTGATCTCGTGGTCGTTCTGGCTGTGCAGCCCGACGAAGACGAACCCCGTCACCTCGAAGCCCAGCGCCCTGGAATCGAGTTCCGCATGATAGCCCTTGATGTAGCCGTCCTTTTCCAGCGTGCGCATGCGGCGCAGGCAAGGCGGCGCCGTGATCTTGGCGCGGCGCGACAGTTCCACATTGGTGATGCGGCCGTTGGATTGGAGTTCGGAAAGGATGCGTAAATCGATCGAGTCGAGCTTATGATGCTCCACGGGCCACCTGCGATGGTAAAGGTGCAGGGTTTTACTCCCGGGCGCGCGCCCGGCGCAATAAAATTTCTGTGCTGACGGCAGGTGCGCCCGAGTCGCGCCACCGGCTGCGGACCACCGTGCCGCGTCTCCACCAATGGCCTGAATCAAAAGAACAAATTGCTCGCCTTGACCTTTGGCGCCCCCGCTCCGATATGAGCAGGGCGGCTGCCCAAGGGGCCCTTTTTGCACTCGAGAGTCGTCATTCTGGGAAGCGGGCCGGCGGGTTGCACGGCCGCCGTCTATGCCGCGCGCGCCATGCTGGCGCCGACGCTGATCGCGGGAATCCAGCCCGGCGGCCAGCTCACCATCACCACCGAAGTCGAGAACTATCCCGGTTTCGCCGAGGCCATCCAGGGTCCATGGCTGATGGAGCAGATGCAGAAGCAGGCGGAGCACCTGGGCACGCACTTCGTCCAGGACACCATCGCCAGCGTTGATCTGGCGCGCCGGCCCTTCACGCTGATCGGCGATTCGGGCGAGCGCTATACCGCGGACACCCTGATCGTCGCCACCGGCGCCTCCGCCAATTGGTTGGGCCTGCCCAGCGAAGCGAAATACCAGGGCTTCGGCGTTTCGGCCTGCGCCACCTGCGACGGCTTCTTCTTCCGCGGAAAGAAGGTCGCGGTGGTCGGAGGCGGCAACACGGCGGCCGAGGAGGCGCTGTTCCTCACCAATTTCGCCGACCGGGTGACGCTCATCCATCGCCGCGACGTCTTGCGCGCCGACAAGACCAATCAGGCCCGGGTGATGGCGAACTCCAAGATCGACTGCCTGTTCGACACCGAGGTCGTGGAGGTCTTGGGCACGGACGCGCCAAAGGGCGTCAGCGCCGTGCGCCTGCGCAACACGATCACCGGCTCGTCGCGCACGCTCGAGGTGGACGGGCTCTTCGTCGCCATCGGCCACTCGCCGGCGACCGCGCTGTTCAAGGGCCAGATCGAGATGGACGAAGCGGGCTACATCAAGAGCGCGCCGGATTCGACGCATACCAGCGTGGCCGGCGTGTTCGCCGCGGGCGACGTGAAGGACAAGATCTTCCGCCAGGCCGTGACCGCGGCCGGGATGGGCTGCATGGCGGCGCTGGAGGCTGAGCGGTTTCTGGCGGCGGCGCACTGATGGGCGCACGCCGCGTTGAAATGATCGGTCACGAACTTTGCGTTGATGGGCCGGCATCGAACAGTTAGGGCAACGCCATGGACTGGGACAAGCTGCGCATCTTCCATTCCGTCGCATCGGCGGGAAGCTTTACCCATGCCGGGCAGATGCTGACCTTGAGCCAGTCCGCCGTCAGCCGCCAGATCAGCGCGCTCGAGGAAGAGATCACCACGCCCTTGTTCCAGCGTCACGCGCGCGGGCTGACGCTCACCGACGAGGGCGAGATGCTCTACGCCGCGGTCAGCGACGTGCTCAACCGGCTGGCGCAGGCGGAAGAGGCGCTCAAGAATGTGCGCGAGGCGCCGCGAGGCGTGCTCAAGATCACTTCCAGCCACGGCATCGGCACCTATTGGCTGGTGCCGCGTCTCGACGAGTTCCTGAAGGAATGTCCCGAAGTCGAAGTCCATCTGGTGATGGAGGACCGCGAGCTCGATCTCACCCAGCGCGAGGCCGATCTGGCCATCCGCATGCGCGCGCCGGTGCAGGCCGATCTGATCCAGCGCAAGCTCTTTACCGTGCACTATCACATGTACGCGACGAAGGAATATCTGGACAAGGCCGGCACGCCGCGCACCCTCGAAGAGCTCGCCGACCACACCGTCATCGGCTATGGCGAGACCGCGGCACCGGAAATCCGCGAGATCAACTGGCTGCTGGAAGCGACGCGGCGGCGCGTCAGCGGCAAGGGCCGCACCATCCGCATCAACAACGTCACAGGAATCCTGACCGCAACGCTCGCCGGCATCGGGGTCGCCGCGGTGCCGGATTATGTCGCCGCCGAACGCCCGCAGCTCATCCGCGTGATGCCGGATGTGCCGGGACCGAGCTTCGACGTGCATCTGGTCTATGCCGACGCGCTGCGCCAGGCCAAGCGCGTCGTCGCGTTCCGCGACTTCCTCGTCCGCTCCTCCAGAGAGTGGAAGTACTAAGCAACGCGTCCCAAAAAATTGCGGCGCCCGAAGGCGCCGCAGCCGTCCATGTCGGTCTATGGGATGTTGAATGGATGTATCGGCGCTTTGCCATTGGCCGGGTGAACGCTTGCGGCCGATGCGCCCGTCGGACATTGACTCTTCTTATGCGGGCAGTAGATGAACGGAGATGCTCCGCTGTCGGTATCGAACACGACCAAGCCCTCGTTGTTGATGCCCCACGCTTCCTGCGCGGTCGAGCCGTTGCCGGGATTGATAGACGTGAAGTCGCCGGTGCGGACGTCGTACACAAAGGCATGCCTATTGCCCGATCCGTCCGTATAGAGACCGGAGACTTGCCCTTGATCGTTGATGCCTTCCGCCGTCGTCACGGCAACGGCGCCTGGAGCGTCGAACGTGATCAGATTATTGCCCTTCAGGACAAAGCCATGCTCGATGCCGCTTGAGTCGATGTAGCCTCCCGCCACATGGCCCTTGTTGTTGATCTGTCGCGGATTGGTGGAAGTTATGCCCGCAACATCAAGCGTGAAGGGGCCCCTGAACTTTCCATTCTTCCCTTCAAAGCCCAGCCGGGTACTTCCATCTGTATCGAGATAGTCGCCGACATACAGGTCCTTGTCGTTGCCGCCCTGAGCGACGCCATCCATGACATCGCCGTTGGGGTTCTTGAGAAGTTTGACCGTGCCCGTCGGAGACCGGTAGAATTCCTCGCCGAACGTGAAGCCGCTCTTCAATGCGAGGCCCGTGATACTTCCATCATTGCGGATGGCTCGTGCTTCGGCCTGACTTCCGTCGGTAAGGTCGAAGGTGACGTAGTCGCTGCCGTCCGGATGACCGTAGAAGCCGTGCAGGATACCGGATGAATCCGTGTAGCCGCCCGCGATGACGTTGTCGTCGTTTATTCCGAATGGAAGCAAGGTCACCGCGCCGCTCGGAAACGCTATCGGTACGTATGTCACTGCTGCTTGTGCTGCATTAGAGAGCAACGCTGCGCTGACAAGGGCGCTCGCGCCAATCAAGAAGTTCCGCATGATGACTCCCCACATTTGAGTGTGCCGCCACTATAAGCCGGCACACCTCGATGGCAAAAGCCAATGATAGAGCGATGGCAAGGAAAATTTCCGCGCGAACGGGGAACCAATCCTGTACTGCTCTTTTGGATCAAAGGCGTCGCCAGGAAACCGGACTCGGCGCGCGTCAACACCGCCGAGCGGCGGTCTTGAACTGCGTCAGTCGCCCGAGCCATGAGAATGCTCCGGCGAAAGACTACGCCGCCGCCTTCCTGGCGTTCACCACCTGGTCGGCGAGCTTGCCACTCAGTTCGGCCAGATGATCGAAGCGCATCTCGAAGGTGCCCACCCCTTGGGTCAGCGAGCGCAGGTCGATGATCAGATCGGCGAGCTCGGATTGCGGCATCTGCGCCTCGACCGTGTCCCACCCCTTCCAGCCGTCGCGGGCGTCGAAGCCCATGAGCTGGCCGCGGCGGCTGCTCACCACCTGGTTGGCCTTGGCAGTGGCGTCGCTCGGCACATGGATGCGCACATGCATGATGGGCTCGAGCAGCACCGGGGCGCAGTTGGGCATGCCTTCCTGCATGGCGATGCGGCCCGCGGTCTGGAACGCCGCGTCGGAGGAGTCGACGGCATGATAGGAGCCGTCGATCAGGGCGACCGAGACGTCCACCACCGGAAATCCCAGCGGCCCGCTCTTGAGATATTCGACGACGCCCTTCTCCACCGATGGGATCCATTGCCGCGGCACCACGCCGCCCTTGACCTGGTCGAGGAAGACGAAGTCGCTGCCGCGCGGCAGCGGCTTGATCTCGATGATGACGTCGCCGAACTGCCCGTGTCCGCCGGACTGGCGTTTGTGGCGGCCATGCTGGGTCGTGCCGCGCTTGATCGTTTCCTTGTAGGGAACGCGCGGACGATGGGTGTTGAGCTTGAGGCCGTATTTGCTCTCCAGCCTTTCGACCGCGACCTTGAGGTGGATCTCGCCCTGGCCTTCCAGCGCCATCTCCTGCAGCTCGGCATTCTGGTCGAAGACGAGCGAGGGGTCTTCCTCGCGCAGCTTGGCGATCGCCGCGGTCAGCTTGACCTCGTCCTTGCGGTCGGCGGCCTCGATCGCCAGCCGATAGACCGGCGTCAGGTGCTCGATCGCCGGCGCCGCGGGTACTCTCTTGTTGCTCGACAGCAGGTCGCCGGTCGCCACCCCTTCCAGGCGGGCCAGCGCCACGGTATCGCCGGCATGCGCTTCCGAAAGCTTGGTCTGCGCCTCGCCCTTCAGCGCGAAGATGCCGCCGACGCGCGCATCGCCGCCCGACGCGGTGTGGAGCACGGCGCCGTCCTTCAGGCTTCCGGCCATCACCCGCGCCAGCGACAGCTTGCCGCCATGCGTCGAGTGGAACGTCTTGAGCACCTGCACGACCGCATCGCCGCCGGCTTCGAGACTCATGCGCTTGGCGGCGGCGCCGACTTGCGGGACCTCATGGCGCAGCGCCTTGAGCAGCCGCTCGACGCCGGCATTGGTCTCGGCCGAACCGAGCAGCGCCGGCACGATCAGCCCGTCCGCGAACTCGCGCGTCAAATCGGCGAACACCTCGTCGCGCGGCGGCTCGATGTCGGAGAGCAGCTCTTCCATCAGGTGCTCGTCGTAATCGGCGAGCTTCTCGAGCATGGCGAAGCGCTCGGCTTTTTCGGTGTCCTTGTCGTCGATGTCCACCAGCTGCGGCGCGGCGCCGGGCTTGAACACCCAGGCGCGCTCGAGCGCTAGATCAACGAAGCCCGTCACGGTGCTGCCATCCACGATCGGGATTTGGCGCACCAGCAGCGGCGTGTCGCTCACCTCGCGCAGCGCCTCCAGCACCTCGCGCAGGCCGGCATCGGCCTTGTCCAGCTTGTTGACGAACAGCATGTGCGGGATGCGCCGGTCGCTCAGCCGCTTCAAATAGGGCTTGAGCATCTGCATCTTCGCAGGCTCGGGCTCGCACACCACCACCGCCGCGTCGATGCCGGGAAGGACATTGAGCGTGTCCTGCAGGAATTCGATGGAGCCGGGACAGTCGAGAAAGGTGAAGCTCTGGTCGAGGTAGCGGGCGGTGGCGCAATTGACTTCCACGCCCATCTGGCGGGCGCGCGCTTCGGCGCTTGCATCGCCCACCGTGTTCTTCTGCGCAACGGCGCCCTTCCTCTGGATTGCGCCGGCGGCGAAGAGAATGCTCTCGAGCAGCGTGGTCTTGCCGCTGCCATAGGGTCCTACCAGGGCCACTGTGCGTGGCCCTTTTCCTCCATTTGTCACGACCGCCTCCATCACCCTGTAAGCAAGGGCGGCGAGGCGCGGCGGGCGCTTCATTTCCCAAGGCATTGGGCGGCGTCACGCGCCCCGCGAAAACGAATGCTCGCGCCGTTGCGCGAGCTTGGCAAGGCCTTGACGGCAAGGCGGGCGGCGCCTCAGCGGGGCGCGCTGCCAAATGTTGCCGGCTCGAGCTTGCGGCGCGACAGCCCCTCGACCATCTCCTCCAGCACTTGGATGAGCGCGGCGCGATCCTGGCGCCTCACCGCACCTTCGACCAGCGTGTTGAGGAACGCCGACGCCGCCAGCAATCCGACCGGCGCCTTCAAGGTCAGGAACAGGGGAACGCGCGTGCGCACCCAAGCCGCGACCGCGCCGGGAAGCTCGGGAAAGCCGAGCGCCTCGCGACGCAGCAGCACGATCTGCACCCCGGTGCCTTCCTGGAAGCCCGGCGGATTGCCCTTGGTCTTGGGGATGAGGACGATGCCCGAGCGGTCCGGCCGCCAGGCGTCGGAAAGCGTCGCGGTGAGTTTCCAGCCGCACTCGAAATCGCGGCAGGTCCCGGGCCGCGTGGCATAGATCGCGCAAAGTCCGCCGCCATCGAGATTGGGACAGCGCACGCCCGCAAGCTTCTTCAGCTCGGCAGCTTCGATGTGCAGCTCGCTGCAGCACACCGTGCAGCCGCCGCAAACGCGTCCGGGGACGAGGGGCATCAGCGCAATTCGCCGCAAAACCGCTGGATCCGCCGGCAGGCTTCTTCGAGCTTGGCGGTCGAGGTCGCGTAGGAGACGCGGAAGAAGGGCGACAATCCGAACGCCGCGCCGTGGACCGCGGCCACGCCTTCGCACTCCAGAAGCTCGGTGACGAAGTCCTCGTCGGTGGCGATCGTCCTGCCCGACGGCGCGCGCTTGCCGATCAGCGGCGCGATCGAGGGGTAGACATAGAACGCGCCTTCCGGCTTGGCGCAGGCGATGCCGCGGCACTGGTTGAGCATCGAGACCACGAGATCGCGGCGCTCCTCGAACACTTTCTGGAATCGGGGGATGAAATCCTGCGGCCCGGTCAGCGCCTCGACCGCCGCCCATTGCGAGATCGACGAGGCGTTCGAGGCCGACTGGGATTGCAGCTTCGCCATCGCCTTGATCAGCGGCTCCGGCCCGCCGCAATAGCCGATGCGCCAGCCGGTCATCGCATAGGCCTTCGACACGCCGTTCATGGTCAGCGTGCGCTCATACAGCGCGGGCACGACGGCCGCGATGGTGCGGAAGCGGAAGCCTTCGTAGACCAAATGCTCGTACATGTCGTCTGTCAGCACCCAGACCTGCGGATGCTTCATCAGCACCTCGCCCAGCGCCTTGAGCTCGTCTTCGGTGTAGCAGGCGCCGGTCGGGTTGCAGGGCTGGTTGAGGATCAGCCATTTTGTCTTGGGCGTGATCGCCTGCGCGAGCGCATCGGGGCGCAGCTTGAAGCCGTCTTCGAGGCGCGTCTCGGGCAGCACCGGTTTGCCGCCGGCGAGCAGCACGATGTCGGGATAGCTGACCCAATAGGGCGCCGGCACGATCACCTCGTCGCCCGGATTGACCGTCGCCATCAGCGCGTTGAAGACGATGGCCTTGCCGCCCGGCGACACGAAGGTCTGCGCTAGGGCGTAGTCGAGAGCGTTCTCGCGCTTGAATTTGAGAGCGATGGCCTTGCGCAGCTCGGGGATGCCCTCGACCGCGGTGTATTTGGTCTCGCCGCGCCGGATCGCGGCGATGGCGGCGTCCTTGATGTTTTCGGGCGTATCGTGGTCGGGCTCGCCGACACCCAGGCTGAGGACATCGCGGCCGGCCGCGATCAGGTCGCGCGCCTTCTGCGACGCGGCGATGGTGGGCGAGGGCTGGATGCGGCCCAGCGATTCGGCGAGGAAGCCTTTCGGCAGCGGTGCGGCGGACATGGTCTGAGCTAAGGGAGCTTGAGGGCGCCGTGCAAGGGGTTTGCAGATTTTCAACCCTGCCGGCGCTAATCTGCATGCCATGCGCCGGATTCTGCTCCTGGGACTGGTGGCGTTCGCGCTGGTGGCGTGCGCGAAGCCGAAGCCGCCGGCCGGCCGCTGGGAAGGTGCCTACGAATCGGGCGGCACTTTGATCGCGGCCCGGCTGGAGATCGCGCCGGACGGCGGCGTGCGGGTCAGCGCGCCCGACCTGACCGATGTGGCCGACGAAGATCGTGACGGCGCACGCACGCGCCTGGCGGGCGACCTTGCCGCGGGCTGGGATCAGGTGGCGCCCCGCACATTCGATTTCGACGGCGAGACCTTCCGCAAGCCCGGCGGGATCGCGCCGCAGATGATCTGGAAGGAGAAGACGCGGCGGATGTCGCTCGTCGTCTATCTGGGCACGCGTCCGGGACTTCGCATCCCGCTGCGCGCCGTGGACGGCTTCAGCGACGATCCGTTCATGCGTTAGCGGATATTTCTCCGGTGCGGGATTTCATTCGAACTTCGTGAAGGCGAAGAAGGCGGCAAGGCAAAGCAGCGCGAACGCCACCATGTGATTCCATCGCTGTGACTCGCCCAGATACGTCACCGAGAACACCGCGAAGACGGCCAGCGTGATCAGCTCCTGCATGGTCTTGAGCTGGGCTGCGGAATAGATGCGATAGCCGAAATGGTTGGCCGGCACCGCCAGACAGTATTCGAAGAAGGCGATGCCCCAGCCGATGAGGACGAGCAGCCAGAGGGGGGTGTTGGGAAAGCGCAGCTGTCCGTACCAGGCGAAGGTCATGAAGATGTTGGAGCCGCACAGCAGCAGGACGGGCAGGATTCTGGCCATGGTCATTGCTTGTAAACCTCACGCGAACGTGTCCCGCGCGGTTTTCGGACGGCACCGCGCTTCGTGGACCCGGCATTACGACAATGCTATGTTTTGGCTGCAAGATGGGGAGGCCATCATGAGAGTCCTTCCAGCCGCGTTGTTCACAGCTCTCGCTTTGTGCACGGGGCCGTCCCTGGCCGCGGTCACCGTGCTCGGCCCCGGTCCCGCACAGGAGTGCTACCGCCTGGCCGAAGACGGCGGCGATCCGGTCGAGGGCATCAAACAGTGCACATCGGCGCTCGACGACTCCGCGCTCTCCCCGGTCGACCGCGCGGCCACCATGGTCAATCGCGGCGTGCTGCATCTGGCGCGGCGCGAATATACCGCGGGTTTCAGGGACATCGATGCCGGCATCGCGCTCAGTCCGGCGCTTGCGGACGGCTATGTCGATCGCGGCGCGGCGCTGATCTCGATGGGGCGCTACGACGAGGCGCTGGCGGATCTCAACAAAGGCATCTCGCTCGGGCCCCACCAGCCGCAGAAAGCCTATTACGACCGCGCCATCGTCGACGAGCACAATGGCGACATCCGCGCGGCCTACAACGACTACCGCAAAGCCTTGGACCTGCAGCCCGATTTCGCGCTCGCCGCGGAGGAGTTGAAACGCTTCCGCGTCGTTCATCCCAAGACCGGCATCTGAGGCTGGCGCGGTTGCCGCGAATTAAGCTGCGCGTGACAGATCGTTACAATTTGTGGGTTGAGCGGCGCGCGCATCGGATTCACATTCGCTGCGGGCTCGCGCTTTTCGGCGTTCCCCAGTGACAGGCGCGGGCAGAAGGGCGGCCGGCGCCATCTCGATGCCCCCACATCGGACAGTGACCCCGGCCGCCCAATTCCCGCCGCATTTGACCGCTGGTTTGGAGACCGCCTCCGTCGGTATTCCGGGGCTTGTGTTGTGCCGCAACCCGCCTATGTAGGAGCGGGGCGGCTGTGATTGCGAGCGAGTTGTCGATGACATTCTTTCTGCGCGTCTTGTCGCTGAGCGCTGCCACGGCGGCGCTCGCGGCCTGTTCCACCGAGCCGCCGCAGCCGATCAAGCCGGCGGAGATGCCCAAAAGCTTCTCGGCGCCGATGACAAAGGCCGACCAGGTCTGGCCGTCGCCCGACTGGTGGACGGGATTTGCGAGCGACGAACTCACCGCGCTGGAGACGACGGCTCAGACAAGCAATCTCGATCTCGCCGCGGCCGCCGCGCGCGTCGAACAGGCTCGCGGCCAGACCGGCATCTCGGCAGCCGCCTTGTTCCCCGCGGTCGATCTTCAGGCGTCCGCGACACGCGCCGGCGCCAAGCAATCCGTTGTCGGCGTCGGCGGAACGGGCGGCAGCCATGTCGGTGGCGGCAGCGGGCCGCACGCGACCTCGGGTACGATCAACACCGTCGGCAACACCTTCGGCGTGTCGCTGAACGCGAGTTACGAACTCGATTTCTGGGGCCTGGCCCGCGACAACCTCCGCGCCGCGCAGAACACCGCGCGCGCGGCGCTCTATGCCCAGCGCGTGGTGGCGCTGACGGTGACCTCGGACGTCGCCGACACCTATCTGGATGTGCTCGCCTTGCGCGACCGCCTCGCCATCGCGAGGAACAATGTCGACGCCGCCAAGCGCATTCTCACCATCACCGAAGCCAAGGTGACCAACGGCATCTCCTCCAATCTCGATCTGGCGCAGCAGCGCGCCATCGTCGCGCAGGTCCAATCGACGGTGCCGTCGCTCGAAGAGCAGGAGCGCGAGGCGCGCTATGCGCTCGCCGTGCTCGAGGGCCGCGCGCCAGAGGGCTTCGACGTCAAGGCGCAGACCATCAACGGCATCGTCGCGCCCCCGGTGGCGCCGGACATGCCGTCGGCGCTGCTGGTGCGCCGCCCCGACATCGCCGCGGCGGAAGCCAATCTCGTCTCCGCCCATGCCAGCCTCGATGCCGCCCGCGCCGCGTTCTTGCCCGCGATCGGATTGACGGCGCAGGGCGGCTACACCAATCCGCAGATCGGCTCGCTGTTCAATCCGGAGAGTCTGGCCTGGAGCATCGGCGCGCAGCTGCTGCAGACCATCTTCGACGGCGGCGTGAAGAGCTCCCAGACGGACATCGCCCGCGCCCGCGAGACCGAGCTCGTCGCGGATTATCGCAGCACCGTGTTCAACGCGCTCTCGGATACCGAAAGCGCGCTCGGCCAGGTCTCGAGCCTCGCCGCGCAGGAAGGCTTCGTCACCGAGCAGGTGAAGAACGCCGCCGAAGCGTTCCGCATCGCCGAGCTGCAATACCGCGAAGGCGTCGCCGACCTGCTGTCGGTGCTGCAGACGCAGCAGGCGCTGTTCACCGCACAGGACACGCTGGTGCAGATCAAGCTGGCGCGGCTGCAGGCCGGCGTCAGCCTCTATCGCGCCCTGGGCGGCGGCTGGACAATCGGCCAGGACAAGGACGCGCCGACGCGCAACGACTTCAACCCGCTGCCGATCCCGTTGTAGGGACGCCGGCAACCGCCACGGTGTCATCCCCGGCCGAGCGTAACGAAGTGGAGCGAGGGGAAGGGGACCCAGGTGGTAACGCTAGCGCGGTTTCGAAAAAGATGCGCTGAGCAAGCTTTTCGAGAATCTTCCGCCGTCGATACCTGGGTCCCCTTCCCCTCGCAGCGCGTTCTCAACGCCTCAGTAGATTTCTAAATCTGCGCCCGCGCTGCTCGGCCGGGGATGACAATCGAAGCAGCGTCGCTATGTATGCCCCAAGACGCGATGCGGCGTGTAGGGCTTGGAGAGCGCCTTGATCTCCTCGTCGCTGAGCTTCAAATCCAGCGCGGCGATCGCATCGTCGAGGTGGCTCATCTTCGAAGCGCCGACGATCGGCGCGGTCACGCCCTTGCGCGACAGCAGCCAGGCGAGCGCCACCTGCGCGTTGGGAACGCCGCGCCTGGCCGCCACTTCGCTCACCGCGTCGACCACCGCAAAGTCGCTGTCCTGATAATACATGGCATGCGCGAACTCGTCGGATTTGGCGCGCGCTGTCTCGCCCTTATCCTGGCGCCTGCGGTTGCCGGCGAGGAAGCCGCGCGCCAAGGGGCTCCAGGGGATGACGGCGACGCCGAGCGCGTTGCAGAGCGGGATCATCTCGCGCTCCTCCTCGCGATAGACGAGGTTGTAGTGGTTCTGCATCGAGACGAAGCGGGTGCGGCCCATTTCGCGCTGCTGGTGGAGATAGCTCGCGAACTGCCAGGCATACATCGACGAGGCGCCGATGTAGCGCGCCTTGCCGGCGCGCACCACGTCGTCGAGCGCGGCGATGGTTTCCTCGATCGGCGTCGTCGGATCGAAGCGGTGGATCTGGTAGAGATCGACATAGTCCATGCCGAGCCGGCGCAGCGAATTGTCGATGCCGTGCATGATGTGCTTGCGCGAGAGTCCCCTTTCGTTGGGATCGCTGCCCATGGGCGAGCAGACCTTGGTCGCGACCACGATGCGCTCGCGGCTGTCGGCGAAGTCCTTGAGCGCGCGGCCCAGCACTTCCTCGCTCGCGCCCAGCGAATAGACGTCGGCGGTGTCGAAGAAGTTGATCCCGGCCTCGAGCGCGCGGCGGATGAAGGGCCGGCTGTGCTCCTCGTCCAGCACCCAGTCGCGCCATTTGGGGGAGCCATAGGTCATCGCGCCCAGGCAAAGCCGCGTAACCTTAAGACCGGTACTGCCAAATGAGATTTTGTCCATCGCGCGCTCCTTTAAGGATGTGGGATGCTAGTTCATTGCCGTGGCCAAGCACACCGCTTAACCTGTGGCGCAGGATTCGCTGTCGTGCGGGGGGCCGCCGCGGCAGTCTGGGGGGTACGATGAAGACCCGAAGAATGAAGAAGCCTTTGCGTGGGACGAAGCCACGTGCCCATTTGAGCGCGCCCTTCCGGCGCGCGCCCGGCGCGTCGCCGCGCAGCGCGCCCGAACGCCGCCGCTCCCGGCCGGGGCGGGGGTAGTATTTCACTCAAGCCATCAACCGTCATCGCCCGCTTCATGCGGGCGACCCATTTTCCTTTGCTGACAAATTGGGTCGCCCGGACAAGCCGGGCGATGACGGTGGAAAGATAGTCGCTCGTCATTTGCCTCTATCTCCTTTGCGCGCCACTATGGCGTCTTGAGGTGCAGGGCGTGCCCGGTTTCGATTTTCCTCCTTTCGATCTGCCGCCGGAGGCACAGGCGTTGCGCGGCGAGGTGCGCGCGTTCCTCGCCGAGGAGCTTGCCGGCAAACCGGCCGTGGAGCGCGCGCGGTCGTGGTCGGGCGGCAGCCGCGAATTCAGCAGGCGCTTGGGCGCGCGCGGCTGGATCGGCATGACGTGGCCGAGGAAATACGGCGGCCACGAACGCTCCTATGCCGAACGCTATGTCGTGATCGAGGAATTGCTCGTCGCGGGCGCGCCGGTCGGATCGCATTGGGTCGCCGATCGCCAGAGCGGGCCGCTTCTGCTGCGCTTCGGCACCGAGGAGCAGCGCCAGCGCCTGCTGCCGCGGATCGCGCGCGGCGAACTGTGTTTCTGCATCGGCATGAGCGAGCCCGGCGCGGGCTCCGATCTGGCGGCCGTGCGCACCCGGGCCCGCCGCGTCGACGGCGGCTGGAAGGTGAGCGGCCAGAAGATCTGGACCTCCAATGCGCAGCATGCCGATTGGATGATCGCCCTGGTGCGCACCGGCGATGCCGAACAGCGCCACGCGGGCCTCAGTCAGCTCCTGATCGACATGAAGACGGCGGGTGTCACCGTAAAGCCCATCGCCAATCTGACCGGCGAGAGCCATTTCAACGAGGTCTTCCTCGACGATGCCTTCGTGCCGGAAAGCATGCTGATCGGCGCGGAGGGCGATGGCTGGCGCCAGGTCGGCGCGGAACTCGCCTATGAGCGCAGTGGGCCCGAGCGTTATCTCTCCAGCATCCGCGTGCTGCTCGAATTCCTGCGGGTGGTCGGCGATGCGCCGAGCGAAGCCGAGCGGCTACTGATCGGCGAGATGACGGCGCGGATGTGGACCTTGCGGCAGATGTCGCTCTCCGTCGTCGGCAAGCTGGCGGCGGGCGAGAACCCCGCGGTCGCGGCGGCCGTGGTGAAGGATCTCGGCACCTCGCTGGAACAGGACATCCCGCGCGCGGTGCAAGCGCTGGCCCGGCCCGATTGCGATCTATCCGGCGACGATCCCTTCCAGCGCACGCTCTGGTACCTGCTGCAGACCTCGCCGTCGTTCTCTCTTCGCGGCGGCACCAGGGAAATTCTGCGCGGCATCATCGCGCGCGAATTGGGGCTGCGATGAGCGAGCTGCGCGCGCTGCTGGCCCGAACCACCGAACAGGTGCTGTCGCAGACGCCCGATTGGGCCGCGGTCGCGCAGGCCGGGCTCGACAAGGTGCTGGTGCCTGAGAGCTGGGGCGGATTCGGCGGCTCCTGGGAGGACGCGCTGATCGTCATCCGCGCTTTGGGCTATCACGCGGTCGACCTGCCCCTGGCCGAAGCCATCCTGGATAGCGTTCGCGTCGAGGAGCGCGATCTCCATACGGCGATGATGGTGGCGGCGAAGATGGCGGGCGCACTTTCGGCCGCGCTCGATCTGTCGGTCGAATACACCCGCCAGCGCCAGCAATTCGGCAAGCCCTTGGCGAGCTTCCAGGCGATTCAGCAGCAGCTCGCGATCTTCGCCGAAGAGGCCGCAGCCGCGAACATGGCCGCGGCGGCGGCATTCCGCGCGGCGGATAGAGGCGGCGCTGCGTTCGAGATCGCCTGCGCCAAGCTGCGCGCCAACCAGGCCGCGCGCATCTCCACCGCCATCGCGCACCAGGTGCACGGCGCCATGGGCTTCACCTCCGAATATCGGCTGCACCATCTGACGCGGCGGCTGTGGAAGTGGAGCTCCGAGCAGGGCAACGAACGCTTCTGGGCCGACCGCATCGGCGCGCAAGTCGCGCAGCGCGGCGCCGCCAATTTCTGGGCGGATCTGACGCGGTAGCGCTATTCCCGCGCGCTCTCCGCCAGCAGCTCCGCAAGCCGGTCCTTCCACACCGCGGCCCAGGTGTGCGTGCCGTGGCCATGGGTCTGATCGCCGATCGGGATCAGCACGAACTTGCCGCGCGGGATCGCGCTCACCATCTTCTCGGCGATGCCGAGTTCCGGCGGATTGATGAAGTCGTCGGCGGAGTTCACCCACATCACCGGCGCCTTGATCGTGCCCAGGTTGGCCGACGGATCGTAGTCGCGCGACGCATCGACCTGATAGAGCAGGTCATTCGCATCCAGGGTCGCGAGATATCTGTCCACGCTCTCCGTGACGAACGCGTCGGCCGCGTCGCGCGTGGGAAAAGCCTTCTGCATCGCCAGCGGTGCGCTGCCCGCGATCATCAGCATGTCGGCGGCGGTGCGAAGCCCGTCGCGCGGTTCGCTCTTGTACTCGCCGCCGTTCCACGCCGGATCGTTCCTGATCGCGTCCATCGTCATCTTGCGCCACATGCGGTTGCGCCCGGCGATCTGCATCGGCAAACACGCGAGCGGCATCAGCGCGTCCATCATGTCGGGATAGGTCTCGCCCCAAATGAAGCTGTGCATGCAGCCCATCGATGTGCCCATCACCAGGCGCAGATGGTCGACATGCAGCCCATCACGCACCAGCGCATGCTGTGCCGCCACCATGTCCGCATAGCCGTAATGGGGAAAGCGCGCGTGCAGGCCGTCGCTCGGCTTGGAGGATCGGCCGTGACCGATGCCGTCGGGCAGGATGATGAAGGTCTTGGCCGGATCGAGCAGGCCGCCGGATACGAACAGCACGCCGGCGAATTGCGGGCGCAGGAACTGGTGGCCGTCGCCGCCGGTGCCGTGCAGGATCAGCACCGCGTTGTCGACATGGCCGCGGCGGTTGCGATGCGCCGTCCCCAGGGTCATGTAGTGCAGCCTGAGCTCGGGCAATGTCTCGCCCGATGCGAATTTGAAATCGCGGATATTGAAGTCGCCTTCGGTGATTGCGGGTGCTGCGGCGAGGGGAGCGGCAATTCCGAACAGGGCGATAGCCGCTATCAGAGTTTTGATCATCGCATACTCCTGAGCGGGCGCGGCCTAGTGCGGATCGGCAATGGGTTTAACACAGAGATTTGTCGCGAAGGCACTCCTCGTTGTTCCCCTTCCGTCATCACCCGGTCGCGCTTCTCGCGCGATCCGGGTGACCCAATTTGGGCTCTGCCAAAAATGGGTCGCCCGGACAAGCCGGGCGATGACGGAATTGGGAGATGCCATTGCATCCTGGCCCCGAGGTTTGCACCGGCGGCCGTGAATTGACATATTGTCAGTAAATCCGAGAGGGCCTGTCATGAACGCTCCCTTCCGCCTTGATCCCGGCGTGCTCGACGTCGCCATCATCGGCGCCGGCTTTTCGGGCTTGTGCATGGCGATCAAGCTGAAACAGGCCGGCCGCACCAATTTCCGCGTCTTCGAGAAGGCGAGCGACATCGGCGGCACCTGGTTCCTCAACCGCTATCCGGGCTGTGCCTGCGACGTGCCCTCGCATCTGTATTCCTTCTCGTTCGACCAGAACCCGTCCTGGTCGCGCGCCTATTCGCCGGCAGAGGAGATCTGGCGCTACCAGAAGGCCAGCGCGGAGAAGCACGGCATTCTGCCTTTCATCCGCTGCAACGCCGAGGTGGCGCGCGCGCAGTACGACGAAGCCGCGCAGCTGTGGCGCCTGACGCTGAAGAACGGCGAAAGCTTTGCGGCGCGTGCGCTGGTCGCGGGCGCAGGCATCCTGCACGTGCCGTTCACGCCACAGATCGCGGGTGCCGAGAGTTTTGCCGGCAAAACCCTGCACACCGCCGAATGGGACGACAGCTACGATCTCCGGGCCAAGCGTGTCGCCGTCATCGGCACGGGCGCGAGCGCGATCCAGCTGGTGCCGGCGATTGCCGGCAAGGTGGCGCATCTCGATCTCTATCAGCGCACGCCGGGCTGGGTGATCCCTCGGCTCGACCATGCCTTCGAAGAGCAGGCGAAAGCCCGCTTCCAGCGTTGGCCCTGGCTCCAGCGGCTGTTCCGCGGCGTGATCTATTGGCGCGCCGAGATGCTGGCCTTCGGCTTCACGCGCAGCAGGAAGATGATGGCGGGTTTCCAGAAGGTGGCGCAGGCCGAACTCGAAAAGGCCGTTCCGGATCCTGCATTGCGCGCCAAGCTCACGCCCGATTTTCCCATCGGCTGCAAGCGCGTGCTGATCTCCAACGATTTCTACCCGGCGGTCCAACGCGACAATGTCGATCTCGTCACCGATGCGATCGCGCGAATCACCCCGGCCGGCATCGTGACGGCGGACGGCACCGAGCGGGCCTGCGACGCGATCATCTACGCCACGGGCTTTCGCGTCACCGACTGGCTCAGCCATGTCGACATCCGCGGCAGGGGCGGCCGCAAGCTGATCGACGATTGGAAGGATGGCGCCGCGGCCTATTACGGCGTCGCGGTGAACGGCTATCCCAACATGTTCCTGCTGCTCGGTCCCAATACCGGTCTCGGCCACAACTCCGTGGTGTTCATGATCGAGTCGCAAGTGCGTTTCGCCATGGGCTGTCTCGGCTGGCTGTGGAGCGGCGCCGGCGCGGTGGAAGTCAAGAAGGCGGTCGAGGAGGCTTTCAACGCCGCCCTGCACGAGAAGATGAAGCGCACGGTGTGGATGAGCGGCTGCAAGAGCTGGTATCTCAATCCCAACGGCACCAACTCGACGCTTTGGCCCGATTTCACCGTCAGCTATTGGTGGCAAACCCGGCGCGCCAGGAAGCGCGACTTCGAGCTGACGCCGGCGCGGGCACCGGCGGTTCAGGTTTCGTAGCCCAATTCCGCCAGCAACGGCCGGGCGATGGCCTCGTAGCGCTTGCGGTCGTCGGGCTTCATCTCGCTCTTCCAGCGCGCCACGCGGGCGGGATCGGTTGGCGATGCCGCTCGGCTGTAGATTGCGCGAAACGTCTCCATGTCGGCGGGCGTGCTCTCGCTGGAGCCGAAGGGCTTGCGGTATTCCGCCAGCCGCTCGGCCGCGGCTGTCTCGTGGGCCAGCATCGCGGGATCGAATTTGAGCTTCAGCCAGCCGCAGATGTCGTTCAGCGTTTCGCGCGGGCTTGTCACCAGCGCTTCGAAGCGCACTTCCTTGTAGTGCTTGAGCGTCTCGCCAAGCGCGCGCGCCTGGCGGATGCCGTCGACCCAGAAGCGCGCCTGCTCCTCGATATCGTCGCCTGGGCCGAACCACAGGCCCTGGAAGGAAAGCGCATTGTCGCGCCCGTCGCGGATCAGATGCAGGAAATGCGCTTCCGGCAGCAGCTTCTCGATCCCGTCCATGGCGCGCAGATAGACGCCGGTCTTGTCGCCCCAGCGGTTTTTGCCCCGGCGCGCGGCGTAGAGCCGGTAGAACGCGCGCACTCCGCCGGCAACGGTGAAGGGCTGCACGGTATCGACGATCGCGGCAAAGCTTTCCGCGCTGATGGTGAGATTGTCCCAACTCTGGCTCTGGGTCGCCAGCGCGACAAATTCCTCGGGCGAGCGCGGCCGGACGCGCTCCCGCGCCAGCGGCAAGAGAAAGTGCGTCTCCCCCGGAATCGCCAGATCGCGGTGCGCGTCGAGCATCAGCCGCAGCAAGGTGGTTCCGGAGCGTCCGATGCCGACGATGAATGGCGCCGGTTTTTCGCTCATGGCGGCGCTGCATTGAGGCGCGGGAAGGCCTTGCTCGGCACAGGGCGGCCGAGAAAGCCGCAAAGCTCGTTCCAGCCCTGTCCGGCGAAGACATCCAGCTCCAAGAGCTTGCCGGGCTTGTCGGCGAAGAAGTGCCGTACCCGCGCCTCGAATTGTCTCCAAGCCTCGGCGAGGCTCGGCGCATTCAAATAGAGCCCGTATTCCAGCGCGGCATGATGAAACATGAACGGATTGTCGGGACCGTCGAACAGCGCGCGCAGTCCCTCCAGCACGCCGGTACCGCTGTGTTTCTCGTGATGGCGCGCGAAGGAGGCGAGCCAGCTCTCGAGCGGACGGCGCGTCAGGACGAAGCGTGCATTGGGATATTGGTAGTGCAGCTTCTCGAATTCCGGCGAGACGCAGCAATCGGTCGCGGCGCCGAAGAGGAAGAAATCGGTGTCCGAAAGGAGTTGGTAGGTCAGCGGATTGACCCAATGCGCGCTGTCGAAACCGAGGATCTCCAGCGCATCCGAGAGCGACGTCGTGCCGGTGCGGGAGAGGCCGATGCCGAACACCTTTTCCTCGGCGAAGACCTCGCGTCTGGGCCGGGCGAGCCGGTTGCGCAGTCCGCGCAGCAAGGCGAAACGCGGAGCAGGTCTCAAAGCCTCCTGCAGCGCATCGAAACGGGCGACGAACTCGCCATGACGCTCGAGCGCGAGCAGCAGGCGCAGCTCGAGCTCCGGTGCATCGATCTCACGCGCGCGCACATACAGCCGCTCCCAGGATGCACCGCAGCTGGCGCGTGGCATCACGCGGGGCAGCACCATCATGCAGCCCTCGATCTCGTCTTCGGTGAAGGCCTTGCGTTCCGCCGCGCGCAGCGCCTCGCGGGTCTCGGCGACGCTTGCCACTGTGGAGAGGAGCTGCAGCCCGATGCCCGGCAGTTCCGGCAGCAGATGCCCGCTCACCAAGCGCGCGAGCTCGCGCCGGCGCGCCTCGCGATCCGGCCGCCCGATGCTCGCCTGGCGCGCCACGCGCACATAGAGAAGCTTGTCATCGACATTGGCATCGGGATCTTCCAGCAGAGGCAGTGCCACGGCCTGCGCCTCGTCGATGCGGCCGAGATTTAGGAGAGCCTGCGCCCGCTGCCGGTTCCAGCTGCGGATCGGCCCGTCGGCGTAAGTCGCCAGACACTTGTCGAGCAGCGCCAGCGCCTGTTCATGGGCGCCGCGGTCGGCTGCGATCTGCGCCAACCCCTCCAGCCCGACATGGTTTGCCGGCCTGTCCAGTGCCAAGGCTTCGAAAAGCGCTTCGGCCTCGTCGAGGCGGTCGAGATGACGCAAGGCGTGCGCGCGCTGCGCCAGCCAATAGGGACGAGCGCCGAATTGGACAATGCACTGGCTCCAGCGCTCGAGCGCCTGCATCCAGCGCCGGCGCCGGGACGCATCGCCGGCCCAGCGCGCCCACGCTGCCGCGTCAGCCGACGCCGGAGGCTTTTCGTCCTGCATCGCTTTGCGCCGGTGCGAAGCCGGCGCTCAAGGCACGGAAGGCTTCGCGGCTGATGGTTTCGAAACTGCATTCCTCGCCGAGCTTGCCCGCCAGTTGAAGCACGACGGCGCCGTGCAACGCGGCCCAGAAGACGTGTCCGATGAGCACCGGATCTCCCGCCAGCGCGCCCGACTCGACGAGACCGCGCACATGGTCGGTCATGGTCAGGCGCGCGCGCGCGCTGGCGCGCACCAGGTCGGGATAGCGCGACTCGTCGGGCTGGGACATGTCGAACATCAGCCGGTAGGAGGCCGGCTCGGAGAACGCGAAGCGCATATAGGCTTCGCCCACCGCGGCGCTGCGGGCGAGCGCCGTGCGTTCTTTGGCAAAGGCCTGCTCAAGGGCCTGCGCGAAACGGTCGAAGGCGTTGGCCCGCACGGCCGCCAGGATCTCTTCCTTGTCCTTGAAGTAGCGATAGGGCGTCATGGCGCTGACCCCGAGTTCGGCCGCCACCTCGCGCATGGTGAAACCCTCGCGGCCCTTCGCGGCAAAGATCCGGGTCGCCGCCGCGATCAATTTTCCGCGGAAATCGGCCAGATCGGCGGTTGTCAGCACGCGCGGCAAAAAAATCTCCCGATAGGGCCTTGAACTGCGGCCGGTTCCGGCCCATTAATTTACACTGTAAGTCATAGCCGTCCTGGAGGAAAGCATGAACGCCCCCGTCCGGATCAACCCGTATCTTACGGGGAATTTCGCGCCGCTCCACAGCGAGGACGACTTTCCCGCGCTCAAAATCCGCGGCGAATTTCCCAAGGCACTCCGCGGCTCCTATTACCGCAATGGACCCAACCCGCAGTTTCCGCCGCGCGATCCCAACCATCACTGGTTCGCCGGCGACGGCATGATCCACGCCCTCCATGTCGGCGACGGCAAAGTCTCGTACCTGAACCGCTACGTTCATACCAACAAGTACGTGCTCGAGCACGCGGCCGGACGCTCGCTGTTCGGAACGTTCGGCAACCCGATGACGTCCGACGCCTCGGTCGTGGGCAAGGACAGCGGCGTCGCAAACACCAACATCGTCTGGCACGCCGGCAAGCTGCTCGCGCTGGAAGAGGCGCACAATCCCTACGAGCTGGACCCGCTGACCTTGGCGTCGCGCGGCTATGTCGACTATGCCGGCCCCGCCATGCGCTTCACGGCGCATCCCAAGATGGATCCCGAGACGGGCGAGATGGTGTTCTTCGGATATTCGGCCGGCGCGGGTTTCTTCACCGACGACATCGCCTATGGCGTCGTCGACAAGGCCGGCGCGGTTACGCGTCTCGACCAGTTCAAGGCGCCTTATTGCAGCATGATCCACGATTTCTTCGTGACGCGGAACTATGTGGCGTTTCCGGTGCTGCCGTTGAGCGGCAGCCTGCCGCGCGTCATGCAGGGAGGACCTGCCTTCGCCTGGGAACCGCAAAAGGGTGCCTATGTCGGCGTGATGCGCCGCGACGGCGACGTCAATGCGATCCGCTGGTTCGAGACCGATCCCTGCTACGTCTTCCATCCGATGAACATGTGGGAAGAGGGGAGCGTCATCTTCGTCGACGTGATGCAATACGCCAACGCGCCCTTGTTCCCCAATGCCGACGGCTCGCCGGGCAGACCTGCCGGCGCGCGGCTGGTGCGCTGGACGATCGATCTCGCCGGCAAGAGCAACGCGATCCGCCAGCAGCCCCTGGACGACATCGCCGGCGAATTTCCGCGCTTCGACGAGAGGCGCGCGGGTCTTGCCTATCGCCACGGCTATTTCGCGGCCAGCTCCACCAATTCCGACAAGGTCGTGTTCGACGCCATCGCGCATATCGATCACCAGACCGGCAAGCGGGAGATGCATGTCTTTGCCGACGGCATGCCCGGCGAACCCGTCTTCGTGCCGCGCCATGACGGCGCCGCCGAAGGCGACGGCTGGCTGGTCGCCACCGTCTATCGTCCTTCCGAGGACCGCAGCGATTTCGCCGTCTTCGATGCGGCGAACGTAGCTGCCGGGCCCGTCGGCTGGGCCGAGCTTCCCCGGCGCATTCCCTTCGGCTTCCATGGAAATTGGCGGCCGGCCTGAGCTTGCAGGCGGGCGGCATCGTCCCCACCTGAGGCGGACCGAGGGAGGACAAGCCAGCCATGGTCCATCTGTTCAAGGCGTTCAGGCCGCTGCTGGAAGATTTTCTTTCGCTGATCGTCTTCGCGGCCCTCTACGCGGCGACCGACAACCTCATCCTTTCGGTCGCGGCCGGGATGGCGATCAGCATCGGCCAGATCGCTATCGAGAGGTTGCGCGGCCGCAAGATCGAGGCGATGCAATGGGCGAGCCTCGCGCTGGTGGTGGTGCTGGGCGGCATCTCTATCGCGACCAACAATCCGGTGTTCGCGATGATCAAGCCCAGCGTCGCCCAGGCCGCGATCGGCATCGTCATGCTCAAGCCGGATTGGATGGCGCGCTACCTACCGCAGATCGTCACCGACAATGTCTCGCGTCGCGCACTCATCGGCTGGGGCTATGTCTGGGCGGCGCTGATGCTGGCGCTCGCAGCCGCGAACGTGTTCGTCGCCTTCAACTTCGACGCCAAGATTTGGGCGGCCTACACCTTCTTCGTGCCGCTGCCGGCGAAGGTCGCTTTGTTCTTCCTGCAATATCTGTGGATCCGGTCCGCGGTGCGGCGGAGCATCCGCGGACGGGCGGCGCTGCAGACCGCGTGACATTTTACGCCCGATAGCGATGATGCCGCGATGAGTCTCAAACTTCTCGGCATTCTCAACATCACCGAGGATTCCTTTTCCGACGGCGGCAAGTTCCTCGATCCGGCGGCGGCACTGATCGAGGCCGAGCGGCTGGCAAAGGAATCCGACGCCATCGATCTCGGCGCCGCCTCCTCGCGTCCCGGCGCCGTGGCCGTTGCGCCCGATGTCGAGATCGCCCGGCTCGCGCCCGTCGTCGACGCGCTGAAGCGCGCCGACGCGCCCATTTCCATCGACAGCTTTTCGCCCGAGGTGCAGCGCTGGGCGCTGTCCCGATCCGTGGCCTATCTCAACGACGTGAACGGGTTCGCCGATGCGTCGTTCTATCCCGAACTCGCCGCGTCTGACGCCAAGCTCATCGTGATGTTTTCCGTCGAGGGTGCGGGCCCCGCCACCCGATTGTTCGTTCCGGCGGCGGAGCTGTTCGACCGCATCGTGGGCTTCTTCGATCGCAGGCTCGCCGCCTTCGCCCGCGCCGGGATCGCGCAGGAGCGTATCATTCTCGACCCGGGCATGGGGTTGTTCCTGGGCAGCGATCCGGAAGCCTCGTTCACGGTCCTGCGGCGACTTTCGGACCTCAAGGCGCGTTTCGGTCTGCCGCTGCTGGTCTCGGTGTCGCGAAAGTCCTTCCTGCGCGACCTGGTCCATAAGCCGGTTTCGCAGATCGGTCCGGCGACCCTGGCCGCGGAACTCTTTGCCGTCCGTCAGGGGGCGGACTATATCCGCACCCACGCGCCCGGGGCGCTGCGGGACCTTCTCATGGTGTTTGAAACCTTGGCAAACCAGGCGTGATTTGCGATCCGACGCGGATTTTCTTAACGCTTTGACACGTTTGCGCGTTAGAATGATCCATCCGTTCGAAGGACAGCCATGAACCGCAAATTGTTCGGCACCGACGGGGTGCGCGGCCTCGCCAACAAGTTCCCGATGACGCCCGAGATCGCCATGAAGGTCGGCATGGCGGCAGGGCGGATCTTCACGCGCGGCGAACACCGCCACCGCGTGGTGATCGGCAAGGACACCCGCCTCTCCGGCTACATGATCGAATCCGCCCTGGTTGCGGGCTTCACCTCGGTCGGCATGGACGTGTTCCAGTTCGGCCCGCTGCCCACACCTGCCGTGGCGATGTTGACGCGTTCGCTGCGCGCCGATCTCGGCGTGATGATCAGCGCTTCGCACAACGCCTATCACGACAACGGCATCAAGCTGTTCGGGCCCGACGGCGAAAAGCTCTCCGACGCGCACGAGGCCGAGATCGAAGCGTTGATGTCGAACGGCCTGGAAGAGGGTCTCGCCGCCTCCAACGGCATCGGCCGCGCCAAGCGCGTCGACGATTCCCAGGCCCGCTACATCGAGTTCGCCAAGCGGACTTTTCCACGCAATCAGCGTCTCGACGGATTGCGCATCGTGCTCGACTGCGCCAACGGCGCCGCCTACCGCGTCGCGCCCGCCGCCCTGTGGGAGCTTGGCGCCGACGTGGTCACCATCGGCGTCGATCCGAACGGGCTCAACATCAACGACGAGTGCGGCTCGACCGCGCCGGACGCGATGCAGCGCCGCGTGCGCGAGGTGCGCGCCGATTTCGGCATCGCCCTCGACGGCGATGCGGACCGCGTGGTGATGGCCGACGAGCAGGGCCGCATCATCGACGGCGACCAGATCCTGGCGCTGATCGCGCGCTCCTGGTCGCAGAACGGCCTGCTCACCGGCGGCGGCGTGGTGGGCACGGTGATGTCGAATGCCGGCCTCGACCGCTACCTGCAGAGCCTGAACCTGAAACTGGCGCGCGCATCGGTGGGCGACCGCTATGTGATCGAAGAGATGAAGCGCGGCGGATTCAATGTCGGCGGCGAGCAGTCCGGCCACATCGTGCTCTCTGAATTCGCCACCACCGGCGACGGTCTGGTGGCGGCGCTGCAGGTGCTCGCGGTCCTCGCCATGGAAGGCAAGAGGGCGAGCGAGGCGGCGCATCTCTTCGAGCCCTTGCCGCAGGTGCTGGAGAACGTCCGCTTCAAGAAAGGCACGCCGCTCGAGGATGCGCGGGTGAAGAAATGCATCGAGGCCGGCACCCAGCGGCTCAACGGGTCGGGGCGCATCCTGGTGCGCAAATCCGGCACCGAACCCGTGATCCGCGTCATGGCCGAGGGCGACGACGAGAAGCTTGTGCGCCAGATCGTGCGCGAGATCGCCGCCACCATCGAGGAAGTCGCGGCGTGACTGGTTCAGCTGCTACGGTGTCGTCATCCTGAGGTGCCCCGCGCGTGCTTCGGGGCTCGCTGCGCTCGCACCTCAGCATGACGCGCGGGGCCTCGAAGGATGACGAGTGCGACAACCGCCGCGAGCCCCCTGCGCGTCCTCGTCATCGCAGGCTCCGACTCGAGTGCCGGCGCGGGCATCCAGGCCGACATCAAGACCGCTGAGGCCTTCGGCTGCTATGCCCAGACCGCGGTGACGGCGGTTACGGTGCAGGATACCCGGCGCGTATACGAGGTCTTTGCACTGTCGCCGAAACTGGTGGCGGACCAGATCGAAGCCTGTCTCGGCGACATCGGCGCCGATGCGATCAAGATCGGCATGCTCGGCTCGGCGGCGACGATCAAGGCGGTCGCGGCGGTGTTGTCGGGCGTGCGCATCCCGATCGTCCTCGACCCGGTAATGGCTTCGACCAGCGGCCGCGCGTTTCTCGACGACAAGGCTGTCGCGGCGCTGAAGGCCGAGCTGATTCCGCTTGCGGCGCTGGTGACGCCGAACATCCCCGAAGCGCTGCGCCTGACCGGCAAGCGCGGCACCGAGGTGGCCGCACGCGCTCTGATGGCGATGGGCGCGCGCGCCGCCCTGATCAAGGGGGGCCACGCCACGGGCGCCACCGTCGACGACGTTCTGGTGTGGGAAGGCGGAGTCGACACCTACGCCTTTCCGCGCCTGAAGACGAAGCACACCCACGGCACCGGCTGCACGCTGTCGACGGCCATCGCCTGCGGCCTGGCGCAAGGCCTGCCGCTTCCCGTCGCCGTCGGTCGCGCGCGGGAATATCTCCAGCACGCGCTCGAAACCGCACCGGGCCTCGGCAAGGGGCACGGGCCGCTCGATCACCTGCCGAAGATGAATTAAAACTACGACCGGTCCTCCCACGGACTAATCGCAGCGGCGCCGGTGCCGGCGAAATCCTTGAGATTTCTCGTTACGACCGTCATGGAGTGGACGAGCGCGGTGGCCGCGATCATCGCATCGCGTTCGGGGCGCGGATTGGGAATGTGGAGGCGCGCGCATTGCAGGGCCACGGCCTCATCGATGGGGAACATGCGCAAATGAAACGTCGGCCGTACGTGCTCGTCGAGCCATGTGCGCATCGGTCTTCCTTGCGCCGGGTCTTTGCGCTCCATCAGCAGCACGCCGATTTCCAGTTCGAGAAGCGTGACGGCGGAAATGAACAGCGATGCCGCGTCGACGGAGTCAGACCAGCCTGCGACGCGCGCATTGGCCTTGCCGATCCGCACCTTGCGCAACTCCGACACGACGTTCGTGTCGAGCAAGTACATCACTCGAAGTCCGGAATCTTCAGCTTGATATCGAGCTTCGGCGGATTGAATTCGATGTCCTCGCCGCCCGGCATCGCCAATGCGTCCGCGATGCTCATCGGTTTGGCCGCAAGCTTGCGGTACTCCTCGATCGTCAGGAGCACATGCGCCGGCCGGCCGCGGTCGGTGATGAACACCGGTCCATTGCTCGCCGCCTTCTTGGCGCGGCTGGTGTCCTGATTGAACTCGCGACTGCTGAGGGTGGTAATGGTCATCGGTGTCTCATTTGTAGAAATGTTTCTACATCATGGCGGGGACGGAAGCAACGAAGTCGTTGTTCCCTTTGCGTTCCAAATATGCCATACTCTCTTTGCGATAGAAGGGAAGCTCGATTGGCGAATTTTGCAACCCATGGTGCGGAGCAGCGAAAGAGGAAGAAAGTTCTTGTTCCTCCGGCGCTTAGGCATGCTCCGGCCGAATTGAATTGCGATTTTGCAAAAAAAGAGCACGCCGCTGTCCGACGCCGCCGCGGCGCCCCGACGGGCAACCGGAATGCGCTCAAGCACGGCACGTACACGGCCGAGCGCCGCGCCTTCTATGCCGCGGTCCGTGCACATATCCGCTCGTGCAAGGCGCTGGTCGCGTTCGCGAATGCCGTGGACGCGCTGCGCGGCAGTCCGCGGAGCAGCATCACCGAACGGGTCGTTGTGCAGAACCGCGTCGTGGTCAGCCGCAGGGTGGTGCGAACCGTCCGCCGCCGCAATCAAGATGGCAGCAGGTCCGTTTCCCGCAGGACGATCTCAAGCCAGAACCTTGTCCAGCCGGTCGCGGATGATCGACTCCGCCTCGCGCACGATGCGCTCGACGAGATCCTTGCAGGTCGGGATGTCGTGGATCAGGCCCTGGGTCTGACCCGCGGACCAGATGCCGTAATCGACGTCGCCGCTGTCATAGACCTTTGCTCCGCGCGTGCCGGCGACGAGCTCCCGCACGTCCTCGAACTTGGCGCCGCCGCGCCGCTCGATCTCGACCACCTTCTGACTGACCGCATTGCGCGCGACGCGGGCGGTATTGTGCATGGTGCGGAAGATGAGGTCGGTGGCGCGCTCGTCATTGGCGACGATCGCCTGCTTGACGTTCTCATGGATCTCCGCTTCCTGCGTCGCCATGAAGCGCGTGCCCATGTTGGCGCCGTCGCAGCCCAGCGCCAGTGCGGCCACCAGCCCGCGCGCGTCCGCCATGCCGCCCGAGGCGAGAAGCGGAATGTTCAGCTTGTCCGCCGTGGCGGGGAACAGGATCAGGCCGCCGACATCGTCCTCGCCCGGATGGCCGGCGCATTCCAGACCGTCGATCGAGACGCAATCGACGCCGATGGATTGCGCCTTCACCGCGTGGCGCACGCTGGTGCATTTGTGGATCACCTTGACGCCGGCTTGCTTGAACGCCGGCAGATGCGGCGCCGGATTGTTGCCTGCGGTCTCGACGATCTTGATTCCGCTCTCGATGATCACCTGGCGGTATTCGTCGTAAGGAACCGGATTGATGGTCGGCAAGATGGTCAGGTTCACCCCGATCGGCTTGCCGGTCATCTCGCGGCAGTCTTTGATTTCCTTGGCGAGCTTCTCGGGCGAGCCGGGGGTCAGCGCGGTGATGAAGCCGAGCGCGCCGGCATTGGCGACGGCGGCGACGAGCTTGGCTTTGCCCACGCGCGTCATGCCGCCCATGGTAATCGGCACCTCGACGCCGAACATTTCGGTGAAACGGGTCTTGAGCATGGCAGTCCCTTCGAATGGCGCTTGGCGAACCGTGGCCGCAAACGGCCTTGGCCCGCAAGCCCTATTCCAAGGCTGACCTTACGTCGGTTTGCCCGAAATCGGTGCCCTTGTAGAGGAGGGGCTCGTCGAGAGCCTTCGCGAGAGCATAGGCGAAGCAATCGCCGAAATTCAGCCGCGCCTTATGCCCGCTGCCTTTGCCGTAGTCCCGATATGCGTCGCGGGCGATCCGGGCTTGTCTTTCGTCGACAGCGATTATCTCTATGCCGGAATCGCGCAGAATGTCATCGTAGCGGCGGCTAAGGACGGGATCGCGCTTGGCGTCGATGACGACGGCCGTTTCCACAAAGGTTGCGGCGCTCATCCTGCAAAACGGCTGGGCCTCAAGCGCATCGGTGAAACTTCGCGCGTCCGATTCTTTTTTCACGATGGCCACGATGGCCGATGAGTCGACGATCATATGGGCAGGCCGGTTTCCGGATCATAGAGGTCTTCTATCTCCATCATTTTACCGGAGCCTTCCTTCAAACGGGCCGCACATTCTTCCGCGATCGCCATCAGCCGGTCGGAGAGCCCGCGGCGCTTTAGGCGCGCAATGCGCTCACGGACGGCTTCGGCAACTGCGGTCGTCTGGCTCTCGCCGGTCAGTTCGGACAATTCCTTTATCAGGCGCTCCGCTTCCGCATTTTTGATATTGATTCCCATCATCGCCACTTTCTACCACGCGACCAACAAATTCTACCATTTACTTACCGGCAGTCAACCGAGGAAAGGATCCCGGACCAGGATCGTGTCCTCCCGTTCGGGGCTGGTGGAGAGCAGGGCGACCGGCGCGCCGATCAGCTCCTCGACGCGGCGGACATATTTCACCGCCTGTGCCGGCAGGTCCGCCCAGCGCCGCGCCCCGCGAGTCGAGCATTTCCAGCCTTCGACGGTCTCGTAGACGGGCTCGAGCTTCGCCTGCGCCTCGGAATCCGTCGGCAGATATTCGAGCCGCGCGCCGTCGAGACCGTAGCCCGTGCAGATCTTGATCTCGTCGAAGGCATCGAGAATGTCGAGCTTGGTGAGCGCGATGCCGTCGATGCCGCCGGTGACCACGGTCTGGCGCACCAGTGCCGCGTCGAACCAGCCGCAGCGGCGCTTGCGCCCGGTGACGGTGCCGAACTCCGCGCCGCGTTCGCCCAACATGGCGCCGACGGCATTGTTCTGCTCGGTGGGAAATGGACCTTCGCCGACGCGCGTCGTGTACGACTTGACGATGCCCAGCACATATCCGATGCGCCGCGGGCCGATGCCCGATCCGGCCGCGGCCTGGCCGGCGACCGTGTTCGACGATGTGACAAAGGGATAGGTGCCGTGATCGATGTCGAGCAGGACTGCCTGCGCGCCTTCGAACAGGATGCGCTTGCCCTCGCGGTGCGCGGTATCCAGCGCGCGCCAGGACGAGCCGATATAGGGCGTGAAGCGCGGCGCGATCTCGGCCAGCGCATCCAGCGTCGCCTTCTCGCAGATCTCCTCGCCGCCCGTGCCGCGCCTGAGTGCGTTGTGATGCGCCAGCAGCCGCTCGATTTTCGTCGGCAGGCTCGCGTTGTCTTTCAGATCGATCGCACGAATGGCCCGGCGGCCGACCTTGTCCTCATACGCGGGACCGATGCCTCGTTTGGTGGTGCCGATGGCCTGCAGACTGTTGGCGGCTTCGCGCGCTTCGTCGAGTTCGCGGTGCAGCGGCAGGATCAGAGCTGCATTCTCCGCGACGATCAGGTTGCCGGGCGTCACCAAAACGCCCTGCGCCGCGAGCCTGTCGATCTCCGACAGCAGCGCCCAGGGATCGACCACCACGCCGTTGCCGATGACCGCGAGCTTTCCCGGCCGCACCACCCCGGACGGGAGCAGGCTCAGCTTGTAGGTCTTGCCGTCGATGACGAGCGTGTGGCCGGCGTTGTGGCCGCCCTGGAAGCGCACCACGACATCGGCGCGGGCACAGAGCCAGTCGACGATCTTGCCTTTGCCTTCGTCGCCCCATTGGGCGCCGATCACCGCGACATTGCTCATTGCACCGTACCCGCAGGCTCAAAATCGGCCGCGCGAGAGTCGCGGGCACGGTGTCCAGTTATAGCCCGCGCTCAGCGGGCGTGCAGCTTTTTCTGAAGCAGCGTACGGCGCCGCTCCAGCTCGCCTTGCGCCTGGGCGATTTCGGCAAGTTCTGCCTTCGCGCGCTCGGCATCGGCGCGGGCGCGGCGCTTTTCGGCATGCCTCTGCGCCGCGGCTTTCTTGCGATGTCGGAGCTTCTCCTCGGCCGCACGTTTTTTCTGGGCCGCGGTCGGCTTTGGCGGCGCCGGAAGCTCCGCCTCGCGCTTGAATGGAGCTGTCGATCCCCACGGCCGTCTCAATGCGACACCCGGACACGCCAGCGCGGCGCTCACGGCGGCGGCGTCCTTGGTCGCGGCTGCGAAGCCTTTGGCGAATTCGCTCGGACCCGCGCCCCAGGCGGCGAGCGCCTTCTTCTGCGAAGTCGTGGCCACGACCGTGTCGTAGAAGCCGAGATGGGCACGGAAGACCTTGAGCGCGGGCATGTGACGGCAATCGCCCAGCGCCGATCCGGTTCCCGTTGTTCCAGCTCACCAAGGCAGCGATCGCAGGCGAACACAGCGGGGTTGCAGAAATGTCCTGGGCCCTCACGCGCACGTGAGACCTGGTCCATGCCGGCCGGAGCACAATGGGAAAACCATTCGCGGGGAGTCGGCATGCGGCTTGTCAGGATTGCGGCGTCAATGTCCGCGCTGTTGATCTTCGGTTCCGTCCATGCGGACGAAGCCGCTTGTACCGCGCGCGCATACCGCGCGCTCGACTTTTGGCTTGGGGCCTGGGAGGTCTTCGACACAAGGACCGGCGCGCATGCCGGCGAAAGCCTGATCGAGAAAAACTATGGCGGCTGCGTCGTACGGGAAAGCTGGCGCGAGCCGGGCTTCACCGGCGGCAGTCTCAACATCTATTCCCGCCTCGACCGCAAATGGCACCAAACCTGGGTGGATTCATCCGGTGCCTTGCGGGAATTTGTTGGTGGCGAAGAGGGCGGCAAGATCGTGCTTGCCGCGCGAACTTTCGCCAAGGACGACCCTTCCAAGCCGCTCCTGGTGCGGATCGCCTTGAGCGCCAACCCCGACGGCAGCGTTCATCAATATTCCGATTGGTCCAGGGATTTTGGCCGGACTTGGCAGTTCCGCTACGACTACACCTATCGCCGCAGGAAATGATCTCAACGGCTGCGCCTGTAGATTCCGGTGAACCAGGTGTTCCAGCGCTTGTTGTCCTGCTCGAAGAACTCCTGCTTCACCGTGCCGTCCTGCATCGGTGTCCAGACGCCGCGGAAGGGGTGCTCGATGCCGGTCTTGTTGTAGCTGATCGTGCCTTCCATGCGCAGCGCGCCCTTTTCGAACCGGCCTTCGAGGCGGATCGCGAGGCCGGGCGAGATCCAGAACTGCGTCCAGGTCTTACGCACGGCGTCGTAGCCGTTGAGGCTCATGCCTTCGTTTCCCTGCGCGCCGGTCCAGTGTTCGATCAGACCGCAGCCTTTGGGTCCCCGGCTGATGATGTTGGTGCCCTGAAAGACGCCGGCAGGATCGCTGACACGCCATTCTCCCAGCCAGAAATCCCATTGGCGCTCTTGCGGGGATACGCAGGACTGCGGGGTCGCCGCGTCGAGCGTGCCTGGAATGACCGCCGCGCCAGCAATCACGGCGGCCGCGAGTCGTCTGGTTCCGCGCTTGGTAAAAGGTTTGCTGCTCATTGCCGCCTCCGCCTGCGCGGACAAGCATAGGGCGGCCACCGCAGCTTTCGGCTTCACATCGCCGTGGGTTCGCGGCGGCCGGCGCGTGCGTCCAGCGCGGCGACGACGCGCCCAAGAACGTCGCGCAGTACAATGGCGCCGAATTCGGGATTCATGTGCGCGTGCTGCGCGCGCTCGGCCGCGGTCTCTTCCGGGGTCAGCGTGTAAAACTGAGGTTTGGTCGTGAGTGGATTGGGTCCGATGGTTTGCGCCGGCTGCGGCACGAACACGGCATCGATGTCTTTGGCGGCCTTCTCGCAAGCGCGATGGTATGCCTCCGCAAGCAATCCGACAGCGTCCTTCGCTTCGAAGCGTGCCCACATCTCGGGGTGCCGCTCATAAGCCGACAGCGGAGTAGCAATGACGAAGATCGGTGCTACGGTCAGCCTGCGCAACTTGGCAGCAATGTCGAACGCCAGCGAGCCGACGATCGCAGGCGCCATCCCTTCAGCAATGTCCAGCACGGACGCGGCGTGTGCGCGACCGGCGGCGCGCAACTCTTTCATCGTCGCATAATAGGTCTTGATGGCGCGGATCGAGCTGAGCGTCAGCCCGCATAGAACATAGGCGTCGTACACCGGCCGGATCGCACCGTCGCCGCCGCTGGTCATCGCCATCCGCGCGCGCGCCGGCTCGGTGCGGCCGACCAGGCCGCCATCGACGATGTCGAGCTCCATGGACGTGCCCTCGCTGGCGAAGAAGATCGTTTGGAGCTGAGGAAACTGCGCCTGCACCGCCGGAAGCGCGCGCTTCAAGTTCGCGACGTGCGAATTCCCGATCAGGCAGACGGTGGACATGATGGACTTATGGCTTGAGCGCTGCTGGTACACGCTGGAGCGGGCGAAGGGAATCGAACCCTCGTATGCAGCTTGGGAAGCTGCCGTTCTACCATTGAACTACGCCCGCGAAAGTCCGCGTTCCTTAGCACGTGAAATCCGCGACAGGAAAGCGCTTTGCCCAGAATTCGCCACCGAGGGGCACCCTGATGGCGGAACGCGGTCACGGAGGGGTGCTTGCCGGCGCATTTCCAGTCCTTCGGTGTCTCCCATCTCAGCGCCATGGCGGCGATGTTCGCCGCCGCGCTAGCACTTATTGCGGCGTCGCGGGCGGCCAATGACTCACGCTTCGACCGCGTCCTGCGCCGGTGCCTTGCCGCATTTCTGATCGCGGACTGGGCGCTGTACCTGGCGATGTTCTACGTCAAGGGCTGGCTTGCGCTCGGCAATGTGCTGCCCCTCAACCTCTGTGACTGGGCCACCATCGCGGTCACGGCCACCTTGATCCGGCCCAATCAGAAAACCTACGAGCTGTCCTATTTCTGGGCGCTGGCCGGGACGCTGCTCGCCTCGATCACGCCCGATCTCGAATATGATTTTCCCGATTGGAGATTCCTGTTTTTCTTTTTCTATCACGCGGTGATCATCGCCAGCGTCCTGTACCTGACCTTCGGGCTTGGCATGCGGCCGGTGAAGGGCTCCGTCCGGCGCGTCCTTCAATGGACCCTCGCCTATGTTGCGGTTGCCGGCACCGCCGATTGGCTGCTCGGCACCAATTACGGCTTCCTGCGCGCCAAGCCGCAGGTCGCCACGCTGTTCGATCAGATGGCGCCCTGGCCCTGGTACATCGCGCAGTCCTTTGCGGTCGCGGTTGCGGCGATGCTGCTGCTCGATGCGCCATTCCGCTTGGCCGATCGCATGCGCAAGATGCAGGCGCGCCGTGCCGCCTAAATTCGTGCCCTTCGGCACCGATCATCTGGCCGCGCTGGCGCTGACGATGGCGGTACCGCTGGCGTTGGCTATTGCAGCGCGCCGAAAGCCGGCGTGGGACGCTTGGTTCCGTTATGGCTTCGCAGGCCTGCTGATCGCGACATGGATCGCGTGGTATGCCTTGTTCATCGCCCGCGGCTGGCTCGGCCTCGGCAACGCACTGCCGATGAATCTGTGCGATTGGGCGACGATCGCCCTGATCGTGACGCTGATCCAGCCGCGGCAGGCGGCCTATGAGCTTGCCTATTTCTGGGCCTTTGCCGGCACCGTCCAGGGGCTGATCACCCCCGATGTGAACTTCGGATTCCCCGAGCCGCAATTCCTGGTTTTCATCCTCGGGCACGCGGCGATTCTGTCGGCCGTCATCTATCTGACCTTCGGTACGCGGATGCGCCAGGTGCGAGCGTCGATTCCGCGCGTGATCGGTTGGAGTCTCTCCTATGCTGTTGCGGCAGCGCTCACCGATTGGACGCTCGGGACCAATTACGGCTTCTTCCGCGCCAAGCCGGGCCACGCGACCTTCTACGATCTGCTTTCGCCGTGGCCGTTCTACATCCCAGAGACCGTCGCGCTGGGCATGGGCATGGCGCTGCTGCTTTATCTGCCGTGGTTCATTCGCGACAACTTCAATCTCGCGCGCATCAGACGTCGGTGATGCTTAGGATGTTGCCGTCAGGGTCCTTCATCCAGGCCACGTGGCCGGCGCCGTGAGGAAGCGTCACGACACCGAGTTCGTCGTGGCTATAAGCGGCGATGCGCAGGAACGCAGCACCACCGGCGCTTAGCGTGCGGACGGCCGCGGCGACGTCCTTCACCTGAAATCCCAGCATGGTGTGGCCGTGTGGAACGAAGTCGGCCACCAAGGCTATGCGCAACTCGGTTGCGGCAAGCGTGAACACCGCGCCGAAGCGGTCCTGGCGATCGAAGGTCAGACCCAGAACGTCGCGGTAGAATAGCACGGCGCGATCGACGTCGCGCGTGCAGATGACGACGATGGGGTTGGCGCCTTTCAGGCTATTCATGGCGGTTTGCCTTTCCTGTAGATTGCCGAGGGGGATTCGATGGATCCGCATTTCGTCCTGTTCGGGCAGGCGCATCTGGTTGCCGTCGCGCTCGCCTTTGCCGTTCCGCTGGTGCTGGCGCTGGTCGTCAGGTTGAGCGGCAGCGCCGCGTTGACCGACACGGTGCGCTGGCTGTTTGCCGTCGAACTCATTGCGACCTACGCGCTGTGGTACTGGCTGCTCTATCGCCGCGGTTGGATGGCGGTGGGAAACATCCTGCCCATGCATCTATGCGACTGGGCGGCGATCGCCTGCATCGTCTCTCTGATCGTGCCCAACCAGCGCACCTATGAGCTCGCGTATTTCTGGGCCTTGAGCGCCACGTTGCAAGCGACCTTGACGCCGGAACTCGCGCTGGGCTGGCCGGATTGGCGCTTCGTGGTGTTCTTCGGCTTTCACTGCGGCGTCATCGCCGCCGTGCTGTACATGACCCTGGGCATGAAGATGCGTCCTTATCCCGCGTCGCTGCCGCGCGTGATCGGCTGGACGGTGGTCTACGGCCTCGCCGCCGGGCTCGTCGACTGGGCATTCGGCGTCAATTTCGGTTTCCTGCGTGCCAAGTCCAAGGACCCGTCCGTGCTCGACATGCTGTCGCCCTGGCCTTGGTACATCGCCGAGCTGGTGCCGATCGCGATCGCCTTCATCCTCATTCTCTATGCGCCGTTCTTCGTCGCCGACCGGTTGCGCAGGCGGCCATAGACCAGACAATCGCGCCGCTCTCCATCGCGCAGGACATGGCCGCGCAGCGTGCCCTCCAGTCTGAAGCCCAGACGCTTGAGCAGCCGCTGCGAGGCGGTGTTGCCGGCATGGCAGCGTGCCCAAAGCCGGTCGAGTGCCAGACCGGCGAAAGCGTGATCGATGACCGCCTCCATCGCTTCCTGCGCGTATCCCTGCCCCCACCAGCGCCGCGCGAAGAGGAAGCCGACCTCTGCGCGGCCGTGATGGCTGTCGATCTCGGACAAGTCGCACTCGCCGATGACAGGGCCTTCCGGCCTGAGGGCGGCGACCCACCACAAGGTGCTGCCGTCGCCGAGCTCCGGAATGTGCGCCTCGAAGATGTCGCGGACTTCGGCCACGGTCTTCCGTGCCGGCCAGTCCCAGTAGCGCATCACCTCGGCGTCGCCGCGCGCCTCGAAAAGGGCCTCGGCGTCGTCGACCGTGATTGGCCTTAAAGTCAGGCGCCGCGTGGTCAGGATCATGCGTCCCCCGAAAGACGGCGAGCCGCCAATCCAGTCAAACGCGGCGAAAAGAAGAATTGGTCGCGGGCAGGATCGAAAATTCGTGAGGCGGCCGGCGCTTTCGCGCCGTAGCCGCCCCACGCTGCCCCCTTCAAGCGGACCCGCCGCGAGACCGAACCCCCAAAACGTCGTTCCCGCAGCGGCGGAAGTAGGGCCCCAGTCATGCCGTCCGCGCAACACTCCCGCATATGTGAATGCAACTTTGCGGCACTGCTGTGGATTCTCGGCAACAAAAATGGAACTTTGCCGGGCTCGGACCGGCGGGTGGAAACCTGCCGGATAGTCCGTGCCCATCATATTTCCACGCTGCCGCTGACGCAGCGCCGCTCAGCGGGGACCGGGTCGGCATCGTCTCAGAAGCGATCCAACGAGGGAAATGCAGGCTCCTTCGTCATGCAGGCCCACAGGCAGAGGGCCAGCCCGATGTCCCCCGTCCAGAGGGAATAGCGGCCGCGGCCATGCTCCGACCGCGCGGTGCGCCACTGGGCGATAGCCTCCATGGCGAAGGCCCTGGCGCGCTCCAGCCATAACCGTTCGCCCGTTCTTTTGTGCAGGTGCAGCAAGGAATAGGCGTTCCCACCGGTGCCGTGACAGAAATTGGAGCCCTTCGCGAGCGGACCGGCCCGCCAGATCAGGGTGCCGGCATCGTGCAGCAGCCGCTCGAGCGCCGGCGTCGAAAACGGCGCCCGCGCGAGAGCCGAAACGATTCCGGGCGCGCCGTGGCAGATCTGGCAGAGAAGCGGCGCATCGGGCTGATCGGCGTCGCTCGGCCAATTCGCTTCGCCCGGAAGACGTTGCGCGGTTGCCAAGAGGGTCGATGTCGCGACGTCGGCGACCGCCGCCTGCACATCCTCGCTCAGCCAATCCCAGCCGCGAATGAGCGCGAGCAGATTGCCGGCGAAGCCATGCACCAGTCCCAGCGAGACCATGCGCTGGCCGTAGAGGTTTTGGACCCAGAGGCGGTGACCGCCCACCGTTTCGAGAGCGCCCAGTAGACGTTGCGCCTGCACGCAGTAAAGATCGCGCCATCGCGCTTCCTTGCTGCGCTCGTGCATGAAGTCGCAGGCCAGCATCGAGCCCGCCATGCCCCACATCAGCTCGAGCGGCGGAAGCACGGTGTTGCCGGCAATGCGCGCATGGATCCTGTCGGCAAGATCTTCAGAAGGCGCCAGCCGCATGGCGAGCAGCATCGGCCCGAGATTGCCCATCAAGAGCGAGCCGTAGTCGGCGAAGGGAGTCTGCCTGATCCAGGCATCGCGCGCTTCGATCGCAGAAAGGAAAGGCCGAAACTCTAGCGCATATTGGATGACGCCAGCCTGCTTCAGCTCGTCGAGCGCCAGAACGATGCCGGCCGCTCCCATGTAGATGCCGCCCATCCCGTCGATGCCGGGAGAATCCAGCGGATGCACCGGCCAGAATTTCTCGCCGTCGAATGCCGCCAGCGCCTCTTGCGCGATGGCGCGGATTGTCTCGCGCGCCGTCGCGTCGTTCCACGCCGCATCGGAAAGTCGGCTATGGCGGTCGGCCTGATGGAGCGCCGTCATGGCGTATCCCACGGGATGCGCTCGGCAAGCTCTTCGACCAGTGCGACCAGCGCCTTTCCATCGCGGATATGGGCCCGGACATCGGCATAGAATTTCTTCCGCTCGCGGCCATAGTCGCCATGGACCAGACGGTTGCGGTTGCCCAACGGCGCGCCGCGCTTGCGCTTGTGTTGCATAGGCGGTGCAACACCAGGATCGCCAAAAACCGGGTTCAATTCCCGCGGCGTGTCGCCAAACGCCTGATCGGCCTGCACATTCGCCTTCGAACTGCGCACCTGTTTTCGCGCCGGAGACGCGCTTCGAGGCGGCGTGAGCGTGACCTTATGGCAGCGGGGGCGAATCCCCCGCTTGCGCTTCTCCTCGATCGCCTTTTTCCGCGCAGTCGCCATCGGCGCCATATGGTGTGAGCGCAATGCCGCGACAAGGGCGGCGAAGATTAAATCTTATCCGCGCCTTGGACGCGGCTTGGCTTCGGCAATGGCACTGCCCTTTCGAGCAATTTCGCGAGGAGGTAAAACGATGGTTGGAAGGTGCCGCCGAATGGCGCCTTCGAAAAGGGGCAGTCATGAAATCGCTTCACGTTCTCAACGTCCTCGGCGGCGCGCTGGCGGCGCTCGTGCTTCTGGGGGGCGCCGCAGAGCCGCCCAGCCCGGGGCCAGAGGGACCGCAATTCGATGCCGGCGGCAATCTGCTGTTCCCGGCGGCGTACCGCGACTGGGCCTTCTTGAGCTCCGGTCTCGACATGAGCTACATCGCGGGACCGGCGGCGGCGAACAATCGGCATATATTCAACAACACGTTTGTGCCGGGTTCCGCCTATCGCGCCTTTTTGCAGAAGGGCACCTGGCCGCAGCATACGATCATCGTGATCGAGCACCGCGCCGGCGCCACCGACGTCTCGATCAACAAACGCGGCGTCGTGCAGACGCCACAGATTCTGGGCTTCGAGGCGCATGTGAAGGACGCGGCCCGCTTCAAGGGCGGTTGGGGCTTCTTCAGCTTCGGCGAGGGCGACAAATCGGCGGAATTGATTGCGTACAGCGCGGACAAGGACAGCTGTTACGGCTGCCACCTGGCGCACGGCGCCGTCGACACCACCTTCGTGCAGTTCTATCCGACGCTGCTGCCGGTGGCAGCCAAGCTCGGCACGCTCAATCCGGATTATGTGAAAGAGACAGGAACGAAGGTGAAGTAGCCGGCGCAGGAGCGGATGCAGGTTTCTCCAGCAGAAAGCCCGCAATCTCTGCGATCGCCTCCTTGAGCCCACACCGTTTCACCGGCGCGTCGGGCGGGAAGGCGCCGAGCAGGCGCGACGGCACCGCGGCTTCGAGGATGACGAAGCAGCCCTTGTCCTGCTGGCCGCGGATCAGCCGGCCGAAAGCCTGTTTGAGACGCAGCCGCGTGAGCATGTCGTCATAGCCTTTGCCGAAGCGGGCGCGCCGGGCCTTGTGCAGGATGGTGGGCTTGGGCCACGGCACCTTGTCGAAGACGACAAGACGCAAGCTGCGTCCCGGCACGTCGACGCCGTCGCGAAGGGCATCGGTGCCGAGCAGGCAGGCGTTCTCCTCGGCGCGGAACAGGTCGACCAGCGCGCCGGCGTCGAGGCGATCGACATGCTGCGCATAGACGGTCAGTCCCCGCTCGCCGAGCGTGGTTGCGATGCGGCTTTCCACCGCGCGCAAGGTGCGCACCGCCGTGAAGAGACCAAGCGCGCCGCCGCCGGCCGCGAGAAACAATTCGCGATAGGCCGCCGCCAGCTGGTCGATGTCGCGGCGGTTGACGTCCTTCACGATCAGGATGCGGGCCTGCTCCTCGAAGCGGAACGGCGAGCCGAAGCTGGCCCGGCGCGGCGGCTCCGCCAGATGCATGGCGCCGGTGCGCACTTCCGCGCTTTGCCAATTCTCCGCCTCGGTCTGATCGCGCAAGGTTGCCGAGGTGATCAGGGCGCCATGCGCGTTCGCCAGCACTTCCGACGCCAAGGGCACCGTCGGATCGATCCAGTGCCGCTCCAGGCCGACATCGAGATCGCGCCCGTCCTCGCGCTCGACGGCGAGCCAGGCCGAGAATTCCTCGTCGACCTCGCCGGTCTCGAGGCGCTCCAGCATGGCGATCCATGCCGGCAGGACGATGCGCGCGCGGCGCTCCAGGCCGCGCGCCACCGCGTCCAGGCGCGCCCGCTGATAGGTTTCGAGCTCCTTTGTCTTGTCGTCGAGTTGCTTGCGCAGCCGATGCGCCAGGCCGAGAAGCGGCGCGGCGAGACGCTTGAGCGCGGTGCCGAGCCCGCGCGCCGCTGCCACGAGCCCGGCGCCGGCAGGATGCAATTCGGCTTCGAGCGAATAGTAGGCATCGGCATCTTCGCAGCGCGCCCGCACCTGCTGATAGGCTTCGGCCAGAAACAGCTCGCCCGGACCGCGCGGCGCGGCGCCGTGCAGGCGCGCCAGCCAGCCTTCACCGGCCAGCGCCGCCGCCGCCGCCACGCAGTCGTCCAGCGCGTTGCGCGCTTCCTCGCTGTCCTCGACCAGATCCTTGAGCCGCTCCTCCAGGCCGCGCGTGCGGCTGCGCGCCCGCGCTTCGGGTCCGCGGATCCAGCGCCTGAGATCCGCCATCTCGCGTCCCGACAGCAGCGCCGCAAAACCGGAATCGGCGGCGTCGAAGAGATGATGACCCTCGTCGAAGACATAGCGCACGCGGCGTTCGGCCGGTGCATCGGTGGTCTCGTCGACGCTCTGCCAATCCTGCGCCGCCTGGGCGATGACCAGCGCGTGATTGGCGATGACCATCGGCGCATGGCGCGCGCGGCGGACCGCGCGCTCGATGAAGCAGCTTCGGAAATGCGGGCATGCCGCATAGAAGCATTCGCCGCGCCGGTCCGTGATCTCGCGCAGCGGCAGCGAGGCGCCCAGGAACGCCGGAAAGCCGTATCCGGAGACGTCGCCGTCGGGCGTTGCCTGGATCCAGCGCGCGATCAGGCCGAGCGCCACGCTGCGCTGTCCCGGCATCAGCGCGGTGCGCTTGGCGGCCTCCTCGAAATTGAGCAGGCAGAGATAATTCTCGCGGCCCTTGCGCACCACGGCCTTCTCGTCGCGCTCCTGCGGATCGGGATAGAGGCGCGCGATCTCCTGCACGATCTGGCGCTGCAGATTGCGGGTGTAGGTCGAGATCCATAAGCCCGGCCCGTTCCGCTCCGACCACAGCGAGGCGGGCGCCAGGTAGCCCAGGGTCTTGCCGACGCCGGTGCCCGCCTCGACCAGCGCGATGCGCGGACTGCCTGCGCGCTCGCGCGCGCTGAAGGCATAGGAGGCGGCCTCGGCATAGGCCGACTGCTCTTCGCGCGCTTCGCCGCCCGGCCCCACAAGCTGCTTCAGCCTTGCGCGCGCTTCCGGGGCCGCCACGGGCTCAGATCCCTGTTTGTCCGGGTACGGATCGTCTTCCCATTGCGGCAATCCGCGCCAGACCTCGAGCCCGGCGAGCGGGGAGAGCTTTGCGTCCGGCGCGCCCAAACGCGCCAGCAACGCTTCCGACCAGCGCCAGCCGGCGCGTCCGAGCGTGGCGGCAAGCTGGCGCATCGCATCGCGCTGGCGGTCAGGCGCCGCCTGCGCGTCAGCGAGCAGCCGCAATGCCGCCCGGTGCAGCGCATGCGCGGATTCTTCGATCGTTGCGGGAGGCTCAAGTCCGAGCGCGCGCGCGAGCCCCAGCGGACTCGGCACGCAAGGCGCGCCCGGTCGCACGAAAGCATAGAGCTCGAGCACGTCGAAGAGCGGCGCGGCGAGCTGGGTTTTCAGGCGCCCGGCGACGAAGGCTGCGTGGGCCACCAGGGCCTCGCCGCGGCGGAACCGGGCGCGCGCCTCATCCAGCGAAACGCGCCCGCCGCTGCCATCCGGCGCGCAGACGACCGCGCCTGCGGGTGCCGGTACCAGGGCCGGGATCTGCGGACTGCGCGCGGCTTCGTTCGGCATTTGTACCTGTATGCCGGTCGAACGCCGGGAAGACAAAAGAAAAAGCGGCCCGCGCCATCGCGAGGGCCGCTTTTCTCGAGCTCAGCTCGGCTCAGCGGAAACGCCAGCCGCCGTGGAACCAATACCGGTGTCCCCAGTAGCGGTGACCGTCCCACCAGCCGCGTCCGGCATAGAACACGCCGATCTGCGGGCCGGCGTAGTAGCCGGGACCGTAATAGGCGGGGGCATAGTACCCCGGTCCGTAACAGCGATGGGGATGGTAGTAGCAGAAGCGGCCGCCGGGATAGGCCGGGCCGCCGATGCCGACGCCCACGACCACGCGCGCGTTTGCGGCGGGGGCCGTGGCCGCGGTGGCGCCGACGGCGATGGTGGCGGCGAGTGCCGCCTTGGCTGCGAATTTGGCAAGCTTGTTCATGAGAGGACTCCCTTACTGATCCCCTCCATGATGCAATAACGCGCCTGAATGCCGTCAGTCTCCCTCGTTCATCCGGCGTTCAGGCGGCAAGTTCGGGGTAGAGGTTGGTCAGCGAGCGCCGGACGCGCTCGTGCTCCCAAACGATCAGCCTGGCGGTGCTGCGCAATTCCTGCGGCGCCACGCCGTCGCGCGCGGCCTGCGCGAATCCGCGCGCGGCCGCCATCATCGCCGCAAGGCCCAGTCCGCCCGCGCTGCCGGCGATGTCTTGGGCGAGACGGGCGGCTTCCTGCCAGTTCGACTCCTCGCTCGCTTCGCCCAGCGCGCGGCAAAGCTCTTCTGCGGACTCGATATAGGACCGCAGGATCTCGATCAGCGTCGCAAGTCCCAGCGAGCGTTCGAGGCCGGCGAACGTCGACGGATCGATGGCGGCCGCGCTTTCCTGCTGCGGCAGCTCGGGGATTGAATCGCGCCACAGCCGCTCGCGCGCGGAATTGATGGCGCTGTAGAGTTCATAGGACGAAGGCGGCCAGTGCAGCATCTCGTCGGCGCAGGCCGGGACGCGTTCGCCGCCCTTGAGCAGCGCAACGATCGGCGCCTTGTTTCCCGGCGCCGCCGCCAGCGTATCGCAATCGGATGCGCCTGCGAGGATGGCGTCGAACCCGCCGCGGCTGGCATGGGCGACTGCGTCGGCCAGGGAAATCGCCACCCGGATCTGGTTGCCGAACGGCTCCAGCAGGTTCGCCAGCTGCCGGTTGGCGACGTCGTCATGGGCGAAGATGAGCAGCGACAGTCCCGTCGGCGCCGGCAGTTGCGGCTCGTTGAGGGCGGGCGCGGACCGCGCGGCCTGCACGGCTCCGGCGAGCGGGAGCGTGAACCAGAACACGGCTCCGGCACCGGGCTCGCTTTCGAACCCCGTCGTACCGCCGGCCGCCTCGACGATGCGCTTGACCACGGCCAATCCCAGCCCCGAGCCCTGCTGCTGCCGCGCATAGGACGAATCGCCCGGCGCAAAGGGCATATAGAGATTGTCCGCGACTTCTTTGGCCACGCCTTGGCCCGTGTCGGCGACGCTGAAGCGGATCGAGGATTCGCTCTCGCGCTCGACGCGGATCTCGACATGGCCGTGGTCGGTGAACTTGAGAGCGTTGTCGACGAGTTTGAGCAGCGCTTGGCGGATGCGGCGCGGATCGGCGGCGGCGCGCGGCAGTCCCTCCGGCGCCGATACCGTCAGGCGCAGATGCTTCTCCCATGCCCGCGGCTGCAGAAGCCTCGCCACCGCACGCGCCGCCTGCGCCGGATCGCAGCCCTCTTCGCGCGCCCGGTCGTCGTCGGCTCTTGTCAGCGCAATGACGTCGTCGAGCAGGGTCTGCAGCGCGCGTCCCGCATCGAGCATCACCTTGACATGGTCGCGATAGGGCTTGGCGAGTTCGGCGCGGTCGAGCAATTGCGCCATGCCGAGCAGGGCGTTCAGCGGCGTGCGCAATTCATGGCTGATATTGGCGATGAAGACGGACTTGGCCTGCGTCCCCGCCAGCGCCGCATCGCGGGCGCCTTCGGCATCGTGTTTCTCGTCGGAGAGCTTTTCGATCAGGCCGCGGTTCTCGTCGCGCAGGCCGAGGCACTCGTCCAGCATTCCCGCGATGCCGTTGCAATAGGTATTGAGCACGCCGGTGAAGAGCACGATCAGCACCGCCGTCATGGTGGCGTAGAGGCCGCCTTCGCGGAGCAGCAGCAGCACCAGCGGCGTCAGCGCGAAAAGCGCGTGCGCGCAATAGGCGGGCCGGTGGGCCGAACGTGCAATGAACTCCGTCGCCGTCATGCCGAGGAAGGCCAGCGAGAGATAGGCCTGCGCGGCATAGGAGCCGGGCACGAACCAGTACCAGGCGCCGACGCCCCAGGTCGCGCCGGCGATCGCCGAGACGAAGACGTAGCGCCTGGCCCAGAAATCCGGATCGCTTTTCAGCCCGCGCCGCTTGTAGGCGCCGGTCAGCTGCTCGGCCGCGATCACGACCACGATCTGCAGCGCCATCGGCATCAGCGGCAGCCAGCCGGGGCTGCGCGCGCCGAGCAGGGTCACCGGGACGCAGAGCACCGCGAAGGGCAGCGACAGGTAATGGCGTCCGAGCGAGTAGAGAATATCGATGCGGCCCGCGAAGACCGCGTGCCGATCCTCGTCTGACAGGGGCTCAGCTATCGACATTGACCTTATCCCGGGCCAAAGACTAGCGTCGCGGCCTTTCAAAACGTTTAAGGTTAAGCTTTTCCAATGAGTTCCGACCTGCACCGCTCCGCGCTCGCTGCCCGCGCCTGGCCCTTCGAGGAGGCGCGCAAGGTGGTGGCGCGGCTGGAGCGCAAATCCAAGCGCGGCGAGACGGTAAAGGAAGTCTTGTTCGAGACCGGCTACGGCCCCTCCGGGCTGCCGCATATCGGCACCTTCGGGGAGGTCGCGCGCACGACCTGGGTTCGCCACGCCTTCGCGCTGATGTCGGACATGCCGACGCGGCTGATCTCGTTCTCCGACGACATGGATGGCCTGCGCAAGGTGCCCGGCAACGTTCCCAACCCGGAGCTGCTCGAGGCCAATCTCGGCAAGCCGCTGACGGCGGTGCCCGACCCCTTCGGCACGCACAGTTCCTACGGCGCGCACAACAATGCGCGATTGCGCGCGTTCCTCGACCGCTTCGGTTTCGAATACGAATTCCTGAGCTCGACGGAATGCTACAAGAGCGGCCGCTTCGACGACGCGCTCATGCTCGTGCTCGAGAACTTCGAGGCGGTGCGCGACATCGTGCTGCCGACCTTGGGTCCCGAGCGCCGCGCGACCTATTCGCCGTTTCTTCCGATTTCGCCCAAGAGCGGAATCGTGCTGCAGGTGCCGGTGCTGGAGTGGGACAAGCGGCGCGGCACGATCGTCTTCGAGGATGAAGGCGCCAAGACCGAATTGCCGGTGACGCGGGGTCACGTCAAATGCCAGTGGAAAGTGGACTGGGCGATGCGCTGGTGCGCGCTCGGCATCGACTACGAGATGTCGGGCAAGGATCTGATCTCGTCGGTCGAGCTCTCGACGAAGGTCACCCGCGCCCTGGGCAAGGAGCCGCCGGAGACACTGAGCTACGAACTCTTCCTCGACGAGCACGGCCAGCGCATCTCCAAGTCCAAGGGCAACGGATTGTCGGTCGACGATTGGCTCGCCTATGGGCCCGACGAGAGCATCGCGCTCTACATGTTCCAGAAGCCGCGCACGGCCAAGCGGCTCTATTTCGACGTCATTCCCAAGGCGGTGGACGAATACATCGCGCTGCTCGAGCAATACCGCGCGGCCAACGATCCCGCGGCGCGGCTCGAGAACCCGGTCTTCCACATCCACAACGGCGATCCGCCGGCGCAATCCTATCCGGTGAGCTTCGCGCTGCTGCTGACCCTGGTCAGCGCCTCGAACGCGCACGACCGCGACCTGCTCTGGGGGTTCATCCGCGCCTATGCGCCGAAAGCGAACCCCAAGGACAATCCCGGCCTCGACCGGCTCGTCGGCTACGCGCTTCGCTACTACGAGGATTTCGTCAAGCCGACGAAACAGTACCGCGCGCCCACCGACAAGGAACGGGCGGCCCTTCTCGATCTGCGCGCCGTGCTGGAAGGCTTCGGCGACGAGCGCGATGCCGAGAAGATCCAGTTCGAAGTCTATGAGGTCGGCAAGCGCCACGCCTTCGAGCCGCTGCGCGACTGGTTCAAGGCGATCTACGAAGTGCTGTTCGGCCAGACCCAGGGCCCGCGCTTCGGCTCCTTCGCGGCGCTGTTCGGCTGCGCGCAAACGGCGAGGATGATCACCGCGGCGCTGGAGCGCGAAGCATGAAAGCGCTCCTCGCTGCCATTTCGCTCGCGATCCTTGCGGCCGCGCCGCTCAGGGCCGATCCGCTCGCGCTCTACCGGGCGGGCGACTACGAGAAGGCGGCCGCCGAGGGCGCCCGGTCGAGCACCGCGCCGGATCTGGTGGTCGCGACCCGGGCGATGCTGGCCCAATCGATGGTCCGCAGTCCTTGTCTCGATTGCCTCAAGCGCGCCGCCGAACTGGCGCGCCGCGCGATCGCGACCGCTCCGGGGCTCGCCGAGGGGCACGTGTTCCTTGCCGTGGCGCTCGGTTACGAGGCGCGCATCGTCGGCGTGATGCAGGCCCGCAGGAACGGCTTCCCCGAGGAGGCCAAGCGCGAACTCGACATCGCGCTCAAGGACGATCCTTCCAATCCCTGGGGACTGGCCGCGCTGGGCGGCTGGAACATCGAGGTGGTGCGCGGCGGCGGCTCGGTGCTCGCGCAATGGCTTTACGGCGCCAACGTCGAGGCTGGCCGCAAGGAGTTCGCGGCGGCGTTCAAGGTCGCGCCCGACAATCTCGTGCTGCGCTATCAATATGCCTTATCGCTTGGCGGGCTGGATTCGCAGACTTACCGGGAGGACGTGAAGGATGCGTTGGCCAGCGCGATTTCCGGCAAGCCGCAAACGGCTTACGAAATTTTCGCGCAAGGCCGGGCGCGGGAGCTGCTTGCAGCCCTGGACGATCGTGCGAAATTCGAGCAGCTGGTAAGGCGCGACCAAGGGTATCCTTGAATCGCGGCGCGTTCCGGCCTTCAAGGGGGAAACGGTTCGTTGGCTGAGGCGGATTTGACCGAGGAACTCATCGTCGAGGTCAATGGCGAGCCGCTGGTGCCGGACGTCTCCGGCGCCTTGTGGTGGCCCGGCGAACGCGCCTTGATTTTCGCCGACATCCATTTCGAGAAGGGCTCGTCTTACGCCAGGCGCGGCGCGCTGCTGCCGCCATACGACACGCGCGCGACCTTGGAGCGCATCGCACAAGCCATGGAGCGCCGCACGCCCAGGCGCGTGATCGCGCTCGGCGACAGCTTTCATGACGGCGAGGGGGCGAGCCGTCTGGACGATGTCGAGCTTGCGTTCCTCGCGCGCCTGACCTCGCGCGCGCAGTGGCTTTGGATCGCCGGCAATCACGATCCGGCGCCGCCGCCGAGCCTCGGTGGAACGGTGGCGGAGGAGGCCGCGATCCGGGGCCTGGTCTTCCGTCATGAGCCCGGGGCGTTCTTCCAGATGGGAGAGATCGCAGGGCATCTGCATCCTTGCACCACGATCACGCGCCGCGGCAGAAGCCTGAGGCGCAGGTGCTTCGTGTCGGATGGCACGCGCATGGTGCTGCCGGCTTTCGGTGCCTATGCCGGCGGCCTGGATCTGCGCGACCCCGCCATCGCCTCGCTGTTTCCGCAATCGTTCGGTGCGTATGCCTTGGGGCAGGAACGGGTCTATGCCGTCAAGGGCGCGCGCAAAAGCGCTACGGAATGTCGCTCAGCTGCGGCGCCGTATTGGCGTGCGGGTCGGGCGACGAAGCCTTGAAGCTGTCGGCCGCATGCTGCGCGGCCGCCTTGTCGTCCGCGGAGAGCTGGGTCGCCAACGCGTCGCGCCGCGACTTGGACTCCGCATCGCCGCCCTGGGCCGCGATCGAATACCATTTGTAGGCATCGATCAGGCTCTGCGGCACGCCCTGTCCGCGTTCATAGAGCACCGCGAGATTGAATTGGGAGTCGGTCAGGCCCAGCGCGGCCGCTTTCGAGAACCAGCGCGCCGCTTCGGTCAGGTCCTTCTTCACGCCGGTGCCTTCGGCATAGGCGACGGCGATGTTGTGCATCGCCTTGCGGTTGCCCTGCATCGCCGCGGCGAGATACCAGTGCGAGGCCTTTGCCGGATCGCCGGCGACGCCCTTGCCGTGTTCGTAGAGCGTGCCGAGACGGTATTGCGCGACGGGTTCGCCCGCTTCGGCGGCCTTCTCGAGCCAGGCCGCGGCCTGCGTCTCGTTCACCGGCGCGCCCTCGCCGTTCAGGTATTTGAGCCCGACGATCAATTCCGCCTTCGGGTTGCCGGCGGTGGCCAGCTGCGAGAGGCGGTCGAGCGCGGGCTGCGGCTTGGCCGTTTGCGCTGGGCCAGACTGCGGAGCGGGGGTCTGTGCCGGTGGCGCAGGAACCGCGTGGACCCGCGCGGTGCGGACGTCTTTCGCCGGCGCGCTGACGGCAGGTGGCACGGCTTTCGCCGGCTGGGGCTGTTCCGGCGCGGGCGCTTGCGGCGCGGCGGAAGTCGGCGGCGGCAGATCGTCGCTCTGCGGCGCCAGCGCGTGCAGCGGCGTGGCGGCTTGAGGCTGTTGCGAAGCGGGCTTTTCGTTGAAGAGCGTCGCCAATCCAGACGGCTTGGGCGCAGACGGAGCGCTGCTCTGGCTGAGCACGAGGCCCGCGATCAACGCGACAACGATGAGCACCAGAAGCCCGATCACCACCGCGCGGCTGCGGCCGGAATTGTCGCCGGGGGCCGACCGTCCGATCGACCAGCCCAATCCGCGCGCGCTCTGGTCGGCTTCGGCGGTGGCGGCTGCAGCCTGCGCGGAACGGCGCGCCGCGGACAGAAACGAGTCGCTGGGTGCGGCCGCAAAAGCATTCGTCGCGAGCGCAAAAGGATCCTGGCCCGGGAAGGGCGGTGCCGCATCGAGCGCCGGCGCAAAAGGATCGCCCTGCGCCGCGAAGGGCGGCGGCGCGCCGGGCGTCGGCACATCGGGGAAGGGGGGCATATCGTACGATGCAGGCGCGGCGTAAGCAGGCGGCGGTGGCGCGGGCGCCGTCTTGCCCTCGATGGCGGCGAGCCGCGCGTTGGTCTCGCTCAAGGCGCTGCGGAATTCGGAGAGCGTGTCACGCTGGCGGTTCTCGGTCGCTTCGACGCGGTTGAGCAGTTTCTTCAGGCTTTCCTCGATGCCGCGCGCCGTGGCGGGCTCGCCGTCGTCCAGCCTCTCGACCAGGTCGCCCAAGCTGCGCTCGATGCCGGTGAGGCGCTTGTCGATGTCGGGATCGGGGCCGCGCGCTTCCAGACGCGCGACATTCTCTTCGAGCCGCGCGATGACGCCGGAGGTGACGGCTTCGCGCCGGTCCACGTCCTGGTCGCGGGCGCCGCGCGCTTCGAGCTTTTCGACTGCCCGTTCAAGGACCGAGGTCGTGGCGTGCACGCTCTTCTCGACGGAGTCGATCCGGCCGTCGAGCAGGGTGAGGCGGGCTTCGAGGCTGCTGGTCGAATCTTCCGTGTCGGTGCGTGTCTGGCTGAGACGCGCAGCCAATGCTTCCAGGCTGGTGGCGAGTTGCGAAACCTGCGCCGCTGATTGGCCGGCGTTCTGCGTGATCTGATCGGCCAGCCGCGAAAGGCCTGTGTGCAGGCCTTTGATCGCGTCCTTCATGCCGCCGGCGGCATTGGCGCGTTCGACGCGCTCCAGCCGGCCCGTCAAGCCGAGCACATGCGCGCCGAGCTGATCGAAGGCTTGCGCCTGCTCGCGCGCGGCGATGTTCATCTCGGTCGCGGCCTTGCTGAGCACGCGGTTGTTCTCGCTCTGCGTCCGCTCCGAGGTTTCCATCCGCCGGGCGACGCCGCGCAGTTGCTCTTCGATGCGGCGATAGACGTCGCTGGTCTCGCTGCCGCTGCGCGAGACGCGTTCGAGCATCTCGTCGGTATCGCGGCGCTGGGCCTCGTCGTCGGGTCGGTAGCTCTTGGCCAGATTGTCGCGGGTCAATTCATCCTCGTCCCCGGCATCGGCAAAGCTGCGCAGGATGCGCCGCGTAAGCCATTCGCCGACCGGCAAGCCTTCCCGCCGCGCCGCCGCACGTGCTGCTTCGCGGGCCTCCGGCGGTATGCCTGCCACGTTCCAAGGAAGATCAGGCCGCATTTCGAATCACTGCGCGACGCACCCTCAAGCCAAAGTACTTGCGGCCACATATAGTGTAAAGGAACGTCGCGAGCGCTATGCATGGCACGTTCCCCGGCCTGAACTTCCGGGATCATCTTCGCGCCGTACGATTAATGCGGGGTTATCGCGCCGGTCAGGAGTTTTGCGGATCGAGCCCCGCCCGCACGAGATCGCCGCCGAGCCGTCCGGTCGCCCAGCGCCAGGTCATGCGGTAGTCCGAAATCAGCGACCAAAGCGGATAGGTGAAGGTCGCGGGACGGTTGCGCTCGACGAAGAAGTGTCCGACCCAGGCGAAGCCATAGCCGCCAAAGAGCGCGCCGAGCAGGAACCAGGGCTCGCGCAGCACGGCCGCGGCGCCGAGGCAAACCAGAGAAACCGCGGTCCCTGCATAATGCAGCGCACGCGTCGTGGGCTTGGCGTGCTCCTGAAGATAAAAGGGCCAGAACTCGTCATAGGAGCGGATGGGCCGGTTGGTCGGTGCGGACATGGGCTGAGTTTGAACCGGCGCGAGGCAGCCGGCAACAATTCGAGGAGCAGAATCCCTGACCCCATTGTCATGGCCCGCGAATGCGGGTCACCCAGGTGGGTTCTGCACGCGCCTCAAAAAATCTTCAGTCGGACAGTGCGATGACGCGGCAATGTGGTTGAGCTATTTGGGTCCGGATTTCGCGGCGTCGACTAGTTTCTGCAGTCGGCTTGCTTCCGCAAGTGCTTTGTTCTGCAATACGGTCTGTCCCGCCATCCGGCATCTGTTAGCCTGCTCCTTCAAGAGCGTGACATCCTGGGGATGGGGCAGTTTTCTGCGTCGAGTTGGCGCGGGTGCGGGAGCGTAGAAGGGGCGTATTGCTGCCTCGAAACGGGCTCTCGCCTCGTTCTTCTCCGGTCCGGATTTCATACGGGAGATCGCACGCTCCGTCTGGGCTACTAGCGCGTCCATTTCTTGGAATAACTTTCTGAGCTCATCGACTTTTTTGCTGAAGGTTTTGGGTCTGCTCATGGTTGGCCGCCCGCACGCAACGACCAAAGTGTAGTGGAAATTGCATCAGCCTTATAGTTCGATTGTCATCTCCATGAGGGCATGAAGCGGTTTCACCTGGGTGGCCCGCATTCGCGGGCCATGACGACTGGGTATAATGCGAGATGCAGGTCAGAATTCAGTTCGGCGCCGGCCTGTCGGCATGCGGTCCCATGCCGAGATCGGTCGCGAAAAGAACCGTGACGTACACGGTGTCGCCATCCACCGCGGCCCCGATGCCCGCAAGCGTGTAGTCCGCCATCGTCATGTTGTCGCGGTGTTGCGGGCTTTTCAGCCATTGCTCCAGGAAGGCGCGCGCGAAGGCGGCCACATCGATGCCGCTCTGCTTCGCGTAGTGCAACGCGCCGATGTTCTCTCCCAGCAGACCCTGGAAGCGCGGATCGGCCGCCATCAGCAAGGTCGCGGTCGTCTCGCCCTTCGGGGAGGCGTGGGCGAAGTATTTCCCTGCGGCCATGTCGCGCGAATGGGCGCGCGCGACGTCGCCAAGCTCCGGATCGATGGCAAGCGGATGGGCGTTCGGGCCGAGCTTTTCGCGCTGCTCCTCGATCAGGATGGCGATGCGCTGCTCGAGCGCGCTCATCTGCGTCGCGGGATCGGGCGGCGGCGCGGGCAGCGGCGGCGCGCTGCTGCAGGCCGCCAGCACCAGCAGTGCACACGCCGCCGCGATCCGGCGCATGTCAGCTGAGGATTTCGAACAGGCCGGCCGCGCCCATGCCGCCGCCGATGCACATGGTGGCGACGCCGAGCTTGGCCTTGCGCCGGCGACCCTCGAGCAGCAGGTGGCCGCTCATCCGCGCGCCCGACATGCCATAGGGATGGCCGATGGAGATCGCGCCGCCGTTGACGTTCAGCCGGTCGTGCGGGATGCCGAGCCGTTCGGCGCAATAGATCACTTGCGCCGCGAAGGCTTCGTTCAATTCCCACAAATCGATGTCCGCCACCTTGAGGCCGTGACGCTCGAGCAGCCTTGGCACGGCGAAAACCGGTCCGATGCCCATCTCGTCGGGCTCGCAGCCGGCCACCGCGAAGCCGCGGAAGATCCCGAGCGGCTTGATGTTGCGCTTGGCCGCGACGGCGCCGTCCATCACCACGCAGGCCGAGGCGCCGTCGGCGAACTGCGAGGCGTTGCCGGCGGTGACGTATTGGCCCTGCGAGACCTTCATGCCGCCGCTGAGCACGGGCTTGAGCGACTTCAGGCCTTCGAGCGTCGTGTCGGGCCGGTTGCATTCGTCACGGTCGACCGTGTACGGCACGATCGATTCCTGTCCCGTCGCCTTGTCGGTCTTCTTCATCTTGGTCGTCAGCGGCACGATTTCATCGTTGAACTTCGCGGCCTGCTGCGCGGCGGCCGTGCGCCGCTGGCTTTCGAGCGCGTATTCGTCCTGGGCGTCGCGGCTGACCCCATAGCGCTGCGACACGATCTCGGCCGTCTCGATCATCGAGATCCAGAGTTCGGGCTTGACCTCCATGAGGTGTTCTTCGGTGATGTTCTTGGTGTTCATGCCGCCCATCTGCACCAGCGAGATGGACTCCACGCCCGAGCCGATCGCGACCGGCGTTCCCTCGACGACGATCTGATGCGCCGCGACCGCGATGGCCTGCAGACCGGAGGAGCAGAAGCGGTTGATGGTGGTGCCCGCCGTCGATACCGGGCAACCCGCCCAGATGGCCGACAGCCGCGCGATGTTCATGCCGGTGGCGCCTTCGGGCTGGGCGCAGCCCATCACCACGTCCTCGACCTCCTTGGGATCGATCCCGGCGCGCGCGATAGCGTGCTTGATCGCGTGTCCGCCCATCGCCGCGCCGTGAGTCATGTTGAACCCGCCACGCACCGACTTGGCGAGACCGGTGCGCGCAGTGGAAACGATGACGGCTTCTCTCATGGGCTAGGTCCTTCGGGTATCCGGCACGGACCTTAAACCGAAGCCCGCGTCAGATATATGCCCCCTGGTCGATCAGCTCGGGCGCGGCACGCAGGCGGCTTCTGTGCGTGATCATCGTCTCATGCAGGTGGCGGATGGTGGTGCTTCCCGTCGTGACGAACAGGAAGGGGAAGACGCCGTGCAGCAGGCAGGCGCATCCCGCCACGATCATGCGGCCGCCGAACCCGGTCGCGCTCTGCAGGTGCTCGACATAGCTCTCGCCCACGCCGCGGGGGTGATCGGTGAACGGGTTCATGCCCCTCTCCACATCAACGAAGGACCCATCCTGCCAGGATTCGCAGTCGATTTCACGTTGGGATTTCGTAATTTGGCTTCAGGCGGGCTCGCCCGCCCCCGCGGCCTTGCGGTTGCGGTCGGCCAGGGAGCGGAACGCCGCATACTGGACGAAGAACAGCCCGACGATGATGGTGGTGGGCACGAAGGTCGCATACAGCGCCCACAGCGAGAAATCCGCGACAAATGCCACCGCGACATTGGCCGCGGCGAAGAAGATCATCACGGCCGCCCACAGCTTTTCCGCCAGCATGATGGTGCGGCGCGGGATGACGGCGCGCACGTCCTGCGGCAGATAGGGCGTCATCCAGTCGCGCGTGGCCATGAACAGGCCGACCGCAAGATCGATCACGGTCGGCTTCAGCTTGATGAAATGCTCGTTGTGCAGCGCGATGGTCATGGTGCCCAGCGCCACGACGACGCCCAGGCTCAGCCATTGCAGCGGACCGATCGGTTCGCGCGACCATTTCTTGGCGAGGAGCTGGGCGAGGCCGATGCTCATGCCCGCCGCGGCCGCGGCATAGACGCTGTGCAAGCCGGAAAGCTTGAGCAGGTATTTGCCGACGAAGAAAACCGCGGCGAAGGCGATCGCCGCGAGCAGGTCGAGCAGAATGGGACGTGCGACCTGCGCCGGCGTCATCGAGCTCCTCGAAAAAAGCGCGCGACCGGGAATTCCCGGCCGCGCGATATGCTACAGCCTGTTAGATCAATGCGCGACGGGTGTCGATCCGTATTTGCGCTGCGCATAGAGCGACCACAGATGCGCCGCCGCGCCGCGCGGGCCGCCGTTCACCTTCGAGAGCGCATCGACCGCCTGCGCGTTGTTGCCCGACGCGGCAAGGGCCATGCCGAGCAAAAGTTCTGCTTCCTGGATGTCCTTCAGTCCGCCCTTGCCCAGCGCGCGCTGCGCGGCGGCGGCGGCGTCGGCGTAGCGGCCATAGCCCATATAGGTGTTGGCGAGCTTGACGTCGAAATCGCCGGTCTTGTGCGCGATCGCCAGCTTCTCGAACTCGCCCAGGGTTGCGCGATCCTTGGCTGCCTGCGGTCGAATCGAGCCCAGCATGCTGCCCGCCTTGTCGCCCGCCGTGATGTCGTGGTTGGCGATGCCGTGTTCGAGAATCATCTCGGCTTCCACCGGGTAGTGCAGGTCGTTCGCGACCGACGCCATGGTCTGGTAGTCGTCCGGCGTGCATTTCGCATTGGTCACCATGCGCAGGCGGAAGAAGTTGAGCGCCTCCGGCTCGTGCATGCCCTTGGTCTGGAACATGGTGGTGGCGATGATTTGCGCCCAGGCCGCCGGATCGCCATAGTTGACGACGAGGTTCTCGAGGGTCTTTTCCGCCTCAGCCGGGTTGTTGGAGCTCAGCTGCTGGCGGGTGACGATATCGGCGAGCGCCTGTGGCGGTGCCTTGCCTGCGGCCTGTGCCGCGTCGACCACCGGCTTCGCCAGGGCATAGGCCTTGTCCTTCTGGCCGGCGTTGTAATAGCCGACGGCCACGGGCTCGACGACGTTGGCCGGCAGCGGGCCCAGGGCCTGGAGCTGGTCGGCATACTGAAGGACCGCGTTCCAGTCGGCGTTGTTCACGCTCAGCTGGATGATGGTGGTCAGCACGCCGACTTTTTCGGCCGGCGGCATGGCGGGCGAGGCCGCCATGGCTTCGAACGCGGTTTCGGCGTCCTTGTAGTCTTTCTGACCGAGATAGATGTTTCCCAGGAACTGGTTGATCAGATAATCGTCATAAGGCTGATGCGTCGAGGCCGCCTGCGCTTCCTTGGCCTTGGTGAGCGCAATGGCGAAATCGTTGGCCTTCATCGCCTTCTGGGCTTCGGAGAGCGGCTTTCCCACCGCGGGCGTGACCTTGGGTTGGTCCGCGCCGGCCGCGGGAAGCGCGATCAAGGGCGCCGCGATCGCGGCGGCGGCGGCAACGATTTTCCAATTCGATATGCGCATGATGATTCCTCTCGACATGTGGGTCGACGCGCGAGTCGCAGCCCCCCGCTCCGCGCATCTTCAATGGGTTTGTCACCATACTAGGGCGGCCGCGTGTTTCCAATGCGGCGGCGATATTGCGGTGCAGCGTGAAAGCCCGCAATCTCCCGGCGATGACTCCTCCCACGGCACTGCCTGAGGGCGCAGAAAACATCTCCACCGGCGGATTCAACCGCTTCGCCGGACCCTTCTATCGCCTTGCGGACGAAGGCGAGGTGCGGCGCTTCGCATTTGTTGTGCTGGATAAACACATGAACGCGGCGGGCAGCGTGCATGGCGGCGTGCTGATGACGTTCGCGGACATCGCCATGAGCCGCGCGACGCGCCTTGCGACCGGGGCGCAATCGGTGAGCACGGTGGCGTTCTCCTGCGATTTCATGGCGGCCGGCCATCTGGGCGAGCTGATCGAGATCCGCGTGCGCATCGCGCGGCGCACCCGCAAATTCGTTTTTCTCGCGGCCGAGATCGCCAGCGGCGGGCGCTCTTTGATGCAGGCCTCCGGCGTGTGGAGGATGGGATGAGCCCGCCCGACGCTTCGCAACCTCTCGACGGCTACGCGGAAATTCGTCTCGTCGACCCCTTCGAGATCCATGTCGGCCCGGCCTTGGCGAAAGGTGAAAAAGCCGCGCGCGCCTATGCGCTGAGGGCGCGCGACGAACACTGCAACATGCGCGGCATCGTCCATGGCGGAATGCTGATGACGCTTGCCGATATGATGCTGGGCCAGGCGCTGTGGGATGCAACCGACAGTGCCGCCTGCGTCACCATGAACATGCAGGTCCAGTTCCTCAAATCCGCCAGGGCCGGCGACGTCATCGAAGTCGCGCCGCGCATCGTTCGGCGCACGCGCTCGCTCGTCTTCATGGCCGGCGATTTCACCGTCGGCGGCCAGACCGTGATGACCGTCCAGAGCGTCTGGAAGCTCCTGGGGCAGGAGTAAGCGGATTTTTACCATAGGCTGCGAGGCTTGTCCCAACAGGGGGTCCTCGCATGCGCGATCGCGCGCCGGAACTGGTGCTGGGAACGGTGCAGCTCGGACTCGCCTATGGCGCCGCCAACCGCAGCGGCAAGCCCGCGCGTCCCGTGGCGCTCAAATTGGTGCGCAAGGCTGCCGAGGCCGGCATCCGCGCCTTCGATACGGCGCGCGCCTATGGCGACAGCGAGGAGCGGCTGGGCGAGGCGCTGGCCGGCCGCAAGACCGTGCGCGCCATCACCAAGCTGAGCCCGCTCTCCGAGATTGCGTCGGACGCGTCCCGTGAAGAGGTGCGCCGCGCGGTCGACGACAGCATCGCGCAGTCGCTGGCGTCGCTTCGCCGCAACCGTATCGACTGCCTGCTGCTGCATCGCACGCAGCACATGTGGGCCCATGACGGCGCGATCTGGGAGCGTCTGATCGAACGCCTGGAGGACGGCAGCGTCCTGTCGCTCGGCGTCTCGGTGCAGTCGCCGGTGGAGGCGCTGGCGGCTCTCGCCTGTCCCGACGTCGTGCACCTGCAATTGCCGTTCAATCTGCTCGACTGGCGCTGGCTGGCGCCGGGATTCCAGTCCTGCCTCGCGGCACGGCCGGGTGTCACCGTGCATGCGCGCAGCGCGTTTCTGCAGGGCATCCTGGCCGCCGGCGATCCCAAAGTCTGGCCGGCTCTGTCCGGCGTGAATGCAGATGCAATGGTGCGGCTGATCGCGAGCCTGACCCGCATCTTCGGCCGCGAGAGCCCCGCGGATCTCTGCCTGGCCTATGCGCGCGGCCAAAGCTGGATTGATGGCGTGGTGGTCGGTCTCGAATCCGAGGATCAGCTCGACGACAATCTCCGGCTCTTCGTGAAGCCGCCATTGTCGCGCCAGGACTGCGACTCCATCGCCGCGCGCGTGCCCAGGCTTCCGGTGGCGCTGCTCGACCCGGCGCAATGGCCGAAGCGATGAGCGCTCTGTTCCGCCTCGACGGGTGCAGCGCCTTCGTCTCGGGGGCGGCCGGGCATCTTGGGCGCGAGATGAGCGCCGCGCTGTGCGAAGCAGGCGCGCATGTGATCCTCAACGGCCGCGACGAAAGCCGCTTGAAGGATTTCGCGGGCGAAATGCGCGCTCAAAATCACAGTGTCGACGTCGCCGCGTTCGACGTCGCGGACAGCGAGCGCGTGCGACACTTCTTCGGCCGCATCGAGCGCCTCGACGTGCTGGTCAACAACGCCGTCAGCATGACACCCAGGCCCTTCGACGAGCTCTCGGTCGCGGATTTTGCCGTCACCTATGCCAGCGCGGTGAGCGCGGCCTTCGAAGCCGTACGCGCGGCGCGGCCGGCGCTCGAGCGCGCCGCCCAGCTTCGCGGCGAAGCGAGCGTGGTGAACGTCGCCTCGATGTACGGACTGGTCGCGCCGGACGCGCGTCTCTACGCGGATGCTGCGCAGCAGAGCCCCTTCCACTACGGCCCCGCCAAGGCGGCGCTATTGCAATTGACGCGCCATCTTGCCGCGGAGCTGGGCCGGCAACGCATCCGCGTGAACGCTTTGGTCCCCGGTCCGTTTCCGAAGGGAGCGGTAGCCGCCGGCGATTCGGATTTCGTCCGTCGGCTTTCGGAAAAGACCATGCTGGGACGCATCGGGAGTGCGGTCGAGATCCGCGGCCCGCTGCTGTTCCTGGCCGCCCCTGCGTCGAGCTTCGTCACCGGTGCGGCGCTGAGGACCGATGGCGGTTGGACGGCATGGTGAGCTAGAACATGAGCATGGCGTTCCTTTCTTCGTTTCGCGTCGGCCAGGATACGGTGTATCCGGACCATCTGCGGGCGCGGCTGCACAATTTCCCGCTGTTGCAGGATCTGGGCGACGCGGCGCTGCGCCGGCTGCTGGGCGAATGCAATTGGTTCGGGCTTCCGGGCGGCACCGAGCTCAAGCGCGACGGCGAGAACGCCCAGGCGCTGTTCCTGATCGTCACCGGAAGCCTCGGTGTCTTCGTCAAGGACGAGCACGGCGCCCGGCGCATGGTGGCTCATGTCGGCGCGGGCGAGACCGTCGGCGAGATGTCGCTGATATCCGGCGACAAGCATCATTCCGCCGAGATCGTGGCGCTGCGCGACAGCGAGCTGCTGCGCATCTCGCCGCAAGGCTTCGAAGCGCTGATCACCCGCCATCCGCGCGTGATGCTCAATCTGATGCGCGTGCTGGTGAAGCGGCTCGAGGAGACGACGCACAACGCCTCCGACCGCTCCCGGCCCAAGACCTTCGCGGTGATCCCGCTGCAGCCGGGCCTCGGCGACGAGCACGTCTCGCACCGCATCGCCATCGCGCTGTCGGAGATGGGCTCCAACGCCGCGGTGCTCGATCGTCAGCACGCGGATCAGTCGGCCGAGTGGTTCAGCGCCTTCGAGGACGACCATGACGTCGTGCTCTACCGCGGCGACGAGCCGGACAGCGCCTGGACGCATCTGTGCATGCGCCAGGCCGACAAGCTGCTGCTGCTGGCGCGTTCCGACCGGCCGCTGCCGCAGCGTCCCCTCGATCTGCCCTCGCACAAGGAGCGCGCCGGCAATCTGCCGGAGCTTCTGCTGCTGCATCCCTCCACGGGCGAGCGCAACCTGCCGGAGCATTTCGCGCTGCGCAGCGGGCTGTTCGAATCCCATCACCACATCCGCGCCGCCAACGCCAACGACATCCGCAGGTTGGCGCGCTTCATCGCCGGACGCGCGGTGGGCATCGTGCTGGCCGGGGGCGGCGCGCGCGGCTTCGCCCATATCGGGGTTCTCAAGGCTCTGGCGGAGGCCGGCGTGCCCTTCGACCACCTTGGCGGCACCAGCATGGGGGCGATCATCGCCGCCGGCATGGCGTGCGAATGGAGCATCGACGAGCTCACCGAGCGCGTGCGCACCGCCTTCGTCGACCAGAACCCGCTCTCCGACTATACCTTTCCGCTGATCGCGCTGGTGCGGGGCAAGAAGGTCTCGACCTTGCTGCAGCAGAATTTCGGCGACGTCCGCATCGAGGAATTGCCCAAGCCGTTCTTCTGCGTCTCCTCCGACCTCACCACCGGACGCATCCACGACCATCGCAGCGGCGCGCTGTGGCGCGCGCTGCGGGCGAGCGTAGCGCTGCCCGGCATCCTGCCGCCGGTCACCCATCACGGCCATCTGCTGGTCGATGGCGGCGTGATGAACAACCTGCCCGTCGACGTGATGCGCCAGCGCGAGAGCGGGCCGATCGTCGCCTCCGACGTCACCGGCGAGGTCGATCTCCAGGTCAAGGACGACCGCTACGGCGAGCGGCCGCTGTGGTGGCTGCTCGGCCAGCGCATGCGCGGCACGCCCTCGATCATCTCGATCCTGATGCGCTCCGGCACCGTGGGCTCGGAAGCCCAGCGCCGCGTCGTGCGCGAGCAGGCGGATTATCTCTTCGAGCCGCCGCTGCCCGATATCGGCCTGCGCGACTGGAAGCTTTTCGACCGCGCCATCGCCGAAGGCTACGAGCACGCCCAGAGCGTGATCGAGAAGAAAGGCGTGCCCCTGACCGACATCTGGACCGAGGGCCCCGCCGTCGCACTCCCGCATCGCCAGGCCGTGGCTTAGCGGTTCCCATCCCGCAAAATCCTGCTCACAACTGCACTCTTGCCTTCGCGGCGGTCGCCTTCGGGCTGGCGGACTGAAACCACCCCCCTCAAGGGAAGGGTGAGGGCAGCGATAATCTCACCCCCGCCGGTTCGGCAGCAGATCGCCGAATGCCGCCGCGCGTTTCTCCTGGCGGGCCGTGAGCGCTTCGCGCATGTCGGTCTCGGGATTGTACATGCCCGCCTGCCAGGTCGCGATGTAATCGAGGCCGTCGGCGATCGTGTGGTCGCGCGCGTAGTTGATCATCGCCTTGGAGCCGTGGACGGCGAGCGGCGACTTGTCCGCGATGTCCTTCGCCACGTCCATCACATGCTTGAGCATGGCGTCCTGGGTCGGGAATATCGCGTTGACGAGTCCGCATTCCAGCGCCCTGCGCGCATCGAGCCTGCGGCCGGTATAGGCGAGCTCGCGCACCATGCCCTGCGGCATCAGATGGCACAGCCGCGGGAAGGTCCCGACGTCGGCGGTCATGCCGATGTTGATCTCCTGCACCACGAAGAAGGCGTCCTCGGTGGCATAGCGGCAGTCGCAGGCGCTGACGAAGTCGACGCCGCCGCCGACGCAGCCGCCCTGGATCGCCGCCAGAACCGGCATGCGGGCGCGGTCGATCGCGTTGAAGGTCTCCTGGATGGCGAGCACGTTCTGCCGCAGCCTCAAGGCCTTGCGCCCGCGCTCCTCGGCGGACGGCGTGGTGCCGATCGCGGTGCTCCTGGCGAAGACCGAGAGATCCATGCCCGCCGTGAAGTGCTTGCCGGTCGAGGACACCACGACGACCCGCGCCCGGGCGTTGTCGTCGAGATCGCGCACGATGTCGGGCAGCTCCTTCCAGAACTCCGGCACCATGGTGTTGAGCTCGTCGCCGCGCTTCATCTTCAGGTGGGCGACGTGGTTGTCGATCTCGACATCGAAACAGCGATAGGTCATGGCGATCTCCAGCGGCATGGGTTCCGACGCTAACATTGCAACCGCGTGTTCAGAAACTTGCCCTGGGTCATTTTTTTGTGTATCTTCATTGTCGATACAGGAGATTTCCTTGGCAACGCAGAAAGTCCGTAAATGGGGCAATAGCCTTGCCGTGCGCATACCTCGCGAGGCCGCGGCGCGCGCCGGATTGCGCGAAGGCGACAGCGTCGCCATATCGGCCAGCAGCGGCAAGGTGGTCCTGGCGCGCAAGAAGCGTGAGCTGCGAATAGAAGATTTGGTCGGTCTCATGACTCCGGAGAACCAGCCGGAACTGGTTGAGTGGGGACCTCCGCTGGGCAAGGAATTCTGGTGAGCCGCGCCGAGCCGCCCAGCCGAGGCGATATCGTCAAGATGAACTTCGATCCCGGGATCGGGCACGAGCAGGCCGGATTCCGCCCTGCTGTGGTGATCTCGCACACCATCTACAACCGGAATTCCTCGACCATTGTCGTTTGTCCGATCACCGGCAATGTCGGCGCTTGGCCATTCAAGGTCGAACTGCCGGCGGGCCTCCCAATAAAGGGCGCCGTTCTGGTCGATCAGATCAAGACAGTGGATTGGCGTTCCCGCCGCGCCCGTTTTGCCTGCACCTGCCCTAGCGACATATTGGATGAGATCGACATGCGGCTCGATGTTCTGTTCAGGGGCATTTCGCCGGTGGCCGTCATCGGATAGGACTCGCCCCACGCCACCCGGGAGACATCTATGCCCATCAATTACGACGAACTCATGCAGGCGAAGTCGACCGGGCTGACTGCGAGCTACGGCGATCGCGAAACGGTGCTCTATGCGCTTGGCGTCGGCTTCATGCGCGATCCGATGAACAAGGACGAGCTCAAATTCGTCTACGAGAACGACCTGCAGACGGTGCCGACCATGGCGACGGTGATCGGCTGGGGCAAAGGCGGCACGCTGGCGCGCTCGGGCATCAACTATCTGATGGTGGTCCATGGCGAGCAGCGCCTGACGATGCACAAGCCGCTGCCCTATGCGGCCGATGTGGTGTTCGACGAGCGCATCGTCGGTGTCTTCGACAAGGGCAAGGACAAGGGCGCGGTGATCCTGATGGAGCGCGTCGTCAGCGAGCAGGGCGGCGGCAGGCTCTGCACGCTGATCAACACGATCTTCGCGCGCGGCGACGGCGGCTTCGGCGGACCGAAGGACGGCGCGCCGGAGCCGCATCCCATTCCAAATCGCGCGCCCGATCTGGTGCATGACTGCGACACGCGCGCCGACCAGGCGTTTCTCTACGCGCTCTCCGGCGACCGCAATCCGCTGCACCGCGACCCCAACTTTGCCGCGATGGCGGGCTTCCCGCGGCCGATCCTGCATGGACTGTGCACCTACGGCACCGCCTGCAGGGCGATCGTCTCGACGATCTGCAAATACGACGCGAAGAAGATCGCGGGCTTCGACGTGCGCTTCTCGGCACCGGTGTTTCCCGGCGAGACCATCGTCACCGAGATGTGGGTCGACGGCGCCATCGTCTCCTTCCGCTGCAAGCTCAAGGAACGCGATGCGGTGGTGATCAACAATGGCAAGTGCACGCTCGCTTAGATGCCCCATCGCGTCATCCTGAGGTGCAAGGCCGCGTGCTTCGAGGGCCGCTTCGCGGCCACCTCAGCATGACGCGGACTTGCCTCGAAGGATGACGGCGGCGCTGGATGAGTTGCGCGAGGCGGCGCGGCTGCATCCGAACGACGCAGCGCGCGCGCTGCGCCACGGCGAGGCGCTGCTGGACGCCGAGCATCTGCCGCAGGCGATCGCGGAGTTCCAGCGCGCCCTGAGGCTCGATCACGAGAACGTGCCGGCCCGCCTGGCGCTCGGCCGCGCCTGGCTCGCGGCGGGCGAGCCGGACAAGGCGCTCGAGCAGTTCCGCCGGCTCGGCGGGGTCGACGACGAGATTGCCCGCGCCGAAGCCATGCGCGCGCAGGCGCGCTCCGACGCCGGTTATGTGCGTCATCTGTTCGATCAGTTCGCGGCCGACTACGACGCGCGCATGCTCTCGGAGCTGGGCTATCGCGCGCCCGCGATCCTGCGCGAGCTGATGGCGCTGGTCGCGCCGCTACGAAGCCGCCTCGAAATCCTCGATCTGGGGTGCGGAACGGGACTGTCAGGACAGGCCTTCAGGCCGCTGGCACGCCGGCTGGACGGCATCGACCTCAGCCCGGCGATGATCGACAAGGCACGCCGCCGCGGCGTCTACGACGATTTGCGCGTCGGCGATATCGAACGAATCGCGGGCGAAGGCGTCTACGACCAGCTGCTGGCGGCCGATACGCTGGTGTATCTGGGCGACCTGGCGACCATGTTCGCGGGCGCCGCCCGGCTGCTGCGCTCCGACGGCCTTTTCCTCTTCACGGTGGAATCGCATAGCGGCGAGGGTTTCGCGCTCGGACCCAAGCGCCGCTGGCGCCATGCGGAGTCCTATCTCCGTGGGGCTGCGGCCGAGGCCGGTTTCGCCGTCTCAGGCTTCCTCGCCTGCGTGCCCCGCCACGAAGGCGGGCAGCCGGTGGAGGGCTTTGCCGTGGCGCTCGAGAAACGCTGCGCATAGCTGCCCGGCGCCGAAGCTAAGAGGCGCCCCGCGAGCAACCTCGCATGGCGCTCCGCGTTCTTCTGCTGAGGGAATCCCCATTTGGAGTCGTCATGGCTGCGCTGGGTCAACATGCCCCGCAGATTGTGCCTGCTCTGCCGGGCGGCCGGCGGACAACCACCTACGCGCTCGCCGGCATCGTTGCGGGTCTCGCAGTCGCCGTCGGCGCCTTCGTGGTCCATGGTGGCGGCGATGGTAGCCTGGGGCAGGACAATGCCCTGCGCTACGCGACCTTGATGGTTTTCCGCATGTCGCTGGTCGCTTATCTGCTTTTCTATCTGGCGCGCCCGCTCGGCGAGCTTCTGCCGCAGAACACCGGTCTTTGGATCTGTCGCGAGCGGCGAGGCCTCGCTTTCGCCTTCGTCGCCATCTACGCGGTATTCCTGGGCTGCGCGCTCGCAGCCGATGGTTTGTCGCCCATGCACACCGCCTTGCCGACCCTGGTGTTTGCGGGGCTGTCGGCCATGGTGCTGGCCGCTCTGGTGGCGGGCGAACGGTCGGGCAGCGTCGAGGACGGTCACTGGCGGGGAGCGCTGCGGGCCATGGAATGCGTCGGCGTCGCGTATTTCTGGATCGTCTACGCAGCCGACGCCTTCGACCATATCTCGCATCCCCACCGCCCGGACTGGTACTTCGGAGCGGCCCTGATCGCGCTGGCGCTGGCGCTCGTGCTGCGTTTCGCCGGCAGCTTCCGCGAACGTCTGCGCCGCGCGCAAGGCTGAACGCGCGCCGACGCCGCTCGCCGTCCCGGGCTCTCACGGCTATGCTGTGCGCATGCAACAGCTGAACATCGGCATTCTCCTCTTCGACGATGCGGAAGAGCTCGACTTCGTGGGGCCGTGGGAAGTCTTCACCATGGCCAACGAGATGGCATCGCGCGCCGGCAGGGCCGTGCCGCACGCGGTGCGCCTGCTGGCCGAGAAACCCGGCGCCATCCGCTGCGCCAAGGGCATGCGCGTGCTGCCGGACGCATTGCTGCGCGAATGCACGGCGCTGGACGTGCTGCTGATCCCCGGCGGCATCGGCACGCGGCGCGAGAGCGAAAACAGGACCACGCTCGACTGGATCGCAGCGGTCGCGAAGAACGCCCGATGGGTGACGAGCGTGTGCACGGGCTCGCTGCTGCTGGCCGCGGCAGGGCCGGCACGGGGCAAGCGCGTCGCGACGCACTGGGCGTTCGCCGACACGCTCGAGGCGCGCGGCGAGGTGAAGGAGGTCCTGCGCCATTACCGTTACGTGCGCGACGGCAATGTTGTGACGGCGGCCGGCGTCTCGGCGGGTATCGACATGGCGCTCTGGCTGGTGGGCGAGTGGCACGGGGCGGAGTTCGCCCGAACCGTGCAGCGGGGCATGGAGTACGATCCCGCGCCGCCTTACCAGGGGCTCGTCTGACGGCCTTGGTGGCGCGGCGGGAAATATGCTTTGATCCCCGGCAGGGGCCTTGCCCAAGGAGCAGCGCGTGAAAACGTCATTGTTGGTATGTCTATTCGTGGTGGCCGCGACCCCGGCCTTCGCCGATTTCAGCTCCTGTTCCGAGCCCTATGCGCCGGCGTCGCTGGACGGCAACACGGCGACGATGGAGCAGATGCAACAGGGCCAAAAGGACGTCGTGCAGTTCATCAAGGACTCCGACACCTACCAGGACTGCATGAACGGCCAGCTCAAGGACATGCAGCGCGAAGCGGCCCGGTCCAAGGACAAGAAGCCGGTGGATCCGTCCATCGTCGCGATGGTGCAGAGCAAGATCGACAAGAACCAGAAGCTGAAGGAAAAGGTCGGCGCCGAGTTCAACACGGCCGCCCAGACCTACAACGCCAAGCATCCGAAGTAGCAAATACCGCGAATCGCTTATGATGGAGCGGTGAGCGAAACCGCATCCACCCATTCCGCGCGCCGGGCCCGGCAGCGCGCAGCTTCGCGCACCGCCATTCTCGACGCCGCGCGCTCGGTGGCCGCCCGCGACGGCGCGCGCGACTTCTCGCTGCGCGCCGTAGCGGCCGAGGCAGGCTTTGCGCCCGCCGCCCTCTACGGTTATTTCGCCGGCAAGGACGATCTCTTGCTGGCGCTCGCGGCGGACGATCTGGCAGCGCTGGCGCGGGCGATGCGCGAGAGCGGATCGGGTCCGCCAGATCTGGCGCGCACGGCGGCAACGGCGCTCGATCTGCTGCGCCACAACGAGACCATCGCGGCTGCGCAAGGCGCATTGCCGCAGCAGGGCTCGAGCGACGCGGAGAGGCTGTTCAACGGAAGGCTGATCGCCGTCTTGAGAGTGCTGTCGGAAGCGATGGGGTCGAAGGCCGACAGCCGCGAGGCGCAATGCGACGTGGTTCTTCTGGCGGCCACCCTGGCGGGGCTGGCGCTGCTCGCGCGCTCGGGCCGGCTTGCGGCGCTCGGCTTCACGCCGGAGGAGCTGCTCGCGCGTCTCGGCCGGCGTTTTTCAGCCTGAGGATCTCCGCGCGCACCAGCGCGGGGAACTCCATGGGCAGGAAGTGCGATGCCTTGGCCTCCGCGATGACGCGGGTCTCGGGATGGAGCTGTCGGAAGAGGGCGACTTCGCCCTGTGACGCGGTGCCCTGGGCACCATAGATGAGCGTCACCGTACAGCGCACGCGCCGCGCCAGCGCCGCGACGCCGGCCGGGGTGGAGCGGAAATCCTCCGACTCCCAACTCGGACGGCAGCGCAGGCGCACGCCGCCCTCGAACGGCTCCAGCCCGCCGCACAGATAGTCGCGCAGCGTTTCCTGCGGCCATGTCTTGAATGCGCCGCGTCCCAGATAGGCCTCGAAGGCCTCGTCGGCCGAGGCGAAGACGTCGCGACGCCTGGCGGCCTTCAGCGAAAGCTCGTTCTCGCCGGTCGGTGCGCCTTGCGGCACGAGAACGGGCTCGGCGAGCACCAGCGCCTGCACCAGCTCCGGCCGCTCCACCGCGGCCATCAGGCTGGCGGTCGCGCCCATGGAGTGGCCGGCCAGGATCGCGCCTTGCGGTGCAACGCGGTCCAGAAGCGCGATCAGGTCGTCGCGGAAGATGGTCCAATCCCGCGCCAGGCCCTGTGGTGTCGGCAGTGCGGTGAAGCCATGGCCGCGCGCATCGCCGGCCAGAATATGGAAGTCATCTTGGAGCGGGCTCAGCAGGCCCTGATAGGTCTGCGCGTTGAAGCCGTTGGCATGCGCGAAATGAAGCAGCGGCGCATGCGCGTTCGGCCATTCCAGAACCGACATCGCGCCTTGCGCGGTGTCGACCGTTATGCGCAGCGGATCGCTCATCCGCCCATCTGTTCAGTCCATGCCCCGCTGTCAATCGGTAGCAGGTCAGTTTGACGATGCACCACGTTGACTCCAGTCAGCCTGTAGGCTCATGGTTTGACCGCACACCAGCTCGCGATGGCAGAGACGGGCGAATTGGGCCCGCTGGATGTTCAACTCTCGAAGCATGACCATCTCCTTCCGAACAGCTCAGGCCTGGATATCTTCCAGCATTGGCGGTTGCCGCTCGATCAGCGTTCGGAGCATTTGAGAAATACGTGCTCAGTTTAATCAAGCTCAGTCTTGGAAACATCTCGACGATGACGGCGCCGGAAGTCGCTAAAGACTTGGCGTAACTTTGTGAACATAAGCGGCGCGCACCGCATGACGCCCGCCGAAGCCGCCGGCGTAGACTCCCGCCTCTGGCAAATGGCTGATATCGTAAGAGTGGTGGAGGAGTGGGAGACGACAAGTGGGGGAACGTCAATATCTCAAGAGGGCAGCTGAGAAGAGAAAGGCTTGGTTGCTGTTGGCAACCATGTGGGGCTGGCTAAGCATTATTTTAGGTGCTATCACAACCGGAGTAACGGCGATAGTGACCGCCAATGCAAAGATACAATTTCTCTCACAAGACACGGTATTTTGGGCTGGCATCTCAGGAACAATCGCCGCATTTGCACTAGCGACTGTGCGCCCGCAAGTGAGGTGGTCTGCCTTTGATCTTGCCGCACGGATATTGGAAAAGGCTATCGAACGCTACCGCGCCGATCCATCGAAGGATGACTTATTCCTGGTGGATGCAATCGATAAGGGGATCGATGTCTTAAATTTTGGGGATTCAAACTGACCCACTACCTGTCAATCCATTCGCTTTACGCAGTGGCGCGGCGCCGCTAACAATTCCGCCCGACCTCACGCCAAGGACGCGATGCATCCCGCCACCCATGCGCAATCCCAGCCCGACAAGGTCGCGCTCGTCATGGCGGAGACGGGCGAGACGTTGACCTATCGGGAGCTTGATGCGCTCTCCAATCAGGGCGCGCAGCTTTTCCGCAAGCTGGGGCTGAAGACCGGCGATTCGATCGCGATCTTCATGGAGAACAATCTCCTCTATCTGCCGATCTGCTGGGCGGCGCAGCGTGCGGGACTCTACTTCACCTGCATCTCGTCGCGGCTGACGGCGGGCGAGGTGGAGTACATCCTGGGCGACTGCAACGCCAAGGTCCTGATCGCCTCGCACGGCCTTGCGAAAGTGGCGGGCGAACTGACCGACACCTTGAAGTGGCTGCAGCTGTTCATGGTCGGCGGCACAATCGCGGGCTATCGCAGTCTGGAGAACGCGCTTGCGGAAATGCCGGCGACCCGCATCGCGGACGAGACCGCGGGCCTGGACATGCTCTATTCGTCCGGCACCACGGGGCGTCCCAAAGGCGTGCGCTCGCCCCTCACCGGGCAGAAGATCGACGAGCCGTCGCCGCTGCTCGGCCTCGTCTCCATGCTGTTCGGCTTCAGCGCGGATTCGATCTATCTCTCGCCGGCGCCGCTCTATCATGCCGCGCCGCTGCGCTACTGCATGACCATCCACCGCGCCGGAGGCACCGTCGTCGCGATGGAGCATTTCGATGCCGAGGCGGCGCTCCGCTTCATCGAAACCTACAAGGCGGATTGCAGCCAGTGGGTGCCCACGATGTTCGTGCGCATGCTCAAGCTGCCCGACGCGGTGCGGCTGAAATACGACGTCTCGTCCATGAAGTCTGCGATCCATGCGGCGGCACCCTGTCCGATCGACGTCAAGCGCAGGATGATCGAATGGTGGGGGCCGGTGATCCACGAATATTACGCTGGCACCGAAGGCAACGGCTTTTGCTATGTCGGCAGCAAGGACTGGCTCGCCCATCCGGGCACGGTCGGCCGCGCGATCTTCGGCGAGCTCCACATCTGCGGCGAGAATGGCGAGGAATTGCCGGTGGGCGAGGAAGGCGTGATCTATTTCGCCGGCGCCACGACCTTTCAGTACCACAACGATCCCAAAAAGACCGCCGAGTCGCGTCATCCGGCGCATCCCGACTGGTCGACCTTGGGCGATGTCGGCAAGCTGGACGAAGAGGGCTATCTCTATCTCACCGACCGCAAGGCCTTCATGATCATCTCGGGCGGCGTGAACATCTATCCGCAGGAGGCGGAGAACCTGCTGATCTCCCATCCCAAGGTCGCCGACGTCGCCGTCATCGGCGTGCCCAACGAGGAATTCGGCGAGGAAGTGAAAGCGGTGGTGCAGCCGGCGCAATGGAGCGAGGCGGGCCCGAGTCTCGCCGAGGAGCTGATCGCCTATTGCCGCGCCAGCCTGTCGCCGATCAAATGCCCGCGCTCGGTCGATTTCGAGCGCGAGCTGCCGCGCCATCCCACCGGCAAGCTCTACAAGCGCCTCATCCGCGACCGCTATTGGGGGAAGCGCGACTCCCGCATCGTGTGAAGGAACGACCATGAAGCACACAACCTTCGAAGAGCTCCCCGCACTCGTAGGCCAGGAGATCGGGGTCTCGGACTGGGTCGAGATTGACCAGGACCGGATCGCCAAATTCGCCGACGCCACCGGCGACCATCAGTGGATCCATCTCGACGTCGAGCGCGCCAAGATGGAGATGCCGGGCGGCAAGACCATCGCGCATGGCTATCTCACCCTGTCGCTGATCCCCTGGCTGACGGGCAACTTCCTGCGCATCGACGGCGTGACGCGCGGCATCAATTACGGTTCCAACAAGGTGCGCTTCACCAACATGGTGCCGGTGGGAAGCCGGGTCCGGGCGCGTTCCAAGCTGCTCTCGGTCGAGCCGCGCGGCGGCGGCATGCAGCTGACCAGCGAAGTCACCATCGAGATCGAGGGCCAGGCGCGCCCCGCCTGTATCGCCGAAACCATCGGCATCGTGTTCAAGTAGGCGGGCGGCGCACGAAGACGTGTTGCGGCCATCAAGCGCTCGTGAACGGCGCGCATAGGCGGCGCTGTTAGCGTTGCACGCCATCGAGGGGAGCGACGCATGCGGCTTCGATTTTGCGGGCTGTGGCTGCTCACGGTCCTGGCCATGGCGGGCACGACGTCCGGCGCCCAGCTTGGCGAGGCCCCGGTCGGCGCGCAAGGATCCCCTGCCGCCGACACCGGCTATTTCCAGATCGTGCGTCCGGTCGATAAAGGCGTGTGGCTGCTGGCCGAGCCCAAGTTCCAGCTTCAGCCCATCGGCAACGTCACCGTGATCGAGCAGCGCGACGGCCTGGTTCTCGTCGATGCCGGAGGATCGCCGGGCGCCGGCCGGCGCATCGTGGCGATGGTCAAGTCGCTGAGCGCCAAGCCCGTCAAGGCGGTGATCGTCACCCAGTGGCACGGCGACAAGCCGCAAGGATTGACCGAGATCCTGAAGGAGTGGCCCGCCGCTCGCACGATCGCGACCAGCACGACCCAGGCGCATCTGCGCGATCCGGCGACGATGAACACGCCCGCGCTTCCCGACGCCGCGCGCAACGCGGCGTTCCAGGCGCAGGTGCAGGACGAGATCGCCTATATGCGCCAGGCCCTGCGCTCCGCGAAGACCGCGCGCGAACGCGAGGGTTTCGACGCCGAGATCCGCATGCTCGAGCAATATGCGCTCGACATGGATGGCGCGCTGACCATCGCCACGAAGGAGGGTTTCGACGATCGTCTCGAGCTGGCCGATCCCGAGCGCCCGGTCGAGGCGCGCTTCCTAGGCCGTGCCAACACCGACGGCGACGCGGTGGTGTGGTTGCCGAAGCAGAAGATCGTCGTCGCGGGCGAGATCGTCATCCTGCCCTTTCCCTACGGCTTCGAGAGCTATCCCTCGGATTGGCTCGCCACATTGGCGAAATTGCGGCCGATCCAGTACCGCCTTCTGATCCCGGGCCATGGCATGCCGCAGACCGACCGCGTTCAGCTCGACCGCATCGCGGCGGCGCTCAAGGATGTGCGGGCCCAAGTTACGCCGCTCGCCGCTCAAGGCCTGAGCCTCGATCAGGTCCGCGCCAAAGTCGATCTGAGCGCCGAGGCGAAAACCTTCGTCGGCGACGATCCCTGGCTCAGGCGCTGGTTCGACATGTTCTTCGCCGCCCCCATCGTCGCCAGCGCCTACAAGGAGAGCCGCGGCGAGCCCATCGTCCAGAACCTGAAGGGCTAGAATTCCACGGCCGAGCGGGGGATTGGTGTTTGGGGCCTAAGAGCCTACAATCACGGGGCTTTTTGATCCCCCGCGGCGCCGTGCCCTTCGATTCCGACCTTGCAGCAACGATCATCGGCCGCTTCGCGTCCATCCCCGGCGGGTTGCTTCCCGCGCTGCATGAAATTCGAAAGACGTTCGGCTATGTGCCGCGCGCGGCGATCGCGCTGGTTGCGCAAGGCTTCAACATCACCGAGGCCGAGGCTTTCGGCGTGGCGAGCTTCTATCACGACTTCCGGCTGGAGCGGCCGGCGGGCAGGCGCGTGCTCAGGCTCTGCCGCGCCGAGGCGTGTCAGGCCGTCGGTGCCGATGCGCTCGCCGCGCACGCGAAGGACCGCCTCAGGCTCGATTGGCACGGCACGACCGCGGATGGCGAGTGGAGCCTGGAGCCGGTGTTCTGTCTCGGCCTGTGCGCCTGCGGGCCGGCGGCGATGCTCGACGGCGAAGTCCATGGACGGCTCGACGATGACGGGCTCGACGAGCTGATCGGGCGATGAAAACCCTGCGGGCCCGTCTGTCCAAGGATGCCGCGGCGCTGGCGCTGGGTGCGGACAAGGTCGCGGCTGCTCTCGCCAGGCAAGCGCAGGCGCGCGGCCTGACGCTGGAGCTGACGCGGACCGGTTCGCGCGGCATGGTCTGGCTGGAGCCGCTGCTGGAGATCGAAGGCGAGCACGGCTGGCGGGCCTTCGGGCCGATGGCGCCGGACGATATCGGCGCGGTGCTCGGCGGCACCAGCCTCAAATCTCTCGGCAACATCGCGGATCATCCCTGGCTGAAGCGCCAGACGCGGCTGATCTTCGCGCGCTGCGGCAGCATCGATCCTGCGTCGACACGCGGGTTGGGTTTTGCCGGATTGAAGCGCGCGCGCGAGATCGGGCCGGCGGCGGTGCTGGAAGAGGTCGCGAAATCAGGCCTGCGCGGACGCGGCGGCGCGGGCTTTCCCACGGGCATCAAGTGGAAGGGCGCGGCAGAGGCGCGTGCGGCGCAGAAATACATCGTCTGCAATGCGGACGAGGGCGACAGCGGCACCTTCGCCGACCGCATGCTGATGGAAGGCGATCCATTCCTCTTGATCGAGGCGATGGCCGTCGCCGGCTTCGCGGTCGGCGCGACGAAAGGATATCTCTACATCCGCTCCGAGTATCCGCATGCCGTCGCGGCGATGGAGCGCGCCATCGACGTGGCGCGGGCCGAAAGTTTGCTGGGAAGCGAATTCGACATCGAGATCCGCGTCGGCGCGGGCTCCTATGTTTGTGGCGAGGAGACCGCGCTGCTCGAAAGCATCGAGGGCAAACGCGGCCAGGTGCGCGCCAAGCCGCCGCTGCCGGTGCATCGCGGGCTGTTTGGCGCGCCGACCATCATCAACAATGTGCTCACCTTCGCAGCCGTCCCCTCCATCCTGGAGAGGGGCGCCGCATCCTACGCCGCGCTGGGCAGCGGCAGGTCGCGCGGCACCATGCCCATCCAGCTCGCGGGCGACATCAAGCATGGCGGGCTGTTCGAGGCGCCGTTCGGGCTGACGCTCGGCGAGTTGGTGAACGACGTCGGCGGCGGCACAAGCTCCGGGCGTCCGATCCGCGCGGTGCAGGTGGGCGGTCCGCTCGGCGCCTATTTTCCGCCCGCGCTGTTCGACACTCCCTTCGATTACGAAGCCTTTGCGGCGCGCGACGGTTTGATCGGCCATGGCGGCGTCGTGGTCTTTAACGATAGCGTCGACATGGCGGCGCAGGCCCGCTTCGCCATGGAGTTCTGCGCCATCGAATCCTGCGGCAAATGCACCCCCTGCCGCATCGGCTCCGTGCGCGGCATGGAGGTGGTGGACCGCATCGTGCGCGGCGAGAAGAGAGGCGAGAATCTGGCGCTGTTGCGCGACCTTTGTGCTACGATGCGCGCGGGTTCGCTGTGCGCGCTCGGCGGCTTCGTGCCCTATCCGGTGTTGAGCGCGCTCGAGCATTTTGCGGAAGACTTCACGCGATGACTCCGCTGAGCGACGAGTTCGATTACGGCACGCCGGCTGTGGCGGCGGAGCAGACCGTTTCGTTGAGCGTCGACGGCATCGCGGTCGAAGTCCCCGCGGGCACCTCGATCATGCGCGCCGCCTCGCTCGCCGGCGTCGCGGTGCCCAAGCTCTGCGCCACGGACAGCTTGAATGCCTTCGGCTCGTGCCGGCTGTGTCTCGTCGAGATCGACGGCCGGCCGGGCACGCCGGCGTCGTGCACCACGCCGGTGGCGGCCGGCATGAAGGTCCGCACCCAGACGGAGCGGCTCAAGACGCTGCGCCGCGGCGTGATGGAGCTCTACATTTCCGACCATCCGCTCGATTGCCTGACCTGCGCCGCCAATGGCGATTGCGAGCTGCAGGACATGGCGGGCGCGGTGGGCCTGCGCGAGGTGCGCTACGGCTATGGCGGCGACAATCATCTGGCCGACGTCAAGGATCAGTCCAATCCCTATTTCAGCTACGACCCGTCCAAATGCATCGTCTGCTCGCGCTGCGTGCGCGCCTGCGAGGAAGTGCAGGGCACGTTTGCGCTGACGATCATGGGCCGCGGCTTCGAGAGCCGCGTGGCGGCGAGCGCCAATGTGCCGTTCCTCGAATCCGAGTGCGTCTCATGCGGCGCGTGCGTGCAGGCCTGCCCCACGGCGACCCTGATAGAGAAATCGGTCGCCGAAATCGGCACGCCCAACCGCTCGGTGCAGACCACCTGCGGCTATTGCGGCGTCGGCTGCACCTTCAATGCCGAGATGCGCGGCGACGAGGTCGTGCGCATGACGCCCTCGAAAAGCGGCAAGGCCAATTCCGGCCACTCCTGCATCAAGGGCCGCTTCGCCTGGGGCTATGCGCAGCACAAGGACCGCATCCTCAAGCCGATGATCCGCGCCTCGATCGCGGATCCCTGGCGCGAGGTCTCGTGGGACGAGGCGATCGCGCACACGGCCTTGGAATTCAAGCGCATCGCCGCGCAATACGGCCGCGGCGCGGTCGGCGGCATCACCTCCTCGCGCTGCACCAATGAAGAGACCTTTTTGGTGCAGAAGATGGTGCGCGCCGGGTTCGGCAACAACAACGTCGACACCTGCGCGCGGGTCTGCCATTCCCCCACGGGCTACGGCCTCAAGACGACGTTCGGCACATCGGCCGGCACCCAGGATTTCGTCTCGGTCGAGAAGGCCGACGTCATCGTCGTCATCGGCGCCAATCCGACCGACGGCCACCCGGTCTTCGCCTCGCGCATGAAACGGCGGCTGCGCCAAGGCGCGAAGCTGATCGTCATCGATCCCAGGCGGATCGATCTGGTCCACATGCCGCGCGTCGAGGCGTCGTATCACCTCGCGCTGCGGCCCGGCACCAACGTCGCCGTTCTCACCGCGATGGCCCATGTCATCGTCACCGAAGGGCTGATCCATCAGGATTTCGTGCAGACGCGCTGCGACGCGGACTCCTTCGCCGAATGGGCGGCTTTCGCCGCAAGACCGGAACACAGCCCCGAAGCGACCGAGGAGGCGACCGGCGTGCCGGCGGCGGCCTTGCGCGGCGCGGCCAGGCTTTATGCGACCAAGGGCAAGAACGGCGCGATCTATTACGGTCTCGGGGTCACCGAGCACAGCCAGGGCACGACCGCGGTCATGGCCATCGCCAATCTCGCCATGGCGACCGGCAATATCGGCCGCGACGGCGTGGGCGTGAACCCCTTGCGCGGCCAGAATAACGTACAGGGCTCCTGCGACATGGGCTCGTTCCCGCACGAGCTTTCGGGCTATCGCCACATTTCGGACGCCGCGACGCGGGCGCTGTTCGAGGCGGCCTGGGGCGTGAACCTGGACAGCGAGCCCGGCTTACGCATCCCCAACATGCTCGACGCCGCGGTCGATGGCCGCTTCAAGGGCCTCTATATCCAGGGCGAGGACATCGCCCAGTCCGATCCCGACACCCAGCACGTCCTCGCCGGCCTGAAAGCCATGGAGTGCGTCGTCGTCCACGATCTCTTCCTCAACGAGACAGCCGATTACGCCCATGTCTTCCTGCCGGGCTCGACCTTCCTGGAGAAGGACGGCACCTTCACCAACGCCGAGCGCCGCATCCAGCGCGTGCGCAAAGCGATGGCGCCGAAGAACGGCTATCAGGACTGGGAAATTACCATGAAGCTGTCCGAGGCGCTGGGCTATCCCATGCCGTACAGCCATCCTTCCGAGATCATGGACGAGATCGCGCGGCTGACGCCCACCTTCGCGGGCGTCAGCTTCGACAAGCTCGACGCATTGGGCTCGATCCAGTGGCCCTGCAACGATGCGGCGCCCGAGGGCACGCCGGTGATGCACCGCGCGAGCTTCGCGCGCGGCAAGGGGCTGTTCGTGCTCACCGAATATGTGCCGACGGAAGAGAAGACCGGGCCGCGCTTCCCGCTGCTGCTGACCACCGGGCGGATCCTCAGCCAGTACAATGTCGGCGCGCAGACGCGGCGCACCGCCAATTCTCAGTGGCACACCGAGGACCGGCTCGAGATCCATCCGCACGATGCCGAGCAGCGCGGCATCGTCGACGGCAGCTGGGTGAAGCTCGCCAGCCGCTCCGGCGAGACCTCGCTGCGCGCTCTGATCACCGACCGCGTCGCGCCGGGCGTGGTCTACACTACCTTCCATCATCCCAATACGCAGGCCAACGTGGTGACCTCCGACTATTCCGACTGGGCGACCAATTGCCCGGAGTACAAGGTGACGGCCGTGCAGGTGGCGCTCTCCAACGGCCCGACCGACTGGCAGCGCGAATACGGACGCCACAGCGAGCAGGCGCGCCACATCGCGCACGACGCCGAAGCCGTGCCGGCGGAATGAACGCCGCCCGCCTTGCCGTAGGCCGTCACGGCGCCGAGCAGGGGACGCGCGCGCTCGCCGAGGAGGCGGCCATCGCCTTCACCTATGGTCGCACGACCTATGCGGTGATGATGGCGACGCCGGCCGATCTCGCCGATTTCGCGCTCGGCTTTTCGCTGACGGAGGGCGTGATCGCAGCGCCGGAAGAGCTTTCGGAACTCGAGATCGTGGAGCATCCGCGCGGCATCGAGCTGCGCATGACCTTGTGCGACGATCGCGACGTGGCCTTGATGAACCGCCGGCGCAAGCTCGCAGGTCCCGTCGGCTGCGGCCTGTGCGGGGTGGAGAGTCTGGAGGCGGCGATCGCGCCCGTGCGCCATGTGGCGTCCGATCTGCGCGTCGGCCGCGCGGAGGTCTTCGCCGCATTGGCGCGGCTGGCCTCGCACCAGGTGCTGAACCGCGAAACGCGCGCCGTCCATGGCGCGGGCTACTGGCCCTTGGGTGCGGACGATTATCGCTGCGTGCGCGAGGATGTCGGCCGCCACAATGCGCTCGACAAGCTCTGCGGCGCGCTCAAGGGCGACGCGAGCGGCGGCATGGTCGTGCTGACCAGCCGCGTTTCCATCGAGATGGTGCAGAAATCCGCGGCGATGAACGCGGCCATCGTCGTCGCGGTGTCGGCGCCGACGGCACTGGCGATCCAGACCGCCGAAGCGGCCGGCATCACGCTCGTCGCCGTCGCCCGCGACGACGGCTTCGAGGTCTTCACCCACGCGGAGCGCATCACGACATGAACACCGACGAAAAGCTCGTGATGATGGCCAACCAGATCGCGCAGTTCTTCGCCGCCCAGGGCGAGGCGCGCGCCGTGCCCGCGATCGCCGATCACATCCGCAAGTTCTGGGATCCGCAGATGCGCAGCGAATTTCTGGCGCTCGTTCCGGGAGCGGAAGCGAAATTGCACCCTCTCGTCCGCAAGGCTGTGGCGCTCATTCGGTAAAGCTCACCAAGTCGTCATGGCCGGGCTTGCCGTCTTCGCCAAGGCCGAGTGTGATCCGTGCTTGCCCGCCGAAGCTGGAAGCGTGGGCGGGACCCGGCCATCCAGATGTTCACGCGGAGCCGCGGAAAATCGCGGAGGAAAACCGCAACTCCGCGTGCTCCGCGCCTCCGCGTGCGAATTTTTCTCAGGGCTGGATGGCCGCCTCAAGGGCGGCCATGACGAACAAGCAGGATCCGCTCCGCTTCCTTCAAATCCTCCGGCGTGTTGACGTTGAAAAAGGCGCCGTCGGGCGCATCGATGTCGCATTCGCGCCCGCCCAAGGCATCCAGCGCCTCGCGAATGCTGCGCAGCGTGCGGCTTTCCAGTCCGGCCTTCAGCGCCGGCAGCGACGATTTCGGCCACAGCCCGCAGATGCCATGCATCCGGCCGCGATGGCGCGCGACCGCCGGCGCCCCATCGCGCGAATGCATGAGCTGCGCGACCAGATCGGCGGGCAGGAACGGCGTGTCGCAGGGAAAGGTCGCGAGCCAGTCGCCCTTCGCCCAGCTGAGCCCGGTGACGATGCCGCACAGCGGGCCCAGCATCTCGGCATAGAGATCGGCGATCGCCATCGCGCCGTAGCGCGCGCGATAGGTGCCGTTCGCCTGCTGCGGCGCGTCGATGGCAAGCCGCGCGACCTGCGGTGTTGCGCGCGCGATCACGGCATCGATGAGAAGTCCGTCCTTGAACGGCAGCAGCGCCTTCGCCGCGCCCATGCGCGACGATGCGCCGCCTGCCAGGACGATGCCGTCGGGTTTCAGGGCGCCCTTGCTTTGAAGGTGGCGACGGCGTCGTTGTACTCGCGGCCGACGCGTTCCTTGTCCTTCTGGTTGGCGTTGGCCTTGCGCTCGATCTGCTTGACGATCGCGACCGGGACGTTCGAGTGGGTGGTGAACGCCAGCTCCTGGCGCCCGCCTAGCGCGCGGCCGAGGCAGCTCTGGTAGGAATCCGAGACGCGCATGAAATCCTCGACCTGCGCGCGCGCGGCATCGAGCTGCGGCTGCGTGGCCGTGTGGCCGTCGACCGGAGCCGGCGGCTGCGGAGCGATGCAGGACGGCGCGTAGTTGTAGTCTTCCTCCGCCGAAGCGGGCAGCGACAGGCAGGCCAGCAGGGCCGCGAATGCGAGCGTTCGGTTCATGGGATGCTCCAGCTCTGGCAGCGGATGACCTTAACGCGACCGGCGGGCCTTATCAATTCCAGGCTCCGAAAGGGACGATCTTGTTCGCGCTGTCGTGGCCGATATCGGCGCGGCCCAGATAGGCGATGCCCGAAACCGCGCACCAATGGCGCATCACCTCCTCCTCGTGCTGTTCGAAGTCCGGATCGTTCGGCGGAATGTCGTTGCAGCGGCCCAGCCTGAGACCGGCAACGGCGCGGATCGAGGCGAACGAGGTGATGTGATGAAGCGAGCGGTCGATGCGGTACATGTGCTCGGAGACTTCCTCCAGCATCAGCACATGGCCCGAGAGATCCGGCTCCAGCGCCGTGCCGAGGATGTGATCGAGTATGGTGATGTTGAACGCCGCGGAGGGATGCGATGCGCTCACGCTCGGCTCCAGCGTCTCCGGCGCGCACTCCACGAGGTAGCGCAAGGCGCGGATGACGGCCTCATCGCCGCCTTCGCGATTGAGATCGGCCGGCATCGGTCCGTGCGCCACCTTGCAGCCCGCCTTGAAGAGGCCGGCGAGCAGATATCCCAGATCGCTGTATCCGAGATAGGTCTTCGCCCTGGCTGGACCTCTCAACTCCCGGATCACGGTGTCGGCGATGCGGCCCGAGCCATAGCCGCCGCGCGCGAACCACACCGCGTCGAAGCCGGGATCGTTGGCGAATTCGAGGAAGGCTTGCGCGCGCGCCTCGTCGGGGCCCGCGAAATGGCGATCACGCATGAAGCATTGCGGATGGAATTCGATCTCGACGCCGGGAGCGCAGGACTGCGCCAGCGCGCTCACGCCGCGGGCAAGTTCGGGCGTCAGCCGCGAGGCCGGCGCCACCACGCCAATCCGAAATCGACTTCCCGCCATGCTTCGCTTATAGCCTCGCCGCATGGAGCGAGACAGGCCCTATTTCTTCTGCGGCATCGGCGGCAGCGGCATGCTGCCCCTGGCCGCCATCCTGCGCAGCCAGGGCGTGGCGGTGGCGGGGTCCGACCGCGCGCTGGATCAGGGCCGTCTCGCCGCCAAGTTCGACTATCTGCGAAACCTGAGCATCGCGCTTTATCCGCAGGACGGCAGCGGCGTGACGAACCCGGCGCAGATCGTGGTTGCCTCCGCCGCCGTCGAGGACAGCGTTCCCGACATCCGCGCGGCCAAGACTCTGGGCGCGGCGATCCTTCTGCGCGCGGCGCTGCTCGCCGATCTGTTCAACGCCGCGCCGCTGGGCATCGGCGTCGCAGGCACCAGCGGCAAGTCGACCACCACCGCGATGATCGCCCGGATCCTCAAATCGACGGGGCGCGATCCGACAGTCATGAACGGCGCGGTGATGAGCGATTTCGTATCTGCCGACGCGCCCTTCGCCTCCGCGCTGGTCGGCAAGGGCGATGCCTTCGTCAGCGAAGTGGACGAGAGCGACGGCTCCATCGCCCTCTACCGGCCGAAGATCGCGGTGGTGAACAACATCGCGCTCGACCACAAGAGCATGGACGAGCTGCGCGCGCTGTTCCGCGATTTTGTCGCCAAGGCCGACATCGCGGTCCTCAACCGCGACAATGCCGAGACGCGGGCGCTTGCTCCCGTGGCCGCGGACGCGTTGACCTACAGCCTGAGCGACGGCGATGCCGATTTCGTCGCCCGCGACATCGTCCCCATGCCGCACGGCATCGCCTTCGAGATTGCCGGGCTCGAAGCCGAGCTGCGCGTTCCCGGCCGGCACAACGTCTCCAACGCACTGGCGGCCCTGGCCGCCGCGCATGCCGCGGGCGTGCCGCCTGCCGAGGCGGTCGAGGCGCTTAGGGATTTCAAGGGCGTGCGCAGGCGGCTCGAGGTCGTGGGCCGCGCGAACGGCATCACGGTGATCGACGATTTCGCGCACAATCCCGACAAGATCGCGGCCACGCTCGCCACCATGCACGACTTTCCCGGCCGGCTGCTGGTGATGTTCCAGCCGCACGGCTTCTCGCCTCTGGCCAAGATGCGCCAGGAGTTCGTCGCCTGTTTCGCGAACTGCCTCGCTCAGGACGACGTCCTGGTGATGCCGGAACCCGTCTATTTCGGAGGCACGACGACGCGGGCCGTCAGCAGCGCGGATATCGCCGCCGAGGTGCGCCGCCAAGGACGCGAGGCGCTCGCCTTCGCCGACCGCGCCGCCTGCGGCGAGGCATTGCTCGCGCGCGCCCAGCCCGGCGACCGCATCGTGGTGATGGGTGCGCGCGACGATACGCTCACACAGTTCGCGCACGACCTGCTCAAGGCGCTGGCCTAGAGCAGTTACTGGCTAGGCAGGAACATCACTATCGTCATGGCCGGGCTTGTCCCGGCCACCTATTCGCACAGTGCGAAAACGGTGAGTATGGGTGGCCGCCACGAGGGCGGCCATGACGGTTGGGGTTTGATTCTGTTAAATCGAAAACGGCTATAGGCGGGTCGTCGCCGCGGCACGCGATCACGGGCTTGCGGGCGGCAGGCGGATCCATTGCGACAGCAGCCATTTCTCGCCGCGCGAGGGCGCAAGGCCGGCATGCAGCGTGCTGCGGTCGATCGCGCCGCTCTCGTCGACGTTCCAGAACAGGATGGCATCGCCCTTCTGGCCGCGATAGCGCCAGTCGAGCTTGAGGAACGAGGTTTCCGCGCCGTCGAAATCATCGTTGAGATAGATGAGGAACGTCGCCCGGCGCTGGCCCGCCTCGGCCAGGTTTTGCGCCACCGCGGGGTTCGCAGGATCGAGCCAATCGTAATGCGGCGCGAAATGCTGGCCGACGGCATAATGCAGGATCTGCGTATTCTCGAGCCCGCGCAGCGGCAGGCCCGTGAGTTTTGCGATGCGCGTGCGGATCAGCGCCAGGACCAGATCGATTTCGGCGAAATGGAATTCGGCCGCGCTGTTGCTGCGGCTGTTGTCGACGGCGCCCTGGGCGGCCTGGAAGGTCGTTGCCCGCTCCAGCTTGGGGATGCCGCGCGCGACAAGCCAGTCGCACAGGGACGGCGGCAGGAACCGTTCCGCGATCGAGATCCGGGGCGCCGCATGCACCGTCCGCAGGCTTCCCGGTATCGTCAGCGCATCGATGTCGACGCCATCGCGCAGCGCCTTCCAGCCATCGCCCGGCGCCTTCGCGAGCAGCCGCAGGACATCCTGCGCCGGCGTCCAGCCCCGTTCCGCGCCGGCCTGCACGCAGTCGAGCGCCATACTCCAGTTCTGCGAAAGCCCGCTGCCCAAGGCGGCCATCGTGCCGCAGAGATGGATCGCCTCCGCGCCGCCCATGTTCGCCGCCTCGACGATCGTCTTGACGCCCTCATAGGACTCGATCGGCGGCCGCGTCAGCAGGTTCTGGCCGAGCGCGGTGAGCGCCTCGGCGTCGCCGATGGCGGCGAACAGGCGGCGCGCTTCGTCCTGTCGGCCTTCGGCTTCGCATTGCCTGGCGAGTGCGAATTGTTCGTCGCGCAGGCTCACAGGGCGCACTCGCAGCGTTGGTTGGCTGGGGCGGAAGGATTCGAACCTTCGAATGCCGGAATCAAAATCCGGTGCCTTACCACTTGGCGACGCCCCAACAGGGGCCGGGACCATACTGGCGCGGACATCGCCTTTCAACGCCGCCCGGGCCGCGCGGCTCGCGCAGCGCGACAATGGGCGACGCGGCCTGAAAATGCCGAGCAGTGCACCGCTCAGCGCGGCGGGTTGCGGGGGCGGGGAGCCGTCGTTATAAGGCGCCCCTCACGGTCACGGAGAGTAGCTCAGCCTGGTAGAGCACTAGCTTCGGGAGCTAGGGGCCGGAGGTTCGAATCCTCTCTCTCCGACCAGGCTTCGCGACGCGCCAGCGGAGCGAAGACTGGCCCGGCGTAGCCCGAAGGGCGAAGCCTGGGCTGGTTGCCGCGCGCTACGCCTGGCAAGCCACCTTTTCCTCTTGCAAGCACGCGCATGTTGCCGCTGCTTCGGTTGGCACGCCAGCACTCGCGTTCAGCGCATCGCATCCCTGGGATCGAGCCCGATCGTCATCTCGGTCTCGGCGGGATAGCTGCCGGCGGGCAGCTGGATGGGCGACGACAGCAGCACCGCGTTCCTGGCGCTCATGGCGATCTGGCGGAAGACGGCGTCGGCCGCATAGCGGCGCGTGTCGACGATCTCCGCGCGCGTGATTTCGCCGGTGGCTTTCATCGTCACGCGCAGCGCGACTATCGTCCGGCCCTTGCCGACCAGCGCGAGATCGAGGCTCCAGCGCCTCAGCACCTGCGCGCGCACATAGTCGCGCAGCGCGTAGGCCGCATCGCTGCCGGCAGGCGCGTCGTTCTCGGCCGGCGGCGCGGTCGCGTTGCCGGGACCGATCAGGGTCTGCGTATTGGTCTCGGGCGCCTTGAGCTTGGCGAGCGCATTCAGGCGATTGTCGAGATCGTCGCTCGGCTTCAGCGCACGCGGCTGCACCGTTTCGCGCGGACTGTGCGCCCGATCCGGGCGCCGCACCGTCGCTTGCTGCGAAGCGGCCGGCGCTTTGGCGGGCGCGGGCGCAGACGCGGTTTCCGGGCCAAGATGCACGATGTCGACCAGCACGCGGTGCAGATCGGGCTGCCGCTCGGGGACAGCGTGGCGGAACTGCCAGAGCAGCAGCACGATCACGATCCCATGCAGCAGAACGGAGGCCGCCAGCCCCGGGCCGTTCTCGTCCAGCCGGTGCCAGCGTACGTTCATGGCAGGTCGCGCGCGACGCGGAAACCCGCAAGGCTCGAATAGTCGTAATCCTTGCCGTCGGGGCCGGCGCCGCTGCGCGCGGCAGAGCGCACGAAGGCGGGAAGGTTGTTCCAGGCGCCGCCGCGGATCACATGGCGGTCGCAGGCGCCGCTCATCCAGGCGCTGCCGTCATGGGGCGCGCCCAGATAGCTTTGATGCCAGCAATCCTGCGTCCACTGCCAGGCATTGCCCAGCATGCCGTAGAGCCCGAACGCATTGGACCGGAAGCTGTCGACATCGGCGAGCGTGCGGTTGTCGCTCTCGCTGCCGCAGCCGTTGCAATTGGCGTTGGCGCTGCCGACCGCTTCGCCCCACCAGCGCGCGGTCGCGGTGCCGGAGCGCGCGGCGTATTCCCACTCCGCTTCGCTCGGCAGGCGATAGGGTCCTTTGCGGTCGGCCAATTGCGGCCGCTCGCGCTTCGCAGTCGCATTGAGCCAGTCGATGTAAGCATGCGTGTCTTTCCAGTCGAGGCAGACCGCCGGCCAGCGCGGCGGCTCGATCTGCGACGGCGAGGGCGCATAGGCGAGGCCGCCGCCGGGCGACTGCCAGGAAAGGTTCAAGGTCGGATTGCACGGCGCGGGCGTGTAGCCGGTCGCGCGCAGGAATTCCAGGAACTCGGCGCTGGTCACATCGAACTTGGCGAGCGCGAAGGCGCGGATCGAGACCGGGTGCTGCGGCCCTTCCGCGTCGAAGCGGCCGGCCTCGGTCTTGGGGCTGCCCATGAGGAAGCTGCCCGCCGGGATGCCCACCATGGTGGGGCAATGGGGGCATTCCTTGAACTCGCGCTCCGGGCGGTCGGTCGCACGCGCAAGCGAGGGCAGCAGGAAATACAGCGCGAAGGCGCCGACGACCCACCAATCGCTTTTTCGCCGCATCGGGGGAAGAGTAGGGGTGGAACAGGTGGGCTTCAATCGTGATCCGGATCCGGTCCTTTCGCGACGGCGATCTCGACGCGCTCTACGACGTCTGTCTTCGGACCGGCGACGCGGGGGAGGATGCGCGTGCCATGTTTTTGGATCCCCATCTGCTCGGCCATGTCTATGCCGGGCCTTATGCGCGATTCTCGCCCGCGACCGCGTTTGTCGTCGAGGATGGGGCCGGCATCGGCGGTTACATCGTCGGGCCGGCCGATACGGTCGCGTTCGAAGACGCGCTCGAGCGCGACTGGTGGCCGGCGCTGCGGCTGAAATATGCGGATTCGCCTGCACCGCGGACTGCCGACGAGCGCATGCGACGCCACGTCCACCATCCGCGGCGCGCGCGGCCGGAGATCGCGGGCGCCTTCCCCGCGCATCTGCATGTCAATCTTTTGCCGAGCCTGCGCGGGCAGGGCGTGGGCCGGCGCCTGTTGGATGTGTGGTGCGAGACGGTCGCGGCACTCGGAGCCGGCGGCGCGCATCTGGAAGTGGGCACGCGCAACGCGCGCGCGGTGCGCTTCTATCGCGCCAACGGTTTTCGCGAGATCGCGCGCGCGGGCGAGGTGCTGACGCTGGCGCGTCCGATCCGGGATTCTTCCCGAGCGTGGACGACGGATCGCGCGAAAGTCTTCAGCTTCCGGCGACGACCGTCTTCAGGCCGGGCGCCTTGACCTCGGCCTTGCCGTATTCGGGCCGGCAGTGGCCGTCGATGAAGGCGCCGGATTCGATCGTGATGTCCTGATGCACGACGTCGCCGGACATCCGCGCGGTGCGCGTCAGGATCACTTTCTTCGCCTCGATCTTGCCTTCGACCTGGCCGGCGAGCTGGACCTGATCGCCGCGCACCGTGCCCTTGACCTTGGCGTTGGCGCCCACCATGACGCTGACGGCGCGCACGTCGCCCTCGATCTCGCCTTCGATCTGGATGTCCTCGGTGCTCTCGAGCTGGCCCGTGATCTTGAGCGCCTTGCTGATCACGGAGACGGAGGGCGTTCCGTGGGCGGCGCTCGAAGACGAAATCGGCTGAGCCTGCGGACGCCTTGTCTCGGCGACCGGAGAGGCGGCCGGCTGGGCATCGCTGCGCACAGGCTGCGCCGTTGCCGGCGAAGCGGTGTCCTGGCCTTTGTCGTTTCGGGTGAACATGGTCATGGTTGGGTCTCCGGAAGTTGGTCGAGCGCCTCGAAATAGCTGGGTGGCCGCCACGGCATGCGCCCTTCGAAGCGCGCGCCTCTGGCGACCGTGACGGTGTTGTGGAAGATGCGCCCCGTGACATCCGCGCTGTCCTCCAGCGTGACGTTCAAGGCGAAGATGCGTCCCATCAGGCGGCCGAGGATGCGCACGTCGCGGGCGACGATGTCGCCTTCGACATTGCCCATCGCGCCCAGGATCAGGCTGTCGGCATTGATGCGTCCCTGGACGGTGCCGTGGATCTCCACTTCGCCGTCGGTGTCGAGAACGCCTTTGACGAGCGCGGCGGCACCGAGCTGGGACAGCGGCAGCGGCTCGGGCTTGCGCCCGCGCGCTTGCGGTTTCGACAGGTTCGCGAAGGCGGCCATGCGGGGACGATCACACTCTTGCTTACGCCAGACCCCCGCCTGCCTAGCCCGATCATGACCCAGTTTCGTGACAGGGAGCAAGCGCGAACATTTCGCGCCCGCGAACGGCGTTAACGCCGTAGGATTACCGCGTGCTAAGATGGCGCATCGCAAGGGGGCTCTCATGCAGTTCAAGACAACCGCGGGTGCCGCGTTCGCGCTCTCGCTGATCGCTTTCGGCGCATGGCCTGCGCGGGCGGGATATAGCGCGGCCGGTGCCGTGGCCCTGGGCATCCAAATCGCCGAGCGGCGTCACCGGGAGGAAGCTTGCGAGGCGGGACGGGCACCGGACCCCGATCAGGCCGCGGACGTCGACAAGCGCAGCCAGGCACGTCTCGAACAGTATTTCGAACGGGTGATCACCGACGACCACGGCAGCGTCACCCATCTCTTCATCGACCAGGGAAAGCGCGCCCGTTGGACGGGGCCGAACGGGCCGCAACCGGTTACGGCAATCGACGATCCGTATGCCAAGGCGCGCGGTTCGGCGGCTCTCGTCCGCAAGGCCTTCGTCGTCGGCGGCGACAATGAATCGGCGCGCGGCATCTGGTCCATCACCGTGCCCGACCCGAAAGACCCCACCAAGACGCAGACGCTCGAATATGGCGTCGATTTCGTGCTCGGCGGGTTCGGCGGGATGTGGATTCTGCACATGCACGTCTATGCCGCGCCCGACAGCGCGCCATTGCCGGAGAAGTTCTGCCACATCGTCGCGGGCAAGTCGTACTGAATGGCGTGGACCGCTCCGCAAGGATCCGCGGCCAATCGCGCTCCGCCTTCCTTGCCGATGCGGCGAGGGAGAAGATCAAGGGGGCGGCCTAACGCCTTTCGGTTTGAGCTATTCCGCCGCCGCAGCAGGTTCCCCTTCAAGGATCAGGCGGGCGATAAAATCTTGCTTGGTCGAGGCATGCTGGATGTCATATCCGACAGGTTTTCCGTCCTCGCCCAGGTCGAGCATGACGTCTTCTTCGATCTCTATCGTCCGGTGCGAAGGCATCGGGCGAAGCTCGACGTACAAGCTGTCGGTCGATTTGTCGTACCGAGTCTTCATGGAGCAAAATCTTCGTCGATGAACGCATTGTGAACGGTTTCGCCGTCCGACAATAGCACGACTCGCAAATAGCATCCTAGGCTTTCCGAGTGGCCGTACAGCCGCAACCGACCGTCCCTTTGCCTTACTTTATACAAAGGCTTTGCGATGATGCCGCGGATTTCCAGCGGGTCGAGATATGGCCGTCGTGCGAGGACGTCGAGCGCGAAATACCTCGTTCGCCAGAATGGCGGCGGCGGCAGTCGTTCGGGCTCTTCGCTCATCGAATTGTTACAGTTGATTGGCTTTCGCCACCTCGCCCAGCCAATACGCGCTCGGTTTGGGTTTGCGCAGCTGCGTCGCGCGGTCGACTTCGACGAGGCCGAATTTGGGGCGGTAGCCTTCGAGCCATTCGTAGTTGTCGAGCAGCGACCAGTGGATGTAGCCGCGCACGTCGACGCCGTCGGCCAGCGCCCGCAGCACGCCGTCGAGCGCTCGGCGCGTGTAGGCGATGCGCCGCGTGTCGTCCTCGGTGCCGATGCCGTTCTCGGTGACGATCACGGGGCAACCGCTCACCCGCGCCGCCTGGCGGATCGTCGCTTCCAGCGCTTCGGGATAGAACTCGTAGCCCATCTGCGTGCGCTCGGCGCCGTCCGGCACCGGCAGCACGCCGGATTTGCCGAAGCGCACGCGCGTGTAGGTCTGCACGCCGACGAAATCGTCGCCCTTCAAGCTCTCCAGGAACTGCTCGTTGATCGCCTTGTTGGCCATGTCGCGCAACGCCTCGCCGCCGTCGTCGGCCTGGAAATCGTTGAGCGCCACCGTCATGCCGACCGGCCCCTTCGCCAGCGGCTTGAGCACCCCATAAGCCTTGCGATGCGCCGCGATGAGATTCGGCGTCGCGGCATGGCCGTCGCCCGACAGATAGGGCGCGAAGCGTCCGGCCTCGCCGCCTGAGAGCCGCGCGGCCTCGGCGAGCGCGCGCACGCGTTTGCCGCCGCCGCCCGCCACGCCCACCGCCTCGCGCATCATCGTCACCATGATGGGGACATTGGCTTCATTGATGGTGCAGGCGTAGTCGACGAGATCGCCGAGCGCCTTGCCCGCGCGCTCGCAATAGCGCGCGAAGCGGCCGACCGAACGCGCATCCTCCCAGCCGCCGTCGCGGGTGAACCACAACGGCGCGGTGAAGTGGTGGAACGTCACCATCGGCACCACGCCCTGCGCCAGGCAGGATGCGATCATGCGGCGGTAGTGATCGAGCGCGGCCGCGGAGAAGAATCCCTCTTCCGGCTCGATGCGCGCCCATTCGATGGAGAAGCGGTAGACGCCGAAACCGAGCGCCTTCAGCAGCGCGATGTCGGACGGGTAGCGGTGATAATGGTCGCAGGCGTCGCCGGACGGCTCGGCGAACACCGAGTCCTTCATCATCTCCATCAGCCACAGATCGCTGGACGTGTTGGCGCCTTCGACCTGATGCGCCGCGGTCGCCGTGCCCCAGAGGAAGCCGTCGGGAAAGCGTCTCATGCGCGCAGGCCTCCGATGGAGAGGCGCAGGCCCCCGTCGCTGAGCAGGGTCTCGCCCGTGATGTTTCGCGACTCCGAGGTCGCCAGGAAGACCACGGATTTCGCGATCTCGTCGCTGTCGGCGACGCGCTGCAGCACCGCGGTCTTCTTGTAATTGTCCTTGACGCGCTCGAAGCCTTCGGCGCCGAAGCGTTCGGTGAACCACGGCGTGGCGACGAGGCCCGGACAAACCGCGTTGACCCGGATCTCCGGCGCCAGCGCGCGCGCCAGCGACAAGGTCATCGTATTGAGCGCGCCTTTCGACGCGGCATAGGCGACCGAGGAGCCCAGCCCCTCGATCCCCGCGATGGAAGAGACGTTCACCACCGCGCCGTCGTCGCTCTTGCGCAAGCTCTCGGCGCAGGCGCGGATCATCTGGAACGCGCCGATGACGTTGACCGCATAGATGTTGGCGAAATCCTCCGCCGACAGCGCGTCGAGATCGCGGTGGCCGGCGAACTTGGTGGTGCCGGCATTGTTGACGAGCATGTCGATGCGCCCGAAGGCTTCGCGCGCGGCGGCGGCGAGCTTGCGGCAATCGGCGTCGCTCGCCACATTGCCCTGGACCACGCAGACGCGCGCGCCCAGCGCTTTCACCGCCGCCGCGACGTCCTCGGCCTCTTTCGCGCTCTTGGAGTAGTTGACCACGACGTCGGCGCCGCGCCGCGCCAGCGCAAGCGCCACGCTCGCGCCGATGCCCGAGGACGAGCCTGTGACGATTGCCGCCTTGCCTTTGAGGTCCGCCTGTTCCATGAGCCCTGTCCCGTCCTAAGGTTAAGCGCAAAGCGTAGCCCTCCCCGCGGGAGCCCGAAAGAGAGCCGGCCATTCCCACGCGCATCATTCTCATCCGCCACGGACAGCCGGCGATCGCGCTTGCGCCGCGCACCGGCCATCGCGGATTTCGCGCCTATATCGACGCCTATGAGCAGGCGGGCCTCGATCCGACGGACGCCGCCCCAGCCGAGCTGCAGGATTTGGTGGCCGAACTGAGCGCGGTGTTCACCAGCGGCAGCGCGCGCGCGCATGAGAGCGCGCGGGCCTTGTCGGCGCAGGCCGAGCTGATCGCCGACCCGCTGTTCGTGGAGGCGCCGCTCGCCAGCCCGAAGATCCCGCTCTTGCGCATGCGGGTGCCGAAATGGGCGGTGGTCGCGCGCATCCTGTGGCACGTGGGCTTCCACCCCGAGATCGAGACCTATCGCAAGGCCAAGGCGCGCGCGGCGCGGGCCGCCGACATCCTGATCGCGCGCGCGAAGGAGGACGGCCGCGCGGCGCTGGTCGCGCACGGCTATTTCAACATGATGATCGGCCGGCAACTGAGAAGCCGCGGTTTCTCCCGCACCGGCAGCCACCGCGCCCGCTACTGGAACGCGGTGGTGTATGAGAGGTAGGGGGTGTTCGATGAGGGCCTGCCGATGACGACGCCGGAAACGCAGCTCGCCGGTTACTTCGCGAAGGTCGAGCCGGCCATGGCCAAGCTCGGCAAGGCGCTGCGCGCGAAGTTGCGGGCCCGGCTGCCGGGTCTCTTCGAGATCGTCTACGTCTACGAGAGACAGAACGCGCTCGTGATCTCCTATTCGCCGACCGAGCGCGGCTACGAGGGCGTGTGCTCGATCTCGGTGTATCCGGATTGCGTCAAGCTGGGATTCGGCAGAGGCGCCGAGCTCTCGAGGTCGGACCCGAACAAGCTGCTGAAGGGTACGGGCAAGACGGTGCGCGCCGTCGAACTCAATTCGGTCGCGGACTTCGACCGTGCGGAGATCGAGGCGCTGATCGCAGCCGCGGTGAAGCTCGCGGGCCTCCGTCTCGATCCGAACGCCAAGGGCGCGGTGATCGTCAAGGCGGAGGAACAGCAGGCGCGCAAAGCGAAGCCGCGGCCGCGCGCGTAGCCCACGGCCTTTTGAACCTGACAATCGGCCGCGAACGCAAGCACCGCTGCCTCTCCCGCACCGTCAGCCACCGCGCCAAATACTGGAGCGCGTGGCGTATGCGGGTAAACGAGGCGGCGCCCCCGGGCGGCATCCTCTTGCGCTGTATTTTACACGGTGTCCAACGCATACTGCCCGGAGTATGCTCGTTTACGGTGTGTGACTTCATCATTCGCGGGGCGGCATGCTCGACTTCGGTTTGGCCATAAAGTTCGTCGCAATTGGCGCCGCCGCCTTGTTCGGAGTATTTGCTGCTTTCGGTGATACGCATGAGAATGGCCGTTTGACGCGCATCGGCTACATTGCGATTGTGGGAGTCATCGTCTCATCCGGTATTGCGGCAATTTCTCAATACTTCGATGCGCGCCAGGAAGCCAGTCAATTGAAGGACGACATCGCTTGGCAACGAATTGCCTTGAACGACATCAAGCGAGGCCTTTTTCAGATCCCGGAATGGAATATCACCGTGTACGCCACATACTCTGCAGATTCATCTGATGACTTAAGATCGTTTTCTAAGCAGTTGGACAAAGTCATCGAATCACATCCACCGCAATGGAGAGGGCGGACGAACGCGCAAGTACAGGTGGATAGTACGAGCTATATCAGCTATAGCCTCCAAAAAGACGGGGGCGTGGACACCATGTTCGTGATCCTCAGTCATGAATCACCGCTACTGAGATACGCCGAACAAGAATTGACCTCCTTCCACCTCTACGTGGGAGAAATCGCCAAACTGGAAAGCACGAACGGCAGCTGCGATGAAAGGACTGCGGATACCATATTTTATCTGACAACAATTGGCGCCGGCGAGGGAGATTCACATACGGTATACAAGCCCAAGGATAGAACAATCGAGGTTGTTGGCTACTATGAGCCAGCACATATTTCCTATGAGTCTCGACTTCTCACATTACAAGACCTCAGAAAAAGGATGCTGCTGTTGGTTCCCGCCGCACGAATAGGTACTTCGCGTCTTTTGTCAGTGGAAAAACTGGTTCTGGATTTCACGAACAAAAGTGCACCGACCAATTGGGGCCTCAATCACGTATATCGAAACCTGCACCTAAGCCCGATATGCAATGAGATATCTGCATCGGCAGAAATCGGCAATCAAGATTTTCCGGTTGTGGGCAGCGATTAAAGTTAGGGGCGATGGAGTGGACGAACAGGAGCTCCGATCGCTCATCGAAAGGCTCTTCCATCTGAACGAATTTCTCTTGCATCGCGCTTGCCATCCTGATACTTAAGCACATGCTTAACCATCACCCCCGCTCCCTCGACCCCATTTTCCAGGCCCTGGCCGATCCCACCCGGCGGGGGATGGTGGCGCGGCTGGCGCAGGGGCCGGCGTCGGTCAGCGAGCTGGCGGAGCCGTTCGACATGTCGCTGCCCGCGATCGTGCAGCATCTGCAGGTGCTGGAGACCAGCGGCCTGGTCGCCTCGGAGAAAATCGGCCGTGTGCGCACCTGCCGGATCGAGCCGCAGGCGCTGCTCACCGCGCGCGACTGGCTGGAAAGCCAGCGCGCGGCGTGGGAGGCGCGCTTCGACCGTCTCGACGCCTATCTCGCGCAACTGCAAGCCAAGGAGAAGAAACATGGACGCAAGCGCAAAAGCCGCGCATGAAATCGTCGTGGACGCGCCGCCGGGCGAGCCCACCATGACTCTGACGCGCATGTTCGAGGCGCCGCGCGAATTGGTGTGGGACTGCTTCACCAGGGCCGAGCACGTCGCGCGCTGGTGGGGCCCGCACAAATACACGATCACCGTCGAGGAGTTCGATTGCCGTCCCGGCGGCAAATGGCGCATCAGCCACTGCGATGCCGAGAAGACCGTGACGTTCTACGGCGAATATCTCGAGATCGAGAAACCGTCGCGCATCGTGCGCACCTTCCGCTTCGCGCAGTTCCCGCCGATCGAGGACACTTTCGAGTTCCATGCCGAGGGCCCCAGGCGCACGCGGCTCGTCTGCAGGCAGCGCTTTCCCCACGTCGCCGCGCGCGACTGGATGGCGAACACCGGCGTCAAGGAAGGCGGGCAGCAATCGTTCGAGCGCCTCGATGCGCTGCTGGCGGAGTTGGGGTGATCGCGCGGCCACGGCGCGCCGCCCTTCGAGGCTTCGCGCGCGTCATGCTGAGGTGCGAGCGCCCTTGGTCTCGCGTCATCCTGAGGTGCGAGCGTAGCGAGCCTCGAAGGATGACGCTCGCTCAGGGCGGCGGCGAGTCTCGAAGCACGTGCGCGAAGCACCTCAGGGTGACGGCGCGCTATGCAATTGAATGATTTCCAACACGAGGACAAAAACATCATGACCGCCCCCGTCTTTTCTCTCAGCCGTACTTTCGACGCGCCACTGGACCTCGTGTGGCTGGCCTATTCGCAGGAGGAGCATCTCGCCAAATGGTGGGGGCCGAAGGGCTTCGACTGGGTGAGCGGCACGCTCGATTTCAGGCCCGGCGGGCGCTTCCATTACTGCATGCGCGCGCCGAACGGCCAGGAGATGTGGGGCCTGTTCCGCTACCGCGAGATCGTGCCGAAGACGCAGGTGGTGTTCACCAATTCATTCTCGAACGCCGCCGGCGAGATCGTGCGCGCGCCGTTCGCGGCGAACTTTCCGCGCGAGGTGCTGAACGATGTGCGCTTCTCTCAAGCGGGCGGCAGGACCACCATCGCGATGACCGGCACGCCGTATGAAGCGAGCGAAGAGGAGCGCGAATTCTTCCGCTCGATGTTCCCCTCGATGAACCAGGGCTTCAGCGGTACTCTCGACCAGCTCGACGCCTATCTGAAGACCATCGCCTGAAAGGAGCCGCCCATGCACGCCAACACCTATGTGAACTTCAACGGGCAATGCGCCGAAGCCTTGCGCTTCTACGAGAAGACAATGGGCGGCAAGATCGAGATGCTGACGACCTTCGCCCAATCGCCGATGGCCGCCCAGATGCCCGAGGCGATGAAGGACAAGGTCGTCCATGCCCGCATCCGGCTCGGCGACACCATCGTCATGGCCTCCGACGCGCCGCCCGAACGCTACGGCAAGCCGCAAGGGATGATGCTGTCGCTCACCGTCGACAGCCCTGCGGATGCGGAACGCATCTTCGCGGCGCTGTCGGACGGCGGCAACGTCACGATGTCGCTGCAGCAGACCTTCTTCGCCCACCGCTTCGGCATGGTCACCGACCGCTACGGGATACCCTGGATGGTGAACTGCGAAAAGGCGGGGTGAGTTTGTCCGTTGCTCCTCCCCCGTTCACGGGGGAGGTGCCGACGCCGCACTTCTTGCGGCGGAGGCGGAGGGGGTGCGTCGCGAAGTCCCCCCTCCGTCTCGGCGCCGACGCGCCGATCCACCTCCCCCGCACGCGGGGGAGGATTGGGTTCATGTGAGATTACCGCCGGACCTTTACCGCGACCGGCTTCAGGCTGCGGTACTCGTGCAGCGCCACGAAGAAGGTCGCCAGCGCGCCGGCGAAGACGCCGAGCGGCAAGGCATAGGTGACGTCGAGATCGCTGCCGAGCGCGACGATGGCGGTGACGATCATCCCGGTAAGCTGCGCCACGTTCCTCGGCATCCTCTTCTCCCCCGATAAGGGGAGAAGCCTAGGCGCGGGTTCCCGGCCGCCGAAGCAAAGAGTTAAGCAGCGGTTAACGCGCCGCGCCGCTCAGCCGCCAAGGTCCTGTTTCTTCTGGAGATATTCGTCGCGTTGGATCTCGCCATTGGCATAGCGCTCCTCCAGTTTGGCCAGTGCGTCGGATTTCGCCTTGGGCGGCGGGCCCCAATGGGTCCAGTGGTACGGGTAATAATAGTACCGCCGGCGGAAGACCAGGCTGACGATCAGGATCACGATCAGCAGCGTGAACAGGCCGTGGAACGGCCAGAAAAACAGGAACGGCCAGAACATCCAAGCGTGCAGCATCGCGCCCTCCGTGACGGCTCGGCCGAGATATGGTGTCCGTCCCCCGGATGCTTCAAGCCCCGAACTCGATCCCCTGCGCCAGGGGCAGCGCGTCGGAATAATTGATGGTCGCGGTCTGGCGCCGCATATAGGCCTTCCAGCTGTCCGAGCCGCTTTCGCGTCCGCCGCCGGTCTCCTTCTCGCCGCCGAACGCGCCGCCGATCTCCGCGCCCGACGGCCCGATGTTGACGTTGGCGATGCCGCAATCCGAACCCGATGCCGCGATGAAGCGCTCGGCTTCCTGAAGATCGGTGGTGAAGATGCAGGACGACAGACCCTGCGGTACCGCATTGTGCTTGGCCAGCGCGTCGGCGAAATCGCGGTAGCGCATGACATACAGGATCGGCGCGAAGGTCTCGTGGCAGACGACGGGAGTCTGCTCCGGCATCTCGACGATGGCCGGGTGGACGTAGAACGCGCCGGGATTCTCATCCGTACGCACACGCTGGCCGCCGGTGACGCTGCCGCCTTCGTCCTTCGCCGCGGCCAACGCGCGCTGCATGGCCTCGAACGCGCTCCTGTCGATCAGCGGCCCGACGAGGGTCTTGGCGTCGAGCGGATTGCCGATGGGAAGCGACGCATAGGTCTTCTTCAATGCCGGCATGAGCTTGTCGTAGATGCTCTCGTGCACGAACAGGCGGCGCAGCGAGGTGCAGCGCTGGCCGGCGGTGCCGACCGCGGCGAACAGGATCGCGCGTTGCGCCAAGTCGAGCTTGGCGCTGGGTGCGACGATCATCGCGTTGTTGCCGCCGAGCTCGAGAATGGACCGGCCAAAGCGCGCCGCGACCACGGGCGCCAGCTCGCGGCCCATGCGAGTCGAACCAGTGGCGCTGACCACGGGGATGCGCCCGTCCTTTGCCAGCATCTCGCCGACATCGCGCAAGCCGAGCACGACCTGGGAAAGGTTCGCCGGCGCCGCGCCGAATTTTTTTGCCGCGCGCTCGAACAGCGCCTGCGTCGCCAAAGCGGTGAGCGGCGTCTTCTCGCTCGGCTTCCAGATCACGCTGTCGCCGCAAACCAGCGCCAAGGCCGCATTCCACGCCCACACCGCGACGGGAAAGTTGAACGCCGAGATCACCGCCACCGGACCGGCCGGATGCCAGGTCTCCATCATGCGGTGGCCCGGACGCTCGCTGGCGATGGTGAGGCCGTAGAGCTGGCGCGACAGACCGACCGCGAAATCGCAGATGTCGATCATCTCCTGGACCTCGCCCAGGCCCTCCTGGAGGATCTTGCCGGCCTCGAGCGTGACGAGCTTGCCAAGCGCGTCCTTGTTGGCGCGCAGCTCCTCGCCGAACAGCCGCACCAGCTCGCCGCGCTTGGGCGCCGGAACGTCGCGCCACGCTTTGAAGGCTTCCACCGAGGCCGCGATCTTCTTCTCGACCGAAGCCGCATCGTCATAAGCGACCCGCCCCAACTCCGCGCCGTCGATGGGTGAGCGGGCGGGGATGGGGCCGGAAGTGTTGACGCCGAGGGTGGAGATAAGGTCGGTCATGGTGTTTCCTTTCTAATCCTCCCCTGCGGAGCGGGGGAGGTGGATGCGCCGCGACAGCGGCGCAGACGGAGGGGGCCCGG
>Ga0213880_10000015_pt1 | contig 105199 bp, 98 predicted proteins | sample BarmaccoBMER_R07_FD_165047 | JGI IMG/M metagenome (GOLD analysis project Ga0213880, IMG submission 165047) | Barbacenia macrantha exposed rock microbial communities from rupestrian grasslands, the National Park of Serra do Cipo, Brazil - ER_R07 ... | reverse complement strand
CGCGGCGTGGGACCGTTCCGCTGGGCCGCGCTGTCGGGCGATCCGCAGGACATCTACAGGACCGACGCGGCGATGAAGCGGCTGTTCGCCGGCGACAAGCATCTGCATCGCTGGCTCGACATGGCGGCCGAGCGCATCGCGTTCCAAGGCCTGCCCGCGCGCATCTGCTGGATCGGGCTGGGCGAGCGCGACAAGGCCGGCATGATGTTCAACGACATGGTGGCGAGCGGCGAGCTCAAGGCGCCGATCGTCATCGGCCGCGATCACCTCGATGCCGGCTCGGTCGCAAGCCCCAACCGCGAGACCGAGGCAATGCGCGACGGTTCCGATGCGGTGTCCGATTGGCCGATGCTGAATGCGCTGCTCAATACCGCGTCCGGCGCCACTTGGGTTTCGCTTCACCACGGCGGCGGGGTCGGCATGGGCTATTCGCAGCATGCCGGCCTGGTGATCGTCGCCGACGGCACGGCAGAGGCGCGCGCCAAGCTGGAACGGGTTCTCTGGAACGACCCGGCTACCGGGGTGATGCGCCATGCCGATGCGGGCTACGAGACCGCGCTTGAGGCCGCCCGCAGCCATCATCTCGACCTGCCGGGAATTCTCTAACTTCACAAGCACGGCGACAAACTGCTACGACGGCGCCATGGAAAACGTACCCGACGGCAAGAGACCGCACTGGGCCTGGCCGCACGTGATCGCGGTTGCGGCTGCGATCGTCGTGTATTTCGTAGTCTTCCGCTACACGGGCGACGCGGACGTCTTCTATTCGATCGCGATCGCGGTCGCGATGGGCGGCGCCGCCTGGGTGGCCGCGTGGTCCTATCTTTTCCGCGGCCGGCCATAGCCGAAGCGGCGCGAATAGGCGCGCGTCGCCGCGGCAATCTGTTTCTGCTCCTGCGCGGTGAGCACTTCGCGGAACTTGCCGACACGCCCGTCGCCCAGATGGCCCGGGTGCAGATGCGTGGCCGGGTCGAAGGCATCGGGATCGTTCGCGAGGCTTCCGCGCGCCACGAGCCGGTCGATCCGCTTGGCTGTCGCCTCGCGGCTGAGCGCGCGGAATATGCGGCGGCGGTCGCTCACCCGAAGGCGCAGGCCCAGCGCTCTCGCGATCACGGTGAGCGTCTCTTCCCGCTCGAAAAAACGGTCTTCGTAGCGCAAGGTGAGCAACGGTTTCTCTTCCAGCGTCAGGATTTGCGCCGCCTCGCGCCCAATGTCTCTGAGCACAGCCGCGAAGGGATGCCGGAAGCGCTGCATCAGCGACGCAGCCGCGTCTCGCGGCTCGCGCACGCTGAGCAGCACCGTGCCGCGAAGAAGCCTTGCGAGCAGGAGCAGCCCGGCGGAAGGTTCATGGCATTTGACCACCAGGAACCGGGCCGAGCCTGCGTCTTTTGGGATCATTCCGAGATTGTCGGCATAGAAGGCTGCGACTCGTCCGCGCTCGGCCGCCTTGAGCATCCCGATGACGGCGTTATACAACCATGTAGAGCCGCTGCTCTTGAGACCGAGACAGAGCACGAGACGCGGCGGGGTGTTCTTCTTTCGCATGGACTTGAAGGCCGATATGGCGGCCCAGCATGGAATTGAACCTGTTCCAGGACAAGAGCGAGCGCGACGACAGAAGCAGTGCGGAAAGCGGCGCCGCGCGACGGATCGCGCGTCGGTTCGATTCGCAAGGTGAGCGCGGGTTGGAAGCGATCGTGGCCGAGCTCATGAAGGACGCGGAGGCCGGGAAGATCCTGCAACAGCTCAACCGACAGGATCGCCCTGACGTGGTGCGCGCCGTCGCTCAGGCGGCCGGCGTGGATGCGAAGACCGGCGCCGCCTTCGCCGTCGAAGCGGCCCGCGCTTTCGCGCGCGCCGGCGAACGCCAGCGGGCCGCGGACATTCTGCGCGGCCATGCGGCCACCCGGCGCCGCGACTACAATTTCCAGTATGCCGCGGGGCGCGTCTTCTCCGAGATGCGTCTGCATGGCGATGCCCTTGCCGCATTCAAGGCGGCGCTGTCCGCCAAGCCCACACAGCTGGCCGCCGAACGCACGTTCGCCGCGCATCTGGCGCTCGAGCAGTACGACGAGGCCGCGGCCCTGGCGGGCCGGTTGATCCGCGCCGGCACCTTGCGCGATTCGCTCGCCCGCGATCTTGCATATCTGCTGCGCCACCTGCCAACCGGACGCCTTGACCCCGACTTGGCCGAAGCGTTGAGCACGCTGGAGGGTGGTGAGAGCCGCCTGGTGCCGGCGTTGATGCCGCATCTCATCGCGTCAGATCAGGCCGCAAGCGTGCGGGCAACAGTCGAGCGCGGGCTTGCGGCGGCGACCGGCTGGGACTTCGCGACGCTGGCGAAGGTGCTGCCGTATCTCGCGAGCCGGAAGGAGACCGAATTGCTCCTCAGGATGCGAGACCAGGCCTCGTCCGAGACGGCTCCCCTGTTCCAAGAGGTGCTCGAGGCAATCCCGCAGGAAGCACTCGATGCCTGCGCGGCGCCGGTTCTGGAAGGACTTGCGCCAACCTGCGGAGACCGACTGGCAGCTTTGACGCAAGCGGCGGCGCTGTTGGCGGGCAGCAAGGGAAGACAGCTTTACACGCGCGAGAAGCACCGCATCGCGCGGCTGGCCGCGAATGCGTCGGCCGATCATCCTCCAAAAGCCGCTGAGGCGATTGCAAAACTCGTGATGCAGCTGCTGCCGCAATCGGTGCGCGATTTCTATGCGGGCTCGGTCGCCCGCGAGCTGGCAGAGGCGATCGGACAGGCACGGCGCGAGGCAGCGGCGCCCGAGGGAAGCCGGTTGGCACGGCTGCGCGAGGATTACTTCGCCTTTCAACTCGAACGCCGGCGCGGCTTGCCGCCCGAAGCAATCGAAAGCGACGTCTCATTCTGCGAGGCGGCGTTCGATTACTTTGCCGATTTGTCGGAGTTCCGTCCCGCGATCCAGGTCTCGATCGGCAGCATCGCGCGAGAGAGGCTCGGCCGGCCGGCGCTGATGCTCTCCCATGGGGTTGCTTTGGACACACTCGGTGCCTGGGCGCTGATTCAGTCGCGTCCCCAGATTTCGTTGAACGAGCCGGAGCGTTTCGAGGAATTTCTTCGCTGGTATCTGGAAGGGGTGCTGCTCAAGCGCTCGCTGCCGCCTGCTTGTATTGCGCCCGGGATCGAGGCCTACCTCAATCATGTCGTGCTCGCCGACGGGCGGGGCGGCGTTTCACTAACGCGGTTTCTGCAAGCGGCCTGGACTCGCGCGCCCGAGAACAGGCGGCGTTTCGATCTCGGCAATGCCATCGACCGTATCCTGTTCGTGCTCGAACTCGGTGCCGAACTCTTGCCGGGGGCGAACGAATATCTGCCCTTCTTCGCGCCGCATCTGCGTGCGCCGCTGGTTGCCGCCACGCTGGATGCGCTCGGCGCGGGCGTGCTTGCGAGCGCTTTGTCTGCCGAGCCTCGCGCGGCGGCGCCGGCGCGCGCGGAAGCGGGCGTCCAAGACGTGCTTCTCGTCGGCCACGCCGGGCGCGAGACCGGACTCGGCCGCAATTTCGCAATGCTGGGGCGCGGCTTGGCGGCGGCGGGCGTCGCCTTGACGACGCTCGACTTCGCAGCCGCGGGCGACGTGATCAGCGGCACCGCCGAGCGCTGGTATCGCGAGCGCCGCTCCGATCCGATCGTGGTTTTGGCCGTGAACGCTGAGGATGCACCGGACGTCTTCGTCAAGGACCGCAGCAACAGCTTGGCGCAGTGTTATGCCGCAGGCTTCTTCCTCTGGGAGATGTCGGCCATCCCGGCGATCCAGAGGCTGGGCGTCGAACTGATGGACGAGATCTGGGCACCGACGCGCTATGTCGCTGACATCTATGCACCGTTCAAGCCGGCGCATGTCGTCGGCAAGGGATTGTTCACGGGAGGCGAACCGTTTCTGCAGACGCCTATCAAGAGGGCGCCGAACAAACCCTTCCGCTTCGTCACGGTGTTCGATTTCGATTCCTCGATCGAGCGCAAAAATCCCCTGGCCGCGGTGCTGGCGTTCCAACAGGCATTCGGCCGAGCCGAGGACGTCGAACTGGTGGTCAAGACTTCGAACGTGGATCCGCGCCACTGGAGCAATGCCTGGGGCCAGTGGGAGCGGCTGACGGCGCAGACAAGGGACGACCCGCGCATACAGCTCGTGGGCGAGCGTTACAGCAACGACGAGATGATAGCCTTGGTCCGTGGAGCCGATTGCATCGTCTCGCTGCACCGCTCGGAAGGCTTCGGCTATCTGATGGCGGACGCGATGGCGTTCGGCGTGCCGGTGATCGCTTCGGGCTATTCCGGAAACGCCGATTTCTGCGATGCCGAGACTTCCTATCCGGTCGACTTCCGGCTGGTGGATGCGCCCGATGGCGCCGCGCGCTGGCGCTGCACCGGCGCGCAATGGGCCGAGCCCGACGTCGCGCACGCGGCTGCGCAGCTGCGGGCGGTCCGCGCAGATTACGCTGCGGCCCTCGCCAAGGCTGCACTGGCGCGCGCGCGCATTGCCGACCGCTACAGCCTCAAGGCTTTCCAGGACAGTCTAGCCGCGCGGCTTCGGGCGATTGCCGCATTGCCGCGCAGGCACCATGGGGTATAAACCCGCCGCCCCACCGAGATCGCCATGCTGCTGAGCCTTTCCCGCAAATTCATCTTCGTCGCCAATTTGAAGAGCGCCTCGTCGGCGATCGAGGCAGTGCTCGGCCCCAAGGCCGAAATCAGGTTCTCCCAGACCCAATTTGGCAAGCATGATGGATTGAGCGTCATCTCCCAGAAATATTCCTGGGTGAAGCGCTACGTTCCCTATGAGGAATTCTGCGTCTTATCGGTCGTGCGCGATCCGGTCGACTATCTGCTCAGCCTCTACAATTCGCATCACAAGCCCGACTTCGACGGCAAGCCGCATTCGACCAAAGGCCTTTCCTTCGACGACTTCCTGGAAACCTGGTGCGGGCGCAGCTGGCAGGCACGTCCGCAGCACCTGCGCTTCGTCGACAGCCATGGCCGCTTCAAGCTGAGCCACCTGTTGCGCTTCGAGAACCTGGAGGCTGAGTTCGCCGCGATCTGCAAGACCCTGCGGGTCGGCCGGTTGGAGCTTCCGCACCGCAATCCGAGCCCGGCGGTGCTCACCCGGCAGGACCTCAGCGCCTCCCAGATCGCCACGGTGCGGGAGCGCTATGCCGAGGACTACGCCTGGATCGATAGACGCCCGCAATCGCCATAGATCAAGGTAAATAGCGTTCGGAAACGGTTGCGGCAGCCTCGATTTTCCGCAACTAATGCGCCCGCTCATGCGCAACGAGATCGTCCAGATCGCTTCAAGACCGCTCCGCGCAATCCGCAGCGGACGTTTCTGGCTGTCGCCTGTGGTGGCGCGGCTTTCCCCCCGCCACGGCATGATGATGGATTCCTATCGGCACGAGGAAGAAGGCCGTTATGCCGAGGCGCTCGAGACATGGACCGCCCTTAAGCGCCCGGTGAGCTCGAAGGATCAGGCGTTTCGCCACACCCTGCGCGCCGCCCGCCTGGAACAAAAGGCGGGGCATTATGCCGAAGCCGTCGCCAGCTTCAGCATGCTCCACGCCCTCAATCCGGGCGACCAGCGCGTCGCACGCGGTCTGGAATCCGCGTCGCTGCGTGCGGCGCGCCTGGCCCAATCGGAAGGCCGTTGGCTGGAGGCTTGCCGCATGTGGGCCGCATTCGGCCGCGCAACTGCGCGGCGCGAGAAGTGCCGCCGGAACCTTCGCGATTGCGCGCGCTACGTTGCCCAGAGCGCGGATAGCGCGCAGAAGATTATGGACGCCATCGAGGCCTGGGGACTCTTGCGTGCCATCGATCCCGAGTCCCGCGAAGCCCGCCACGGCCTGGAATGGTGTCACGTGAGCCTTGCTCGCGCTGCCGAGCGCGATGGCGACGAGGCCGCCGCCCGCCGGTGTTGGAACGCGCTGCTCGAAGTCGCGCCGGGCGATCGCCGCGCCCTCGATGGGCTGGAGCGGCTGGGCGCGGCCGCACGGTGAGCCGCACCGGGAAGCCATGAGCGACGACGAGAAGGCTGAAGACGCAGGGGCCGCACTTGTCGAGGACGAGCGAAGAATGGCGCGGGAAAAACGCCCTTCCGGTCGCCGCTCTCCGGTCGAAGGCGCCACCAGGGCCGAGCTCAAGGCTGCAAAGAAGCTGGCCCGTGTAGATCGCAGGACTGATCGCAAGCGGCAAAAGCAAAGCACGAAGCCGAAACAGCAAGGCGTTTCCCCCGAACCCGTCAAGGCCGAGCGCAAGGCTGCCAAGAAACAGGCGAGAGTGGAGCGAAGGACCGATCGCAAGCGGCAAAAGCAAGACCGGGAACCGAAGGCGGAAGACGCGCCCGCCAAGCCTGCCAACGCCGAGCGCAAGGCCGCGAAGAAGCAGGCGCGAGTCGAACGCAGGGCAGCGCGCAAGGACCAGTCCGCGAAGAATTCCAAGCCCTCCCTAGGCGAAATCGCGGATGGCAAGGAGGCGCAGACGGCTGCACGCAAAGCCGACCGCAAAGCCAAAAAGGCTGACGCCGATCCTGCCGCTCGCGCGGAGCAGCGAAAGGCGCGACGCGAAGCCAAAAAGGCTGACGCCGATCCTGCCGCTCGCGCGGAGCAGCGAAAGGCGCGACGCGAAGCCAAAAAGGCTGACGCCGATCCTGCCGCTCGCGCGGAACAGCGAAAGGCGCGACGCGAAGCCAAGAAAGCATCCGGGGACGAAGACGACGGTCCGAGACCCTATCGTTTCAAGATATTCGCGCCCCATGCCGAGCCGCTGCGCTCGGCGCTCCTCGAAGGATTCGCAGCCGCCGCAGTCAAGGCGGAGGAGCGGGACGAAGGCCGCGTCGATCTCGCGGTACATGATTTCGATGCGGCGCCGGACCCCGAACGTTACGGCGCCGCGATGGCGCAGGCCACGGCCCGCACCCATGTGTTGATCGAGCGCCAGGCGGTCGCGCAGAGCGGCGCGCTGGTAAAGCTTGCCGCGATGACGGGCGCGGCCATTTTGCAAATTGAACCAGGGCTGCAGCGGTTCGGTGCCGGCAGCGAGAGTGCCAATGAGGGATTGATCGCGGAATGGGTGCTCGCCATCGCTTCTGCGCGGTCCAAGAAGGTGAAGTTCGCGCCGCCGCGCCGCGCGCCTGCGGACCTTGCCGCGGTTCGCGATTCCTTTGACCGGCCCGCCGAATTTCTCGGCCTGATCAGGAATGTCGTGCCATTGCCCAAGGCATTGTCGGCGCGACCGTCTGAGGAGGATGCCGCAGGACTGGCGGAGTCCAAGATCGTGCTCGGCTCGGAGATCAGCATCGCTCTGGAACGACCGCTAAACTGGTCGCGCGAATTCCCGGACCGGCGCAGTTCGTCGGCCTATTTCGGTCTCGACTACCTGACGGGTGTCTTCTCGTACTGGTATGCGAGGGTTCAAGGTCAATCGAGCCAGCAGGTGAAGGCCATCGACGCGGCGCTGAAGAGCCGGGATGCAACCCCCAACACGCTGCTCGCGCGCGCCATGCAAATCGTGGACGATTTCGTCACCGCGCACCCGCGCGAAGACGGTGGACCGGCCTGGCAGGATCAGGCGGTCTTGCGTCGCGTGCGCGTACTGCTGCTGTACGTGCTCTGTTGCCGGGCCGCGCTCAAACGCAAGATCGGCTTCAATGAGGCGACGTTTGCAGCCACGGCCCGTGCATTGCTGGACCACATCGAGATCCTGCGCTCCGATGCGCGCTACGCGCCGGTCTCCCGTGACGGTATCGAGCAGGATTGTCTGTTGATCGGCATTGCGCTCGCGCTGCGCGGCCCTCCCTATGCCGGCGCGCTCCTGGACGACAGCCTTGCCCGGCTCAAGCGACTGCAGCTCGATCCGGGGCTGACCCAGGAAGGCGTGTGGCTTGGCGATTCCTTTGGCGAACACTGCGCCATCCTGGCCGAAATCTCCGGCCTCTGCGGCGATTTTCCTCCCACGCATGTGGCAAGGGCCGAGCCTCTCGCCGCGGCCGCCAAGAAGATGACCGCGTTCGCCGAGGCCATGCTCAAATGCAACGGCGAACCGCCCGCGATCGATGCCAGTCGCCAGCGGTCCTATGCCGAACGCCTGATGGGTGCGCGCAAAACCCTCGCCAAGGCCGCTGGAAAGAGCGCGCCGCAAGGCAAGCAACCGCTACGCATGCGCATCACCGACACCTATGTTTTTCGCGAAGCGCAGTATTTCATCAGTCATTCCTCGACGAGCGTGAGCCCGGATTCTTCTCTCGTCGTATTGCACGCCGATCCCCCGTCGCTTGCACGCGGCGGTCCGGGCGGCATCACGCTGGTTTTCGCCCATGGCGCAGCCAACCTTCTGGTGCGTGCCGCGCCGCCGGAAGACGAGGAGGACGAAAGTTCTGCCCACGATCCGGCCTTGCGGAACGGGGTTCGCATCGACGGCCAGGGTTACCGCGCGGTGGAGAGCGGTTCGGCAGTCCAGGTCCGAATCGCCAAATCCTGGCGCGGACAAGGCTGGGCGGCGGCGCGCTGTCTGGAATCGAACCATGACGGCGGGTCGCTTGCGCGAACCGCGATTCATATCAAGGCGGCGCACGCTCTTGTCGTCGTCGACGAGCTCGAATCTGCCGACGGCGCCGAGCATGACTTCACGCAATTCTGGAATATCGCGCCGGAATTTTCCGCGCGGCAAGAGGGACCCGCGTCGGCTCTGCACAGCGATGCGCTCGGAACTTTGAACATCGCGTGCAGCGGGGAAGCGGCTCTGGCCAGCCGGGCGGGCGACGGCGGCGCGCAGTTGAGCCGCAGCGCGCGCCTCGCCAAGGGCGCTCTCGCAACGCTCTTTCAATGGACGGAGCAACCAGCTCCCCTCGCGATCGCGATCGAACCGCACGCGGCGGACTGGTCGATTCGCGCGTCCGGTCAGGGTTTCGAGGCCCGCCTCGCATTTTGCGGCGGAGAGCTGCGGTGCGAGCTGGCCCAGACATCCTAGTTTGCTGCTATCATCCGGACCATGGGAAATTTTCGGGGCGTCGTGAAGGTCGGTGGGTCAGCGATTCGCGGCTGGCTGCTCGATCTCGACCGTCCCTCGCGCCCCGTCCGCTTCAAACTGGTCATCGATGGCGAAGTGCGCGGCAGCTTCGTGGCCGACGCCCGGCGCCGCTGGCTCTCGCGCAAAGCTGCCGGACAGGACAGTCACGGCTTTTCCATTCCCATCCGCAGGCCTTGGATCACCGGCCGCATGCAGAACATCGGCCTCGAGGACGAGCGGGACCTGCGCTTTTCGCTCCGCGCACGGCTCGGTCCTGAGCCGCACGAGCACTTCGAGGACAATGTCGTCTCCGCGGAAGCGTCCATCGGCGCACCAGAGAAGCCCGGCAGGCACGCCGATGAGGATGAACGGGACGAGGTTACTGCCAAGCCCGCCCTGTTGCGCCAGATCCGCGCGCTCTCGGATCCTGAGCTGGGCCAGCTTCTGGCCGCGGTCGATCGCGACATCGTTCTGCCGCGACTGACGCGCCATGACAAAGACGGCGATTGGGAGGCGCTGTCTCGTTACCGCCGGACGCTGATCGGCGGGACCCGCACACAGCTTCTGAATTTGTTCGCTCGTGGCGCGGCCAAAGCGCAGGAGCCTGGCCATGCTGCCCGCGCGGCGACCGCCGCAGCGGCGCTGCATCCTCAGTCGTTCGAGGCGCATCTGCTCGCCGGTTCAGTCCTGGCCGCGCAGGGCAAGTTCGACGAAGGGCTGCGTCACCTTCGCATGGCCGAACGGCTGGAGGAGGAGGGTCACCGGGCGAAGCGGGAGATCGCAGCGGTTCTGGCGCGGGCATTGCGGCAGGAATTGGCACCTGAGCGCCGCAAGGCCCTGCGCGAGGACCATCTCGACGTATTGCGCGGTCTCGCCGCCATCGACAACGCCGCCTTCCGGGTGCGCTATAGGGTACCGCTCGCCTCGGCGCTATACGAGTGCGGCCGCTACGACGAAGCGATCGCCGCCGCCGATGCGGTGCTTTTAGAAGCGCCGCGGGAGACGCGCGCGCTCCTGGTGAAGGCGCGCGCGCTTGTCGCGCGAAACCGCGTCGGCGAGGCGCGCCTGCACTTTGAAAGCGTCTTGGAGATCGATCCAGCGCATCGCGGGGCCCGCCAAAGCCTGCGCCTGCTGGCTGCCTTGGCCGACGAGGAGACGGCCGACCCAAGCGTTGTGGACCTGCCCAGCGCGACGCGCGAATCTTTGACCGACTTGAAGCATCATTGGATCTGCACCGGCGGCTGGACCGGCGATGCCGAATCGTTCGCCGATTTCCTCGCCGAGCATCGTGCGCGGTGTACCGGTTTCGCCGAGCGTGACGGTCCACAGGGCAAGACCTCGTTCTGGCGCGCCGAAGCGTTGGACGGACTGATCGAGAGCGGCATTGTCCAAGGGCCGCAGGACGCCGGCCTCGCGCGCTGGCAGCGCTTCTACGCCGCAGTTGCGCAACCCCAGCCGCGCAAGAGAGCTCTGCTGGTTTCGCGCCACGGCGCCGATCTTTATGGCGGCGGCGAGCACTTCCTTCTCGACGTCGCGGCCCATCATGAAGCGCAGGGCTACCAGGTCATCCTGCTGGGGACGAAGAGCGGCTTCGCTGGCGAGGATTCCCGTCGCGGGGCACGGCGCCTTGTCTTCCTCCCCGAGAATCCAGCGCCCCTGCGCCGGTTCGTGCTGGAAAACGACATCTCGCTCGTTCACGCCATTTCCGGGACGGGATTCCTCGTCGCTGAGGCGCTGGGGTTTACCAATATCCCCTTCGTCTATGGGGTCCATTTCTGGAACGAACTTCTTGGCGATGGTCAGGGCAAGGCCTATTTCGACGAGATTTCCGGCGAGCCGCATGTGCGTCCGGAATTCGCGCTGCTGCTGTCTCGCGCGGCGGTGGTTTATGCCAATTCGCGTTACACCCAGGCGATCCTGGAGGAGGGCTTCGGCGTGCGCTGTCCGATCCTCTTTGCCGCGCCGGGAGAACGTGAAGCGGCATTGGAACCGGCAAACGCGGCATGCTAGACCAGCGGGTGCAAGCCGCAGGTACCGTTCCGTGAGTGCATTGAGAACCCAGCTGCGCGTCATCGCGACGCTCACCATCCGCGATCTGCAGAATCTGATGCGCGGGTACAATTACGGTTTTGCCTGGGCGTTGCTCGAGCCGGTGATCTTCATCGGCCTGATGCGCATCGCGCGGTCCGCCTTCAAAGGTCTGACGCCGCCCGACATGCCCCCCAACACCTTCCTGATTTTGGGCATTGTCCCATTCTACATGTACAACTCCGCGCTCGGCTCGGCATACCAGGCGATCTCAGGCCCCGATACCCTTCTCCAGTTTCCGCGCGTCACGCCGATCGATATCGCGCTCGGCTCGGCGCTTAGCGATTTCTGCATTTATTTCGCACTGTTCCTCGGCTTTGTCGGCTTCTTCTCGATCTACGAGAGGGCGTGGCCGCCGCAGAACGGGCTCGAAGTGCTGCTGGTGTTTATCGCCCTTTGGATAATGGGAGTGGGACTGGGCATCGTGGTGGGCACGGCGGCGCGCGTGTTTCCGCCGATCAAGCAGTTCATCTCATACTACAATCTGGCAAACCGCATGCTTGGCGGCATGCTGTTCGTCATCACCATGTTCCCGTCGTCGTTCTGGCCCTATTTCACCTGGAATCCGATTCTGCACTGCATGGAGATGCTGCGCGACGGCTGGTTCGTCACCTACACCTCGCCGGTCGCCAGTCCGGCCTATGTGATCGAATGGATTCTCGGGTTGTTCCTGTTGGGCCTTTCGCTCGAGCGATTCCAGCGCCGCGTGCCCTACCTATGAGCATCGTTTTCGAAGACGTGACCAAAAAGGTTCGGCTTGGAGCGGTCAAGCTGACCTATACGGGGCTGAACCTCCACATCCCGGCCGACTCTCGCATGGCGTTGCTGGGACACAAGCAGGCGGGACTGGAAGCCATCGTCAATCTGATCTGCGCCGCGGATGCCCCCGACTACGGACGCGTCAAGCGAACCCACTCGATATCCTGGCCGATTCCGAGCGGCCAGTTCGTGGCCAAACATCTGCCGTTGGTGGCCAACGCCCGGTTCATCGCGCGACTCTATGAGGCCGACGAAGGGAAATTCCTGCTTCAGCTCGCCGAGCTCGGCAAGCTCCGCGAATGGTTCGACGTCAAGGTCGAAGAGTGCCCCAACGAAGTGCGCGCGATGTTCTGTTTTCTCGCCGGAATCTGTCTGCCATTCGAACAATATCTCATCACCAAGGTGAATGTCGGGCCGAGGAGCGAGCGCGACCGGATCGGCGAGATGCTGGAAGAATTGGGAACGCGCGCCGGCATCCTGCTCGTCGGCAGCGACGTCAGGACGGCGCAGCGGATTTGCAGCGAGGCCTATGTCTTCGACAAGGGCTGCGCCACCTTCTTCAACGATATGGAGGCCGCGGCCGAGGCCTTCAGCGAGATCGAGACCGACGAGGCGGGTGACGACGACTTTATGGGCGGCGATGCGGAGCTGGAAAGTCTCGTAAACGTCGACTTCTTCTGAGCGCGGATTGTAAACTGGGCCGCGCCGCCGCATAGTGCACCGGCGCGGCTTCTCTTGCCAGGCAGGTTTTGAGCATGTCCAATCTCTACGAATCCACTGACGCGGCACGGGGCGCGACGCGGGGCGGACTGGGCGGGGTCTTGGATGCGGCGGGCGCAGTATGGGCAGCCCTCAAGGCGCTGCTTTCCGGGATCGCCGGGCGCATTTCGTTCTGGTCGGTGGTGGGTACCGTGGCGCTGCTCTGCTCGACCTACTATTTCGTCTTCGCGGAATCCCTCTACGACTCCCAGGCGACGCTGAGTATCCAGAACAGGGCGGCGACATCGGGCGGCGTCAGCTCGATCATCGGCTCCGCCCTTGGCACGAGCGGGTCTTCGTCGCAGTCGCAGCAGATTTACGATTACATCAATTCGATGGAGATGCTGCGGATTCTCGACAACAAATTTCATTTGCGCGCACTTTATGCCTCGTCGGATCGAAACCCGTTCTGGCGGCTGTACTGGCCGAATACCGATGAGAATTTCCTTTGGTTCTATCAGCAGATGATATCGTTGGATTCGCAGTCCGATGTCGGCATCCTGGTCATCGACGTCTACGATTATGACCGTCAGCGGGCGCACGACATTGCCGAGACGATCGCTCAGGAATCGGAGAGGTTCATCAACAACATCAACGCCACGATGCAGGTCCAGACCATGCGCTTTGCCCGCAGCGAACTCGACGCTGCGGTCCGCGCGGTGCAGTCGGCCAAGACGCCGCAGGAGCAGGCGGTGGCGGAAATGCGGTTGACCGCCGCGCAACAGGCGCTCGCTGCAGCCGAAGGCGCGGCCAATCAGCAGCAGACCTTCATCGTCCCGATTTCGCACGCCTCGCTTCCCACGGAGACGACGGAACCGCAGCGCCTCTTCAATATCGTGACGATCACCTTCCTTTCGGCGATCATCTATGCGGTCGGCTTCTTGATGTGGAGCAACGTCCGCGACCACCGCAAGGCCTGATTACGAAAGCGCTTTCTGCAGGAGCCCGACAATCTCATCGGCGGCATGGCCATCGCCATATTCGCCGATCTCGCGGCGCGCTCTGAAGTCTTCGCCGCGCCAGAGCCGGTTCCAGCCGCATGCGATCGTTTCGGTCCACTCCGTTTCGTCGCGCAAGGTGATGCAGGGTACGCGATGGAAATAGGCTTCTTTCTGCAGCCCACCGGAGTCCGTCAGCACCAAAGCGGCGTGATGGACGAGCTTGGTCATGTCCAGAAAACCGAGCGGACCGCTGAGGATCATGCCAGGCTGCTGCGCATCGATCCCGAACCGCTGCAAGGCGTCCCTTGTGCGGGGATGCAGGGCAAGCACGACCGGTCTCTTCCGCGCAGCGTCCGTTATGTAATCCACCACGGCGGCGAGACTGGCCGGGTCGTCGGTGTTGGCCGCGCGATGGACGGTGGCAACCGCGTAGCCCCGTTCCGCCAGGCCCAGGCGCGCGATGACGTTGGATCGGCGTTCCGCGATGGGCATCGTCAGCAGCGTCGCGTCGTACATCAGATCGCCGCAGGGATGGACGCCTTCGGCGATGCCCTCGCTCCCCAGATTGGCGATCGCCTGCGCGGTGGGACACAGCAGCATGGTGCTGAGATGGTCGGTAACGATCCGATTGATCTCTTCGGGCATGGCGCGGTTGAAGGAGCGCAGACCCGCCTCCACATGCACCAGCGGAATCTGCAGCTTGGCCGCGGCCAGCGCGCCGGCCAGCGTCGAGTTGGTGTCACCGAAGACGATCACCGCGTGCGGGCGCTCCTCAAGGAGTGCGACCTCGACGGCACTCAGCATTTCTGCCGTCATCGCGCCATGCGCGCGCGCCCGGACGCTGAATTGGTGCCGGGGCGGCTCCATCTCGAGTTCGGAGAAGAACACGGCCGACATGGCGTCGTCGAAATGCTGCCCGGTATGCACCATCACTTCCTCGAAGGCGCCGCAGCGCTTGAGCGCGCGCGACAGTGGGAAAGCCTTGATGAACTGCGGCCGCGCGCCGACAACGGTGACGATCTTGATGGGGGCCATGACGCCTCACCTTGTCATGGCGCAGCCGGGCTGTCGACGAAGAAGCGCAGTTCGCCTTGCGGCCGGATGCGCGTCGCCGGCAGGCTTTCGTCGCCTGCGAGAAGGCGCTGAAGCACCGCGCGCTTTTCCGCGCCGCTTACCAGGAACACGGCATGCGCGCTCGCATTCAGCGCCGGCAATGTCAGGGTGATCCGCTGCTGGCCCAAGCCTTCGACCGCGGCGCACCAGCGCCTCGTCTCCTCCAGTGCCGCGCTGCCCGGGAACAGGGACGCGGTATGGCCGTCAGGACCAAGGCCCAGGAAAGTGACGTCGAAACGCGCGAACTCGCCAAAGAAGCGTTTCAGTGCTTGCTCGTAGCGCTGCGCGGCCTCGATTGCGGTGAGGCCCATGGTTGGAACCGGATGGACCAGACGCGGTGGTGCACGCCATAGCATCGCCTCCTGCGCCATGCCGAAATTGCTGAGGGGATCGTTCGGGGGCACGAAGCGTTCGTCGCCCCAGAACCAGTGGATGCGTTCCCACGGCAGGTCCATCGCCGCGAGGTGGCGATAGGTCGCCTTGGGCGTCGAGCCGCCCGACAATGCCACTGCGAGTGGTCCCGGCCTCGCTGTCACAAGTCCGGCGAACCAGCGTGCGGCACGTTGCGCCAGCGCCTCGGCGTCGGGAAGAACTTCGATAATCACTGCCGGGACTTGGGTTCCACATGCCCCCCGAAGCCGTGGCGCATGGCAGAGAGCAGCTTGTCCGCGAAGCTCTCCTTGAGGCGTGAACGGAAGCGGGCATAGAGCGATGCGGTAAGAACTTCCGCCGGCACCGCGGCTTCGAGCGCGGCCATCACCGTCCAGCGGCCCTCGCCCGAATCGGCGACGATGCCCGAATAGTCCTTGAGCTCCGGATCCTGGGCGAGCGCGGCGGCGGTGAGATCGAGCAGCCACGACTGGATGACGCTGCCTCGCCGCCACACTTCCGCGATATCGCCGAGATCGAGATCGAAGCGTTGCGCCCGCGGCAGCTCCTCGCTGTTTGCGTGGCGCAGGATGGCGAATCCTTCGGCATAGGCCTGCATCAGGCCGTACTCGATACCGTTGTGGATCATTTTGACGAAATGGCCCGCGCCGTTCGGTCCGCAGTAGATGTAGCCCTGCGCCGCGGTCTCGTCCCGCGGCCGGCCCGGCGTGAGCGGCGCGGCGGCCACGCCCGGTGCCAGCGCGCGAAAGATCGGATCGAGGCGGTTTGCAGCGTCCTTGTCGCCGCCGATCATCATGCAATAGCCGCGCTCGAGTCCCCAGACGCCGCCACTGGTGCCGACATCGAGATAAGCGATGCCGCGTTGCCCGAGCATTTGCGCGCGCCGGATGTCGTCCTTGTAGAAGCTGTTTCCCCCGTCGATGACTGCATCGCCTGGCTCGAGCAGGGCGGCGATGTCCGCAAGCGTGCTCTCGGTGATCTCGCCCGCCGGCAGCATGAGCCAGATCGCGCGCGGCTTCTCCAGCTTGGCCACCAGCGACGCAAGAGTCGTGCTCGGCTCGGCGCCTTCCTGGGCGAGCTCGGCGACGGCTTCGGGGCGCGTGTCATAGACGACGCAGGCATGCCCACAACGCAGGAGCCGGCGCACGATATTCGCCCCCATCCGCCCCAGTCCGATCATGCCGAGCTGCATCGTGCACTCCTGATCCCTCGACGATACCGGTGGTGGAACGCCCGATCCAGCCTTCCGTGCCGGACTGCTTGTGACGGCTGCGCCGATGTGCATTCTGCACTGGGATGACCAGGCCGCTCAACATTCTCTTCATCACGGCGGATCAGTGGCGCGGCGAGTGCCTGTCGGCGCTCGGCCATCCGATGGTGCGCTCGCCAAACCTCGATTCGCTGGCGCGCCAGGGCGTGCTGTTCCGCAACCACTTCGCCAACGCCGCGCCGTGCGGGCCCTCCCGCGCCTCGCTGCACACCGGCCTGTATTTGCAGAACCATCGCTCCGCCATCAACGGCACGCCGCTGGATGCACGCCACACCAACTGGGCGCTGGAGATGCGCCGCGCCGGCTACGACCCCGTCCTTTTCGGCTACACCGACACCAGCGTCGATCCGCGCGGCGTGGACGCGGACGATCCATGGCTGCGCACCTATGAAGGGCCGCTGCCGGGCATTCGCGTTGCAGTGATGATGGGCGAGACGCCGGTAGCCTGGACCGACTGGCTGCGTTCCAAGGGTTACGCGGTGCCCTCCGACATCCGCTACGCCTATTCCGTCCGCGCACCGGGACCGGATTTCGAAGACGGCGCAGAGGTGCCCAAGCCGCTCGCCCTGCCCAGCGAGATGGACGACACGAATTTCCTCGTCGATCGCTGCATCGAACACATTCGCGCCGCCCAGAACCCGTTCGCGGTCCATCTCTCCATCCTACGGCCCCATCCGCCGTTCATCGCGCCGCAGCCCTACAATGCGATGTACGATCCCCTCGCGGTGCCCGGCTTTCTTCGCCGGGCAACGGCAGAAGAGGAGGCGCGGCAGCATCCCTGGCTGGCGCACCAGCTTTCCCGCCGGCTGTTCCGGGCGCCGCAGAACGAACGCAAACTCCGACGCCTGAAAGCGGTCTATTACGGACTGATGAGCGCCACCGATGCGGCATTGGGAAGGCTCTTCGCGGCGCTTAAAGAACGCGGCCTGTGGAATTCGACCCTGATTGTCTTCACCTCCGATCACGGAGAGCAGATGGGCGATCATTGGCTGCTCGGCAAATGCGGCTATTTCGACGCCTCCTATCGCATCCCGCTGATCGTGCGCGATCCAAGGCATCCCGAAATGCACGGCCGTACCGTCGACGCCTTCAGCGAAAACGTCGACATCATGCCGACGATGCTGGAGGCGCTGGGCCTCGATGTGCCCGTGCAGTGCGACGGCCGCGGATTGGCGCCGTTCCTCGAAGGCAAAGGTAAGCCCGTCAATTGGCGCGACGAAGCGCATTGGGAATACGACTTCCGCGATCCGGGCGACGATGCGGCCGAAAGGCGCCTCGATCTCACCCTGCATCAATGCACGCTGAACGTCGTCCGCGGCCCGCGCTACAAATACGTACACTTCACCAAGCTGCCGCCGCTGTTCTTCGATCTCGCGGTCGATCCGGGCGAGTTCACCGATCGCACGCAAGACAAGGCCTATCTTCCGCTGGTGCTCGAACACGCGCAGAAGCTGCTTTCCTGGCGCATGAATCACGATGAGCAGACCTTGACCCATATCGCGCTGACCGCCGAAGGACCGGTGGCGCGCACCGCGCCGCGAAGCTGACCATGCGAGGGTGGGGGATCGCTCTTCTTGCCGCCTTGATCGTTCTGCCCTTGTGGCTGGTGCGGCAGCCGGCGATGCCGGACTATCCCGCTCACCTGGCGACCTATCATCTCATCGCAGGCGGCGCTTCAGCCTTTTACCGGGTGGCATGGGCGTTCCTTCCCAATCTCGCGGGTGAAGTTCTGGTGCCCGTGCTCGCGAAGCTTTTCGGCCTCGAGCCGGCGGCGCGGCTTTTCATGACCGCGGCGCTGGCGCTTTGGGTTATCGGCCCGGCGCTCATTCAGCACGCTCTCACCGGAAGGGTCGGATTGGGCGCGGTACTTGCAGCCTTCTTTGCCTATAACGCCGATTTCCTCTGGGGCTTCCTCAATTATCAGTTTGCGATGGGAGCGGCGTTTGTCGTCTTCGCCGCCTGGGTGGCGACGGACGGCCGCCGCACGGCACTCCATCTGATCGGTTTTGCCGCGGCGCTGCTGGCGATCTATTTCTGCCACCTGTTTGCGCTTGCGGCGCTCGGCCTTCTGATGGCGGCCTATGAGGCAGATCGCCTTCGTCAACTCACCTCGCGACGCGAACGGGGACTGCGCCTCGCGGCATTCGCAAGCATCTTCGCACCCGCCGCGTTGTCCTTTCTCCTCTTGAAGCCGCCGGGACAGCCGGGCAACGGACTCGCCTTCAATCTCGCCGATACGGCGCTCGACAAGCTCGGTGCCGCGGTGGAGCAGAGTTTCGACAATCCCTCCTATGTGCTGGTGGCGTTGCTCGCCGTGCTTCTCCTCGCGGGTTTGCGGTACCGCTTTGCGGCGATCGACCGGCGCATGCGCTTGCCGCTGGCCCTGCTGACGCTCGCAGTCCTGTTCATGCCGGAATGGGCGATGGGCGGATGGGGCGTGCATCTGCGATTGCCGGCGGTGCTGGGCGCGCTCATCTTTGCCTCGTGCGAGTTCCGGCTGGAGGCGCGCGCGCTTCAGGCGCTCGCCGCAGCCGCCATTGCTGTCCTCGCCTACAACATCGTCGCGCTGACGCAGGATTGGATCGTGCGCGATCGCCAGTTCAGCGAGTTCCGCACCGCCATCGCGGCGCATGTGCCGCAAGGCACGCCGCTGATGACCGTGCTCGACGGCGACGCCATCGGTTTTCGTTCCGACCAGCCCTATTGGCACATGGCGGAATTCGCGGTTGTCGACCGCGGTGGCTTCACGCCGCTGCTCTTCGCCACCCCCGATCAGCATGTCATCCGTGTCCGCCCGCCGTGGTCATCGTTCGCGGCGGCATCGGCCGAGCAGGGTTCGTCACCGGATATTGACGAGCTCGACGATCTCGCCCATCGCCGCGCCGACGAGGACGAGGACATCCAGAAGGTCTTTCCCTATCTGATGGGCTTTCAATGCGTGTACCGCGTTGCCGTGGTCGTCCACCTGAACGGCCCGCGCGCAACCGTGCCAGCGATGTTAAGGCTGCGTTGGCGGGGAAGTTTCTTCACGCTCTACGACATCGTGCCGGACGCGTCGTGCAAAAAGCGCTGAATTTCGCGCTGTGGTCCGCGACCGCGATGCTCGGCGCGGCTTGCACGTTCGGGCTGTGGCACGCGGCGGCGATGATCCCGCTACAGGTGCCTCTCGATCCCAACGAGGGGTGGAACGCCTACCATACCATCGCGGCAATGCAGGGCGGCGCGCTTTATCCCGCCCGCGGCGGCGGCGGCATGGTCAACAACTATCCGCCGCTGTCGTTCTATGCCGTCGGACTCGTCACGAAGATCGTGGGCGATCCGATCGTTGCCGGCCGGATGCTTTCGCTGCTGTCTCTCCTCTTCATCTGCGGCGCCATCCTGCGCATTGCGCGCGACATGGGCGCAGAACGCGCCGCCGGCGTCTTTGCCGCGCTCTGGTTTTTGGGGGGATTGCTTGCCTTCACGGATTATGTGGCGATGGACGACCCACAGCTTTTCGGCCACGCCATCGATCTCGCGGGCCTGATTCTGCTGTTGCGCGGCAGGGCAGGCCCGGCCGCGTTGGCAATGACGCTGGCGCTGTTCGTGAAGCACAACCTGCTGGCGCTGCCGCTCGCGTCGCTGCTGTGGCTCGCGCTCATCGACCGCCGGCAAGCCGCGCATTTTGCCCTTTACGGATCGGTTTCCGGCGTTGTCGGCTTGATGCTGTTTCGCTGGACCTTCGGAATCGGGCTTCTTGGCGCCCTTGCCACGCCGCGGATTTTCTCGCTGGCGCTGTTGGCGCAAACGACGGCGACGTGGCTGATCTGGTGCGCAACTGCGATGGCGGCGGCCATGGCGCTGCTGTGGACAAATCGGACGGACCGAAACGTCGTGTTCGGCGCGCTCTATGCCCTGGTCGCCGTGACGGTCGCCGCTGCATTCTCGGGTGGCGCCGGCGTGGACCTGAATGTCTGGTTCGATGCCGCCATTGCGCTTTCTCTGTGTGCGGCCTTGGCGCTGACGCGAATGACGGCGCCGCTGCAGCGCGCACTGCTGCTCGCAGCCTACTTGGTTCCGCTGCTCACGGGGCTGGTGCTGGCCGCCGACGAGAGCTGGCGCGATCCGCAGTTCTGGCTTCATCCCGGCCGCGATGACGCGCAAACGGCACGTAGCGATATCGCGTTTCTCAACTCGCATCGTGGCCCCGCGCTCTGCGAGATGCTTTCGCTGTGTTATTGGGCCGGCAAGCCGGCAGAGGTGGATACCTTCAATCTCGGTCAGGCTTTCGCGACTGGCGCGCGCAGCGACCGCCAGCTTGCGGCGCGCATCGCAGCCGGACAGTTCGCCGTTCTCCAATTCGACGCGTTGGATGATTTCGCGCTCGGGCCGCGCGTGAAGGCTGCTCTGCTGCGGCGTTACAGGGTCCATCATCAGGACGATGACGGCGTGTTGATGCTGCCGCGCTAGACCGTCTCGACTTTGACGGTGCCGGCGCGCTCAAGCTTGCCCCAGCCGACCGAAGGTCCGCGCAACGCGGCGAAGATTGAACGGATCACGACGTAGTACATGATCTGGCGGTACCCGAAGCGCTGCAGCATCAGCCACCACAACAGGCTCCATTGCTCGCGTTTCTCCAGCAGGAAGCCGACCATCGCCGCCAGCAGATCGACCACCATGAAGATGCAGTAATAGATTGCGATCTTCTGGACGTTGGCGCTGTTGAATTCCGCGCCGTGCTGAACGTAATTGAGTGAGGCGGTAAGGATCTGCCAGATGAAGGCCAGATCGACCAGGGGCGCTAGGGCCGAGAGGGCGATCTGGAACAGCCAGACCTGCGGCAATGCCACCAGCCCCAGCGCGCCGAAGCGCGGATTGAACGTCACGTCGCGATACTTCCACAGGCATTGCAGCGTGCCATAGGCCCAGCGGAAACGCTGGCGCGCCAGGCCGCGCACGGTCGCCGGCGCTTCGGTGCGGGCAACCGCGCTGCTGTCGAACAGCACCTTGTAGCCGCCGCGCTGCACCGCGATGGTGAGATCCTGGTCCTCGGCCAAGGTGTCGAGCGGGAAGCCCCCCAAAGCCTGGAGCACGGATTTGCGCCATGCGCCCACAGCGCCGGGGACGACCGTCAGCGTTCCCAGGGTCGCCAGCGCGCGCCGCTCCAGGTTCTGCGCCACGATGTATTCGAGCGCCTGCCAGCGCGTGATCATGTTGATGCGGTTGCCGACCTTGGCGTTGCCCGCGACTGCGCCCATTTGCGGATCGGCGAACCACCGCGCCAGGCGCGAAATGGTGTCGGTCTCGAACAGGGTGTCGGCATCCAGCGCCACCACGATTTCGCCGCCGGCGCGTGCAAGACCGGTGTTGAGCGCCGCCGCCTTTCCCGAATTGGGGATCGTCAGCACGCTGACGCGCGGATCGCCGGCGAAGTTGGTGCGCAGCACTTCCGCCGTGCGGTCGCGTGAACCGTCGTCGATCACGATCACCTCGAGCCCGGGATAGTCGCTCTTGAGGATGCGCGCCACCGTCGCTGCGATGACGACCTCCTCGTTGTAGGCGGGAATGAGAACGCTGACCGGCAGGGAGGCAGGATCGGCCGGTGGCCGGACATGACGGCGCCGGCCCATCAGCGCCAGCGTCGCCAGCACCAAGAGCCGCAGGATGCCGAGCGCGATGGCGATCTGGAACAGCCAGTAGAAGATGCGCCCGAGCCAGCTAAGACTCATGAACACCACGCGGTCGGTGAACAGCGAGACGGTGGGCGCCAAGGCAGGCATCACTTGCTCGCGGGTGAGGCCGGCGAGTTCCGACAGCGGCACGATCTTGTAGTGCGACGCCTGCAGACGTTCGATCAGCGGCGCCAGGACCTGGACCGTGCGCGAGCGGTCGCCGCCGGCGTCGTGCAGAAGGATGATGTTGCCGCGGAATTCGGGATTGGGGTTGGTCAGTTCAGCGAAGGAGGTGCGGATCATCGTTTCCGGTGCCGGCAGCTGCCAGTCCTCGGTATCGACGTGTTCGCCAACCGTGACGTAGCCCATGCGCTGGGCGATCTCCACCGGCGTGATCTCGTCGGTTGAGGCAGGTTCGGCATCTCCGAGATAAGGCGGACGGAACAGGCGCATCGAGTGTCCGGTGAGCGCCTGGATCAGCCGCTGCGTGGCGTTGAGCTCCAGCGTCACGGCTTCGCCCGGCGTGTCCGCGAGGTTGGGATGGGTGAAGGTATGGTTGCCGAGCTCGTGGCCTTCCGCGTAGATGCGCTCGATCAGGTCGGGATAGGCCTCGGCATTCTCGCCGATGACGAAGAACGCCGCCTTCACCCCTTTGGCCTTGAGGATATCGAGGATTTCCGGCGTCCATTCCGGATCGGGGCCGTCGTCGAAAGTCAGCGCCACCTTTCCCGCGACCTGTCCGGTCGTTTCGATGACGTAGCTCGTAGGAATGGTCGTGTAGGTTTCGTCGGTGATGGCGCCAGTCTCGCGGTCGAGCTCGAAACGGCGCGCCCCCGGCGTGGGATGAGACTTCACGCGCAGGATTTCGCCGGCGCCTTCGAAATCGACGTCCTCGCTCACCGGGATGTGATGCAGCGCGTCCGGCGCCGCGGCGCCGTAGGCGCGTCCCAGCACGCTCCAAATCGAAGGATCCTCGCTGCCGATGCGCCACAAGGCATAGCCCGCCGGCCTGTAGTTGTCGGCCGAATGGATCTGATTGAAGGCCGTCACGGCGTCCAGAAACCAGACGTCGTGGGTGGATCGGTCGTTTTCGAAATAGGAGAAATGCGCGTTGCCGCTGGCATCGTCGAAATCGATATCGGCTTCGGAATCGCGCGCGGCCAGCACCGCGTCCTGGAAGTTCAGGCTGTCCGCATAGTCCTTCCCGTGCCAGTCGTAGCCGTAATTGCCGATACCCACGATGGTGGATGCGGGATCGAGGACGCGCATGCGCGCCGCCAGATTGCTCTCGAACCAGTCCTGCCCGGCAATGGGCCCCGCCTCGTCGGAATCGTCATGCTGGTCGTAGGCCATCAGGATCGTGTAATCGACGATGTCGGCGTATTCCTCATAAGGCCAGCTCGCTTCGTCGAAGGGCACCGTCTGCAGGATGATCCAGCCATGTGGGGCGAAGGCCGCCGAAAGATCGGAGAGAAAGTTCTTCAGACCCCCATAGGCATCGGGCGGCACTTGCTCGAAATCGACGACGAGCCCGGGAAATTTGTGTTCCGCCATGAAACTGCTCAGCTGCTGGATGAGCGCGGTGCGCCGCTTCCCGTCGTTGAGCAGTTTCCCGAGACCCTCACTGTTCCACACACCCTTTTCGATATTTTGCACCATGGGCAGGATGGCGACGTTGGGCTTGTTGGCGCGCACCAGATTGATCACGCGCCGGTCGATTGCCGGCTTGAGCGCGAGGCTCGGTCCGTGCAGCCCGAGCCAGTTGGGAACGACCCAGTCCAGATGCGCAAGCGCCCGCTTGAAGGCGGGATAGCTCGCTTCTTCGAATGTCTCGTAGAAACCGATTGCAAGCGAGCGCCCCGGCTGCACCCTCAGCGCGCTGGGCAGTACCCGCGGCGCCCTGGCGATCTTGAGGTGGCGCATCCGCATGGCCTCGATACGCCGATCGCGCGCCTCGACGGCCAGACGGGTGGCCGACTTGAGCAGGCCCGGCGCCTGGGCTTTGCTCTCCAGCTCGGGAAGATGGATGGCCGTCAGCCGGTTGTTGAACCCCACCGCGTCCATCTGCGGCGCGACGACGAGGCTGGCAACGAACGCCGCAGCCAGCACCGTGCTCACCACCGCGGCGATCCAGCCGAGCAGGCTCAACCGCGCGGCACGTCGCCCGGTGGCGTCGAAAAAAATCGGCTTCTTGCTCACATCGACTTCCGAAAGGCCGCGCGCACTATATAGGAATGTGCGGTGAAATTGCGGACCCTCTTGCCGCCGAAAATCCTTCAAGATGAATGGATTGACAGATTGCGCCCACGGGGGCGGCGAAACGCGGCGCCGCCGTCGGCGTCTTTAGGAGCGCCCGCCGCGCCGGCCGGACGACTTTGGCGCTTCGACCTGGTCGTTGGCGAGCTGACGCGCGAGATTGAGAATCGCGCGGCGTCGCTTGGGCGACTCGATGCTCGCATAGGCCTCCAGCAGGTCGGCCGCGCCGGGTTCGGTCATGAGGCCTATCTGCCGCGAAAGCGCGCCCGAAGATTTCGACTTGTCGAGGTTGCCGACCAGATCGGAGACGCTGCAATCCAAAGCCTCGGAGATCTCGGCCAGACGCGAGAAGCTGATGCGGTTGGTGCCGTGCTCGTACTTCTGGACCTGTTGAAAGGTGATGCCGACGGCTCGCGCAAGTTGGTCCTGGGACATGCCGAGCTCCTTGCGGCGCAACCTGACGCGCGCGCCGAGAGCGATGTCGAGCGGGTGTGGCGTCCCCTCTTGTGATTTTTTTGCCATTGCGAATCTCTGGAATTTACGGGCCCATATTGAACGGCGACAAAGCCTTCTGTCCAATCGCGTCAGACGTGTCTTCGCGCGCCCTGCACGCCCTTTGATCGCAACTTTAACGCTTAACTTCGTCTAAAGACGCCGTGATGAAGATTGTTTTGCGGAAAGGTTTCAATGGCCGGTGGAATCGGAAATGCAGTGCGAGCGGCGGGGGCCTTGCTGCCTGCCTCGTGGATGCGCGCGTTGTCGACGCCGGCCGCGGTTTTCTTCCACGGCGTGGAACGGCGCCTCGACGACGTGCGCGTGCAGGGGATGCACCACGCCCGTGAGCGATTTTGCGACATCGCCGGACAGCTTGCCCGCGACTTCGAGGTGCTGCCGCTCTGCGCGCTGGAGGACGTGCTGAAGAACCCCCGGCAGCATCGGCGCAGCCTCTTCCTCATGGCCGATGATGGCTACGTCAACAACCTGACCGAAGCCGAGCCGATCCTGCGCGCGCATGGCCTGCCTTGGACGGTTTTCGTCAGTGCACGCCATATCGAAACTGCAGCGCGCAATCCGCTGTTCCTGGCGCGGCTGTTCCTGCTGTTCGCGCCGCCGGGGCTCTATCGCGTGGAAAATCTCGGAAATATCGAGATTTCTCTAGATCGCAACGCCGCCGACATCGGTGCTCGCCTTTCCCAGCTCAAGCGCTTGCCGGCGGAAGCGTCGCAAGCGGCCATCGAGTCGATGCGGTCGCAATTTCTCGAGCTCGACACCGAGGCGGCGCGGTTTGTCTCCGACTCGTTCCTCACCTGGGATCAGGTCGCAGCCCTCAAATCCCGCGGCGTCGAGATCGGCGCCCATGCGGACCGCCATTGGGCAATGCATGAGGGCCAGAGCCCCGCCTATCTGCGCGAACAGGCGAGCGGCGCGCGGGCCATGATCGAATCGCGCATCGGTTCGTGCCGCCATTTCGCCTATCCCTTCGGAAATGTCGGCGATGTCAGCCGCGCGGCTTGGCATGCCGTGCGCGATGCCGGCTTCGACTACGGCTTTACCACGCTTTCGGGCACGCTCGACGCCTCCCTCAATCGCTGGCTCCTGCCGCGATACGGCCTTCGACCCTGCGAGCGCAGGCTGGCATCGCTGGTGCCGACGCTGCGGCTCGGCAATCCGCGGCTGCGGGCCTTCCAGCGCAGCCTGACCTAGCGACAGGTCTGTTTCGATTCGAGAAACCAAAGCCGAAACGCCGAGCCGAACCGTTCCAGACCGGCACGGCGAAGCGCCACTGTAGCGATGAACGTCGCGTCGGTGGTGGCGCGGACCATGCAGCAGGCCAGGCGCGGAAACCAAGGCTGTGCCTCCCGTGAGCATCCAGGAACACTTCGCGTCCGACGCGTTGCCCGTGCTCGAGGATGCGCTGGCCCTTGCTCCCGCCAAGCGGCGGAGCCCTTACCCGGAGCTCAAGCGCCTGCTCGACCTCATGGGGGCGCTGGCGGTGCTGGTCTTCGCCCTGCCGCTCCTGCTCGCGGTCGCGCTGTGGATCCGGGTCGATTCCAGGGGACCGGTGCTGTTCCGGCAGACCAGGCTGGGGCGGGATGGTCGTCCATTCCGTATCCTGAAGTTCCGTACCATGACGGTTGTGGAGGACGGTGCCGATGTGGTGCAGGCCGAGCGCGGCGACGTCCGTATCACCTTCGCCGGTCGCTTCCTGCGCGGTTCCAGTCTGGACGAGCTGCCCCAGCTCCTCAACGTCATCCGGGGCGAGATGTCCCTCGTGGGACCCCGGCCGCATGCCGAGATCCATGACCGCCACTATGCCGGCCAAATCCTTGGCTACGAAGGCCGGCAAGCGGTCAAGCCGGGCATCACGGGCTGGGCCCAGGTTTCGGGCTATCGCGGCGGGACGCCGACGCTCGAGCTGATGCGCAAGCGCGTCGAATACGATCTTTGGTACGTGCGACACGCTTCGCTGGGGCTCGACCTGCTGATCCTGGCACTGACGCCGTTCGCGCTGTTGCGGGCAAGGAACGCTTACTGATGGTTGCGAAGCCCCAGCGCGAAACGCCGTTACGCGAGCGCCGTTCCGGCGAACGCCTCTACCGCCGCGTGCTTGTCGGCGGACTGGCGACGGCCTGCGTTTCGCGGCGCCAGCTCGGGCGGCTGATGGTGGGCGATTGCCTGGCGGCGCGCCAGGGCCGTCGCCGGCCCAAACTCGTCTTCGCCGCCAACGGCCATGCCGTGGCGATGGCCGGCGCCGACCGCGGCTTCCGTAAGACCTTCGAAGCCGCCGATCTGGTGCACGCCGACGGAGCGCCAGTGGTTTTCGCCTCCAAGCTCACCGGCGCGCCCATTCCCGAGCGCAGCGCAACCACGGACTTCCTGCACGACGCCGCAGAGATGGCGCAGGCGCATGGCCTCGCGTTCTTTTTGCTCGGCGCCAGCGAAGAGATTAACGCCGCCTGTGCCGCCACCCTGAATGCCGCCTATCCCACGCTCGCAATCGCCGGGCGTCGTCACGGCTATTTCGGCGAGCAAGAGGAAGCGGCGATCTGCGAGGAGATCAACCGCTCTGGCGCCGATGTGCTTTGGGTCGGATTGGGCGTGCCGTTCGAGTATGAATTCTGCGCGCGCAATCGCGACAGGCTGAAGGCCGGCTGGATCGTCACCTGCGGCGGCTGTTTCAACTTCGCGGCAGGGATCTATCGCCGTGCGCCGGGCTGGATGCAGCGTCTCGGGCTAGAATGGCTCCATCGGTTGTGGCGCGAGCCCAAACGGCTGTTCTGGCGCTATGCCCTGACCAATCCGGTCGCGGCGTTCCTGCTTCTGACCCGCACCAGGGCCCTTCGTTAACCCAATCGCATAGATGATTTCGGTCCGCGGCTTGCATGGCGCAGGCCTGCGCGGACCAAAACAGCACGGCCACCCCAGTGTCGGAAGCGACCCTTCCCACCAGCGTCAAATCCCGGCACAGCTTTCTGCCCAGGATTCGGCTGGCCGACATGGCCGGCCGCTACAGCCTCACCGCCATTGGCCCGATCGCCGTGTCGGCCGCGCATTTCGCCGCGTCGGTGCTTTTCCTGCACAAGCTGGAGCCGGTCGAGTTCGGCCTATTCTCATTCGTGCTCGTAGTGGTCCCGTTCGCACAGAGCATTTCCTCTGGGTTGCTGGGCGCGCCGATGTTGAGCGCTGTGGGCAAGTCCGAGGTCGCTGCCGAGGCCGAGCGGGCCGCGCTGCGCGACGTGAACCGGTTTTATTGTCTCGCCGCGGGCATCGTCACCGCAATCCTGATCTGGTTCAGCGGCGCGGGCGCGGCCTGTTCGCTGCTGCTTGGCGCCTTCGGCGCGGTCATGACGTTCCGCTGGTTCTCGCGATATCATGCCTATTACGGGGGCAAGGCCGCGCTGTCCTCGGCGTCCGACCTCGTCTACAGCGCCGTGCTGCTTCTCGGGCTGGCACTGCTGTTTGCGACGGATCAGCTGTCCCTGCCGCGCACCAGCATGGTATTGCTGATGAGCGCGTTGGTCTCATTGTCGCCCTTCGGCAGCACCTATCTGCAGGAACAGGTGGCCGCGCCCTTCAGCGATTTCCGCCGGGTTTTTGGCAGCATGTGGCATGACGTCGTGCGCTGGTCGCTGATGGGTGTGGTGCTCTCCGAGATGACGGCGAATGCGCACGCCTATCTCGTCACCGCCGCCCCCGGGGCCCAGGCCTTTGCGCTCCTCGCCGCGGGCAGCCTGATGATGCGGCCGCTCGCCTTGGTGCTGAATGCGCTTCCGGAACGCGAGCGCCCAGCCATGGCCCTGTGCCTCAGCCGCAACGACATCCCGGGCGCATTCCGGATGATTAACGAATTTCGAACGGCCGCGACGGCAATGTGGCTCGCCACCGTCGGGCTCTCGGCCGTGATCCTCGTCTGGTTCCCACATCTTGTCGTTCGCAGCGGCTTCGATCCGCGCTCGGTCGAGATCGTCGTCGCCATCTGGATGGGGATCGGGGCGGCGCGCGCGGTACGTTCGCCGGAAACCGCCTTTCTGCTGGCAGCCGGTCAGTTCGGCCCGCTGGCCAGAGCCGGCATGGCGGGCGGTCTGGTGTCGCTCGGCGCGACCCTGGTTCTGCTGGTGCTGTTCGGTCCGGTGATCTCGCTGCTGGGCATCCTCGCTGGCGAAACGGCCATGAGCCTGCGCGTCGGCGGTCTGATGCGGAGCTGGAGGCGCGCGCATGGCTGAGGTGATCGTCGCGGTCCCCACCTTCCGCCGGCCGCAGGGTCTGCGCCGTCTGCTCGACGCGCTCGCCCATCTCGAAACCGGAGCTGATGTCAGGGTACTTGTCGCCGACAACGACAGCGAACGGCACGAAGGCCTCGATGCCTGCGCCGCGCTTAAGGACTATCGCTGGCCGCTGGATGCCTTTCTCGTGCCTGAGCGCGGCATCGCGCAGGCACGCAACGCGCTGGTCGAGCGTGCTTTGAGCTACCGTTGCGATTTCATTGCCATGCTCGACGACGACGAGTGGCCTCAGCCGCAATGGCTCGATGCCTTCCTCAAGACCCAGCGCGAGACCGGTGCCGATGCGCTGCACGGGGACATCCTGCGCGCCTTCGAGACGAAGCCGGGCGCATGGGCCGCGCGTTGCGACGGAGTGGCGCCGCTGCTTGGCGCGCGCAGCGGTCCGATCCCGATGATCGAAGGCTCAGGCAACGTTTTCCTTTCGCGCGCCTGTTTCGAGCGGCTGGAGAAGCCGTGCTTCGACCCGGCCTTCGCGCTTTCGGGGGGCGAGGACCGTGATTTCTTCGAGCGCCTGCGTCGCAAGGGGCTGCGTTTTGCTTGGTCGAAGGAGGCGGTCGTGCATGCTTTCGTGCCGGCCAGCCGCGCGACGCTCGGCTGGGCGCTGAAGCGCGCCTATCGGGTGGGCAATTCCGACATGCGCGTAATGCTCAAACACGCGCATGGCAGGCGCGACCGCATCACCGAGACGATCAAGATCGTGGCTGCGCTGCTGCTGTTCCCGCTTCTCTTCGTCCTCGGCGCAGCGAACGGACGCGCGGTGCAGGCGTTACGCCGGCTCTGCCGCGCCGCCGGAAAGATCGCCGCGCTGCGCGGCCGGTTCTATGACGAATACGCCGTGACCCATGGCTCTTGAGATCGCCAGCCCGCCCTTGGCAAGACCGCGCGCCGCTTTCGGCGCGATGGATGCGGCGTTCCTCGCCGTGCTCCTGCTCGCCTTCATCGGCCTGCAGCCCTTTGCCGTCCGCAATCCGGCAACCGATCTTCAGACCGGTCCCTATCAGATGACCGGCGGCGGCGACGCGGTGCGCCAGGCCCTGTATCTCCTCATCTTCGTGACGGTCTTCGCGGCCGCGTTCCTGCGCCGCGGCCTCGACGCGATCTCGCTGGTGCCGCCTTTGCTGCTCTGTCTGCTTGCCTGGTGCCTGGTGAGCGCGGCCTGGGCCGCGGCGCCGGACGTCGCGATGCGCCGCGCGGGACTTGCCATCGTCGTCGCCATTGCGGTGATGCTCTGCGTCGACGCCCTGGGATTCGAGCGTGCCTTCCGCCTCTGGCGCTGGGTGCTCGCAGGCATATTGATCGTGAACGGGCTGTCAGTGGCACTGGTCCCCCAGGCCGTCCACCTGCCCGGCGAGCAGGACCCGGGCTTGGTGGGCGACTGGCGCGGGCTTTACTTCCACAAGAACATCGCGGGCGCCGTTAGTGCGGTCACCGCCATCGTCTTCTTCTTCCAGGGCTTGAGGTCGCGACGCTGGACGGATTTCGCGCTGTTCGCCGCCGCGCTGCTCTTCACCGTGATGACGCGTTCGAAATCGTCTCTCGGTCTGCTGCCGCTGGCGATTTCCGCAGGCCTGGTCTACCGCTTCGCCTGGAGAAGCGCGCTCGACCGCGGCATCGTGGCCGTCGCGCTGCTGATCGCGCTGTTCCTGGCCGCCGCATTCGTCGCGGTGGATTACGACGCGATCGCGCGGATGCTGGAAGACCCGGCGGAGTTCACCGGCCGCGCCGCGATCTGGCAGGCGGAGATCGCCTTCATCGCCGATCACCCGTTGCTCGGCTCCGGCTTCGGCACCTTCGCCGACACCGGGAGCCTGTCGCCACTGCACAATTACGTCGCGGGCTCGTGGGTAGAGGCGGTGGCGCATGGCCATAGCGGCTATCTGCAGATCTTCGTCACCATCGGCGCGATCGGTCTCGGTTTCACGGTGCTCGGGTTGATCGTGGCGCCGGGCATCCGTTTCTGGCGGATGGACGGGAGCGATCTCGATCTCAAGGCGGGCCTGTTCGCGCTGTTCGTTTTCCTCGTGCTGCACAATGTGATGGAGTCCGACTTCCTGGAAGGCGACGCGCCGGCCTGGGTCGGCTTTCTGTTGATGCTCGCTTTCCTTTACCGGCTGCCGTTGCGGACATGACGCCGTTCTTTTCCGTCATCATCCCGGTCTACAACCGCGCTGAGGATCTCGGCCAGGCCATCCGGTCGGTGCTCGCCCAGAGCGAACAGGATTTCGAGATCATCGTGGTCGATGACGGATCGTCCGATGATCCGCAGAGCGTGACGGGAAGCTTCGCCGATCCGCGGATCCGCTTTCATCGCCAGGCCAATCGCGGCGGCGGTGCTGCGCGCAATACCGGCATCGATCTTGCGCGCGGGCGCTTCGTCGCGTTCCTCGACTCCGACGACGCCTATCTTCCCGGCCATCTCGAACGCATGCGCCGACTGCTCGAGAACAGCGAGAACACGGTGGGCTACGCCCGCGTCGTGGTCGACAGAGGCGGGGGGCGCGAGCTGCTCAAGCCACCGCGCGCCATCCGCCGGGGCGAACCGATGGCGGACTATCTGCTGTGCGACCGCGGCTTCGTGCCCACCATCACCCTCAGCGTCGCGCGCGAGACGGCGGCCAGGGTGCGCTATCACGAGAATCTGCGGGCAGCCGAGGACACCGATTTCGCCATCCGCCTTGAGCTGGCGGGCTGCCATTTTGCCATGGTGGACGCGCCGGGCGCGGTCTGGCGCGATCTGCCCGATCCCAACCGCACCTCTGCCGGCCGCAAGGGGGGCCGCATGGTCCCCTGGCTGGAGGAAATGCGCCCGCGCATCTCGGCCCGCGCCTATCACGGCTGCAGGGGCTGGGCCGTGGCCAAGTCGGTCGCCTTGTCGGACCCTCCGGCTGCCCTGCGGCTGTGGCTCGCCGCAGTGGTCCGGGGCTGCTTCCGGCCGAGCCTGGCGGCAGTGATCTTCCTGCAAATCTTTCTTTCCGACCGTGGCTACCGGAGGCTGGCGGACGGAGCAGTGCGGTTCCTGCGGCCAGGCAGCTTGCCGGGCGGATAGAAGTTTCCGGCCGTTAACCGATCCTCAGCCCATGCAAGCTTTAATCCATCCGGATTCACCGTTAAGGGCCGGAAACCCCATTTCGATGTCAGAGCCCGCCGCCACACTGACGCGCGCACCGTCCGGCGCGGAGGTTTTGCGCGCCGCCGGCGAACGCATCGGCACGATCCTGACCGTGACCGCGGCCGTCGTGCTCACGACGCTGGCGGTGCTGATGATGCTGCCGACGCTCTATTCGACGTCGGCCAGCCTGATGCTCGATCCGCGCAAGAACAACGTCGCCGACATTTCCTCCGTGCTTTCGCAGTTGCCGACCGACCCGGCCTCGCTGCAGAACCAGATCCAGATCCTGCAGTCGCACGACCTTGCGGCGCAGGTGATCGCCAAGCTCAGGCTCTATGACGATCCGGAGTTCGATACCGCGCTCAAACCCGGCTTGTTCGGCCAGGGCGGCGCTCCGGTCGATCCGGCCGCCGCGCGCGAGAAGATCGTCGCCGCGTTCCAGAAGGGCTTGAGCGTCGCAGCGGAGGGTCTCTCCACCACGCTTACCGTCACCTTCACCGCGCGCGATCCGCAAAAGGCGGCATTGATCGCCAACACCCTGGTCGACACCTATATCGACGATCAGCTCGCGGCCAAGCGTGATGTGGGAAGCCGCACCACCGACTGGCTGCTCACGCGTACCCGCGATCTGGCGCAGCGGCTGCAGGCCCAGGAAGCGGCCATCCAGAGATACAAGGCCGACAACAGTCTCACAGAGACCGCCGACGGTTCCTCACTGGCCGATCAGCAGATCAGCGCGATCAGCAACCAGCTCGTGGCCGCCAAAGCCGACCTCGCCCAGAAGCAGGCGACCAGCGAACGCGTCGCTGCTTTGATCAAGGCGGGAGACACCGCCGACGTGTCGCAGATCCTGGCCTCGCCGCTCATCGTCCAGCTGCGCACCCAGCAGGCACTGCTGATCGCTCAGGAGTCCGATCTTTCCACGCGCTACGGACCGCGCCATCCCAAGATGGCCGCGGTGGAAACCCAGCGCCGCGATCTCGACGGCAAGATCGCGGTCGAGGTCAGCCGGCTGGCGGGCTCGATCGCCAACGACGTCGCGGTGGCCCGCGCCAATGTCGCGTCCCTTGCCGCGAGCCTCGCGCTCGCCGAGCGCCAGGCGTCGTCGCAGGATCAGGTCCGGGTCAAGCTGCGCGCGCTCGAATCCAATGCCGATTCCACACGCACGATGTACCAGGCCTTCGTCCAGCGGCTGCGGGAGACCCAAGACCAGGACGTGATCCAAAGCGCCGATGCGCGCGTGATCTCGCACGCGCCCGTTCCGACGGCTCCGAGCTGGCCGAAACGTTCGCTTGTGCTTGGCGCATCGCTTCCCGGCGGCTTGTTGCTCGGCCTGCTCGTTGCGCTGATCGGGATGCGATTCGAAGAGCGTTCGCCGCGCGGCGCACGTGTTCTTCCCGCCGAAGCGTTTGCCGGCGCCACTGCACCACGCGTCCCGGTGCTGGCCGTGATCGACGGATTGTCCGATCCACGCGCGCCCGATGCGGTGCTCGATTGGCCAGAATCCAACATCGCGCGCGACATGGCGGCGCTTCGCGAGCGGCTGCGGGCGGGAGCCAGGATTGTCGCCGTGACCGGAGCGGATACCGGCCTTGCCAAGTCGGCAACGGTCGCGGCCTTGGCCCGCAGCGCGGCCAGCATCGGGCTGCGCGTCGTCGCCGTCGATGCGGCGATGGGCGGCGAGACCGCGCGCCAGCTCGGCGTCGGTGCCGTGCATTTCGGGCTACTCGAAGCGCTGGCCGGTCGCATCGGCATCGACAAGGCACTCTGCAGGGAACCGCGATCGTCCGCGCGGGTGCTTGGTGTCGCCCAACGTCCGCAAAACCCCGCAGTCGCTATCGCCTCGGCGCGCATGGCGGTGCTGCTTGCAAATCTGCGGCAGGCCTTCGATCTGGTCATCGTCGATGCGCCGGAGCTTCACGCCCCGGGCGGTGCCGCCTTGCTGCGCCAGTGCGACGCCACCCTCATCGTCGCCCGCGGCGGCAGCCCCGCCGCCGAGGTGGCTGCCCGGCTGGCCCTGCCGCGCGCGGGTCTCGTCCTTTGGCGGTGAAGCCTTGCGGCGTTTTGGCGCAAGCGGCCCTTGGGGGTAACCTTTCTGCAAATAATTTCATTGTGCAGCCCGGGGCTTATGCGATAGGCGTTTGCGCCCGCTCATTCCGACGCAGGGCGCTTGGGGCTTCCGTCGAAAGCGAACGACATCGTCATGAACGACAATTTGCGAATGCAGCTGACGCGCGGCGCGATCGCTGTCGGTATTTTCGTTGCGGGCCTGGTCGTGGGCTGGGCGATCCGCAACGACGGCAGCAATCCCGCCCGTATCTCGGTCTACAAGGATTGGCAGCTCTCCTGCCCCGCCGATGAGGACAAGAAGGGGTCCTGCGTCCTGGCGACGACCATCGTCGATCAGGGACAGCGCCTCGGCCAAGTGTCGATCGGCACGGAGGCGAGCGACCTTAGCAAGCATGCGATGGTGGTAAACCTGCCACTCACAGTTCTGATCCCGCCCGGCTTCGGCATCCAGATCGGCAGCGACACCAAGTCAATTCCCTATTCGACCTGTCTGCCGTCGGGCTGCGTCGGTACCTTCACCATGGACGACAAGGTGCTCGATGAGTTGGATTCCGCTTCTTCCGTCGGCACCACGGTGACTGCGCCGGACGGCCGCAGCGTCACGCTGCCCATCTCGGTGCAGGGGTACAAGGAAGCGGCCAAGGCAATGCGTTCGGCCGAAGCGCGTCGGCGGTCCTGGTGGTGGAGATTGTGGTCATGATGCAGTTGCACCGCGTTGGTCTGTCTCTTGCGGCCCTTGCGCTGACGGCAAGTGGCGCGCTGGCGCAGCAAGAGGCGCCTCGCAAGCCGGTCACGCCCACCACGATCAAGACCGTCGGCGGCTGGGACGTGCGCTGCTATCCGGTCCAGTCGCTGGCACCGTGCGAGATGTGGGAGGCCGTGGCTTTCAAGGGGACCACGCAACTCGCGGCCAGCCTATCCATCGTTTATATCCCCGCGCGCGACAGCTATGCGGTCCAGATCGTGCTTCCCTTCGGAATGGATTTCTCCAAAGGCGCCAGGCTCGCCGCCGGCGACTACACCTCCGAAGTGCTGCACTTCGAACGCTGCGAGCGGATCGGCTGCCTGGTCGCGATGCGCGACGGCAACGGCGCCGCAGACGCCTTGCGGGGCCAGGCCGCCGTCAAGGTCAAAGTCACCTGGTTCCACGGCAAGTCGATGGACATCACCGTGCCGCTCAAGGGCTATGACGAAGCGCGCAGCGCATTGGTCGAAGCTGCCAAGCAGAAGGCCGCCAAGCCCGACGCCTCTGCCGCGGCGCCGTCGCCCTAGGGAACGCCGGCGCAGCAAGCTTCGCTGGCGATTCAGGGTCCTCGCTCCGACGGAAGCGGCTTCTACAAATCCGGCAGGTCGGTTTTGTCTGGTGCGCCGTTGCGGATTTCGCTGTTGCGGAACTGGCGATAGAGGCTGCGCTGCGTGGCGTAGAGATCCACCGAGGTCCGCTCGATCTGGTCGAGGTTCTCGACGTTGCGCGCGCGCAAATCGACGAAGCCCATGCCGGTGCGCGCGTAGTTCAAGGTGTGCCAGCCATCGAAGCGCAGATAGGTGAACGGATCCTGGAAGATGTCGACGACTTTGCCGGCGGCATCACGCGGCGGCGCGGGCCCAACGAACGGCAGCACCAGGAAAGGACCTTCTCCGGCGCCCCACACGGCCAGGGTCTGCCCGAAATCCTCGGTATGCTCGGGAATGCCCATCTTGCTTGCGATATCGAACATCCCGCCGATGCCGAGCGTGGTGTTGAAAGTGATCCGGCCCAGCGTCTGCGCCGCGCGCTTCGGCTCGCCCTGGAGGACGTCGTTGGCGAACGTCACCGGCTCGTCCATATTGGCGAGCATGTTGTGGATCGCGTCGCGCGCCTGCGCCGGAACGGCGTGGTTGTAAAACACCGCCACCGGGCGGGCGACATGCTTGTCGAGGCCCTGGTTGAAGGCGAATACCTCGCGGTTGGTCGGCTCGTAGGGATCGTTCTGGGCGAGCGAGTCCGGATTGCTGGTGGTCTCGCAACCCGAAAGGGCGAGCGCGGCGGAGAACACCGCAATCAACGAAAGCGGACGGAACATGCTTTGACCCGTGTGGCGATGGAAACGCCTGCCCAATGGAATCGATGCAAGGGTTAATATCGGCATGGAATGTGACGGGGGCAAGACCCTGCGCTCAAATGCCCGCGTACCAGCTGTAGCCCTGGTCTTCCCAATAGCCGCCCTTTCCGCCCGCGAAGCGGTGAAAGTTTTCCACAAGTTCAATGCGTTGGATGTACTTGGCCATCTTGTAACCGAGCTGCCGCTCGGCGCGCAGCCGGACGGGCGCGCCGTGTTCGATCGGCAACACCTGGCCGTTCAGGCGGTAGGCGAGGATGGTCTGCGGATGGGTCGCCTCGAGAAGGTCGAGGCTCTCGTAATAATAGGCGGCTTCACCTGAGGGCAGGTTTCCCATCGGGTCGGCGCAGAAGAACATGACGTAGCGCGCCTCGGGCTTCGGCCGCGCCGCCGCCAGCACCGGCGCCAGCGGAACGCCCGTCCATTCACCGATGCAGCTCCAGCCCTCGACGCAGTCGTGGCGGGTGATCTGCGTGCGCGCCGGCATGGCCTGGAGATCGTCGAGCGACAGCGACAACGGCTTCTCGACAAGACCGCCGACCGCGATGCGCCAGTTGCGGAAGCCGGTGGCGGCGTGGGCGGCATATTCGTCCGTGCTGGGATTGAGCGTGCCGTTGGCACGGAAGACCGGGGCGATGTCGCTCTTCTTGTACTCGGTGGCGAGCGCGTGGCCGCCCGCAAAGACACGCTGCACCCGCCGGGTCAGGTTTTCGACTTCTCCAAGCGCGTCCTGCACCCAGGGCTTCTGGGAAAGCCGCGTGCAGCCGCTCAGCGCCGCAGCGCCAGCGCCTGCAAGCGCGGCTTTGAGAAAGTTGCGGCGGCTATCCGTCATGGCGCGCGCTCCCCTTCGATCGCATAGCGCCCGGTGATCATCGAACGCAGATTGTTCCAGGTGCCGGAGAGCACCACCATCACGATGTGAACGATGAAGAAGGCGAGGAACGAGAAAGCGCAGAGGAAGTGGATAGTGCGCGCGCTCTGCCGGCCGCCGAAGATCCAGGGCAGCCAGGGTGCCGCCGCGTCCATCGTCGGCGACATCGCAAGCCCGGTGGCGACGATCAACGGCGCCACAACGAACAGGACAGCGCTATAAGCCAGCTTCTGCAGCCCGTTGTAGCGTTTGGCCGCTTCGCCCTTGGGGAATTTGAGGCGCGCATGGTCGACGATTTCCTGCGGCAGATGGCGGATATCGTCCTTCGTGGGGAGCAGGTCGCGCCGCACATGGCCGCGCCAAGTGGCCCAGACGAGGAACATCAATCCGTTCGCGACGAACAGCCAGGCGAAGGCGAAGTGCCACAGCCGGCCCATCGCCAGCCATTGCGGACCGGGGATCGTGGCCCAATCGGGAAAGCCGCGCGCAGTCATCTGGCCGTCGACCTTCGAAGCGCCGAGCACGCCGGTGGTGTCGAAGTCCCAGGGGCCGATCTGCGTCACGCCCTTGGCGACGGCGTCGTCGGTGCCGCGTGCCGTCAGCGAGAGGATGGGGTGATCGAAATCCGAACTCCTGCCCCAATAGAGCGCGGGATGGGCATTGAAGATCTGAAGCCCGCTCAACAGCATCACGAACAGGATTGCAGCGTTGGCCCAATGCGTCAGGCGCACGATCCAGCCATGACGATAGAAAAGATAATGCGGCCCCTCGGGCGCGAGCCCCAGCGCCTTGCGCAGCCGCGATGGGATGCGTGTTCGCGAAACTGTCTGGTCGCCCGCCGGCATTTCGACCGCCCCAACCCAAATCGGGTGCCATCCTAGCAGCCCATGCCGGTCATTCGCACCAGGAAGGGGAATGGTTTCATTCAAAAATCTGGAATCCCTGGCCTCGAAAGATGCATGGCGACAGCGTGCGGACACGCGATGACCGTCTTTCCCCTAATTCCCCAACCATCCCTGGGCGCGTGCCGCATCGTCGCGGACGCGTTCGGGGCCGCCCAGAATCTGCCGGTTGAAGCCAATGCGCTTGAACCAGTAATGCAGGCCGAGCAGGTCGGTGAAGCCGATGCCGCCATGCACTTCGGTCGCGGTCCGCGCGACGAAGGGGCCGATCTCGGACAGATGCGCCTTGGCATGCGCTGCCAGCCGCCGCGATTCCTCCGGCAGCGCCTCGAAGGCATAAGCCGCGTACCAGACGAGCGCGCGGGCCGGCTCGATCTCGGCCGCCAATTCGGCGCAGAGGTGCTTCACCGCCTGGAACGAAGCGATGACGCGGTCGAACTGCTTGCGCTCCTTGGAGTAGGCAACAGCCTTCTCCAGCATGCGCTCCGCGGCGCCAAGCGTGTCGGCGGCGAGCACGATGCGGCCAGCATCGATCATGCGTGCGAGCGTGCCGGGCGGCGCGTTCAGCGGCTCTGCCTCCACGCGATCGAATTCCAGCTTGCCGATGCTGCGCGTCGCATCGATGGTAGGGAGCAAGGTCCTTGTCAGGCCTTTGGCAGCGGCGGAGACGAGATAAAGCGCCCCGTTGCGTTCGGCGACGACATAGACATCGGCTTCGAAATCGAGCACGAACAGCGTGCTGCCTTCAAGTTTGCCGTTGCGCAGCGCGACGCCGGCGCCGTCACGTGCGCCCGCCGCATGCTCGCTGATCGCGACGCCGGCCGCGATCTCGCCCCGCGCGAGTTTTTCGAGCCACGACGTGCCCCGGAGCGCGAGCGGCGCCATCACCGCGCTCCCCAGGAAGGGCATGCGCGCCACATGGCGACCGAGTTGCTCCGCGACCAGGGCCGCTTCGAGCAGGTGCAAACCCTGTCCATCATGCTCTTCCGGAATCATAATTCCGGGGACAGCGAGCGCCTTCAGAGCCTCGAATGCGCTGTCGCCCCTGCGGACCGCGTCGAGCGACGACACGCGCTCGAGCGTTCGCCCGACGCTTTCCTGCATCATCCTCTGGTCATCGGTCAGCGCGAATTCCATTCAGCCGGCCGCTTTCGGTTCACGCGGCATGCCCAAGCCCCGTTCGGCGATGATGTTCTTCTGGATCTGCGCCGTGCCGCCGCCGATGATGAGCCCAAGGTCGAACATGAAGCGGGTCTGCCATTCGCCGGAGCTGCGCAGATGCGGCGAGTCGCCATACAGAATCCCAAGCTCGCCAAGCAGATCGTTGGCGAAGCCGGCGAGCTGGTGATTGAGCTCGCAGCCCTGCAATTTCACGATCAGGCGCGCGAGTCCCAGGTCTTCTCCTTTGGCGGCAGCAGTCAGAAGCCGCAGCCCGTGCATCTCCATCGCCAGTACCCGCGCCTGGAGCTTGAGAAGGTGGTCGCGAAGCACCGGATTGTCCATCAGTCTGCGGCCGTCGACCTGTTCCTCCTCCATCAGGCGGATCACCGCGTGCAGCCGCGTGCCCGCCTGGTTGGGATCGCCCAGCATGCCGCGCTCATGGCGCAACGTGGCATTGGCGACCAGCCAGCCCTGGCCGCGCTGGCCCACGATCTGCGTCTTGGGAACGCGCACGTCGCTGAAGAATACTTCGTTGAATTCGGCACGGCCGGTCATGGTGACGAGCGGGCGCACCTCGATCCCCGGCGTCTTCATCGAGAAGATGAGATAAGAGATGCCTTCGTGCTTGGGCTTGTCGGGTTCGGTCCGCACCAGGCAGAAGATCATGTCCGCCTGCGCCGCGGTCGATGTCCAGATCTTCTGGCCGTTGATGACGAAATCGTCGCCGTCCTCGGTCGCGCGCGTGGTCAGCGCGGCCAGGTCGCTTCCGGCGCCGGGCTCGGAATAGCCCTGGCACCAGATCACCTCGCCGCGCAGGGTCGGGCCGATCCAGCGCTTCTTCTGTTCCTCGCTGCCGAGCTCGAGCAATGTCGGGACCAGCATCGAGATGCCCTGGTTCGACATCCCCATGGGCAGGCCTGCAGCGAGAAATTCTTCGGCGATGATACGCGACTTGAGCAGGTCCGGCTCCGCGCCGTAGCCGCCATATTGCTTCGGAACGGTTCTCGCCGCGTAGCCGTGCTCGATCAACAGCCGCTGCCAGGCGCGCGCCTCTTCGCCTAAATACGATTTCGGGGCGCGGTCCGCGTGTGCGCTGCAGAAGGCGCGCACTTCGGCGCGGAAGGCTTCGTGTTCGTGGGAATAGGATAAATCCATCTTACAAGCTCACTGTCATCCCCGGCGAGCAGCGCGAAGCGATGCGAGGGAAGGGGACCCAGGTCGCAACGAAGAAAAGGTCTCACCGGGATTTCTCACCATTGAGCTTTCCCTACCACCTGGGTCCCCTTCCCCTCGCGCTGCTGTCGCAGCACTCGGCCGGGGATGACAATTTGAGTTTAAACTCGCTCCACGATCGTCACGTTTGCCAGGCCGCCGCCTTCGCACATGGTCTGTAGGCCCCAGCGCTTGTTGTTCTGCTTGAGCGCATGAACCAGCGTCGTCATCAGCTTGGTGCCGGAGGCTCCCAAGGGATGGCCGAGCGCGATGGCGCCGCCATGGACGTTGAGCCTTTCCGGGTCGGCGTCGGTGTATTGCAGCCACGCGGTGGGCACCGAGGCGAAGGCCTCGTTGACCTCGTAGAGGTCGATGTCTGCGATCTTCATGCCGGCCTTGTCGAGCGCGCGCTTGGTCGCGGGCAGCGGTGCTTCCAGCATGATCACGGGATCGCCCCCGATCACGGTCATGTGGTGGATCCGCGCCATCGGCTTCACGCCCAGCGCCTTCAATCCCTTCTCGTTGACGATCATCACGCCCGAGGCGCCGTCGCAGATTTGGCTCGAGGTCGCCGCGGTGATCGCGCCGCCTTCGCGCAACAGCTTGACACCCTTGATGCCGTCCAGGCTGACGTCGAAGCGGATGCCTTCGTCCACGGTGTGCATCTGCGTGCTGCCGTCCTCGAGGGTGACCTCCAGAGGCACGATCTCGTCCTTGAACTTGCCGCCCTGCGTCGCGGCGATCGCCTTCTGATGGCTCTTGAAGCCGTATTCGTCGAGCTGGGCCTTTGTCAGCTTGTATTTCTCCGCCATCATTTCGGCGCCCATGAACTGGCTGAACTGGATGCCGGGATATTTCTTCTGCAGCGCCGGGCTCATATAGGAGCCGAAGCCTTCCTTCATCGCGAGCGTCGCCGACAGCCCCATCGGCACACGGGTCATGCTTTCGATGCCCATGGCGATGACGCAGTCCATCGCGCCCGACATCACCGCCTGAGCGCCGAAATGCAACGATTGCTGCGACGAGCCGCATTGGCGGTCGACGCTGGTCGCCGGCACGCTTTCCGGCAGGCGCGAGGCCATCACCGCATTGCGCGCCACATTGATCGCCTGCTCGCCCACCTGCATGACGCAGCCGCAGATCACGTCCTCCACCGATGCGGGGTCGACGCCGCTGCGGTCGAGCAGCGAATCGATCACCTTGGCCCCGAGGTCCACCGGATGCCAGCCCTTGAGCTTGCCGCCTTTCTTGCCGCCCGCGGTGCGCGCCGCGGCCACGATGTATGCTTCACCCATGTCCGTCTCCGTCGAAGGAATTGCGTATGAAAAGGGATTATCACCTCCTTCGCTTCCGCAACAAGCGAAGCGATCCAAACTGACGTAGGGTTATGAACGATAGTCGCTCCCAGGACGCTGCCAATGACCGAAAATACGCACAATCCCGCCACCTTGGCTGCACAGGCGCTGGGTTGGATCGACGACGGGACGCGGGCGATTTCGCCGTCGATCCATGCCTCGTCGACGTTTCTGCGCGACGTGGATAACGGCTATCGTTCGGGGCGCGAATACATCCGCTCCGACAATCCGGCCTTCGATCAGCCCGAAGCGCTATTGGCGGCGCTCGAGCAGGGAAAGGACGCCGCGCTGTTCGCCTCCGGCATGGCGGCGGCGACCGCGGTGTTCCTGGCGCTCGGTCGCGGCGAGCATGCGATCGCGCCGACGGTGATGTATTGGGGACTGCGACGCTGGCTGCGGGAGTGGAACCCCGAGATCACGTTCGTGGACATGGGCGATCTCGATGCGGTGCGCGGCGCGATTCGACCCACGACCAAGCTCATCTGGGCCGAGACGCCGTCGAATCCGACCTGGGCGATCACCGATCTTGCTGCGGTAGCCGAAATGGCGCACGCGTCCGGCGCGCGGCTGGCGGTCGATTCGACCTGCGCCACGCCGGTGCTGACCCAGCCGCTGTCGCTGGGAGCCGACATCGTGATGCATTCGGCAACGAAATATCTGAACGGTCACAGCGATCTCGTTGCCGGCGCGCTGGCGACGAAGGCCGAAGACGCGTTCTGGGAGCGCATTCTCGCCGTGCGTTCGCAGCATGGTGCGGTGCTGGGTTCGTTCGAAGCGTGGCTGCTGTTGCGTGGCATGCGCACCCTGTTCGTGCGCGTCCGCCAAGCCTGCGCCAACGCGATGACGCTGGCAGAGCGGCTTCGAACCAATGCGCATGTTGCGGAGGTCTTGTACCCGGGCCTCAAGGACCATCCAGGTCACGCCATCGCCGCGCGGCAGATGAAAGGCGGCTTCGGCGGCATGCTTTCCATCCGCGTCAATGGCGGCGAACAGGCCGCCATCGGCACCGCGGCGCGGGTAGCACTCTGGAAGCGCGCCACCTCGCTCGGCGGGGTCGAGAGCCTGATCGAACATCGTGCTTCGATCGAAGGCGAAGGCAGCCCGTGCCCGCCGGACTTGTTGCGGCTCTCGGTGGGCATCGAGGATGTCGAGGATCTCGCGGCCGAGCTCGAAGCCGCATTGAAGAACTGAGTCTAAGCCGCCCTTCGGTTGTTGTTGCCGCGCCTGCCGCGGTGGAAGGGGCGCTTCTTGGCATAGTCGCGGATCGGCGTCGGCGCTTTTCCGCGCGCGGCGGCGGCGGGCTCTTCGCCCACCACGGTGATCTTGCGCTTCACCAGCTTCTCGATGTCGCGCAGATAGGCTTGCTCCTCCGGCGCGCAGAACGAGATCGCGATGCCCTCGGCGCCCGCGCGCGCGGTGCGGCCGATGCGGTGGACATAACTTTCCGGGACATTCGGAAGCTCGTAGTTCACCACATGGGTGATGCCGTCGACGTCGATGCCGCGCGCGGCGATGTCGGTGGCGACGAGCAGGCGCGCGCGGCCCTCGCGGAAGTTGTCCATGGCGCGAACCCGCGCGTTCTGCGACTTGTTGCCGTGGATGGCCTCGGCGGCGATGCCGGCCTTCTCCAGGTTCTCGACGACCTTGTTGGCGCCGTGCTTGGTGCGGGTGAAAACGATGACGCGGGCCAGCGCCGGATCGTGCAGCAGGTCGACCAGCAGCCTGCGCTTGTCCTGGGCCGCGACATGGAACACGCGCTGTTCGATGCGGTCGGCGGTCATGGTCGGCGGTGCCACGTCGACGCGCACCGGCTGCTTCAGCATCTCATGGGCCAAGTGCACGACGTCGTCGGGCATGGTGGCGGAGAAGAGCAGCGACTGGCGCGCCTTGGGCAGGGCGGCAACGATACGGCGCACGTCGCGGATGAAGCCCATGTCGAGCATGCGGTCGGCCTCGTCGACGATGAGATGGCTCACCTGGTCGAGGCGGACATGTCTTTGCGTCACCAGGTCCAGCAGCCGGCCGGGCGTCGCGACCAGGATGTCGACGCCTTGGCGCATGGCGGCGACCTGCGCGCCCTGGCCGACGCCGCCCAGGATCACGGCCATGTTCAGTCCGCAATGCCGGCCATAGGTCTTCAGGCTCTGATGGATCTGCAGCGCCAGCTCCCGCGTGGGGCTCAGGATCAAGGCGCGAACGCCGGCGGGGCCGGGCCGTTTGCGCTCCTGGGCCAGCCTTTGCAGCAGCGGCAGGCCGAAGGCCGCGGTCTTGCCGGTGCCGGTCTGGGCGATGCCGAGCACGTCGCGGCCCTGAAGGATCAGCGGGATCGTCTGGGCCTGGATGGGGGTCGGCTGGGTGTAGTTCTCGCCGGCGAGCGCACGCAACAGCGGCTCGGCCAAGCCGAGGGCGGAAAACGGAGAAATGGTCACTCTTCAGTCCTTGAATATGCACGGAATCGCGCACGAAGGCGCATTGCGGCATGTTGCCGTCTTCCACGCACATCTGGAGGGAACGGTGAGTTGAGATAGGCCCGCGATGTCGGACGCCGAAAAGGCGCATTGTGCGACCGCGAGAATTGCAGTGTATATCGGGCCTGCCTAACAATATGTCAACCGGGGCGGAGAATTTCCTTGGCCGGCGACACCTTCGGCTTCCTGACCGACCAGAACACGTTGTTTGCCGTGGTGCTGGGCGCAATCCTGGCCACCATCGGCGGTTTCGTTGCGACCGTGATGGAGCGCACGCTCGACCGCCGCGAGCGCCGGCGCAATTCCGCGGTGTTCTTCGGCGAATTGCTGTCGTCGCTGGCGATCATCCTGCGCTTCGCCGACGATACGAAGAAGATCGGCGAGCCCTACGGTCCCATCACCTTGCGCATGCTGCGCTCGGCGCGCAGCGAGCTCGACCTCTACGACCGCAACCGCGAGACGCTGTTCGATCTCGGCGACGCCGATCTGCGCGCGCGCATCCAGACGCTCGTCATCCGCCTCAGCATGCCGCTCGACGGCGTGATCGAGGCGACGGACGAGATCAAGGCGATGCGGGAGGTTGTGCGCGCCGTCCGCGATCCGGCCGAACGCGACGAACTGGAGCAGCGCATTGTGTTGAGCGAGAACCGGCGCGAGGCGGGCTACGAATTCATCGTCGAAAACGCCACGCGCCTCAAGGACGTCATCGCCGGCCTCGAGCTCCAGGCCGGCACGCGCTTCGACCGCATCGACCGCGTGGTGCGGGGGGAATGAACGCTTCGCGCCCATCGTTCTTTTGGAGGCGTCGCATGCAGGGATTTCGACTGGGCGTGAGCCTGGCATTGTGCGCCGCAGCCGGTGCTGTCGCTGCCGCGCCTGCGCCCACCTCGCCGCGCATCGTCGCCCAGTGGCGGCAATTCGGGCCCCGGGGCCAAGTGGAGACTCGCGCGGCCGTCGATGGCGCCTGTCCCGCCGGCATGACGGAACGGGCCGCTGCATCGAAGGATTTTCCGCGCCTGTGCGTGTCGGTTGCCCCTCAGCCCAATCCGGATCCGCAGCGCATTCTGGTTCTCGGCGACACCGGCTGCCGCATCAAGGGCACGGTCGTTCAGGCCTGCAACGATCCCAAGCAGTGGCCCTTTCCGGTGCTTGCCGCGTCGGCCGCGAAGTTCAAGCCCGATCTCGTGATCCATGTCGGCGACTATCTCTATCGCGAAAGTCCGTGCCCCTCCGGCAACGCAAGCTGTGCCGGCACGCCGTGGGGCGACAACTGGCCGGCATGGAGGGCGGATTTCTTCGATCCCGCTGCACCGCTGCTGGCAGCCGCGCCGTGGGTGATCGTGCGGGGCAATCATGAGGACTGCGCGCGCGCCGGTTCTGGCTTCGCGCGGCTGCTGGCGCCGGGCGCCTTCGACGGAAGCTGTCTGTCGCACATCGCGGCTTTCGACGTGCCGTTCAAGGCGCTGAACCTGGTGGTGATGGACGACTCCGATGCGCCCGACATCAGCGTCGATCCCAAGGTCGCCGCCATCGACAGGGCCGAGTTTGCCGCACTCGCGGGCGCGCCCACGCCGAGCTGGCTCGTGATGCACCGTCCGATCTGGGGCGCGGTGAAAGGGCCGCTCGGGCTGGCGCTCGGCGGCAACCGCACCATGATGGCGGCGCTGGACGGCCATCCGCTGCCCAAGCCGGTGGTCCTGACGCTGGCCGGCCATATCCACGTCTTCGAGGCGCTCGACTACAACGAGGCCGAGCCGCCGGCGGTGCTGTCCGGCAATGGCGGCGACCTGCTCGATCCCCCGCCGGCCGATCTTTCCGCCACCCAGTTCGGCAGCAAGCTGCGAGTGAAGGAAGGCGCCTCGGAGGAGGGCTTCGGCTTCATGCTGATGACGCGGGTGGGCAAGGACTGGAATATCGATCTCTACGACGCCACCGGCACCTTCGAGCGCCGCTGCCTGTTCTCCGGCGGGCATGTGGGATGCCGGTAGGGAGCTGACGGGTGTCAGTAAAGGTTCTTTCGAATCGGCCGGATTCGCTTATTCTTCGTCATGGCCGGGCTTGACCCGGCCATCCAGAATTTCACGCGGAGCCGCGGAGGTCGCGCAGAAGATTGGAGCTCCGCGTTCTCCGCGCCTCCGCGTGCTAAGCTTTTCTGAAGACTGGATGGCCGCCTCGGGGGCGGCCATGACGATGGTTGTGAGGTTGAAGCGATGTTCCTCGAAATCCCCAACCTGCTCACCGCGCAGGATGTCGCGCGGCTGGAGGGCTTGAGCAAGGAGCTGCGCTTCGTCGAGGGCAAGGTCTCGAACCCCGCTAACGTCACCAAGGACAATCTCCAGGCCGACCACGCCGATCCGCGCTACATCGAATCGACGCAGATCGTGAGCGCCGCCTTCGCCCGCTCGCGCGAGTTCCGCGAGTTCGCCTTCCCCAAGCGCATCGCCCCGCCGCTGCTCTGCCGCTACGAGCCGGGGATGAAATACGGCGCCCACGCCGATTCCGCGCAGATCGCGGTCGGCACGACGAACATCCGCTCGGACATCTCCTGCACCGTGTTCATCGCCGAGCCCGCCGCCTATGACGGCGGCGAGCTGGTGGTGCATCTCGGCACGCGGCCCGTCGTCTTCAAGGGCAAGCCGGGCGAGGCGATCGTCTATCCCTCGACACTGCTGCACGAAGTCCGCCCGGTGCGCGCCGGCCGCCGGCTGGTCTCCATCACCTTCATCGAGAGCGTGATCCCCGACGAGCACCAGCGCACCCAGCTCTACGAGCTCAACGAGGTCGCCGCGCTCGAAGGCCTCAAGATGGACTGGCAAAACCGCGTCCGCCTCGATGTCGTCCGCCAAAACCTCCTGCGCATGTGGGGCGAGGGGTAGGGGGCAACTCCAACCCTCCCCTTGAGGGAGGGTCGAAATTTGCGAAGCTAAGCGAAGCGGCGCGAAGCAAATTTCGGGGAGGGGTAGGTTTCACGCGGAGGCGCGGAGTGCGCGGAGCTGCGAGCGAGACCGCGGACCGTTCTAATCCTCCCCCGTTTGCGGGGAAGGTGGCGCGCGCAGCGCGACGGAGGGGGCCATTTTGAGGCTTTTTGTGGCCGTTTGCTTCGCAGGTTGTCAATTAACTTCGCACCCACACCGTCCTTGCGAAACCCAAACCGGTCGTTCTCGAAGCAGATGATACTTGGCGTGCTGCCCCCTCCGCCTCGCTCGCGAAGTGCTCGCTCGGCACCTCCCCCGCAAAGGGGGGAGGATAAAAAGGTCGCGCGCCTGATCCGCGCAGAGTCGAATTCACTCCGCGTTCTCCGCGGCTCCGCGTGAATCACTTCCAACCGGGTACCTCACGCCCCATTTCAAACCACGACGGGAATTCCGCGAACATGGCGCATATCCGTCACCAAGGCGCCGCTTTTGCGGGGGATTCTCTGGCGAATTGCCGCTCTCGACGCGGGCGCGTATCCTGAGGGTTCGGGCAAGGGTTCGTCTGGGGGATTTCCATGGGGCAGAACATGCGCCGGCTGCTGATCATCGGCGGCTCGGTCTTCGCCGTCATCGTCGTCGCACTCGTCACGCTCTACATCCTGGGCGGGCGCACGCCGCAGGGCCAGCAGGCGGGCATCCTGCAACGGCTGGCGAGCGGCTTCGGCTCGATCACCGAGGGGCTGACCCCGCCGCCGGTGGCGCAGGCGAGCGAGTTCGCCTTCCGCCGGCTGGAGATCGACACCTCCAAGCCCGAGGCGGAGGCCTGTTTCGTCTTCACCCGCGACCTCGATGCCTCGGGCAAGACGCATTACGAGGACTATTTCGCCATCGACCCCGCGGTGAAGACGGCGATGCATGTGGTCGATTCCAGGCTCTGCGTCTCGGGGCTCAGCTTCAACACCACCTACAACGTCACGCTCAAGGCGGGCTTGCCCGACGCAGCCGGCGACAAGATGGCGGACGAGGAGACTGTTCCCGTCGAGCTGCGCGACAAGCCCTCGGTCGTGCGCTTCACCGGCGGCATCGTGCTGCCGCGCGACAACGCCCAAGGCGTGCCTGTCACCACCGTCAACATCTCCAAGCTGCGCGTGAAGCTGATCAAGGTCGGCGACCGGCTGCTCTCCCAGATCGAGAGCGGCGTGGTCGACCAGACCTCGCTCTATCAGTGGAACGACAACGAGCTCGAGACCAGCCAGGGCAAGCTGGTCTGGCAGGGCACCATGGACGTCGCCGTGGTCAAGAACGACAGCGTCGTGACCCTGATCCCGATCAACACCGTCCTCAAGGACAAGAAGCCCGGCGCCTATGTGCTGCTCGCCATGGACGCGGCCAAGAAGACCGACACGGACAATTACTACGAGTCCGAGGACATCGCCGCGCAATGGGTGATCGATTCCGACATCGCGCTGACCACCTTCAAAGGTGCCGGGGGCATGAGCGTGTTCGCGCGCTCCTATGCCAGCGCCAAGCCTTTGTCGGGCGTCAAGCTCAGCCTGGTGGCGCGCGACAACAACGAGCTTGCCAGCGTAACCACCGACGCCAGCGGCCGCGCCGATTTCGACCAGGGCCTGATGACCGCGACGGGCGGCGAGGAGCCCGTGGTTGTGATGGCCTATGCCGGCGACGATTTCAGCTTCCTCGATCTGCGCCGCCCGGCGTTCGATCTCACCGACCGCGGCGTCAGCGGACGCGAGACGCCCGGCCCCGTGGACGCCTTCCTCTATACCGAGCGCGGCGTCTATCGCCCCGGCGAAGTGGTGCAGGCCGCGGCGATGCTGCGCGACCGGGTGGCGGCGGCGGTGTCGGCGCCCCTGACCTTGATCGCCACACGGCCCGACGGGCTCGAATTCGCGCGCATCACCGTGCCGGGCGCCTCGCTCGCCGCGGGCACTGCGACCTGGCCGCTGCAGCTTTCCAAGACCGCGCCGCATGGCCGTTGGCAGATCGCGGCCTATGTCGACACCTCCAAGAACGCGCCGGCCGTGGGCCGCGTGCAGTTCGACGTCCAAGACTTCGTACCGCAGAAGCTCAAAGTGACGCTGACCGCGCTCACCAAAGTCGCGCACCCGAACAGCGACATCGTGGTACGCGCGGAGACGCGCTTTCTCTATGGCGCACCGGGCAGCGGGCTGTCGGGCGAAGGCCAGGCGCGCATCGTCGCCGATCCCAAGCCGTTCGCGGACTATGAGGATTGGCAGTTCGGCCGCGTCGACGACAGCTTCTCCGACGTCGAGATCGCCATGAAGGTGCCGGACAGCGATCCCGCCGGCGTCACCGAAGCGCGCGCCACCATCGGCGAGCTGGCGGACACCACCTTGCCGCTCAAGGCGATGATCAAGGTCTCGATCCACGAGCCGGGCGGACGCACGACGTCGAAGACCGTCGACATCCCCTTGCGCACCCGCGACGTGATGATCGGCATCCGTCCGGACTTCGACGGCTCGGCCGTGCCCGAAAACTCGCGCGCGGCGTTCGAGGCGGTCGCGATCAACGCCGACGGCAAGCGCATCGCGCTGTCGGGCCTGACCTATTCCTGGGTCAAGGTCGAGACCACTTACCAGTGGTTCCAGGAAGGCGCCAAGTGGAAATACAAATCGGTGACGCGCGACCGGCTCGTCACCTCGGGCTCGATGGCGCTCGGCCTCGGCGCGGCGGCGAAGCTGAGCCAGGTGCTTCCCTGGGGCGATTATCGCCTGACGATCAGCGACCCCAAGTCGGGCGCCGCAAGCTCGTACAGCTTCTGGTCCGGCTGGGCTGCGGAAGCGGCGAACGATCGTCCGGACCGAATTCCCGTCGCGGCCGACAAGCCCTCCTACCGCGCCGGCGAGACCGCCAAAGTCACGATCAAGCCCAACGCCAACGGCAAGGCGCTGGTCGTGGTCGCGGGCGACCGCATCTTCTCCTCGCAGCTCGTCGACACTTCCGCCGGCGGCACCAGCGTCAGCCTTCCGGTGAGCGCCGATTGGGGCCCCGGCGCCTATGTGCTGGTGACGCAGTACAAGCCGCTCAACGAAGCCAGCGGCCGCGAGCCGGTGCGCTCCATCGGCCTGACCTGGCTCGCGCTCGACAACAGCCCACGCACGCTCACGGCTTCCATCGGCGGACCCGCCAAGATCACGCCGCGCCAGAAGCTCGTCATCCCGGTGACGATCAAGGGGCTTGATTCCGGCGAGGATGCGTATCTGACGCTCGCCGCTGTCGACGAGGGCATCCTGCAGCTCACCGACTACAAATCGCCCGATCCGAACACCTATTACTTCGGCAAGCGCCGCCTCGGCGTCGACATGCGCGACGATTACGGACGGCTGATCAAGGCCGAGAACGGCGCTGTCGGTTCCCTACGCGAAGGCGGCGACAGCTTCGGCGGCCGCTCCTTGAGCGTGGTGCCGGTCAAGACCGTGTCGCTGTTCTCAGGCCTGGTGAAGATCGGCGCGAACGGCACGGCCAACGTGCCCATCGACGTGCCCGACTTCAACGGCGAGCTTCGGCTGATGGTCGTGGCGTTCGCCAAGGACAAGCTCGGCCATGCCGACCGCCCGCTCACCGTGCGCGACCCGGTGGTGGCGGATCTCGTGCTGCCGCGGTTCCTCGCGCCGGGCGACCGTGCACTGGCAGCGCTCAACCTCAACAACGTCGAAGGCAAGGACGGCAACTACACCGCGGTCGTCACCGCGACCGCGCCGTTGATGCTCAACGCCAGCGCGCGGGTGACGCGGCCGCTCAACACCGGACAGCGCATCCTGGTGCCGGTCGAGATCGGCGCGGGCGGCATCGGCATCTCCAGCGTCAAGCTCACGGTGACGGGCCCAGGCGGCTTCAACGTCAGCCATGACTGGCAGATCCAAACGCGCGCGCCTCAGCTCGATGTCGCCCGTGACGACACGGTGGCCTTCGGACCGAACCAGAGCTACACCGCCAACAAGGCCCTGGTTGCCGACATCATCCCCGGCACGCAGAACGTCGCCCTCACGGTCTCCGCCGCGCACGGCTTCAACAACGTGCCGGGCCTGCTCAAATGGCTCGACAAATATCCCTATGGCTGCATCGAGCAGACCACCAGCCGCGCCATGCCGCTCTTGGTGTTCAACGATCTTGCCGACCTCGCCGGACTGCCGCGCGACAAGGCGCTGCACGACCGCGAGCAGCAGGCGATCGACGCCGTGCTCGATATGCAGAACTATGCGGGCAATTTCGGCATGTGGGGACCGGGCGACGATGCCGAGCCGTGGATCAGCGTCTTCGCGCTCGATTTCCTCAACCAGGCCAGAGCCAAGGGCTATGTCGTCCCCAACGACGCGCTCAGGCGCGGCGCGAGCTGGCTCAAGACCACGTCAACATCGGACGCCGACGACCCGACGCGCGCCTATGCCTTTTATGTGCTGGCGAAAACCGGACAGGTGAACATCTCGGACCTGCGCTACTTCGCCGACACGCGCCTTCCGGAGATGACGGGCGCCATCGCGGCGGCGCTGACCGGCGCTGCTGCCGCCGACATCGGCGACCGCGCGCGGGCGGTCACGGGCTTCGAAAAGGCGCGCGAGATCATGGCCAACGCCGATCCGGCCCGCTACGCACAGACCGATTACGGCTCGCTGCTGCGCGACGTGGCGGGATCGACGGCGCTGGCGGCCGAAAGCGGGGAGGCGCAGCTCATCCCGGCGTTCCTGGCCAAGAGCGACCAGATCGACATGCGACTGAACGCTACCACGACGCAGGAGAAAGCCTGGATGCTGCGCGCGGCGTACGAACTCACGCGCCAGCGCACGCCGCTCAACATCCTGGTCAACGGCAGGCCGGGCATGCCGCGCGACGGATCGATCCGGCTGGCACCGTCGTATGGACAATTGTCGGCCGGCCTGACGCTGGTGAACAAGGGCGACGCGACGGTGTGGCGCACGGTTTCGGTGCAGGGCACGCCCGCGCTGCCGCTGCCGCCGATGGCCAACGGGCTGACTCTGAACAAGAGCGTATGGACCATGTCCGGCACGCCGGCGGATCTGAACGGCATCCGCCAGAACGACCGCGTGCTGGTCGTGCTCAGCGGCCAGATGCCCAACAACTATTATCACCAGATGGGCGTGATCGATCTGCTGCCTGCGGGCCTCGAGATCGAGCTCAAGCTCGCGGGCGACGACGGAAAGCCCTATCCCTGGATCGGCGGCACCCTGGCCGACATGCGCATGAGCGACTCGCGCGACGACCGCTATGTCGGTGCCTTCGACATCGGCGCGCAGTATCGCCCGAGCAACTCCAAGAAGCCCGAGCCGCAGCCGTCATTCCGCGTCGCCTATATCGCCCGCGCGGTGACCACCGGCGATTTCGTCATGCCGGCGGGCGTCGTCGAAGACATGTACGCGCCCGGCGTGATGGCGCGCACGGAGATGAAGAGGATCACGATCAAGCCGTGAGACAGGATAAATTGCCCTCTCCCCCGCTGAAGAAGCGGGGGAGAGGGAGGAGCTTTTAGGATATGCGCTCGCGTCTCATCCTGACCGGCCTCTCCCTTCTCGGTCTCGCCTGCGCCATCGCCACGGCCGACGTCGCCAATCCGCCGGACATGACGCGGGCGCGGATGCTGTCGCCGGAGGTGACGGCGCGCGACGGTTCGCTGCTGCGTGCCTATCTGACCAGGGACGGCTACTGGCGCATCCGCACCACGCCGCGCGACGTGTCGCCCCGCTATCTGGCGCTGCTCAAGGCCTATGAGGACCGCCGTTTCGACAGTCATGAGGGCGTCGATCCGCTGGCGATGGCACGAGCGGTCCTGCAGTTCGCGCGGGCCCGGCACATCGTCTCGGGCGGCTCGACGCTTACCATGCAGGTCGCGCGCCTGCTGGAGCCCAGGCCGCGCGGCGTCGTCACCAAGCTGTTCCAGATGTTGCGCGCGGTGCAGCTCGAGGAACGTCATTCCAAGGACGAGATCCTTTCGCTCTATCTGACGCTGGCGCCGTTCGGCGGCAATCTGGAAGGCGTGCGCGCGGCATCGCTCTCCTATTTCGGCAAGGAGCCGGGCGGCATCGATCTGGCGCAGGCGGCGCTGCTGGTGGCGCTGCCGCAGTCGCCGGTGCGCCAGCGGCCCGACCGCCATGCCATCGCCGCGCTCAAGGGCCGCGACAAGGTCCTCAAACGCATGGTCGAGGAGGGCGTGGTCACCGCCTCCGACGCGCGCCTCGCGATGAAGGAGGGCGTACCCTTCGCGCGGCAGAAGATGCCGCTGATGGCGCCCCATCTTGCGGACCGGCTGGTGCATCGCCTCAAGCAGCCGCGCATCGTCACCACGCTCGATCCCAGATTCCAGGGCGCGCTCGAAAGGCTGGCGGCGCAGGAGGCCGCGTACTTCGACGATGGCGCGACGCTCGCCGTCGTCGCCGTCGAGAACAGGACGGGCAACGTCTTGGGCTATGTCGGGGGCACGAACTATTGGGGGCCGGCAGGACAGATCGACCTCGCCAATCGCGCGCGCTCGCCCGGTTCCGCGCTCAAGCCCTTCATCTACGGCATGGCGTTCGACGAGCTGATCCTGCATCCCTTGAGCATGATGCAGGACGCGGCGACGAATTTCGGCGAATACGCGCCGCGCGATTTCGACGGCGGCTTCCAGGGCGAGATCGCCGCGCGCGATGCGCTGCGCATGTCGCTGAATGTGCCCGCGGTGATGGTGCTCGACCGCGTCGGCCCGCTCGCCTTCACCTTGATGCTGCAGAATGCCGGCGCGCGTCTGGCTTTCCCCGCGCACAATGCCGAGGGACCGAGCCTGCCGGTGGCGCTGGGCGGCCTCGGCATCTCGCTCGCCGACATCACCATGCTCTATGCGGGGATCGCGGAGCGCGGGCAGGCGCGGGCGTTGCGTTTGGTGGATGCAACGCCCGACGCGCCCCGGCACCGCATGTTCGGCCCCGTTGCCGCTTACTATCTGCGCGACATCCTGGACGGCGTCGCCTTGCCCGAAGGCTGGGCGATGGGCCAGGGGCTCGACCGCAAGCGCACCATCGGGTTCAAGACGGGTACCTCTTACGGCTTCCGCGATGCGTGGTCGGTGGGATTCTCGAACGATTACACGGTGGGCGTTTGGGTCGGCCGCGCCGACGGCACGCCGCGGCCGGGCCATATCGGTCGCGAGAACGCGGCGCCCATCCTGCTCAAGACCTTCGAGCTGCTGCCGCCCGACAAGCGCACGGCGCCCGCAGTGCCGGCCGGTGCGATCCTCGTCGACAACGCCGATCAACTGCCGCCGCAGCTGCGTCTCTTCAGGCGCGAAACGCAAGCCAGGCCGGAACAGGTCACCATCGCGCCGCCGCCGGCGATCGCCTTCCCGCCCAATGGCGCAACCGTGCCGCTGCCGGAGGCGGATGCGAAAGACAAGACCGTCGTCTTCAAGGCCGACGGCGGCCGCGCGCCCCTGACCTGGCTCGTCAATGGCACGATCATCGGCACCTTCGACCGCTTCCAGCCGGTCGTCTACGCGCCGCGCGGCGAGGGCATCGCCCACATTACCGTCGTCGACACCGAAGGGCGCAGCGACACGTCGGAGGTGCGGTTCAAGAAGATGGAGTGATGTGTCGCCGGTCCCAGGTCGTGTAAGCTGACGCGCATGGCGACAGCAAATCGAGCGATTTCGAAATCACTTTGTTTCTTCATCGCGCTCTTTGCAGGCGCCTGCGCTTCGCCTGCATTCGCCGTGTATGAGTCCGATTGTCATCACCGCAACAACGGCACCGGGAAGCGTCTGCTCGAATGCATCAAGGCCGAAGCGCTGTGGCGGCACCTGGCGAATTTCCAGGCGATTGCCGACGCGAACCCCGGCGCCAAGGGGCATGGCAATCGCGATACCGGCACATCGGGTTATCTCGCCTCGGTGAACTATGTCGCCGCACTGATGCAGCAGGCCGGTTACGCCGTGCAGATTCAGTCCTATGCGTGGAAGCACTCCGTCACGGTCGGAACACCACGCCTGATCATCGATGGCCGTGCGTACACAGAAGGCGAAGAATGGTTCGTGGCCGACCTGTCGGGAAGCGGAAGCGTCGATGCGCCGCTTGACGTGCCGCACGATAGCGATGGATCGGGGAGCGGTTGCGCGCCGGCTGCATTCGGCGGCTTTCGCAAGGGCGGTGTGGCGCTGCTGAAACGCGGCGCGTGCGAATTCGATATCCAAGTGGCCAATGCGAAACATGCGGGCGCCGCCGCGGTCGTTCTGTGCAACGACCGCGCCGCGGTCGATGCGCCATCCTTCCGCCGGCATGGCGACGGCAGCGCCTTCGCGGTGCAGCTGACGCGGGAGGCGGGTATTCCCGTCATCGGCGCGCTCGCCTACGATCAAGGCTCCGCGCTCGCCGCGCAGGTCTTTTCCGGCCACGCGCCGATGGCCCGCATCGCCGTGCGGACCGAGACGAAGTCCGGCACCGATTACAACGTCATCGCGGAGTCCCCCTACGGCGATCCGGACCGCACCATCGTCGTCGACGCGCATCTGGACTCGATCTATGGCGCCGGCGTTCTCGACAACGCCTCCGGCTCGGCGACGATCCTGGAGATCGCGCGAAACCTCGCTGACACTCCGACGCCAAACCGGCTGCGCTACATCTGGTTCGGCGGCGAGGAGATCGGTCTTCTGGGTTCGCGGTACTACACGCATGCGCTGAGCAAGGCAGAGATCAAGCAGATCGCCTTCGACATCGATGTCGACGTCACGGCGACGCCCAACTATGCCATTCTGATCGCCGATCCCGGTCACGCGCATGGCGCGGACAAGTTTCCGCCCAATGTCGTTCCCGCCTCGCAGATTGGCAACCGGCGCTTCGAACATTATTTCCGCAAGATCGGCATCCCGGCGCGCATCGCGAGCTTCGGCAATGACGGTACCGATTCGCTCGCCTTCAGCCGCGCGGGCGTGCCCAATACCGGCATCCTCACCCAGCAGAATTGTTGCAAGCATGCTTGGGAAGTTCGTCTGTGGGGCGGGTTCCTCGGCAATTTCGAAGGCAAGATCCCCGGCCACAACGGCGGCTGCGTGGATTGGCCAAGGCGCTGGTGCGACAATCTTTCGAACACCGACCGCGAGGTTCTCGAATTCGTGTCCAAGGCGACGGCAGCCGTCGTGCTCCAATTCGCCAATGACGCCGCGGAAAGACGCAAGTGACGCCTTGACGCTCCGTGCGTTTCCGGCTCGTTTCGGACGATGAGCAAGCCGCGCCCGCTATCCGACCGCAATCATACCTTCGCGCTGTTGTTCGTCAGCCTGATGTGCCTGGGCGCAGGCCAGTCGGTGATGTTCGCGGTGCTGCCGTCGCTCGTGCGCCGGCTGGGGCTCTCCGAGTTCCAGGGCTCGCTGCCTTTCGTCGTCTCCGCCGCCATCTGGCTCTTCACCTCGAGCTTCTGGGGCCGGCAGAGCGACCGTTTCGGCCGCAAGCCGATCATCCTTCTGGGCCTCATCGCCTTCGGTGTGTCGTTCGCCCTGTTCGGGGTGTTCGCCAATCTCGGCACCGACAAGTGGCTTGCCGTCGCCTTGGCCTATCCGCTGATGATCGCGGCGCGCTCGCTCTACGGCATCTTCGGCTCGGGCACCTCGCCCGCGGCCCAAGCGTACGTCGCCGACCGCACCACGCGGGCCGAGCGCACCTCCGGCGTCGCCACGATCAATGCCGCGTTCGGGCTCGGCACCGCGGTCGGTCCGGGGATCGGCGCGCTGCTCGTGGTGTTCGGACTGTTCGCGCCGTTCTATTTCACCGCGCTTGCGGCGTTCGCCAGCGCCACCGCGATCTGGCTCTTCCTGCCCGAGCATTCGCGCCCGCATGTCCAGGCGGCTGAGCGCCAGACGCTCAAGTGGCACGACCGGCGCATCTGGCCTTTCATCGTCTTCGGCGTCGGCATCAGCACTGCCGGCGCCGTGCCGATCCAGACCATCGGCTATCTCTTCATCGACGCGCTGCATTTCAGCCAGAAGGCGGCGCCGCAATACACGGCAGTGGCGCTCAGCGCGAGCGCCATGGCGGCGATCTTCGCTCAGCTCGTGGTGGTGCAGCGCTTCGATCTCTCGGCGCGGACCCTGATGCGCTGGGGCGGCACGATCTGCATTCTCTCCTTCTCCTTGTTCGCCGTCAGCCGCTCCTTCGGTCCACTCGTGTTCGCGCTGATGATCAACGGTTTCGGCTTCGGCATGGTCCGCCCCGGTTATGCCGCGGCCGCCTCGCTGGCGGTGGATCCCCACGAGCAAGGTGCGATCGCCGGGCTGACCGGGGCGACCTCGGGCGCGGGCTTCATCTTCGGGCCGATGATCGCGACCGCGCTCTATCATGTCGCGCCCTATGCGCCCTACCTCTTCGGACTGGCGCTGATGGCGGCCTGCTATCTCTATTCGCTGTTCTCGCCGCATCTCAAGCGCGCGGGGCTGGTGGCGCCGGACGGCGAGCAGATCGAAGACGCCGCCGAATTGCTCCCCGACGCCTGAAACTCACTTCGCCATCGTTTCCATCGCCAGGCGCGTGAGCAGGCCTTCGGTCGGGAAGCCGTCGGCGGCGAGGCCGTGCTTCTTCTGGTAATCGCGCAGTGCCGAACGCGCCTTGCGCCCCAGGACGCCGTCGACCGAACCGATGTCGTAGCCGAGCTTGAGCAGGTAGTTCTGGAACGCGACGCGCTCGTCGCGGGTCAGCGCCACTTCCTCGCGCGGCCATGATCCGACCACGCCGGGAAGGCCCTTCAGCCGGTCCGCCAGCAGGCACACGGCGAGCGCATAGGAGGCCGCGTTGTTGTATTTGAGCACGACCTTGAAATTGCCGAACACCAGGAAGGCCGGTCCGCGCGCTCCAGAGGGCAGGTAGATCGCGCCGTATTCCTCGGCGCTCGGCAGATCGCCGCCGGCCACGGTCTTCACGCCGAGCCTGCGCCATTCGCCGACAGGCTTGGTGACGTCGAGATCGGCGCTTTCGTAGGCGAAGCCCTGGGGCAATGCGACTTCGTAGCCCCAGGCGTTGCCGCGCTGCCAGCCGGCGGACGCGAGCACGTTCGCCGTCGAGGCGAGCGCGTCTGGGGTGGAGTGCCACAGGTCGATCTGTCCATCGCCGTCGCCGTCCACCGCGTGCGCCAGAAAGGTCGAGGGCACGAACTGCGTCTGACCGAAGGCGCCCGCCCAGGACGAGGTCATCTGCGCGGCGCCGTAGTGCTGCTGTTGCATCATCTTGAGCGCGGCGATCAATTCGGGCCGCGCATAGTCGGTGCGGGGTCCGTCATAGGCGAGCGTCGCCAACGCCTCGAACATGTTGAACGGCTCGTGACCACGACCGTAATCGCTTTCGTTGCCCCAGACCGAGACCAGGACCTCCTTGGGAACGCCGTAGCGGGCTTCGATGGCGGTGAGCACCGGCAGGTTGGTGGCCAGGGCCATGCGTCCGTCGGCCACGCGCTTGTCCGACACCGCGGTGTCCAAATAAGACCAGATCGGCCGGGCGAATTCGGGCTGATTGAGATTGAGGTCTTCGACCCTGGGGTTGCGTGCGATCGCCGCCATCGCGGCGTCGTAAGTGGCGTCCGCGATGCCCTGGCGGCGGGCCTGATCGCGGAAATCGCGCACGAAGTCCTGGAATTTTTGGTCCTGAGGCTCAAGCGGCGCCGCTGCCGTCAGCAGCCACAGGGCCGTCGCCGCCGCCCCCCAACGCGCCAGGCTCTTATGCATGCCGAAGCCCCGGTTCCGAAAGCTCTTGCCTATCATACGCCGGCGGGCCGAAATGCGGCAAAAGGGCCGATTTTTCGCCGGTTGACAGGAAATTTCCGCGCCACTAGTTTCCGCGCCTTCCAAATCCGGCCGGTACGTCATGAAGATCCGCAATTCGCTCAAGTCCCTGAAGAAGCGCGACAAGGATTGCCGCGTCATCCGCCGCCGCGGCCGCACCTACGTCATCAACAAGAAGAACCCCCGCTTCAAGGCGCGCCAGGGCTAGTCCTGCTACGCTCCGCGCATGGAGCTGCCGAGACCAGATCCCGACATCCTGTCCCGCCGCGCCCAGATCGTCGCCGCGCTGAAGACGCTTGTTGGCGACGGCGTCGTCAGCGATCGTGCCGGGCTCGCCGCGTTCGACGGCGATGCGCTCAGCGCCTATCGCCAGGCGCCGCTGGTCTGCGTGCTGCCGCGAACAAGGGAACACGTCGCCGCGGTGCTGCGCTTCGCCCGAGATAACGAAGTCCCAATCGTGCCGCGTGGTGCGGGCACTTCGCTCTCGGGCGGTGCACTCCCGCGTGCCGACGGCATCCTGATCTCGCTGGCGCGCATGAACCGTATCCTCGACATCGACATCGCCAATCGCGCGGTGACGGTCGAGCCCGGCGTCACCAATCTGGCGATCACCCGCGCGGTGGAGGCACAGGGCTTCTATTACGCTCCCGATCCGTCGAGCCAGATCGCCTGCACCATCGGCGGAAACATCGCGGAGAATTCGGGCGGCCTGCATTGCTTGAAATACGGCCTGACCACGAACAATCTTTTGAGCGTCACGCACATCACCATCGACGGCGAAACGCTGCGGCTCGGCGAGGGGTTCGGCTACGACCTGATGGGCATCGTCACGGGCTCGGAGGGGCTGCTCGGCATCGTCGTCGAAGCCACCTTGCGCATCCTGCCGAAGCCACCCGTGACGCGCACTTTGATGGCGGCGTTCGCCTCGGTCCCCGCGGCCGGGCAATGCGTCGCCGACATCATCGCAGGCGGCATCGTCCCGGCAGCGATGGAGTTCATGGACCGAAGCTGCATCGAGGCGGTCGAGGCCTATTGCGCGCCGGGTTATCCGGCAGGCGCCGAAGGTGTGCTGATCATCGATGCTGACGGACTTGGCTCCGAAGTCGATGCCGCCATCGCGCGCATCGCCGCGATCGCGCGCGCGCAGGGGGCTGAGGTGCGCGAGGCGACCGACGAGGCCGCGCGCGCCCGTCTGTGGGCCGGACGCAAGGCCGCGTTCCCGGCGATGGGACGGCTGGCGCCCGACATGCTGTGCATGGACGGCACCATTCCACGTCGCATGCTGCCGCAGGTGCTCGCGCGCATGGGCGCGATGGCGCGCGAATACGGGCTCGGCTTCTGCAACGTGTTCCATGCCGGCGACGGCAATCTGCATCCGCTGATCATCTTCGACGCCATGAAGCCGGGCGAACTCGAACGCGCCGAGGCGTTCGGCGCCGATATATTGCGGCTCTGCGTTGCGGTCGGCGGGGTGCTGACCGGAGAGCACGGCGTCGGCGTCGAAAAGCGCGATCTGATGCCGACGATGTTCAGCGAGGCCGATCTCGCCCAGCAGCAGCGCCTCAAATGCGCCTTCGATGCCGAGGGCCTGCTCAATCCCGGCAAGGTCTTTCCGACCCTGTCGGCCTGCATCGAGCAGGGCCATCTTCATGTCGGCGGGGGGCGCATGCCCTGGCCCAACCTGCCGCGCTACTGATGATCGCGGAGAACGAAGCGCAGGTCGTGGAGGCGGTGCGTCAGGCACGGGAGCGCCGCTCGACACTGGAGATCGTCGGCGGCGGCACACGCCGGAGCGCGGGCAGGCCGATGCATTGCGAGGCTGTGCTGGATGTGTCGGGGCTGCGCGGCATCGTCACCTACGAGCCTGAGGAGCTTGTTCTAACGGTCAAGCCCGCAACAACGCTCGCCGAGATCGAGGCCGTGCTTGGCGCCAGGAATCAACGGCTTGGCTTCGAGCCGCAGGACTGGTCTTCGATGCTGGGCTCGCACGGCATCAGCACCATCGGCGGCGCCGTTTCGTCCGACGCCGATGGGCCGGCTGCGATCCGCTTCGGGCGCGGCCGTGATCATTTGCTCGGCATCCGTGCCGTCAATGGCTTCGCAGAAGCCTTCAAGGCCGGCGGCAAGGTTGTGAAGAACGTCACCGGCTTCGATATCCCCAAGCTCGTCTGCGGCGCCTGGGGTACGCTGTGTGTCCTGACCGAACTGACGTTTCGCGTTTTCCCGCGCGCGCAACGCAGTGTCGTGCTCGCCAGACGCGGACTCACGCCGCCAGAGGGCTCTGCGCGATTGCGCCAGGCATGGTCGAGCCCGATCGATGCGACGGGGCTCGTCTATGCCAACGGGACGGCCTTCGTGCGGCTGGAAGGTGACGGGCCTGCGCTCGCGGAAAAGCGCGCCTTTCTCGACGGCTTCGAGGAGACTGATGCGATCGAAGACGGGTTTGCGCCCGGCGCGCTCGACATCTGGCGGCTGTCCTGCCGGGCAACCGAGGCGGTGCGCATCGCGGACTCTATTGCCGCGCCGAGGTGGTACGGCGATTGGGCGGGCACGCGCTTGTGGTTCGCGGCCGGATCGGACAAGGCTCAAGCGCTCGCGGCGCAGGGCGCGCAGTGTTTGCGCGGCAATGCGCCGCCACGTGCCGGTGACCCGCGCGCGGAGCTCGAACGCCGGGTCAAGGCAGCCTTCGATCCGCTGGGTCTGTTCAATCCGGGACGGATGGCATGATGCGCCCGTCACCATGGCCGCCTCTGAGGCGGTACCGCTGGCTGGGCCGGCTGTCGCGGCGATGGTGAACTAGCATGCGCACCAACTTCACGCCGTCGCAGCTCTGCGATCCGCATCTGAAGGAAGCCGAGCGCAATTTGCGCACCTGCGTGCATTGCGGCATCTGCACCGCGACCTGTCCGACCTATGTGCTCACTGGCGACGAGCGCGACGGCCCGCGCGGACGCATCGCGATGATGCAGCAGATGCTGGAGGACGGCGGCGCGCCGAGCGCGCAGGCGGTGCATCACATCGACCGCTGCCTCTCGTGTCTCGGTTGCCGCACGGCCTGTCCGTCGGGCGTCGACTATGCGCGGCTCGTCGATGCGGCACGCCTGCACATCCATGACCGCCACCGCAGGCCGCTCGCCGAGCGGCTGCTGCGCTGGTTGATCGCAAATGTCCTGCCGCGGCCGAAGCTCGTCCGCGCGGGACTCTGGCTCGCGCCGCTGGGACGGCTGCTGCCCGGACGGCTGGGCGTCATGGCCAGGATTGGCACCGGGGCGCGTGCGCGGCCCGGCGATGAAATCTGGCCGACACGGACGCGCCCTATCATGCGCGTGGCGCTGATCCGCGGCTGCGTGCAGGCCGCACTGGCGCCTCAGACCGATGCGGCCATCGCGCGCGTGCTGGCGCGGCGCGGATTCGAAGCGATGGCGCTGGAAGGTTGCTGCGGCGCGCTAGTGCACCACATGGGACGCGACGCGCAGGCCAAGGCTTTTGCGCGCCGCCTGATCGAAGCTTTCGAGCGCAGCGGCGCCGAAATGGCGATGATCGGTGCCAGCGGCTGCTCCGCGCATCTGAAGGATATGACGCAACTCTTCGCCCACGAACCGGCTTGGCAGGCGCGAGCGCAGGCTTTCGTTTCCAAGACGCGCGATCTTCTCGAATTGGTCGACGCAACCGGAGAGGTGTCACCGCGCGTTGCGGTCGCATGGCAGGCGCCCTGCTCGCTGCAGAACGGCCTGAAGCTGGCGGACAAAGGGCGGCAGCTGCTCGCCGCGTGTGGTTTCGAGGTGCGCGAGCCTGTGGAGAGCCATCTCTGCTGCGGCTCCGCGGGAACCTACGCGATCCTCGAGCCCGATCTCGCAAAGCGGCTGCGCGAGCGCAAGCGGGCGCATTTGGCCGCACTCGGCGCCGACATCGTGGCGAGCGCGAATATCGGCTGCCAGCAGCATCTTTCCGGGCCGGGCCTGCCGCCAGTCGTGCATCTGGCCGAGCTTGTCGATTGGGCCGACGGTGGTGCGATGCCCAGGGCGATGCGTTAGACTTGCAGCATGAAGCGCCTCGCGATCCTTGCCCTCGCCTCCATGCTCTGCGCGGCCGCGCCGGCGCTCAAGAAACCGCCGGCCCCGCTCGACCAGCTCTTCGCTCAGCTTGCAAAGGCGCAGACTCCGGAAGACGCGAAGCCGATCGAGCAGAGCATCGTCGCGATCTTCGTCCAGTCGGGCAGCCCCACCGCCGATCTCCTGATGGCACGCGCCACCGCGGCCCATGCCGCGGGCGACGATAACACGGCGCACAAGCTGTTCGACGCGATTACCGCGGTGGCGCCCGATTTCGCCGAGGGCTGGCACGCCATGGCCGTGCTCGATGCGGATTCGGGCGACGACGAGGCCGCGCTGCTCGAGCTGCAGAAGACGGTGACGCTCAACCCGCGCCAGTTCGTGGCGATGAATGAGCTCGCCCAGATGCTGGAGGAGTACGGCAACAAGCCGGCGGCGCTCGCGCTCTACAATAAGGCGCTTGCGCTCGACCCGCAGCTCGAAGGTGTCGCCAAGCACATCAAGGCGCTCACGCGCGACGTCCAAGGGCAGGGGATTTAGCCACCGCTCACTTCACGAAGGCGACGCGCAGCATGTTGGTCGCGCCGGGGGTGCCGAGCGGGATGCCGGCGGTGATCACCACGCGCTCGCCGGGTGCGGCAAAGCCTTCGCGCGCGGCGAATTCGGAGGCGCGGTCGACCACGTCGTCCAGGTCGTGCGCGTGCTCGGTATGGATGCAGTAGAGCCCCCAGACGATCGCCATGCGCCGGGCGGTCTGCAGGTTTGGCGTCAGGACCACGATCGGCGCCTCGGGCCGCTCGCGCGCCGCGCGCAGCGCCGTGGAGCCCGAACTCGTCCAGCAGACGATGGCGCGGGCATGAATGGTTCGCGTCACCTCGTGCACCGCCGCGGAGATCGCGTCCGGCGTGGTGGCTTCGGGCGGCGTGCGCTGGGCGTCGATGGTCCTCTGGTAGAGCGGATCGGCCTCGACAGCCGCCGCGATGCGGTCCATCACCGCCACCGCTTCCACCGCATAGACGCCGGTCGCGGTCTCGGCCGACAGCATCACCGCGTCGGCGCTTTCGAAGATGGCATTGGCGACGTCGGAGACTTCCGCGCGCGTCGGCGTGGAGGAGGCAACCATCGATTCCAGCATCTGCGTGGCGACGACGACGGGCTTGCCGGCCCGCCGCGCCGTGCTGACGATGTATTTCTGCTTGCCGGGCACGTCTTCCGGAGGAAGCTCCACGCCCAGATCGCCGCGCGCCACCATCAGCGCATCGGCGAGCTCGAGAATCTCGGGAAGCGAGGCCAGCGCCTTGGGCTTCTCGATCTTGGCCATCACGCCCGCGCGGCCGGCAACGATCTTCTTGAGTTCGGCCACGTCCTCGGGCCGCTGCACGAACGAGAGCGCCACCCAGTCGACGCCGAGATTGAGCGCGGCGTCGAGGTCGCTCCTGTCCTTCTGCGTCATCGCCGGAACCGGCAGCAGCGTGTCGGGAAGGTTGATGCCCTTGCGGTCCTTGATCTCGCCGCCGACCTCGACGAAGGCCTCGGCGGAATCGTCCTTGACGCCGAACAGGCGCAGCCGCACGCGGCCGTCGTCGATCAGCAGTGCGTGGCGCTGCTTCATCGCGGCGAAGACTTCCGCGTGCGGGATCGGGATGGCACCGTCATCGGTGCCTTCGACGCGGCGCACCAGACGGATCCGCTCGCCCTCTTTCAGCACGCGCGAACCGCCGGGCAGGGTGCCCAGCCGGATCTTGGGGCCTTGCAGATCGACCAGCACGCCGGCGGAGCGCCCGGTGGCCTGCTCGAGCGCGCGCACATGGCCGCGCAGTTCGGCGAGGCCGGCATGCGAAGTGTGGCTCATATTGATGCGAAAGACGTCGGCGCCGGCTTCGAATAGCGCGCGGATGCGCTCGGGGCTGGAGGAGGCCGGACCCAGGGTCGCCAGGATCTTGGTCTTTCGCCGATGTCTCATTGCAGGGTCAGGACCTGGTTCAGGTTGTCGCCGGTGTCGACGCGGAAGAATCGCCTGCGATCATAGCCGCGCGCGGCGCAATTGCCGCGGCCTTCGATCTGGAACCGCGCGCCGTCCGCCGTACAAAACCATGTGCCGCCATCCCAGAATGCAGTGTCGCCGTCGCTGCCGTAGAGATAGTAGTAACGCGCGTCCAGCTTGCCTGGGACCAGAGCGGCGCAGGCACCGGAGGCGATGCTCCACCAGCCTTCGCTCCTCCAGTCGCGACCGTCGAAGCGGCCGAGCGCGACCTTGGCCGTGCGCTGCGACTTGTTGCAGACGCTCAAGCCGGCCTCGGCGCCGGTCGCCGTCAAGAGCGCGAGGAGGATCAGTGGAAACTTCGACATGCGGGCGGGTGGGGCTTGCGGCTTCGGGATATGAGGACCAAATATCGCTTTTCCATGACCGACGCAGCCGCATTCGAGCGAATCGACGCCGACAAGCCCGGGCTTCTCTTGCTTTGCGACCATGCGTCGCGCGCGCTTCCTTCGCGTTACGGCCTGCTCGGACTGCCGGAATCGTCATGGCAGACGCATATCGCCTTCGACATCGGCGCGGCAACGGTGACGCGGACCTTGGCCGCAGCCTTTGCGGCGCCTGCGATACTGGGCCGCTGGTCGCGGCTGCTGGTCGATCTCAACCGCGGGGAGGACGATCCGACCCTGGTGATGCAGCTGTCCGACGGCGCCATCGTCGCGGGCAACCGCGGCGTGGACCGGCGCGAGATCGAGCAGCGCATCGCGCGCTATCATCGGCCCTACCATGACGCCATCGCGGCCGAAATCCAGCGTCAAGGCGAGGCCGGTTCGGTAGCGGCGGTCCTGTCGATCCACAGTTTCACGCCGGCCTGGAAGGGCCGCGCCCGTCCCTGGCAGGTCGGAATCCTCTGGGACCGCGATCCTCGGCTTGCGGTTCCGCTCATGGCCGAGCTTCGCGCCGCGGGCTTCAGCGTCGGCGACAACGAGCCCTATTCCGGCGCCTTGGAGAACGATACGCTCTATCGTCACGGCACCATGAAGGGTCTGCCGCACGCGCTGATCGAGATCCGCCAGGATCTGATCGGCGAGGAGGACGCGGCGCGGGCCTTCGCCTCGCGGCTGGTGCCGATCATCGCGGCCGCGCTGGCGGCGATGGGAGCGCCCGCGATCCAATTCACCCCGACCCTTGGGAGCAAAGTTCATGGATGAGAGGACCCGCGAGAGCCTGGAAGCCGCCGTCTTCCGCCGGCTGGTGGCACATCTGCGCGCACGCACCGACGTGCAGAACATCGAGCTGATGAACCTGGCGGGGTTCTGCCGCAACTGTCTGGGCGACTGGTATCGCGAAGCCGCTGCCGACAAGGGCATCGCGCTCGAAAAGGACGAAGCGCGCGAAATCGTCTACGGCATGCCGCCGGCGGAATGGAAGAGGCGCTACCAGAAGGAGGCCTCCGCGCAGCAGCAGGCGGCATTTGCGGACGCCCAAAAAAAGACCCACAGCTAGCGCGCCCGTCCGCGTTGCATGGCGGGCGACCGCCGCGATAGGGTCCGCGCCTTTTCGGGAAGTTCGCGATGGCCAAGTCGGGTTTTGCCAAGGAGCATTTGCGCTCCTTCATCGAGCGCATCGAACGGCTGGAGGAAGAGCGCGCCGCGCTCTCCGCTGACATCCGCGAAGTCTATTCCGAGGCCAAGGGCCAGGGCTTCGACAACAAGATCATGCGCCAGGTCGTGCGCATGCGGAAGCTCGACAAGGCCGATCTGCAGGAACAGGAGGCCATGCTCGACCTCTATCTGAGTGCGCTGGGAATGCGCAGCTAGCCGCCTGCAATCGGCAGATGCCGGCCAGATGCGAGCGCGAAAATTCGCTATGCTGCAGGCATGAAGCGCATTCTCTTCGCTGCAAAGGACGACTGGATCGGGCCCGTGCGCGAGCGACTCGATGCGTCGCGCTATGAACCGGTCTTCGGCGATTTCCGGGATGCGGATTTCGAGGCGTTCGATGCCGTGGTGCCTCTCAGGCTGTCGGACTACGAGCCGATGTGGCTGAGGCCCTGCGGCCGCTTCCTGATCCCCGAGCGGGCCGCGGTGCGCGTCATGCACGACAAAATCCGCTTCAATGCCTTCCTTGCGTCACACGGATTCGGCGCACTTGTTCCGCAAGTGTACGGCGCTGAGGTCGAATATCCCTTCATCTACAAGAAGCGGCGCGATCTCGCCGGCATCAATTCCAAGGTCATCGTCGACGGGGCCGCGCGCCGGGCCTTCGAGGCGACCGTGGAGACCGGCGACTACTTCAAGCAGCATTATGTCGGCGGCCGTCTCGAATACACCACGCACCTGCTCTGCAAGGACGGGCAGGTCCTCTTCGACAGAACCGTCGAGTTCAGGTTCGATCGCGATTACTTCGTCCGGGGCGTGAATTTCGCGGCGAACTCCATCGTGTCGCGGCCGACTCCGTTCGCGCAGGTCTTCGCGGCGATCGTCGAAAAGCTGCGCTACACGGGAACATGCTGCTTCAATTTCAAGATCGAAGGCGGAATGCCTCGCCTGTTCGAGGTCAATCCACGCGCCGGCGGATCGTTGCGTCTCGACCTCAACGCGTATCTCGATGCCTATCTGAGCCCGTTGGGTGGCTAACCTGCCGCGCGTTCGGGAATTTCGTCGGCGAAACCGGCGTCCGCGCCCTCGGCGGTTTCGAGTCCGAACTCCTTGAGTTTGCGGTAGAGGGTGGAGCGGCCGATGCCCAGGCGCCTGGCGACTTCGGACATGTGTCCGTCGTAGCGCGAAATCGCAAGGCGGATGATCTCGCTTTCGATCTCGTCGAGCTTGCGCATATGGCCGGCCGCGTCGGTCGAACTGATCGAATAGGGCGACACTGCATGCTGTGCAATCGCGCGTTGCAGCGGCATGCTCGGTGCGTGCGGAGCGAACTCCTGTGTCCTGCGCACCTTCGCGTCGACGCCCATCGCGGCGGCGATCTGGGGGAAGTCGCAAATGTCGAGGAGCGCGCCCTCGCACAGGACAACGGCGCGGAAGATCGTGTTCTCGAGCTGGCGCACATTGCCCGGCCAGTCGAAGCGCTCCAGCAATTCGGCGGCATCAGGCGCGAGACCCGCCACCTGTTTGTGCTCTTCGGCGCCGAAGCGCTCGATGAAGTGACGCGCAAGAGCGGGAATGTCGTCGCGGCGCGCGCGCAAGGGCGGGATCACGATCGGGAAGGCGTTGAGGCGGTAATAGAGGTCTTCGCGGAACTGGCCTTGGCGGGTCAGTTCGGCCAGATCGCGGTTGGTGGCGGAGATGATGCGCACGTCCACCTTCACCGGCCGCTTGGAGCCGACCGGATCGACCTCGCCTTCCTGCAGCGCGCGCAGCAGCTTGACCTGCATGTCGAGCCGCAGCTCGCCGATCTCGTCCAGGAACAATGTGCCGCCGTCGGCCTCCTGGAACTTGCCAAGATGCTTGTCGGTCGCGCCGGTGAAGGAACCTTTCTCGTGACCGAAGAGAATCGACTCGATCAGGTTCTCGGGGATGGCGCCGCAATTGACGGCGACGAAGGGCCTGCCGGCGCGCTCGGAGGAGCCCTGGATGGCGCGCGCGATCAATTCCTTGCCGACGCCGGATTCGCCCTCGATCAGGATCGGAATGTTGGAGGCGGCAACGCGCTCGCCCAGGCGGAAGACTTGGCGCATCGCGGCCGATTTCGCGACCAGATCGGAGAACGTCAGGCGGTTGTCGGTCTTCTTCTTGAGACGGCTGACCTCGCCGGACAGTGCACCGATCTTGAGCTGGTTTCGGATGGAGACTCCGATGCGCTCCGGGCTCGCGGGCTTGACCAGAAAATCGTTGGCGCCCGCGCGCATCGCCTCGACTGCGGAATCGATGCCGCCCTTGGCGGTCAGGACGATCACCGGCAGATCGGGGTTGTTGGCGCGCAGCCGTGCCAGCACTTCGAGCCCGTCCATGTCCGGCATGACGAGGTCGAGGAGCATCAGCGCGATCTGGTCGCCGCGGGGTCCGCGCAGCAGATCAAGCGCCGGCCCGCCCCCCGGGGCTGTGACGACGCTCATGCCCGCGCGCGCGATGGCGCTCTCCAGCAGTCGGCGCTGTACCGGATCGTCGTCGACAATGAGTATGGTCTGCGCCATCCGAGCCCCTGAAAGCGTCCCGAGAGAGCGCGATGATGGCCCGCCGCAGGTTAAGAGCGCATTTAAGCCCTGTCCTTGCGCGGGACAGTGCGAGCGCGTTAGGTGATGGTGAACAAGCGGTAAAGAGTTGCGCGTGAGCGACAAGCCCGTCGGCTACTGGGAGTATTTCGCCAAGGAAGTTCGCCTCGCCGGCGACGCCCCGCTCTATGTGCGCTTCGCCGACGGCGTGGCGCAGGACGAAAGTCTCCAGGCCCTGGCCCAGAATGCGCGTCCAGGCCAACCGCTCGCCAACATCCTCTTCGCCGCCGTCCATTTCGTGTTGCTGCGCGGCGCCGACGATCCGCTCAGGCGCCACTATCCCAATCTGAACGGCGGCGCGCATGTGGACGGCGAGGATCCGTTTCCGCTCTTTGCCCGCTTCTGCGAGCGCCATCGCGACGAGCTAATGCCGCTGATCCGCGCGCGTGTGACCAACACCAACGAAGTCGGCCGCTGCGGCGTATTGAACGCGGGCTTCCGCGCTGTGGCGAAGGAGGAAGGCGCGCCGCTGCATCTTATCGAGATCGGGCCGAGCGCGGGCTTGAACCTGATCTGGGATCGCTATCGCGTCCGCTATCGGCGCGGCGCGCAGAGCTTTGAAACCGACGTGCCGGAAGCGCGGCTGACCCTCGATGTCGAACTCAAGGGCGATGGCATTCCCCCGCTGGGACCGGCGCCGCGCGTGGCCGGCCGCGTGGGCCTGGAACTCAACCCGGTCGACCTCTCCAACGCCGACGACCGCGACTGGCTGCGCGCCCTGGTGTGGCCCGACCAGATCGACCGTTTCGCAAGGCTGCAAGCGGCGCTGGATATCTACAAGGACGCGCGTCCTGAAATCCGCGTCGGCAACGCTCTGGAACTTCTGCCCGACGCGCTCGCGGCGATTCCTGCGAGCGAGACCGCCTGCGTCTACCACAGCTTCGTGACCTATCAATTCACCGCGGAGATGCGCGCCGCGCTGGATGATATCCTGACGGCGGCCGGATTGCGCCGGCCAGTGTGGCGGCTGCGCTACGAGGGCAGCCGGACGCACGAGAATATCCTCGGCCTGCGCCGCTATCACGACGGCAGCAAGGAGGAACGTACGCTGGCGCGAGCCCATCCCCACGGCGCCTGGCTGGAGTGGCTTGCGTGAGCGACGACGACCTGCCGCCAGTACCGCCCGTCGCGGGCACGGAGCCGAAGATGTTCCAGGTCAACGAGAACCAGGGGCCGCTCGCGGTGCTGGCGGGTTCGCCGGCACCGGCGCCCAAATGGTTCGAGGAATCCATCGCACAGACGCCGCAGTCCCGCTTCGTCGCAGTCGAGGGTGCCCGCATCCATTATCGCCGCTGGGGCGACGCGGCGCGGCCCGGTCTCCTGCTGGTGCACGGCAACGCGGCGCATGCCCATTGGTGGGATTTCATCGCGCCCTTCATGGCGCGCGAGTACAACGTCGCCGCGATCGACCTCTCCGGCATGGGCGACAGCGACTGGCGCGACGAGTACACGATGGAGCGCTTCGCCCGCGAGGAGATCGCGGTCTGCGAGGACGCCGGCATGTTCATCCCGACCGAGCCGCCGATCATCGTCGGCCACAGCTTCGGCGGCTTCGTGACGATCCTCGCCGGCGCGCTTTATGGCGAGCGGCTGGCGGGAACGGTGATCGTGGACTCTCCGGTCAATCCGCCCGACCGGCAAGGCGGCCCGCCCGACCGGGTGATCAAGCCGCACCATGTCTATCCCACGCTCGCCGCGGCGCTGGCGCGTTTCCGGCTGATGCCGCCACAATCGGCCGAGAACCTCTATCTCGTCGATTGGGTGGCGCGGCATTCGCTGAAGGAGGCGGTCCAGGACGACGGCCAGCCCGGCTTCACCTGGAAGTTCGATCCCGCGATCTGGCGCCGCTTCTCCATCGGCGACACCGCGCAGCGCCTGCGCCAGACCCGCTGCCGCATCGCCGTCTTCCGGGGCGAGCATTCCGTCCTGCTGCCGCCGCAGATCGGCGAGTACATGTTCAACCTGCTCGGCCGCTCGGCGCCCGTGGTCGAGATTCCCCAGGCCCAGCACCACATCATGCTCGACCAGCCCCTGGCGCTGGTCGCCGCGCTGCGCGCCCTCCTCGCCGACTGGAATCACTCGGTGGCGACGAGACGGGTGTGAGGTTGCCCTGCAATTGCCCTTTGCTATAGTCCCGCCGCTTTCACATCGAGGAATCGCGCATGGCGGGGGATCACGGCCAAAAGGGCGGATCAATGGATCTTTCCGAGCACCGAAAGAACTGGAACGGCTTCGTCAGGCTCGTCGAATGGAGCCTCGGCGGCATCTTCGTGCTGATGCTGTTCCTGCTGATCTTCCGCACCCACGGCTGATCCCTTGAAACTCGCGATCCTGAAGGAGCGCCGCGCCGGCGAGACGCGCGTCGCCGCCACGCCCGAAACGGTGAAGAAGCTCAAAGGCCTCGGACTCGAGGTCGCGGTCGAGGCCGGCGCCGGCGCGGGCGCGCGCATCGCCGATGCCGACTTCGCCGCCGCCGGTGCGGCGATCGCGCCCGACGCCGCCGCGGCGCTCCGAGGCGCCGGGATCGTGCTCAAGGTGCGAGGGCCCGACGCGGCGGAAATCGCGGCGATGGAACCGGGCACGGTGCTGGCCGCGCTGCTCGCTCCGTACACGGAAAAAGAAACGGCGACGGCGCTGGCCGCGCGCGGCGTCGATGCCTTCGCCATGGAGTTCATCCCGCGCATCAGCCGCGCCCAGGCGATGGATGTGCTGTCCAGCCAAGCCAACCTTGCCGGCTACAAGGCGGTGATCGATGCGGCAGCGACCTTCGGCCGCGCCATGCCGATGATGATGACCGCGGCAGGTACCATCGCGCCGGCGCGTGTCTTCGTCATGGGCGTGGGCGTGGCGGGCTTGCAGGCGATCGCGACCGCGCGGCGCCTGGGCGCCATCGTCTCCGCCACCGACGTGCGTCCCGCCACCAAGGAGCAGGTCGAGTCGCTGGGCGCGACGTTCGTCGCGGTGATCGACGACGAGTTCAAACAGGCCGAGACCGCGGCGGGCTATGCCAAGCCGATGTCGGCGGAATATCAGGCCAAGCAGGCGGCCCTGGTCGCCGAGCACATCAGGAAGCAGGACATCGTCATCACCACGGCGCTGATCCCGGGCCGCAAGGCGCCGGTGCTGGTGACCGAAGAGATGGTGAAGACGATGCGCGCCGGTTCGGTGATCGTCGATCTCGCCGCCGAGCAGGGCGGCAATTGCCCGCTGACGCGCGCCGATGAGGTGGTGGAAGCGCATGGCGTGATCTTGATGGGCTACTCCAACCTGCCGGCGCGGCTGGCGGTAGATTCATCCTCGCTCTATGCCCGCAACCTGTTCAACTTCGTCAGCCTCATCGTCGACAAGAAGTCCGGCGCCCTGGCGCTCAATTGGGACGACGAGATCGTCAAGGGTGCAGGCCTGACGCGCGACGGCGCGCTCGTGCATCCGAGCTTGAAGGGGTAGGCGATGGGGAAGCCAAAAGAATTTCCCTCTCCCCCTGTAGGGGGAGAGGGCAGGGTGAGGGGGCCTCTCCACCTGCGCTCTGCTGGAATCATTATGCATGCTGCACCACCCCCTCACCCTAACCCTCTCCCCCTGAAGGGGGAGAGGGAGTCTCTTGGGAGGTTCTGATGGAAGCCATCGACCCCTTCGTCTTTAGGCTCTCGATCTTCGTGCTGGCGATCTTCGTCGGCTATTTCGTGGTCTGGAGCGTGACGCCGGCGCTGCACACGCCGTTGATGAGCGTCACCAACGCCATCTCGTCGGTGATCGTGGTCGGCGCGCTGATCGCGGTGTCGGTTTCAGCTCTGGCGCCGGCGCATCCACCTGCGGCGCGCAACGAAATGCAAAGCGCGGCGACCGGTTCCAACGTATTGGTTCTCTCGACGAACGCCTCCCAAGAAACAATCGCGAGCGCGATCAACGGGACGGTGCGTAGGATCGATGCTGCTGCCGTCAGGAGCGCATGGACCTCGAAAATTCTCGGCTTCGTCGCGCTGATCCTCGCCAGCGTGAACATCTTCGGCGGCTTCCTGGTCACCGCGCGCATGCTTGCCATGTACAAGAAGAAAGAGAAGGCATGAGCGCCGCGTTGCAAGCCGATCTCGCGGCACTCGCCTATCTCGTTTCCGGCGTGCTCTTCATCCTGGCGCTGCGCGGGTTGTCGTCGCCGGTGTCGAGCCGGGCGGGCAACCGCTATGGCATGATCGGCATGGCGCTGGCGGTGGCGACGACCTTGTGGGTCGCGGGCGTCGTCGACGCGCTGACCTGGGGATTGATCGCCGGCGGCATCGCCATCGGCGGCGTCATCGGCGCGATCACCGCGCGGCGCATCGCCATGACCGCGATGCCGCAGCTCGTCGCGGCGTTCCACTCGCTGGTGGGCCTGGCCGCGGTGCTTGTCGCAGCCGCCGCGTTCTATTCGCCGGCAGCCTTCGGCATCGGAGCCGAAGGCGCCATCCGCGCCCAGAGCCTTGTCGAGATGAGCCTCGGCACCGCCATCGGCGCCATTACCTTCGCCGGCTCGATCATCGCGTTTGCCAAGCTCAACGGGAACATGAGCGGCGCGCCCATCCTGCTGCCGGCGCGCCACCTGCTCAATCTGCTGATCGCGGCCGCGATCATCGGCCTGATCGTCTGGTTCGTCATGGACCAGCAGGCCTGGATGTTCTGGGCCATCGCGGCGCTGTCCTTCGTCTTCGGCATCACGCTGATCATTCCCATCGGCGGCGCCGACATGCCGGTGGTGGTCTCGATGCTGAATTCCTATTCGGGCTGGGCTGCGGCCGGCATCGGCTTCACACTCGAGAACACCGCACTGATCATCACCGGCGCGCTGGTGGGTTCCTCGGGCGCCATCCTCTCCTACATCATGTGCAAAGGCATGAACCGGAGTTTCATCTCCGTGATCATGGGCGGCTTCGGCGGCGAAGTCGCCGCGGCCGGCGGCAAGGTCGAAGCGCGGCCGGTGAAGCAGGGCTCGGCGGAGGACGCCGCCTTCATCATGAAAAACGCCGGCAGCGTCATCATCGTGCCCGGTTACGGGATGGCGGTGGCGCAGGCGCAGCACGCGGTGCGCGAGATGGCGGACATCCTCAAGAAAGAGGGCGTCAAAGTCTCCTACGCCATCCATCCGGTGGCCGGCCGCATGCCCGGCCACATGAACGTGCTGCTCGCGGAAGCCAATGTGCCGTATGACGAGGTGTTCGAGCTCGAGGACATCAACTCGGCCTTCGCCAATACCGATGTGGCTTACGTCATCGGCGCCAACGACGTCACCAACCCGGCCGCCAAGACCGATCCCAAATCGCCGATCTTCGGCATGCCGATCCTCGACGTCGAGAAGGCCAAGACCGTGCTCTTCGTCAAGCGCGGCATGGGCTCGGGCTATGCCGGTGTCGAGAACGAGCTTTTCTTCCGCGACAACACCATGATGCTGTTCGGCGACGCCAAGAAGATGACCGAAGAGATCGTCAAGGCGCTGGGGTGATGGCCGGCCTCCTCGATCGGGTGCTCGGCGTGCCGCTGTCGCGGGCGCGGCGCGACGCACTCATGGTCAACACGATTTCCGGCCGCAGTGGACCGGACGCCGCCGCGTATGTTCTCGCCGGCGTGCAGCACAACACCGAGAAGGCGGGCGCGCTGCTTGCAGCGCAGGGCATCTTCGCCATCGCCTGCACCTACGGGCTCGATCACGGCTGGCCGAGGAGCCTGGCAATTGCGGCGATTCTCCTGCTTGTGGCGGGGGCGATGCTGGCGATGTCGATGCTGCGCAGCACGGCCGCTCCCTTCCGTCACGGCGATCACGACGCGCGAATGGCGACGATGTTCCATGTGCTGATCTCGCGCATGGTAAGGTTCAACATCGCGCTCTATTGCACCTTCCTCTCCGTGCTGCTGCTGGGCATCGCCGCGATCCGGTTCGCGTATTGAGGTTCTTTCCAATTACCCAAGACGTCATGGCCGCCCTTGAGGCGGCCATCCAGTGCGCGAGCGTCCGCGAGCGCAGAAGACTTCGCTGGATGGCCGGGTCAAGCCCGGCCATGACGATTAAGGAAAGAGTTCGCCCAAACGTCTCTGTGATAGGAACCGCATTCGCACCGCGCTACACTCGCACCGATCGAGCGGGGAGGGGGCCATGGCCGCGATCGCAAATCTGTTCCTGGGAGAGGACCGCAGGCTGCGGCACATCTGGCGCGCGGCGATCTGGGCGGTACTGGTCTTCGCCGCGCTTCCGCCGCTGCTCGGTCTCGGCGCGGAACCGATCTTCAAGCGGCTGGGCCTCGCGCAGACGCTCAATCCCGGGGCGATCGCCTTCGTCGAGGCGTTCTATTTCGTCACAGCCTTCATCGCGACTCTGCCCTTCGCGCTATATGAGCGGCGCAGTCCGTTCAGTTATGGGCTCACGCCATCGCGCGCGCTCGATGCACCGCTGTGGGACGGATTGTTCGTCGGCGTCGCAATGGCCGGCGGCGTCATGGCGGGCATGATCTGGCTGGGCGGCATGCAGGTGCACGGCCTGGCAACCACGGGACAAGCCCTGCTGCTTTCGACGCTCGGCTGGATCGGCGCCAATATGTGCGTCGGCTTCGCGGAGGAGTTCTGGTTTCGCTCGTATCTTCTGCAGAGCCTGTGGCGCAGCCTGACCTTCTGGCCCGGCGCGCTGATCGTCGCTGCTGGATTTGCCGCCATCCATTATTTCAACAAGCCCGGCGAGAATATCGTGGACGTCATCACGCTGGTCGCCTTCTCGCTGTTGTGTTCCTACGGCGTGCTGCGGACCGGGACCTTGTGGTTCGCGGTCGGGCTGCATGCCGCGTTCGACTTCATGCAGCTCTTCGTCATCGGAACCAAGAACGGCGGTCAGCTGCCGGTGGGACGGCTGCTCGATGCGACGTTTCAGGGACCCGCATGGCTTACCGGCGGCAGCCTCGGCACCGAGGCGAGCTATCTGATGTATCCCGCCTTCGTGCTCGCCTTCCTTTTCGTCCGCCTGCGCTACCCCAAAGCCCAAGCGACGACCGCGGCGCCGCCGTGAAGGCCCATCGGCGCGGTTCTGCCGTTCAGGCGCCAATGGTCGCGCGCATTCCGATTACCAATGCGCTCGGTGGCGGCGACTATACCGGCCAGATCCAGATCGGCGCCGACCGACGGACAATGAACGTGCTGTTGGACACCGGCAGCAGCCAGCTTGCGCTCGATGCGCGCAGATACAGGCTCACGCCCGGCGATGTGCCCACGAAGCTGGCGCAGGAATGCGTCTATGACGACGGCAGCGGCTGGACCGGCGCGGTGATCGAGACCACGGTGTCCGCCGGCATCTGGGGCGCGCCGCTGGTGCTCGAGAAGGCGCGTGTCGCGCTTGCTTATCGATCTTCCGGCCACATGTTCGACGGAATAGACGGTATCCTGGGCCTCGCCTATTCCGCGCTCGACGACGCGCGCGAGATGAAGGAGGTGACGTGGAACATACGGCTGCCGCATCTCGGCAGAAAGGGTGTGGGCAGGAAACTCCCGCCGTACCTGAAACAGCTCAAGCGGCTGGGCGTCGTCTCCGACAGGTTCGGGTTCTATACGCGGCGCTCGATGGTCCGAGTCGGCCACGGCCGTGCCGCAGACGACATCATGAATCAGGGTGTGCTCGTCATCGGCGGCTCCAGCGACGGGCGCGAAAGCCGCGATCTGTTCGAAGGCCGATTCCAGACCGCGCGCGTGCTGGCGCAGAAATACTACAACACCAATCTCAAATCCGTGGCAGTCGGACGCCGTGCCGCCATCGCGGTAAGGCCGACACACAGCAAGCCCTTGCCGTCGAACTCCATCGTCGACAGCGGCACCAACGGGATCTACCTTCCGAAGAGACTGCTCGAGAAAATGGTGGACGAGTTCGCGCCTGAGCAGCAGAAGATGCTGCGCCGCGCACTGCACGGCTACACGGTGTGGGCGCGCGACCTCGACCTCGCGCGATGGCCCGATATCGCGTTCGTGCTGCAAGGCCGCAAGCGCGGGCCGGATGCCCGGCTCAAGCTGAAGGCCTGCGACTACTGGCAGGTCGATGCGTGGCGCAAGGGCCATGCGCTCACAGTTTTCGGCAAGAGCGCACCCGGCGACGGCGTCATCCTGGGCCTGCCCCTGATGAACGGCTATTTCACAATCTTCGACGGCGAGGCCGATCGTGGCTTCGGCGAAGTCCGTTTCGCGCGTCGCAAGGGCTGAAGACATGCGGCGAGCGCAATGGCGGCCTGCCCCAAACCGACCCGCGCATCGGCGACACGCGTGCTAGAAACGCGGCCATGAATCACTATCACACCTGGTTCGACCTCAAGCCCGGAACCAAGGATGCCGAGTTCGCGCGCAGCATGGCGCGCTACATGGGACACCTGAAGGACAAGGGCCTGATCGAAGGCTGGAGGCTGACGCGACGCAAGCTGGGCTTCGGGCCGGCGGAGCTGGGCGAATTCCACATCGTCATGGAGACCAAAGACCTGGCGCAGCTCGATGCCGCCTTCAACCATGTGGCGGCGCGCCGTGAGCCCGTGGAGAGCGTGCATTTCGACGTCAATGCCCATGTTCAGAACCTCAAGATCGCGCTCTATCGCGACTTTCCCGATCCCGTCCGCTACGAGGGCGAGGAAAGGTTCTGAAGCCACGAATTCAGCCCAAAGCATTGTCCGGGCTGCGCGATTTGGCGTTGGCGTCGCGCGTTGCACCCGTCTATTCTCCGCCCCTCGATTTTTTGGGAGCGCAGGATGGCGAATAACAATCAGGACTCGGCGCGCGGGCCCGATCGCAGGCTCTGGATCGCGGCCGGCGGCGTCGCCGCCGTCGCGGTCGTGCTTGCGGGCCTCGGCGGTTGGTGGCTCGGCCACGATCACCGGCCAAAGGTCGCCGTGCACTTGCCGAAGCTGATCGGGCTGTTGGGCGAGAACACCACGATGCTCGACACCTCGCTGCCCGATCGCGAAAAGCTTTGCGATGCGGCGCTGACGCGCGCGCTCGATTTCGGCGCGATGCCGACCGGCAGCCACCTCGCTGACAGCGACGCCAAGCCTGCCCAGCCCGAGGGCCGCTACACCTGCGATGCCGAGGCGGGCGACGGCAAATATACCCTCGAGATCGACACCAGATGTCCTGCGACCCAGCAAAATGCTTGCTTCGCGCTCGACGGCATCCGCCGCGAAGACGGCACGTGGACCTACCGCCGCGAGAACCAAACGTAAGAGGTTTCCTTCCATGAAAGAACTGACGCACTTCATCGCCGGCAAGCCTGTGAAGGGCGCTTCCGGGCGCTATGGCGACATCTTCAATCCCGCGACGGGGGAGGTGCAGGCCAGGGTTCCCTTGGCGGCCAAGGGGGAGATGCGTCAGGCGGTCGAGGCCGCGCTCAAGGTCTTTCCCGAGTGGTCGAGCGTCAATCCGCAGCGCCGCGCCCGCGTCATGTTCAATTTCAAGGCGCTGGTCGAGAACAACATGGACGAACTCGCCCGCATGCTGTCGAGCGAGCACGGCAAGGTGCTGGCCGACTCGCGCGGCGACGTGCAGCGCGGCCTGGAAGTGATCGAATTCGCCTGCGGCATCCCGCATCTGATGAAAGGCGAGTACACCGAAGGCGCCGGCCCCGGCATCGACATCTATTCGATGCGCCAGCCCCTGGGCGTGGTCGCCGGCATCACGCCTTTCAATTTCCCTGCGATGATCCCGATGTGGATGTTCGGCGTCGCCATCGCCTGCGGCAATTGCTTCATCAACAAGCCGAGCGAGAAGGACCCCAGCGTCCCCTTGCGGCTGGCGGAGCTGATGATGGAGGCCGGCGCGCCGGCCGGCGTGCTGCAGGTCGTCAACGGCGACAAGGAAGCGGTCGACGCCATCCTCGACGATCCCGACATCCAGGCGGTGAGCTTCGTCGGATCGTCGGCGATCGCCCATTACGTCTATTCGCGCGGCACGGCGAACAACAAGCGCGTGCAGGCGATGGGCGGCGCCAAGAACCACGCCATCATCATGCCCGATGCCGATCTCGACCAGGTGACCAACGAGCTGATCGGCGCGGGCTATGGCTCGGCGGGCGAGCGCTGCATGGCGATCTCGGTCGCGGTGCCGATCGGCTAGAAGACCGCGGACGCGCTGGTCGAACGGCTCAAGCCGCGCGTCGAGGCGCTGCGCGTCGGCCTTCCGACCGATCCGGATGCCGATTACGGCCCGCTGGTGACGAAGGAGCATCGCCAGAAGGTCTTGAACTATATCGAGATGGGCGTGAAGGAAGGCGCCGAGCTCGTCGTCGACGGCCGCGGCTTCAAGATGCAGGGCTACGACAACGGATTCTATCTCGGCGGCTCGTTGTTCGACCGCGTCACGCCTGAAATGACGACCTACAAGGACGAGATTTTCGGACCGGTGCTGCAGATCGCGCGCGCCAAGGACTATGACGAAGCGGTGGCGCTGCCGTCGACGCATCAATACGGCAACGGCGTCGCCATCTTCACCCGCGACGGCGACGCGGCGCGCGACTTCGCCGCCAAGGTCCAGGTCGGCATGGTTGGCATCAACATCCCGATCCCGGTGCCGCTCGCCTATCATACCTTCGGCGGCTGGAAGCGCTCGGCCTTCGGCGACATCAACCAGCACGGCCCCGAAGGCGTGCGCTTCTACACCCGCATCAAGACCGTCACGCAGCGCTGGCCCAAGGGCGGCGTGCGCGAAAAGGCGAGCTTCGTCATCCCGACAATGAAGTAGAGTTGGTCAAGCTTGACCAACTTGCTTGACCAAGTTGGTCAAGTCGCATAAACTGGTCCAATGGTGCGCCAGGTCAATCTGTACGAAGCCAAAACCAATTTGTCGCAATTGGTGGAAGACGCCGCGCGCGGCGAAGAGATCGTCATCGCCAAGAACGGCAAGCCGATGGCGAAGCTTGTTGTTGCTGCGGCCGTGGGGGAGCAGCCGAAAAAGCGCGTCGGAGGCCAGTGGGCGAAACTCCTGACGCCCGAAGAGTTGGCGTATCGCCGGTCAGCACAATTCGACCGCGACTGGAAGGCGTGGGACAAGGAGATTGAAGACAGTTTCAACGTCCTTAAGGAAGACGCACGGGAGTTCGATTCGAAATGGCCGGCTACCTCCTCGACTCGAATGCCTTCCTCAACTTCAAAAGCGCGCAGGAAAAGCTCAAGCCGCAAACGCTCCAGACGATAGAGGATCCCTATAACCACGTCGCGGTCAGCTTGGCGAGCATTTGGGAAATGGGGATTAAAGCCGCCAATGGCAAACTGCCTGATTATGCAGCATTGATCTCAGGCGGCACAGGAGCAGTTGAAGCTGCGGTGCGCGAATCCGGCTTCGAGTTTCTCGCCGTCACGCTTCGGCATGCGCTTGCCGCGCCGCTGCTGCCTCAGCACCACAGGGACCCTTTCGACAGGATGCTCATTGCACAAGCTCTGGAGGAAGACCTGATCTTGATCTCCAGCGATCGGATTTTTGAGCGCTATCCCGGCCTGCGCGTGCTCCGGGCTTAGATCGGTTTGACCCGTCCCAGCTTGACGATGTGTTTCCAGGCGGCGGCATCGACCGGCTGCACGGAGAGCCGGGTGAAGTTGACCAGTACCATGTCCTTCAGCTTCGGATCGGCCTTGGCCGTGTCCAGCGTCACGGGCTTTTCGAACTCCGCCACGGCCTTGACGTCGACGAGCCCGAACTTGCCGGTCGCGTCGGTCGGATCGGGACGATAGTCGCCGATCACCTCGACGATGCCGACGATCTCACGCGTCTTGCCGGAATGATAGAAGAAGGCCTGGTCACCCTTCTTCATCGCCATCAGGTTCAGCTTGGCTTGGTGATTGCGTACGCCGCTCCATGGCTCGCCCTTGGCGCCGCGCGCCTTCTGCATCGCCCAGGAGAACGTCTCGGGTTCGGTCTTGAGCAGCCAGTATTTCACAGCGCCGCGCCGCAATTGTTGGCGACCGCCTTCCAGGGCCGGATGTCCTCGCTTTCGAACAGGCCGGCCTTGGCATAGGGATCGTTGCCGGCCCAGATGCGCGCCGCTTGGATGTCGGCGACGTCGATGATCATCATGCTGCCCGCCATGTCGCCGCGGGCATCGAGGAACGGCCCGCCGAGCTTGAGCACGCCGGTCTCCTTCACATACGCAAGATGGGCGGCGCGCGTCTCCATGCGCAGGCCGAGCGAAGCTTCCTTGTCGATGGCTGTGATGACGAAGAGCATGGCACTCCTATTCCGGCTTCAGGGGGCGGCTCATCAAACCTAGCAGTGCCGCGTCGAGCGGCAAGCGGCCGTCCAGCACCGCCGCCACCGCCTGCGCGATGGGGAGCTCGACACCCTCGGCCTGTGCCCTGCGCACAAGCGCCGGTGCCGTCGCCACGCCCTCGGCCAGCGGCTGACCCGGCATGTCGAGTTCGGCCGGCGTGCGCCCCTGCCCCAGCCCGCGTCCGAAGCGGAAATTGCGCGAGGATATGCTCGTCGCGGTGAGCACGAGATCGCCCAGGCCCGACAGTCCCATCAGCGTTTCGTTCTTCGCGCCCAGCGCCTGGCCCAGGCGGGAAAGTTCGGCGAAGCTGCGCGCGATCATCGCCGCACGCGCGCTCTCGCCCAGACCCATGCCGTCCACGATGCCGCAGGCGATGGCGTAGACATTCTTTGCCGCGCCGCCGAGCGTTGCACCCGTCGGATCGTCGCTGGCATAGGGACGGAACGCCGCATGGCCCAAGGTCGCCTGGAGCTTGCGCGCGATCTCCATGCGCTCGGCGGCGATGGTGACGGCGGTGGGAAGCCCGCGCGCCACATCGGCGGCAAAGGACGGACCGGAGAGCACCGCGCATTGGGCGTCGGCCACGGTGTCGCGCAAGACTTCGGTCAGAAGTTTGCCGGTCGCTTGCTCGATGCCCTTGGCGCAGATGACGAGGGGCTTGCCGCCGGGCAGCCCTGCAAGGCTCTCTCGAAAGCGTTGCGCCGGCACGACGTCGAGGATGACATCGCACTCCGCGGCAGGCGCGCGTTCTTCGGTCACCACCACAGCCGATGGAAGAACGATGCCAGGCAGGTAGGCGGAGTTCTCGCGCTTGGCGCGGATGGCGTGCGCGACCTCTGCATCGCGGGTCCACAGCGTCACCTGGCGGCCGGCATGCGCGGCCGCGAGGGCCAAAGCGGTTCCCCAAGCCCCCGCCCCGAGCACCCCTACTGTCGCATAAGCATTTGATCGATCAGAAGTTTCTGTCATCTCCGGCCATGTTGCGCTGCAAAAGATTGAACGGATTATTGATTATTCAGAAATATCCATTACCTTTATAGTGGAATCGACACACAGCCGTCATCCAGAGCGGCGAATGGGAAAGTGCTCATGGCCGAAAAAGACACCATCCGCGAGCAGATCGTACAAGCGGCCAAGAAGCGCTTCTCGCATTTCGGCTACGCCAAGACCACCATGGCCGAGGTCGCCACCGATTGCTGCATGTCGCCCGGCAATCTCTATCGCTTCTATTCGGGCAAGCTCGACATCGCCGAAGCCATCGCCACCGAAGATTACACCAAACACCTGGATCATCTGCGCAAGCTTGCCATGGCGCCGGGCAAGAGCGGTCCGGAGCGCCTGCACGATCTGCTGTTCGAGGAGCTGCGCCGCACCTATCACAAGCTGGAGAAGGATCCGCGCGCCTACGAGATGGCGGTGGTGATCTCGCGCGAGCGCCCCGAATACGCCAATTGGATGCTGCGCGAGGAGCGCAAGATCCTGGTCGAGATGATGGAAGAGGCCGAGCGCCGCGGCGAGTACGTGCCGCCGGACAAGGAGTTCACCGCCGAGATGATCCAGTCGGCGACCATGAAATTCCGCTATCCGCAGCTTTGGTCCAAGCTCACCTTGCCCAAGCTCGAGCGCGAGCTCGAAGGCGTCATCAAGCTCCTGATCAACGGCATCTGCCCTCAGGGCCGCGCCAAGGCGGCATGATCGCCGCGAGATGGCCACGCTTGACCGGGCCAACGGGCTTCTTGTTTCCGCCGCAAAGGCTGACTAGATCGTTCGCCATGCGCCGCCTTTCGGTCCTCGCTGCCTTTTCACTTGCGCTATCGAGCACGAGCGCGTGCGCGCACTGGTTCAACGACGCCGACAAGGCCGATCTCGATCGCATCAGCGCCTCTTTGAATACGATCCGCACGATGAAGGGCGGCTTCATCCAGATCGGACCCGACGGCCAGGTGGACGAGGGCGAGTTCGACCTGATGAAGCCCGGCCGCATCCGCTTCCAGTACGATCCGCCGACGCCGACCCTCATCGTCTCCGACGGCAAGACGGTGGCGGTGGAGAATACGCGTCTCAAGACCATTGACCGCTACTCGCTCTCGGACACGCCGCTCGACATCATCCTGGCCGACAACATCGACCTGAAGCGCAACTCCGACATCATCGGCATCGAGCATCAGCCGGACGCGCTCATCGTCCGCGCACATTCGGGCAATTTCGGCGTCCACGCCGACGTCACCATGACCTTCGCGGAGCCGACGCTCGAGCTGAAGCAATGGACCGTGGTGGACAACCAGGGCCTCTCGACCACGGTGGCGCTCAAGCGGACGCAGACCGGCGTCGCCATCCCCGCCGACCTTTTCGTCGTGCCCGACAAGAACGCGTTCAAGAAGAAGGCGGGCGGGTAGGGGCGCCCCCAAGAGCGTCATCGCCCGTCCGCACGCTGTCGCTGCGGACCATGCGGGCGACCCAATTTCCTTCGAGAGAAAAAATGGGTCGCCCGGACAAGCCGGGCGATGACGAATTTGTGGAAAGGGAAAGTTGCCGGCAGAAGTCTTATTACCTTGAAAATATTGGGAAAAATTGCAGCATGTGGCCCACCTTGCCGCCGCTTGAGGGGCCGTGCTAGGCCAGCCCGGCAAAGGCCTTTTCCATGTCCCCCCGCGCCCCCGTTGTCGGCATTCCTTGCGACCATCGCTTGGTCGGCAAGCATGCGTTCCATCTCGTCGGCGAGAAATACATCGCGGCGGTGCGCGACGGGTCGCAGGCATTGCCGCTGCTGGTGCCCGTGCTCGATCCTGCGCTGCCGGTGGCGGAGCTGGTCGCGGCGTTCGACGGCTTCCTCTTCACGGGCGCGGTGTCCAATGTCGCGCCGAAGCATTACGGCGGGCCCGAGCCGCGCGAGGGCGTGCTGCAGGACGAGCGCCGCGACGAGACGACCTTGCCGCTGCTCAAGGCGGCGATCGCGGCGGCCAAGCCGGTGCTCTGCGTCTGCCGGGGGTTTCAGGAATTGAACGTGGCTTTCGGTGGCACCTTGCATCAGCATGTCCACGAGCTCGAGGGCCGCCTCGATCACCGCGAGGACACCGACGCGCCGCTCGAGACCCAGTACGGCCCGGTGCACGCGATCCAGATCGAGCCCGGCTGCCTGTTCGCCGATATCGTCGGCGCCGGCGTGTTCCAGGTGAATTCGCTGCACGGCCAGGCGATCGACAGGCTCGCGCCATCGCTTCACGCCGATGCCACCGCTTCCGACGGCACCATCGAAGCGGTGTCGATGCCCGGCGCCAAGGCCTTCCTGCTCGGCGTGCAATGGCACCCCGAGTGGCGCTGGTGGGAAGACGAGCTCAGCCGCGCCATCTTCGGCGCCTTCGGCGAAGCGCTTCGCGAGCGCGTGCGATGAACCGCGACACCTATGACGAGATCGCCGAGTGGCTGAAGGATCGCCGGGTCGGCGAGGTCGAGTGCCTGGTCTCCGACATGGGCGGCATTGCGCGCGGCAAGATCCTGCCGACGGTGAAATTTCTCGGCGCCATCCGCAGCGGCACGTTGCGCCTGCCGGAATCGATCTTCGGCCAGATGGTCACCGGCGCCGATGCCGACACCGAGACGCTGACGTATCAAGCGCCGGACATGACCTTGACGCCCGATCTGGACACTTTGCGTATCGTGCCCTGGTACAAGGAGCCGACGGCGCAGGTGATCTGCGATTGCACCAAGCAGAGCGGCGAGATCGTCCCTTTTGCGCCGCGCGCGATCCTGCAGCGCGTTCTGCGGCTCTACGACGACAGGGGCTGGCGCCCCGTGGTGGCGCCGGAGCTCGAGTTCTTCCTCGCCGCCAAGAACATCGATCCCGACTATCCGCTGCAGCCGCCGGCCGGCAAGAACGGCCGTCCGCAATCGGGCCGTCAGGCCTACGGCATCGATGCCGTGAACGAATTCGATCCGCTGTTCGAGGACATCTACGATTTCTGCGAGGCGCAGGAGATCGGCATCGACAGCCTGATCCACGAAGAGGGCGTCGCCCAGGTCGAGATGAACTTCAATCACGGCGACCCGCTGTCGCTGGCCGACCAGACGTTCCTGTTCAAGCGCACCGTGCGCCAGGCGGCGCTGCGTCACGACATCTATGCGACCTTCATGGCCAAGCCCTACGAGCAGGAGCCGGGCTCGGCGATGCACATCCATCAGAGCGTCGTCGATCACAAGGGCAAGAGCCTGTTCGCCAACAAGCACGGCAAGGACACCAGGCTGTTCCTCGCCCATATCGGCGGCTTGCAGAAATACCTGCCCGCGGCGATGCCGATGATCGCGCCGTTCGTGAATTCCTATCGCCGGCTGGTGCGGTTTCTCTCGGCGCCGATCAACACCCATTGGGGGCATGAAAACCGCACCGTCGGCCTGCGCGTGCCGGTCTCCGATGCGAAGAACCGCAGGGTCGAAAACCGCGTGCCCGGCGCGGACGCCAATCCCTATCTCGCCATCGCCGCGTCGCTGGCCTGCGGCTATCTCGGCATGGTCGAGAACCTCGTCCCCACCAAGGCGATGGAGGGCAATGCCTACGAGTCCTCGCGCTACCAGCTGCCCCGCCACATCCTCGACGCGGTCAACCGCTTCCGCAATTCCGCGGACCTCAAAGAGGTCTTGGGGGAGCAGTTCGTCTCGCTGTTCAGCGACGTGAAGGCCTCCGAGCACGATGCCTACCAACAGGTCATCTCGCCCTGGGAGCGCCAGCATCTGCTCTTGAACGTGTAGCCACAGCCCGAGCGCGACAAAAAGGGCAGAAATCCCGCTTGACTGAATATAAGCTTTTACTTACCGTAAGCTATGGCTTATCAAAATTCCCTGGCTGCTCTCGCCGATCCGACCCGTCGCGCCGTGTTCGAGCGCTTGGCGGACGGACCCCAGCCTGTCGGCCGGCTGGCCCGGGGGCTGCCTGTCAGCCGGCCAGCGGTGTCGCAGCATCTGAAAGTGCTCAAGGAGGCCGGCTTGGTACGCGACCGGGCCGAGGGCACGAGGCGGGTCTATGCCATCGACCCCGAAGGGCTCGGCGCCCTGCGCCGCTATTTCGACCAATTCTGGGATCAGGCGCTTGCGGCTTTCGCGGCCGAGGCCGAGAAGGACCCGCAGCCGCAGGCGGGGGAGGACTGACCATGGACCGGACCATTGCCATTGCGCCGGTGCGGAAGTCGCTGGTGGTGCAGGCTCCGCAAAAGCGGGCCTTCGACGTTTTCACCGCGAAGATCGACCGCTGGTGGCCGAAGACTCATCACGTCGGCAGCGCGCCGGTGCGGCTGTCGGCGATCGAGCCCTTCAAGGGCGGGCGCTGGTACACGACGCACGAAGACGGCTCGGAGGCGGTGACCGGCCACGTGTTGGTCTGGGAGCCCCCGGCGCGCGTCGTGTTCTCCTGGGAGATCAATTCGCAGTGGAAGCCCGATTCCACGGTGGCGTCCGAAGTCGAAGTGCGCTTCCTTGCCGAGAGCGAGCGCGTCACGCGCGTCGAACTCGAGCACCGCAATTTCGAAGTGCTGGGTCGCGAAGGCGGCGAGAAGATGCGCAGCGACGTCAGCGGCGGCTGGCCGACGATCCTGGAATTGTTCAAGCAAGTTGCGGAGGAAGTGGAATGACGATGTTGCATTGGAGTTTGGCTCTCGGGATCGTGGCTGCTGGACTTGCGTCGGCGCCTTCGCGGGCCGCAGTGGTCGACCAGCAGCCCAACGGATTCAGCCTGCAGGAGCATGAGACGATCGCCGCCGCGCCCGACAAGGTCTGGGCCGAACTCATCCAGCCGGCGCATTGGTGGAACAAGGCGCATACATTCTCGGGCGACTCCAAGAATCTGACGCTCGAGGCCAAGGCCGGCGGCTGCTGGTGCGAGACGCTTGCCGATGGCGGCAGCGTGCTGCACATGACGGTGGTCTATGCCGCGCCCGGCAAGCTCCTGCGCCTGCGCGGCGCGCTCGGGCCGTTCCAGAGCACGGGCATGGACGGGGCGATGAACGTCGTACTCGAGCCCGGCGACAAGGAGAAGAAGACCACCAAGCTCACCGTCGTCTACAATCTCGGCGGCTATGTTTGGGGCGGTTATCAGGCGCTGCCGGCTTCCGCCGACGGCGTGCTGAATCTGCAATTCTATCGCCTCAAACAGCTGATCGAGACCGGGTCACCCGATACGCCGCGTCCCGCAGGAGAAAAGCCATGACGCTGCGCATCCACGCTTTCCCCTTGAGCCCACGCGCCTTCAAGGTGCTGGCCGTCGCTCATCACCTCGGCATCGATTACGAGTTCGTGCTCTGCGATCTCGCCGCGGGCACACAACGCACGCCGGAATTCACGCGCCTCAATCTCAATCAGCGCATGCCGGTACTCGAAGAGGACGGCTGGTCGCTGTGGGAGTCGAACGCCATCGCGCTTTTTCTCGCGGCGAAGACACCGCGGGACGGCTTCCTGCCTGCGGGCGACCGCGGCCGCGCGGATGTGAACCGATGGATGTTCTGGGAAAGCGCCCATTGGGATCCGGCCTGTGCCATCCTGGTGTTCGAGCGCTTCGTCAAGGCCGCGTTCAATCGCGGCGCCCCCGACTCGGCCGAGATCGAAAAGGGGCTGGCGCAGTTCCACCGCTGTGCCGGTGTGCTGAACGAACATCTCAAGGGCCGCGAATTCCTCTGCGGCGATGGGCTCAGCGTCGCGGATTTCTCCGTGGGCGCCGCGCTGATCATGGCGGACAAGGCCGCGTTTCCGCTCGAGGCTTATCCGGAGATCCGCCGCTGGTACGCGGCGCTGACCGCGCTTCCCGCCTGGCAGAAGACGCTGGCGATGTCGCAACTGCCGAAGGCGGCATAAGAAGTGGTTCACGCGGAGTCGCGGAGAGCGCGGAGAGAGAATTCCTGCTCTGCGCCCTCCGCGTCTCCGCGTGAGATATTTTGTGTTTAATCCAAATTCGTCGTCGCCAGGTTCTCCGGCGCGCCTTCGGCGACTCGGAAGCGGATGCGGCCGAGCGGGTGGCCGTCGTCGGTCGAGATGTTGACCCTCCAATCGCCGTCCTCGGGATCGTGGTGGATGGTGTAGCCGCGATAGCCGCCGTCGCGTCCGCCGTTGATCGCATAGGCGACGGTTGAAACTGTCACCCAGCGCTTGGCGCGCCGGTCGTAATGCTGCCAGGCATGCACCACGCGCGTCGAGAGCCGCACCGGCGCGAACACCGCGGTGTAGGCATAGAGCGGCGCGCCCCGCTGCACATGCACGATGGGCGGCGAGATCAGCGCGTTCGCATACCAGGGCTGCGGCTCGGCGGTGCCCAGATAATCGTCGCCGCTGTGCCGGATGGCGTTGAACACGCCCGCTTTCGCCAGCGCCACGGGCAGGGGCGGCAGCACGTCGATGAACCAGAACAGGTTGATCATCGTGTAGACGCCGGCGGCGCCGGCGATGATCTGCCATTTCGAGGCGACGAGCGAAGTGCGGCCGAAGAGATAAAGCACATAGAGGAACAGCGCGAAGACGGCGATGGCGAGCGCGCCGCTGAGCAGGAAGGTGGCGGCGCCGATGGTGTGGGTGAACAGCGGCACCGTCACCATCGCGTAGGAGAACATCGCGAAGAACAGCAGCGTGGCGGTGAAGGCGAGTCGCGAATGGTAGCGCTTGAATACCTCGTTGCCGATGAAGATGGCCGCGAGCACCAGCAGGAAGGGCCAGGATGCCAGCAGCACCGCGCTGCGCGTATAGAAAATCAGAAAACCGCTCCACAATCCGCCGAGCGCGAACTGCGTCGCGAAGGGGAGGAACGACTGCCAGCGGGGGCGCTCGGTTTCCGGATCGCTATGGGCATTAATGAGGTGCAGGATCAAAATCGAGACCGCGGCGAGCGCCAGATAGACCACGAACACGATCTGGGTGTTGGGCAGATCGACCCGGCGGAACATGAAATTGTCGGTGGCGAAGCCGAGCAGCATGCCGGCCGCCGAAAGCTGGCGCTCGTAGCGCGGGATCCAGGCGAGCCAAACCCGGCGCAGTTTATGGGCGTGCGAGGAGAGCTGCATGGTTTAGAGCCGTAACGGGCGCTCTATGTGCCCGAGGGGCCGAGGGTGATGCAAGCGTAGTTCCCTATTGTCATCCCCGGCCGACCCCGGACTTGTTCCGGGGGCGGGGAACGGGACCCAGGCCGTGCCAAAGGCGAGTTCCTTCAGAACAATGCTGAGTGCTTATTCGCGATTGCCGCAGGCGTCGACACCTGGGTCCCCTTCCCTCGCGCGCAAGGGCGCGCTCGCCGGGATGACACTGAGGATTTGGATGCGCTACACTTCTCCCATGTCGAACAAGCGTTCGCTTCTCGTCCTCTGCGCCAGGATCGGCTACACCCCGCCGCGCCGCTAGGGCCGCGCGCGCCTCGCGCTGCGCCTTTTCCATTCACGGCAACCGGCAGCGGAAATCCCATGGCAAATCCTTCATCCAAGCACAATCAGACTCAGCACTGGCGCGCGCTCGACGCCGCCCACCACATCCATCCCTTCTCAGACACTGCGGCGCTCAACAAGGAGGGCGTGCGCGTCATCACGCGCGCGGAAGGCATCTATCTATGGGATTCCGACGGCAACCGGATGCTCGACGGCATGTCGGGCCTCTGGTGCGTGCAGGTGGGCTACGGCAACAAGGAACTGGCGCAAGCCGGCTGCGAGGCGCTGAACACGCTTCCCTATTACAACCACTTCTTCAAGACCTCGAATCCCTACACCGTCGAGCTCGCGGCCAAGCTCGCGAGCCTCTTGCCCGAAGGCCATAGCCGCGTGCTGTTCGCCAATTCCGGCTCCGAGGCCAACGATTCCGCGCTCAAGCTCATCCGCTATTACTGGAACCTGCGCGGGATGCGTGAAAAGAAGATCCATCTGTCGCGCGAATACGCCTATCACGGGGTGACGATGGCGGCTGCGTCGCTATCGGGCCTGACACCGATGCATCCGCAATGGGATCTGCCGCTGCCGGGGTTCGAAAAGGTGCCGGGGCCGTATTGGTACGGCGCCAGGCAGGCGGGCTATGGCGACATCGGCGCCGACGAATTCGGCGTTAAGATCGCGAACAAGCTCGAAGAGAAGATCCTCGCGCTCGGACCCGAGCGCGTGGCTTCGTTCTCCGCCGAGCCGGTCCAGGGCGCGGGTGGGCTGATCTTCCCGCCCGACAGCTATTGGCCGGCGGTCGCCGAGATCTGCGCCAAATACGACGTGCTGCTGCATCTGGACGAAGTGATCACGGGCTTCGGGCGGCTGGGCGAATGGTTCGGCGCGCAGGCCTACGGCATCTCGCCCGACATCATGACCATGGCCAAGGGATTGTCGTCCGGCTACCAGCCGATCTCGGCGATCTCGCTGGGCGCGCGCATGGGCGAGGCGATCGCCAATGCGGGCGAGGAGCTGGTGCACGGCTACACCTATTCCGGCCATCCCGTCGCAAGCGCGGTGGCACTGAAGAATCTCGAAGTGATCGAGCGCGACGGCCTGGTCGGCCGCGTCCGCGACGGGATCGGGCCGTATCTCCAGCGGCGCATGCGCGAGGTCCTGGCGGATCATCCGCTGGTCGGCGAAGTGCGCGGGCGCGGACTGCTCTGCGCCATCGAGCTGGTCGCCGACAAGAAGGAGCGCCGCTTTTTCCCCAACCCCGGCGACATCGGCACCCATTGCCGCAATTACTGCTTCGCCAGCGGCCTGATCATGCGCGCGATCCGCGACACCATGGTCTGCGCGCCGCCCCTCACCATCACCGAACGCGAGGTCGACGAGATGATCGGGCTGGCCAAAGCCGCCATCGACCGCACGGCGCGCGATTGCGGGAAGATGTAAGGATTGCTTGGCAGGCGACGGATGCGGAGGTCCCCTTCCGCCGATCCGACATCACGCGCTACGGCGTGAACTGGTACACCACACCGTAAGAGGCATCGCCGCCCTGGTACGCGGTTCCGTAGAAATTGCCGTCGCGGCCGAGCGTCAGTCCGCCGATCGGCGTCGCGCCATCGGCGGAATTGGGCCGGCTGCCGAAATTGTAGACGACGGTCTCGCTCCACGTGCCGTCGCCGTTGGGCGCGAGCTTGTAGATCACGCCGCAACTGCCGCAATAGGGCGCCGCGCCGCCGCGCTGGGTGGTGCCGAAGAGATTGCCGTGGCCATCGAATACCGGCGTCTGCCAGGGGCCGATGCCGTTGCTGCCGCCGAACGCGGCCAGGGTCTGCTCCTGCCAGCCGGCGGTGGAATGCGACAATTCGAAGATCGCGCCATAGCCGCTCGTCCCCGCCATTTCCGAGCCGTAGAGATTGCCCGCTGCATCGAGCGTCAGCCCGCCCTGCAGATTGCCGCCTTCGTCCGGCGTGAACTCGTGGATCTTCGTGAACTGCCATTTGCCCCCGGACGACGGGCTGAGCTGAAACACCACGCCGCGCCCGCCGCTGCCGCCTGCCATGGTGGTGCCGTAGAGATTGCCGCTTGCGTCGATGGCGAGCGCGCCGGAACCGGGGACGCTGCCGTCGCTGCCGCTGCCGCAGAAGCGGTGCAGGTCGCGCTCGTTCCAGCTGTCGTTGACCGGCTTGAGCGCGAAGACGCTTCCCAGATCGTTCGCACACGGATTGTTGGCCGCGGTGGTGCCGTAGAGGGTGCCCTTGCGGTCGAGCGTCAGGCTCGCCATCGGCCCCTCGAAGGCGCGGTTCGGCGCGGGCCACGAATAGAGCGTGCTCTGGCGCCATTTGCCGTCTTTGGCCGGGCTCAGCGCATAGACCGTGCCGCAGCCCACAAGCGTGCCATTGGACATGCAATTGCCGCTGCCGCCGAAAGCGGTGCCGCCGTAGAGATTGCCCTTGGCATCCATGACGACGCCACCCGCCGGATTGGCGCCGTCGCCGCCACAGGTGAAGCTGTAGACGACGCTCTGCGCCCACGCGCCGCCTTGCGATTTGCGCAGGCGATAGACCGCGCCGCATTTCGCCGCGCCGCCGGCATAGGTCGTGCCGTAGAGATCGCCGTTCACGTCCATGAACGGTGCGGCTTCCGGGTAGGCGCCGTCCTCCGCACCCTTGAAGGCATAGAGCACATTGAGTGCGCCGGCTTTCGCGTTGGTCGCGCCTGCCGCCGCCGCATCCGTCGCAAGCGCGGCGCCGAGACCGAAGCTCAGGCAGACAAGCAGCACGCGCCCGGCGGAACCGGTCCGCGGCGCAGGATCACGATCGCACATGAAAGGCACCCTTCGGTCATAGCAAGGCAGCAAAGGGAAAAAGCCTGACCGCTCAATAGGTTCCGATAATTTCCCTCAAAGGACATGATGCGCGTGGGCGAAGAGTACGCGCCAGGCGAAAGTGCTCGTGAAACGAGCTTGAGAAATGCGCCCGCCCGCTATTCCTCGATTTGGAAGACCGTGCCGGCGTTGGCGGGACCGCCGGAGTCGGTCATGCCGTAGAGATTGTGCGACTGATCGACAACGAGGTTTCCGGCGGGCGAGGAGCCGTCGGAGCGCTGGAACGCGTGAACCGTCTTGAGAACACCGATCAGCGACACGCGGAAGAGAGTGCCCGCCGCGCCCGCCCCGCCCTGGGTCGTGGTGCCGAAGACGCCGCCGACCGGGGTCATGGCCAGGGTGCAGAGCGGATATAGACCGTCGGCGTGGCCGGTGAACGAATAGAGCAGATGGAACGTGCGCGCGGCCTTCATCTCGAAAACCGTGCCATAACCGCCGGCACCGCCCTGGATCGTCGTTCCGAACAGATTGCCGGCGCCATCCATGATGAGACCGTTCGCGGCTTCGCCGTCGCCATTGTCGAACTCATGCAGCGTCTTGAATTGCCCGCTTGCGGTCAATTCGAAGACGATGCCGCTCTGATTAATTCCGCCCAGATGCGTGGTGCCGTACAGATTTCCACTGCCATCGCGCACCAGCGCGCCTTCGGGGCTGGCCCCGCCGTCGCCCCCTTGGAACACATGAAGCTGTTTGAAACCGTTGGGGCCTGGGCTTATCTCAAAGAGCGTGCCCATGTCCTCGGAGCCGACCGTCGTAGTGCCATAGATGTTATCGTGGGAATCCACGATGACGCCGCCGCGCGGCGAGCCACTGTCGCTGCTGCCGTCGAAGTCGATGATGTCCCTTTCAAAGCCGTCCTGGGCGACCAGGAACACGCTACCATAGCCATGGTCGCCGCCGTCATACGTCACGCCCAGGATATTGCCGTGCGAATCCATGGCAATATTTCCGATCGGACCGCCGCGGCCGGCTGGAAAGGAATAGATCACGGTTTCCGTCCCCGAAGGCGTCAGCTTGAAGACGGTCCCGTGACCGTTAGCGCCGCCTGCGGCGGTGGTGCCGAACAGGTTGCCCTGGGAATCCTGCACAAGGCTGAGCGGCGCGCCGCCGTCGCTTCCGCCGCTGAAGGCGTAGAGCGTGTGCAGCGCATGGGCCGATACCCCGAACGATTGCCACAACAGCGCCGCCGCGCCGAGCCCAACAAGACGAATATTCATCGACGCACCTTTGTACAGTCGGCGTAATCGCCTGTTCATGCCTTCAAATGCAAGGCCCGAACGCGAATCTACCACTATCTCGCGCCAAATCTCTGCACGCTCCGGACTCACAGACAGTGGCGCTGTCACAAGTGGGGTGAGCGCGCCGCTAATAGACCAGCGGTGCGGAGCCGTGGGAGTCGAGACGCAGGACGCGGCGGTCGGCCTGCCAGATTTCGATCGTGTAGCCGTTGCCGGCGAGGCGCCGCGCCACGTCTTGGGCCTCTTCGTCGTCGCGGAACTGCGCATATTCGCCCTTGGTGATGCGCCCGTCCTCGTCCAGCCAATACACCCGATAGGTATCCATCTCCGCCTCACCCTTGGAAAACGTCCAAGGGTGGCGCGGGCTGCGTGGGAACTGCTGGAACCTGCCCGCGGGCGATGCGTTTGGGGGCGGCGCTCAGGCCATGCTGGCAGCGAGGTCGCCCAGGCCCGGATGCTGCGCCACGGCCAAGTCTGCTGCGGTTTTCTCGACCGCTTCCGCGAGTTCGTGCCATCCTGCCGCCATGGCGATCAGCTCGGCCTTCATGGTGGGATCTTCAGTCGCGGCCGCCTGGGCCAGGGCGATGGCGGCCGAACGGCGGAATCGCTCGGCGCGGCTAGGGACCGGGGCGGTGTCCGAAACGCGGTTATCCAATGATAGTACTCCCTGCACCCCCCGCAGCACGAACGGCCAAACTGCCAGTCCGTTCCGTGGCTTGCGCAGTTATTCGCCATAAGTGGCAAACCTGTCGCAGGCCCCTTGCCGCGCGTCCGCGCGGACGGGCCTTATTGGTCGCGATTCCCGGTGTCGTTCGAGGCGCTGTAGGGGAAATTGAGCTGCGCCGCGCGCTCGTTCGCCAGCCGCGACCAAGCCTCGGCGATCTCCAGATAGAGCATGCGTTGCGTCTCGTCGCGCTCGGCAGCCGCCTTTGCGCGCCACGCATCCGCCCGCTCGCGGAAGGCAGTGACCTTTTCCACGTGAGCCCTTGGCCCCTTAAGCCGGCGCGGAATTTATAGGCGATCACAGTCGCGTGACGATAACCAAAGCTAGGATGACAACAAAAAAATTTCGGCCCTGGAGAGCGCGAGAAAAAGTGCGCGGGCCCACGCGAGGGCGGGAATTTATCGCACATTCAGACGTTTAGACACTCGTGACGGGGGCGTAGAGTCAGGCGTTGCGCGTGTCGAGTATATTCACGGCCACCGGTGAGAGCGACGGGCACAAGGCCACGATCCTGATCGTGGACGACGAGACCCTGGTACGCTGGGTGATCGCCGAGCATCTGCAGGCTTGCGGGTTCAACGTGCTGGGCGCATCGAGCGCGGACGAGGCGATCGAGGCGATCCGGCGCTTCGAGGGGCACATCGACATCGTTTTCTCCGATGTGCGCATGCCGGGCACGATGGATGGCTGCGCGCTCGCAGGCTGGGTGCGGGCGAACAGGCCTTCGACGGCGGTCATCCTCACCTCCGGCGACGCCCAGGCGCAGGACATGGCGCGGGAACTCTGCGAGCATGTCGGCGACATCGTGCGCAAACCCTACGACTTCGATGCCGTCGTCGCCCGCATCGAGCACACACTGAGCGCAGCAAGGTCCGCCTCGCAGCCGCGCGCGTGAGAAACGCCAAGCGCGCCGCCCTCGCAGGCCGCGTCACATCTGTGCTTGCTCTTCGACCTGCTCCTGTTCTCTCTCCACCGGGGTCGGGCGGTGGATGAGCCGGCGCGTCTTCCAGGTGCCGCGCCTGAACCACAGCGCGGCGACGATGGCGGTGGCGACATTGGCGAGGGGCGTCGACCACCAGATGCCGTCGGCCCCGAGGGCGCTGTACTTCGCCAGCGCGAAGGCGAGCGGGATCTGCAGCGCCCATTGCGAGACCAAGCTGATCGTCATCGCCGCGATCATCTCGCCCGCGGCACGCAGCACGCCCATCAGGGCGAACTGCAGCCCGATGAAGCCGAAGCTCCAGGCGACGATGCGGATATAGGCCGCGCCTTCCTTGATGACGCGCGGGGCTTCGGGGACGAAGAAGCGCACGATCTGCGGGGCGAAGGCCACGCACACGAGCCCGAACACGGTCAGCACCGAGAAGGTGACGATGCCCGCCAGCCGCGCCACTTTTTCCGCGCGCGCGAGGTCGCCCGCGCCGATGCTCTGTCCGACCAGGGTCGAGGTGGCCATCGAGAAACCCATCGCCGGGATCAACATCACGTTGAACACGTTGGCGCCGACGCCGAAGCTTGCCGTCACCACCGTGCCGAAACTCACGATCAGGAAGGTGAGCACGGTCATGCCCAGGCCGCGCGCCGACTGCTCGATGCTGGCGGGATAGCCCAGCAGAAAAGCGCGCTTGACGAATCCGATATCAGGCACGAAGTCGCCCCAGCGGACATGGATGCCGTAGCGCCCGCCGAACAGCAGGCGCAGGGCGACCGCGGCGGCGATCATCTGCGCGACGAGCGTCGCGATGGCTGCCCCCATCACGCCCAGCGCCGGCACGCCGAGCCGGCCGAAGATCAGAACCGGATCGAGCGCGAAGTTCACGATTACCGTGCCCGCCACGATATAGAGCGGCGCTTTCACCTCGCCCGCGCCGCGCAGCAATCCCTGCGCCATGGCGTAGATGAAGGTGAAGGGCAGCGCCGCGAAGATCACGCGCATGAAGCCGAGCGCGGCGCCATAGACTTCCGGCGCCACGCCCATCAGGCGCAGCAGCCAAGGCGCGAGTACCCAGCCCAGCGCGGCGAGCCCGAGCGCGATCGCAACGATCGTGACCAGCGTCTGCGCCGCGACATGGTCGACCATCTTGTGGTCGCGCGCGCCGGTGTATTGCGCGATCAATGTCGTGCCGGCGATGGCGAAGCCCATGCCGGCCGCGACCAGCACGAACATCACCGGCAGGGTGATCGACACCGCCGCCACCGCGAAGGCACCCAGCCTTCCGACCCAGAAGGCATCGACGATCTGATAGGCGACTTGCAGGATGTTGGCGCCCATGATCGGGACCGCGAGCAGGAACAGCGCGCGCGGGATCGAACCCTGGAGAAGCCGGGGATCGACGGTGCGTCGCGCGGGGCTGTTCTTCTGTGTCATCGTTCCGGACCGGCGCGAAGCTTTTCGGGGGGCGCTGCTTGAACGTCGGCTTTGCGGCAGTCAACAGGCGGCCCGTTTGGATCCGCAGCAGAGGGCTCTCGGATGCGGTAAATTTACAACTGTCATTAAGAAAATCTTATTTCCTTCGATTACAGAGAAAATAGTTGCAAAGTGTGGCCCGGTTGCATAGCTTGTCCCTGAAGGGTGGAACTAGTCCAGCAAGCACTGCCCCCCCGCTCGCAAGCTGGACTTCGCTCTTCGTGGTGCCGGTCATCCCCTCCCGGCACTGGCGCGTAACGGCGCATCAGGCGCCCGACTGGCCCCCCGGTCGGGCGCCATTTTATTGGGGCGGGGTCACCCGCCTCAGCGTCAGATTGATCCGCCCGCCGCCCGGAATCTGTCCCGAAGTTCCCGCTTTCACACGGTCGATGCCGTGGAAGGCCAGCCGCGCCGGGCCGCCGAATACCAGCACATCGCCCGACCGCAGGGCCACGCCGCGGGTCGGATCGCGCCGCGACGTGCCACCGATGCGGAACAGCGCCTCGTCCCCCAACGAGACCGAAAGCACCGGCGCGTCGCGCGCGCCTTCGTCGCGGTCCTGGTGCAGGCCCATCTTTGCGCCGGCGCGATAGAGATTGACCAGGCAGCATTGCGGCGGTGCTGGGTATTGCGTCAGCTCATCCCACAGCGCCAGCAGCAGCGGCGGGATCGCCGGCCAGGGTTTTCCGCTCAGCGGATGGGTGGGCTGATAGCGATAGCCGCTCTTGTCCGAGACCCAGCCGAGCGGTCCGAAATTGGTCTCCTCTACCGAGAACGGCGCACCCGACAAGGGCATGCGCGGGCGATAGAACGGCGCCAGCTCGACGCGCGCCAGCACGTCATCCAGCAGTGCGCGCTGCGCGCCTGCGTCCAGCCTGCCGTGCCACAGCACCACCCCGGGCGCTACGTCCAGCCTCAGCGCGTCTGTCGGGGCTTCCACGGTTCCCATACGCCATTGAACGTTTCGGCCGGCAGGAGGCGTGCGAATTCGTCGGGGTCGTAACTCTCGCGCACCCATTGCGCCAGCGGACGCCCCTGCGCCATCTCCTTTGCCAGCGGCAGGAACGCGCGCAGCCAGCGCTGCCGCGGCCGCGGAAAATGCAGATAGGGCAGGGCGCGGAACTGGCGCTGCGCATGCTCGAGCGCGGTCCAGCCGTCGCGATGCACCAGATAGAGCGCCGCGGCGAAGCTGGTACGGTCCTGGCCGCCGGAGCATTTGAGCAGGAACGGCTTCGGCGCACGCTCGAAGGCGTCGAGCAGCGCGACCAGCATCGCGCGCAAGGGCAGGCGGCGCGAATCCATCATCGCGTCGAGATGGGCAACGCCTTCGCGCGCGCAGATCGCGTTCTCGTAATCCCACCAGGGAAACTGCGGGTGATGGCCGCGCAGATTGATCACCGCGCGCAGGCCGTTGGCATGCAGGAACGGCGCCAGCATCTTCAGATAGGATTGCGACGAGCGCGCCGCCTCGCCCGGCACGATCCAGTGGAAATTGTACAGGCGGTTGAGCAGGTGTTTGCGCATGGTTCCGGCTTGAGACTATATCTTTGGTTACGCATGCGGACATTCCTGGTCAATCTCGCGCGCCGTCCCGACCGGCTGGCAGCCATGACGGCGCAGCTCGAGCGGCTGGGCATCGGCTTCGAGCGCTTTGACGCCGTCGATGCGCATTCGACGCCGCGCGAGGTGCTGGACGCGCCGTTCGCGGCCGGCGGCCCGCTCGGCCCGCTCTCGCCCGGCGACAAGGGCTGCACCCTGAGCCACCTCCATCTCTGGCGCAGGATCGCCGAAGGTCCGGACGCTTTCGCCGCAGTGCTCGAAGACGACATCCTGCTTTCCGATTCGGCGCCCGAATTCCTGCTGAGCAGCGAGTGGATTCCCCAAGGTGTCGGCCTGGTGAAGCCCGAACGCTACGGCGACGAGAACCAGCTCATCGTCATCGGCAAGCCGCGGCTCAGCGTGAAGGGGCGGGTGCTCGCGCCGCTGCTGTCGCGCCACACGGGCACCGGCGGCTATATCATTTCCCGCGAAACGGCGGCGCGCCTCGCAGGCCAGCCCGGGAAGATCGCGCTCCCCGTCGACCACCTGATGTTCAACCCCAACAACTCGCCCGTCTTCCACTGGCTGAAGCCCTGGCAGCTGCTGCCCGCGATCCTCGACCAGCGCGAAGAGGTCGGCGGCGCCACCGACATCAACCGCACCCGCCAGGCGACCAGGCCGCGCGGCTTGGCGCTGGTGAAACGCCAGCTCCGGCGCAACTATTACGACCTGCGTTTGGTGCCCCGGCAGGTGGCGCAGGTGCTCTTCGGACAGGCGCGCGTGGTGAAGATTCCAATTGTGTAGTTGAAAGAGGGACCAGCGATGGATTTCACCGAGCACACCATTGCCAGCAACGATGGGCCGCGCGTCTATCTGCGCGACTATGCGCCGCGCGCCGCCGCCAAGCTCCCCGTCGTCTGCCTGCACGGGCTGACGCGCAACTCGGCGGACTTCGAGGCCGTGGCGCCGCGCATCGCGAGCTCGGGCCGCCGCGTGCTGGCCTTCGACGTGCGCGGCCGGGGCAAGTCCGACTGCGATCCCGATCCCGCGCGCTATCGCCCCGATGTCTATTGCGCCGATGTTCTCAAGGCGCTCGACACGCTCGGCATTGCGCGCGCGGTCTTCTTCGGCACCTCGATGGGCGGGATCATGACGATGATCATTGCCGCGACCGCGCCTGCACGCGTCGCTGCGGCCATCCTCAACGACATCGGTCCCGAGGTCGATCCCAAGGGCTTGGCGCGCATCGCCTCCTATGTCGGCAAGTCCGGCCCGTTCGATTCCTGGAGCGAGATGACGGCGGCGGTGAAAGCGGGGCAGGGCGCGCTTTTCCCGGGCCGCGACGACGCGTTCTGGCAGCGCTTTGTCCGCCGCGTGGCGCGCGAGCGCGCGGACGGCAAAGTCGAATTCGCCTACGATCCCAAGATCGCGGTGGCGTTTGCCCCCGCTCCCGATGCGCCGCCGCCGCCCAGCCTCATTCCGCTGTTCGAGGCCTTGGCGCGCGTGCCCGTCCTCGTCATCCGCGGCGCCGAGAGCGACATCCTTTCGCGCGACGGATTGGCGACGATGAAGCGCATCAAGCCCGATCTCGTGGTGGCGGAAGTGCCGGCGACCGGCCATGCGCCAACCCTGGAAGAACCCGAAGCGCAGGCGGCGATCGAAACTTTCCTCGCGCAGGTCGAATGACGCGCCGTCACAGCGCCGCCGACAGCGTCGCCGATGCGATCGTCGCGGAGGTTGGCCGTAATATCGTGCTCGGCCTGCCGCTGGGGCTGGGCAAGGCACCGCACATCGCCAATGCGCTTTATGCGCGCGCGGCAGCGGACCCCTCGATCAAGCTCACCATCTTCACCGCGCTGACGCTGGAGAAGCCGAGGCCGCACAGCGATCTCGAACGCCGGTTTCTGATGCCGGTGGTGGAGCGGCTGTTCGGCGACTGGCCCGAGCTCCTGCATGTCCAGGCGCTGCGGCACGGAACCTTGGCGGCGAATGTCGAGGTCAACGAGTTCTTCTTTCTTGCCGGGCGTTGGCTCGGCGTGCCCTTGGCGCAGCAGAGCTACATCAGCGCCAACTACAGCCAGGCGATGGGTTATCTGCTCGACCGCGGCGTCAATGTCGTGGCGCAGCTGGTGGCGCGGCAGGGCGATGCGTACAGCCTGAGCTGCAATCCCGATCTGACCCTCGATCTGCTGCGCGAGCGCCGCGAAGGCCGGGCCGATTTCCTGCTCGTCGGCCAGGTCAACGATGCATTGCCCTTCATGCCGGGCGACGCTGTGGTCGATGAGGCGGCCTTCGCGCATGTGCTCGAAAGTCCGCAGACGCAGTTCGGGCTGTTCGCGCCGCCGCGCGAGCCGATCGGTCCCAAGGCCTACGCCATCGGCCTGCATGCGGCGCGCCTGGTTGCCGATGGCGGGACCTTGCAGGTCGGCATCGGCGCGGAAGGCGACGCGGCCATCCAGGCCCTGCTCCTGCGCCACAAGCAGAACGCCGTATTCCAACAGGCTGTCGGCCGGCTCACGGGCAATGCGCCGCCGCTCGTGCGCGAGGAGGACGCGCCGTTCGTGGAAGGCCTCTACGGCGTCAGCGAAATGTTCGTCGACGGCTTCCTCGATCTCTTCGATGCCGGCATCCTCAAGCGCGAGGTCGACGGCGCGCTGCTGCACGCGGCGTTCTTCCTGGGACCGCAGGCGTTCTACGACCGGCTCCGCACCATGCCGACCGCGCTGCTCGACAAGTTCCGCATGACGTCGGTGCGTACCACCAACGAGTTGCCGCCGGGAGCGCGAGCCGCGCGCGTCAAGGCGCGCTTCATCAACAATGCGATGATGGCGACGCTGCTCGGCGCGGTGGTCTCCGACGGCCTGGAAGACGGCCGCGTGGTGAGCGGCGTCGGCGGCCAGCACAATTTCGTCACCCAGGCCTTCGCGCTGCCCGACGCGCGCTCGATCATCACGCTCAAATCCACGCGCGAGGCGAAGCCCGGCAAAACCGCGTCCAACATCCGATGGCGCTATGGCCATGTCACGATCCCGCGGCACGAACGCGACATCGTGGTCACCGAGTACGGCATCGCCGATCTGCGCGGCAGGACTGACGCTGAGGTGGTGGCGGCAATGCTGTCGGTGGCGGATTCGCGCTTCCAGGACGAGTTGCTGCGCGAAGCGAAGGACGCAGGCAAGATCGCGCGGACGTACCAGATCCCTGCTGCCCATCGCGACAACACGCCCTTGCGGCTCGAGCGCGCGCTGGCGCCGCTAGAGCTGCCGCCGTTTCCTTTCGGCACGGAATTCACGCAGGTGGAGCAGCGGCTGCTCGTCGCGCTGGAGAAGCTGGAGGGCGCCGCGCCGTCGGCCCTGTTGCATCTCGCGCTCAAGGGCCTTTCGGGTACGAGCGACGGCGAGGCTTTGTCGCGGATGCGGCTGGAACGGCCGAAAGGCGTGGGGCAACGTCTGTCGGCCCTGCTGCTCAAGGGCGCTTTGGGTGACAATCGCGTAACGGGCCGCGCCGGGACGTGATTGTTGGCGCCGAAGCCGCTAGGTTTGGCGCAACCTCGGGAGGGACACATGAACAGGCGATGGCTGGCCGCGGGCGCGGCGCTTCTTCTGCTGGCGGCGGCGCCGGCAGGGGCCAAGGGCAGCAGCGACTACGGCGCGGCGGTGAGCGACAAAGCGCGGCCCGACACCGACCGCCAGCTCGATCCGGAGCGCAAGCCTGCCGACATGCTGGCGCTGGCCCATGTCCGGCCGGGCATGAAGGTGATGGATCTGATCCCCGGCCGCGGCTACTTCACGCGCCTGTTCGCGGTCGCCGTCGGGCCGAAGGGCTATGTCTACGCCTATCAGCCTTCCGACCTCGATGCCGTTCTCAAGGGCAAGACGCCGCCGATCAATGCGGTGGCGGCGAACTATCCCAATGTCAGCGTCGTCCACGCGCCGGTGAACGATCTGGTGGCGCCCGAGCCGCTCGATCTCGTCTGGACGTCGCAGAACTATCACGACCTGCACGACAGCTTCTTCGCGCCCGCGGATCTCGCCAAGGTCAACAAGCGCGTTTACGACGCGCTGAAGCGCGGCGGACTCTATATCGTGCTCGATCATGCGGCCGAGAAGGGCTCGGGCCTGCGCGACACCGACACGCTGCACCGCATCGACGAGGCGGTGGTCAAGAAGGAAGTGATGGCGGCAGGATTCAAGTTCGCCGGCGAAAGCGACGTGCTGCGCAACCCGCAGGACAATCGCACCCTCAAGGTCTTCGACCCGGCCATCCGCCACAAGACCGATCAGTTCATTCTCGTTTTCCGCAAGCCGTAAAGGACGGAGTCGCAAGTTGCGTTTGGTCGCGTTGGCGTTGGTTTCGGCGGTGCTGGTTTCGGGAGCGGGGACGCAGACACCGCCTCTGTCGGTTCCGTCTGCGACTGCGCCCGGCCTTCAGCGCATCCACGGCACGATCAGCGCCTACGATCCGGTGCTGCGCAGCCTGAGCATCGCGAGCGGCAAGAGCACCGTGCAGGTGACGCTGCCCCAGGACTTGCGCATCGTCTACAACCAGCGCCGCAAGGTCGCCGACCTCAAGCAGGGCGATTATATCGGCACCGCTGCGCTCAAGGCTGCCGATGGCAAGCTGCATGCGCAGCAGATCGCGGTGTTTCCCGACTCGCTGCGCGGCACGGGCGAGGGGCAGTATGCGATGGGCGATCCCGCGTCCAACCGCATCATGACCAACGCCACGATCGCTGCCGTGACCGCGTCGGCGCCGAACAGCGGCATCTTGGGCGTCAACTATCGCGGCGACGCGCCGGGGGCGGACGGAACCTGCACCGGTCACGCGAATTCCGATAGCGCCGCGGGCTGCAGCGGCCATGCCGACATCGTGGTGGCGCCGGGGGTTCCGATCATCGCGCTGATGCTGGGCGACGAGAGCCTCCTGATCCCCGGCGCGGCGGTTTCGCTTGTGGCCTCGTCGGGCAGCGGCAGCCTCGAAGCCACGCGCCTCACTGTCGAAAAAGACGGCGTGAAGCCGGTATTGTGAATGCGACTGATCCTCCTCCCTTCTTGCGGGAGAAGGACGGCTCTTCAAGTCTTTGCCATCTCGCGGTAGCGCGGCTCGTCGCCGGCGCGGGCTGGGGTGTGATGGACGTCGCCGGGCCTGGGCAGGTCCCGCGTCCAGGCGGCGAGCTCGAGCGCGATGCCGTCGGGATCGTAGAAATAGATCGAGCGCACAAAGGTCGTCGGCGTGATCTCGAGACTGGCCTGCATCGGCGAGTCGTCGTGGTTGATGACAGGCGAGCAGGCGATGCCCTTGGCGGTGAGCCGGGCGCGGTAGTCCTCGATCTTCTCCGCCGGCACGTTGATCGCGACATGGTTCATCGAGCCGTGCGCCGAGGGACCCGGGATGGCCGCGCGCTTGGCGGAAGCGATGCCGGGCTGGGCCTTGGGCGCATCGGCGAACCAGAAGAAGGCGAGGCTGTCGCCGTTGCCCAGGTCGAAGAAGAAGTGCTGCCCCATGCCGCGCGGCAGATCGATGGTCTTGATCAGCGGCATGCCGAGCAGGCCGGAATAGAAATCGACCGTGCGCTGCATGTCGCTCGACACCAGCGCGAGATGATTGATGCCGAGAAACTGGAACTCGGGGTTTTGGGGACGCGCCATGGTGGTCTCCGCGGTGACGGAGACGACGCTAGCATCAGAAATAGACGCGGGCGAGCAGCTGGAACTGGGTCTCGTCCTGGTGGGCGGGGTCGCCGGCCAGGACGCGCTCGTCCCGGCGATCGTCGAGCGCGATGAGCTCGCCGGTGAAGCGCAGCCATTTCTCGGGCAGCCACGTCATCGACAGCGTCACGGCATGGCCGTCTTCGTTGAGATCCGAAGGGAAGGTGGCGCGCGTGCGGGTCTGGAAGATGTCGCCGCGCGCCGCGAACAGCAGCGGGCCCATGTCGTAGCCGACAAGCGCATAGGCGGCGCGGAAATCCGTGGTCTGGCGATAGAAGGGCGACGGGATGATGGTGGTCGCGCCGCTCAGTCCCTGCGCCAGAAGCGTGAACTTCCCCAGCTGCTTCTCGAATCCCGCCTCCCAAAAGCGTGTCGCCCACGCGATCTGGTTGTCCTTGATGACGCGCGGATCGGCCTCGTTGTCGTAGTAGACGACATTGGCTTGGCCGAAATCGTCGCTTTGCCAGGAAAGATCGCCGTACCAGCCGGGCCGGCCGTCCATTTCCGTGAAGAGATTTCCGTACACCTCAGATCCCGAACCGAAGCCCGCGAGGTCGGGCAAACGGGTCGGCGAGAAAAGGCCCTGGGGCCGGTCGGTCAATGTCCAGCCTTCTTCGGCGATCACCACGCCCGCCGGATCGTTCCAGCCGAAGAGGGCGCCGGAGAGCGCCACGCTGCCGCCGTCATAGCGGTATTCCGCGGTGCCTTCGGCGCCGATGGCGCGCAGTTCCTCGCCGACCCAGGAATTGATCGCGCTCGGCGTGATCGTCCAGAAGCTGCTCCAGCCGATCTGGTCGTTCTCCAGCGACCCCGGCGGAAAGAAGGCGCCGAGCTTGACCGACCAACGCCAC